>WNGF01000249.1_pt1 | contig 75147 bp, 75 predicted proteins | sample 5400641 | NCBI WGS metagenome assembly WNGF01 (sample SAMN13153371, study PRJNA577476) | soil metagenome | isolation source: 80 cm soil or saprolite under grassland replicate 2 | place: USA:California | collected 2016-06-15
TCACGCGGCGTTGCTGGGTCAGGCTTTCGCCCATTGCCCAAAATTCCCGACTGCTGCCTCCCGTAGGAGTCTGACCCGTATGTCAGTGTCAGTGTGGCCGACCGCCCTCTCAGGCCGGCTACGGATCGTTGCCTTGGTAGGCCATTACCCTACCAACTAGCTAATCCGCCGCAGGCTCCTCTTCAGGCGCGAGGTCTTTCAATCCCCCGCTTTAACAACTGTCACCATTAGGTGCCGCTGCATTATGCGGTATTAGCAACCGTTTCCGGTTGTTATTCCCCACCCGAAGGTAGATTACCTACGTGTTACTCACCCGTGCGCCACTCTACTAGCCCCCCGAAGGAGACTTTCGCGTTCGACTTGCATGTCTGAGGCACGCCGCCAGCGTTGATTCTGAGCCAGGATCAAACTCTCGTTAGAATTTGTCTCTGGAACATTATCGTACTACTGGTTGTTCATCCGATAATGACTCTTCTTCAGAGTTTTAACGCGAGCTTTATCGCTCGCGGTTGACTCTCAAAGGTCATGATATGGACACGCTCTATCTAGTTTTCAAACATCGACTACCCAAATTTTTATTTGGATTGACTTACAGACGACCTGAACTCGCCCTAAGCAAACGGGGACTTTAACCGATGCCTTCTATTCTGTCAAGCCGCGTAAGGTCTCTTGGTCTCTTAGGATGATTTTTCCGGCCAACTGAAAGGGCTGCGCATTGCCGCAACAGGGACCGGCGCTATGTGCTCTTTACCGTACGATTTCAAAGGCAGCGTATTCCCCCTGCGTGTTTAGTATCCAAAGACAAGAAATACGTCCCATGCATAGCGGGTGGATGTACCATCAATCTTAGCGCGATATCTGAACTCATTTCCATAGGTGTCCCTTCGCCTTGATAGCTTGTAGTCCAAGCCAATTGAGCTCACGTTAAGTTCTGGCAATATGTGCAGTTCTGAAGCCTCAGATATGCCGTTGTGGTTTATATCCTGCCACAGACGTAAAGAGTTGAAAATCGCATCATTTTGATCAATTTTTCCGTCGCCGTTACCGCCGTTTATTGTTTTATCGAATTCGGCGAGTGCCAAGAAGCCATTTGGATCTGTCGATGGAGGCTGCGGTGCTCGATTGCCAAAGAGCTCTGTGCCCTCATCTATTGTCCCATTATTGTTTCGATCGAGAACCAAGAACGAATCGTCTGAACCAGCGGCTGTCCAAGCAATCTGCTCAAGCCCATCGCCGTTAAAATTGAACGCTACCCCATTGGCGGCATCTGTCAAGTGAAAACCGTCGCCAAGCACGTCTACCACGATCGGTGAGTTGCGGACGCAGGTGCAAGCGTTGCAACTCCAATGCAAGTCTTCGCCACAAACGTCATAAGAGTACTCGCTGTAACCCGGTTCCCCTGCGCAAGGGTGACAAACGCAGCTGTGGCTAAACTGGTGACGCCAGCCAGTTGATACAGTTGAACAATTCCCGCCAACAACGGTTCCAGCCCAAGTAATTTCGACCCAAGTTGCGCTTGTCCGCTTTCTTCAAAAAATGGCGTACCGAACGATGGCCAGCAGGCGTTGCATCCCCCAAAAAACCCTTCGTCCCAGTCGTTTACACCGGAGTCGAGAACGTAATGTTCCTCGCTATGACCGTCAAGCCAATAGATCTGCCAAAACACCCTTTTTGTCCATGCGGCATTATTCCCATAAGAACCTGAGCATGCATCACCCGACGGGTAATCTTCAAACAGATACTGATCTCCATTCCCACAAGTTGCTTTAGCCAATTGAGAAACAGAAAGGATACACGAAAGGATTACCGTGCATAGAATATATCTCACTGCCTAGGACTCCTTCCCAGTACTGCTTTTTCCTTTTGGGCCTTTAGTCGCGCTCTTTGACGAGCGCGTACATTATGCATAAGATTCAGAGAAGACTTATCACCTTCTTCTTTTTCATCATCGTAGATCGCAGCAGTAATAACAATCGGGTTTCCAGGAGTCAGTTCGCTGTTCATCTCCGCTGTCAATGTGCCGTATGGTTCGATAATGACAGTCGGATGTTCTTCATCCTCCAGTCCATCTTTGGCAATACTTCCTTCACCGCAAGCAACTTCTACTGCCATCACAGCTCGGCTAGAGTTATTGAAGATCTCAAACGCTACGCCGGGCGCGTCGGTATTCGGCCGGACAATTCTCTGATTAACAATTTGCAGATCTTTGACCTTTGATAAGACCGGCGGTGTTGATTTTAGCCATTCTTTTGGATGTTGGATCTTCGGCTGTTCTGTTTTGGCGTTAAAGACCACCGCACCGATCACCCATATGGTTACAAGTATCACAACAGCAAATAGGAAAAACCATTTTTGATTCGCGTTTCGATTTATCATACTGGTCACGCTAATTTCTATCGAGGTTATAGCAGCGTTAAACGACTCTGATCGCTGCGCTATCACGCTATCAACGCCATCAAAGAACTCTTTCTTTAGGACGACTCCAGTCTGCGTGTAGCTCGGGCACGGCTCGGATCAATACTGCGAAAACGGTGATCGGAAAAGCTACCTGCGCCTTCTCTCCCGAGCGGGGAGGCTGGGTGCGCTGACCTTGAGTATGCTCCGAGCATCCTTGTACAGGGTGTATTTGGCTTCTCTAATCTGACCGCTCTCATACTGGATCCGAGTCGTAAAGGTCTTGTTGTCTCCGTGACCCTCAACTCTTAAGGGCAAAAAACCCTTAACATCTGGGCTGCGATAAGCCGTGTAGTGTTCCTGATTGTGCTTATCGTAACCGAGGACATATATTCGGTCGAAATCAGGTTCGTCAAGTGTGTGAGGCTGATTAGAACTACTCTTTTCCAGGATCACCCAGCTCCCCGGCTTGCTTTCCCTTGCAGCATCTTTATCTTTTGGTGAAGTTTCCCGCTCGCTTGCATCATCGTCCAATCTCTGCCAGGCGACAAATTCTCGTCCAGTGCGATAAAAGATAATGTCGCTCGGCACGGAGAGTTCTACTTGTTTACCGTAAATCCACCCAGCTGGAGCAGGCGAAAACGGGGCTGGCAGACGGACTTTGTACCAAAGTTCGTTAGTCTCTTCCGGTTCATTTTCTTGCTCATTGTTCTTAGCCGCTGTGTTCCCCGGTTGAGCGCTGCCCGCTTTCGGCGCAATGTCACTTTCTATCGCTTCTGAGGACTTAGGTTTTGCTACGCGCTTCCATTCGATAATCTCAAAACTTGAGCCACTATCTAGTCTCATCATGATGTTTTCATTGGCGCTTCGATCCGGGGTCAATCTTAAGTTCGAGCTGGCGCGGAGTTGGCCGGTGGCTTGCGCAGGCACGTTCTTCTCCTGCTCCGCAATTTTCCGCGAAGCCTCCAGCACGTCGTTTGGCATTATGTTGCGCGACTCGATCCATCCTTCCGTACTGGCATCGTCATGCCCGCGAACCCTGAGCCATCGCTCTTTTTTAGTATTGTCGCTGGGATCTTGCACGTCGACTGAATCCAGAATATCCACCGCATCGCCGCGGTTGACCTCCAACAGATCGGCGGCGACCACCGCCGTAGAACTGCGAATCTGTGCACGTCGCGCTACTACCACGCCGGAATTGTTTCTCTTTGCCAGGGTGTTGCAGCCGATTATTAGAGTAGATAGAAAAACGATGATAACTATTTTGGGAAGATGCATATGTTCTACCGGATCATTTCAGGCACAAGTCAGTATTGAGCTACTTCAGAGAGACTATGATTTGTAACCGAGTGAACGCAGTACTTTCAGCTGGCCGTCACTCAAGCCTTCGACGACTATTAAGCGGCTATGAGAATTTTTCTGCTCAACTTTGATCCCGAATGGTTTCAGCAAAATTCCTAAATCTATCGACGCGGGGCGCGAAATATACGTTTTGGCGAAATCGCCGGAGATATCCGAGCCTTCCATCAGTGAGATTATAACCTCGTTTGCATCTCTTGACCCGGCAGGATTCATCCGAAACAGCTTGCGATATAAATCATCGAGCGATACTTGATTATTACTTCTGTTCCTGAGGGTCAAATCATAGATAAAGGCAAGTAACATCCCTTTGTCGTAAACGAGAGAAGATGAAGTGGTCCAACGCTGTTTTGAGGCTTCGGTTACCGACAACCTGTCACGGTCTGCGACTGAGAGATACGAATCGTAAACGCGAGCGAGGGTTTCGAGGAACTCGTCAAAGCGGATAAAACCGAGTCTCTGATCTGCCCGTAGAGCCTGGTAGAGAGTGAAACCCTCAAAGAACCAGTCATAATCGCCCTTAAAATCCAGAGAGTTGGGTACCCAGAGATGCAGAAGTTCATGGCTGAGCACCACTCCCATTCTGCCGACTAATTGCTGCCGAGTTGCTCGGCGGCCAATCAGCAAGACTACAGTCTGTCCTCTTGTTTCACCGGTCCAACGTTCCGCGCCCACTTCACCAGGAAATGGCAATATCATCAGAACCGCCCTGTCTCTAAGCTGAGACTCGGTGAGTCTGCGGTAGTCTTTAAGAAGCTTTCCCGCTAGCTTCATCACGTCTCCGGCGGCAAACGACCACTTCCCAGAGGCCGCAACGGTAAAATCTGTTGACCCCACGCGCACGGTCTTCGCCTGTACTGCAGGTGTCACCAGGAAGACAGCTTTTTCAGGTTCATTGCTCGAAAACCGATGCTCCTTATCTTCAGGTACAGCCGATACTACGTGCCAACCGGCTGGTACTTCAAAATGAATCAGAGCATGCGCAAAACCACCAACCCCAGCCTGGGGCAGTAGGTCGGCCATCATAAGCACTCCATTTTCGTCTTGAAGCCATGACACATGAGACATGTCACTGGTATGTGATGGTGGGTCTAATTTGACATCGTAGGCAAAGCGACGAGCCTTAATCTTTGAGCGGAATTCTCCCGGCGCCAAACGTCGAACTGGTATTGAATCACCGGAGGCGCTGAAGCCTTCGACCTTCTCAATTCGCTCGCCCAGTCCAATGATTCCGGCGTAAGTATTGTGAAAGGAGAGGGTGTCGCAAGCCTCTGGAAACTCCGCTTCGATCTTGATTCTGGCAGGTGCCAGCGAGGTAATCCGCACCCGTGCATTCAATGTTTGTGAATGGGCGCTGCCAGGAAATATCCAACAGAAGAGTAGAGAGATAACAAATAGTCTTACGTCGGTGGAGGGCATGAAAAGGGTTTGACTTGGACTCTAACATAGGGCCTCGTTCATGGCCAGGTAGGGCGAAAATGGGTAGTGATTCAGTTTCAGCTCTCTGCGCAACCTCAGCGTGCTCTGTGCCTGGGCTGTTGTGTTTTAGGCAGGCAATATCACCGCGGAGACACAGCGCAGCTTAGGCCGCAACCAAATTCGTTGGACTTGTCGACTTGGCGATCGCATTTGATATGCCTGTCACTGTTTGATCGAGGCAAAGGCTCACTCAAGCGGCAAGCGCTGCGCCGCCTGATGTGAGACCTCGGCTTCCCCTTCGCTTTGTTACCGCCACACAGTGTCAATCGAGCAAATGATCTTCACTCCGTAGGAGTGGGATGTTTATAGCCTCGGACATCACAAAAAACTAGCGCCGTTCGAAGGAGCGGAACGTTGCTAGCTGAGTATTTGTCAACTTGAATTCCGCTCCTTCGAACGGCGCCGGAGGTATTTGCTTAGCCCAAACTATAAACATTCGACCCCTAACGGGGTGAGACCTGTTCTGCCAGTAACGGGAGGCTCGATAAAGCTCCCTGGGAGAGTGCGGTTTCAGCCCAAATCTTGCGCGAAAAACAAGAACTTACGAAATTGCTACGCAGAGCATCGCTGAGGTTGCGCAGAGGGCTGAGCTTTAGCTCCCGCCGTTTCGTTGACACTCGGCCTTAGGCATTCGTAAAATAGCTCGCAATCAGTCGCGTCGATTCTTTCTTGCCGTGTCGTATTAGTCGAGGAAGCAGCTTTGAGTCTTGTAAAAATCATCGTCATTACCATCCTGGTGATCCTGAGCATTTTGCTCTTCGGGCGTTTCTTCATTTAGCCCGAACCGGCCTATGCTCCAGTCTCTTGAAGCATCGTGCCCCGGTGTCGTCATTTCGCTTTTCGTCCTTCACCTAATTGGCATTCTGAGTCTTTGTGCCGACCCTATTCTGTCGGCGTCATCGCCTGTAGGCGGCCAGGAAACTCAAGAAAAGACCGACGATGTCATCCGCATAAGCACAAATCTAGTTACTATCCCTGCCATTGTCAGCGATTCAAATGGACATCGGGTCCTGGGACTACAGCAGCAAGACTTTGCAGTCCGCAGCGACAAGAGCCCGGTGCAGATAGACTTCTTCTCTGTTGGAGCTGATCACGTGGCCTTGGCGTTCTTGCTCGATGCCTCCGGAAGTGCGCGGGACTATGTTGGTCACGAACGCGAGGCTGCTCTTTCGCTCTTCTCGCGATTTGGCCCAGGCTCGCAAGTCGCAGTACTACAGTTTAGTAGAAGACTAAAAATCGCAGTTCCTTTTACGAACATGCTCGACCAAGCACGCTCTGGCTTTCAATTTCCCGCCGTTTCCAACCAGGGGACCGCCATCTTTGACGCTGCACTCAATACTCTTAAATTGTTTAGAGAACGAAAGGCCGGTCCAACGGAGCGCCGGATAATTATTTTAACCAGCGACGGACTCGACACAGCGAGTGCGTCAAAGGCGAACGAGGTTGTTCAACTTGCCCAGCAAGAAGGCATCTCCTTTTATGTGATTCATTTTCCGATTTTTTCCCCCCGCGATGGCCGTTTGGAGCCGCGGGCGCCGGCAAAAGGTTTTCGAGACCTGGCCGAGAAGACAGGTGGTCATTATTTCATGGCCGGGAATGCCAAGTCGGCGCTGTTACCAGACGCCACATACGATCTGTCCCCGATCTTTAAAGCCATCGCAGAAGATCTCGCTGGGCAATATCTGCTCGGCTTCTATCCCGACAAAAGATCAAGCAACGAGACAAGGCATCGCATCGAGGTTAGCCTCACTCACAGCAAGACTGGCTATCGGGTGAAAACTTTGCGAGAGGAATATCAACTTAAAGTCAATGAATAATAATGATACCCCGGGAGTAATTAGGGTGCGCCGGGCCCTAATCAGCGTTTCGGACAAGACGGGCATCGTCAACTTCGCTCGTGAACTGCAGCGGTTCGACATTGAAATGATCAGCACTGGTGGCACCGCCACAGTGCTGCGCGATGCAGGAATTGAAGTGCGGGAAGTTTCCGACGTTACCGGCTTTCCGGAGATGATGGATGGCCGCATCAAGACGCTCCACCCACACATTCATGCTGGCCTTCTCGCACGCCGCGATAGTCTGAAACATCTGGCGGCATTGGATGAACATGGGATCGCGCCGATTGACCTCGTGGTAGTGAACCTGTATCCGTTTGAGCAGACTATCGGGAAAGGAAGAGTAACTCGCGAAGAAGCCACCGAACAGATTGATATCGGTGGTCCAGCAATGATTCGCTCGGCGGCTAAGAATTGGTATAGCGTTGCAGTAATTGTCTCACCTGAAAACTATCAAGCAATTGCAGATGAGATGCGCCGCCAGGACGGCTCATTGTCACTTCCAACTCGCATGAAACTTGCGCGCCAGGCGTTCTCACGAACGGCAAGTTACGACATGATAATCTCCTCCTACTTAACCAATTGTCTCCTTGATATTGGTGACTCGAGCCAGCAATCAGCCGGCCATGGTATCGGAGTCGGCGTTGGAGGCGGCAGTCGACTTACAATGGAACGTTTCGGCACGAACTTCAGTGAACACCACGAGGATTTGCCAGAACGCGGGTTCCTCGTTTCGCAGAAACTGAGAGACCTGCGTTACGGAGAAAACCCACACCAGAAGGCGGCTTTGTATGAGGTCGGGGGCGGCGGGGTCTCGCACGCGAATCTGCTCTCCGGTAAGGAGATGTCTTTTAATAACTACATCGACGCCGACGCGGCCTGGAAGCTCGTTTGGGATTTTGATGAGACGGCCTGCGCGATCATCAAGCATACGAATCCCGCTGGTGTTGCTTTGGGCAAAACAACCGAGGAGGCTTATCGAAAGGCCCTGGTTACTGATCCCACCTCGGCATTCGGCGGCATAGTCGCTTTCAATCGCCCAGTAAGCGAAGCGGCCGCCAGGGCGGTGAGTGAGATCTTCACTGAAGTAATCATAGCGCCGGAATACGAAGCAGGCGCTGTTGAGGTTCTGAGTGCGAGGAAGAACCTGCGAGTTCTTCGCGTTGGCGGTGCTCAAGACGTTGGCGGCCTGGAGTACAGGCAAATCAGTGGCGGGCTGCTCGTGCAAACCCGCGACACGCGAAAACTGAAACGCGAGGAGCTGAAGGTTGTTACCGAACGCCAGCCAACCGCTGAAGAACTTCGGGCGCTTCTCTTCGCATGGACCGTTTGCAAGCATACCAAATCAAACGCCATAGTTTATGCGCGACCGGATCAAACTGTTGGAGTTGGTGCCGGACAGATGTCGCGTGTTGATTCGGTGAAGATTGGTGCTATGCGTGCTCAGTTGAGTCTCGAGGGCTCAGTGATGGCATCTGATGCTTTCTTTCCCTTTCGTGATGGGATTGACGAAGCAGCGGCATACGGAATCACTGCTGTGGTACAGCCCGGAGGGTCAATCCGGGATGCGGAAGTCATTCAGGCGTGCGAGGAGAATGATGTCAGCATGGTCTTCACTGGCGTTCGTCACTTCAAGCATTGATTGAGAAGGAAAGAAGGGTCCCGCCATGCAACGCATTCTTTTGGTAATCCGATGCCACGGCTCTATCTGGCACCGAAGAGAGTGCGGATGCAACTGACTGGTCGGGAAGATTGCCAACAACTGGTGATTATTCTATATGGGTCGGACCCTCATGAGGGAATGCGAGTTACACACTGGAAGTAACTATTCGATAGACCTCCGGGGATGCTGGGACCGCGGGCGTCTCGCCCGCACCGTGCAATGAGAGCCACATCGTTGCGGGCGAGACGCCCGCGGTCCAACAAGCTGAGCTGACTTGCCCTTATGCCGAACCATGATTAATACTTCTCCCTTACGACGTACAAACTGAGGTATCTCTATTCGAGTATGGTAACAAACAATATTGGCGCAGAATCTATCCGCTGTCGCTACTGTGGACAACGAAACCAGACCGGCACGGGAGAAGGTCACCCAAGGTGCGGACGTTGCCGGCTTCCGCTTTCCGAGGAGTCTCACAAGAAATTTGCGCACCTGAATAAGAATCAATACATTCACTCGGACGACGCGCGTGCGCTTGCCGCTTTGCGGGCCATTCCCGGTATCGATTCCGCCCTGAAGAAACTATTGGCAGTTACCGGAGAGTCCGCAATTCGCGTGATTTTTACGGCAAGCGCGGTCAAAGTCACTCCGCAGCAATGTCCCGACCTTCACGCCAAGCTGCAAGTCGCCTGCACGACACTGGGTGTAGATATGCCTGAGCTTTTCGTGCAGCAGAATCCAATAGTAAACGCCTTTACCGGTGGGGTTGAAAGACCAATTATCGTGCTTTATTCGCAGCTTATCGAACGTCTTAGTGATGAAGAAGTTCTGGCAGTGGTGGCCCATGAGGTAGGACATATTCATACAGAGCATGTGCTATACCTCACGGCGGCCCGGCTCATTGAATTTCTTGCTAAGACTGCGTTGCTTGCTTCTCCTCTTACGATGATTGTGAAGGAACTCCTGTCAGCGACGATGCGTGCGGCCCTGCTGAGCTGGGCAAGGCGTGCGGAATTGTCTTGCGATCGCGCGGCGCTGCTCGTGACCCAGGATGCAAACGTGATTGGCCGCACCATGATGAAGCTTTGCGGCGGCACTTTTGCTTCAAGAGTTGATTACGAGCAATTTCTGGCCCAGGCAAGAGATTTTCAGAAGAACTATGACGAAAAGGCTCTCGATCGCTTCTGGGCCGACGTAATCACCTCTGGTCTCAGCCACCCCTTTCCAGTTTGGCGGGTATCAGAAATCTTGAAGTGGGTTGAAGGCGGACAATACAAAGCCCTAATAGAGGGTACGACTGAAAGCGCCGCCGCTTAGAATAGCAGGCTGCCGAAAAACTAATATAACAAGGTCGGGTGCTGTGAATACCATCGGGAGCAGATCGTGAAAATGCAGAAATCCCACCCACGGGAGTGGGTGGATGTTTCAGTTCCAACCTACCAGATGCGGGCGCGACCCTCGGAGAATCCCACCAACGGAAGTGGGTGGATAGTTCAGATCCAGCCTACGCGTCGCGTTATTTTGAAGTCATTATCGGCCGTCGAAAGGTCGGATCTGAACAATCCACCAACTTCCGTTGGTGGGATTCTCAAATTTCGAAAGCATCTGTTTGTAGGCTGGATCTGAATAATCCACCCACTCCCGTGGGTGGGATTTCTGAGTTGTCAGATGGAAGCTGAAGCAGATCGGCGGCGGCGAGAGTTCAGGCCGTAGATTATTTGCCGCGTAACCTCCGGAAGTGCACAAATGGTGCTGCGAGATAAAGTCGGAATCATCTTCGGTGTCGCCAACAAACGATCCATAGCCTGGGCAACGGCGCAGGTGTTACATGAAGCAGGCGCACGTCTCTCGTTCACCTATCAGGGCGAGAGATTAAAGGAGAACGTTGGAAATCTAGCGAACGCCTCGATGCCCGGCTCACTTCTTCTCCCTTGCGATGTCACCAGGCAGGAAGAAGTGGACGAAACTTTTAAACTTCTCGGCAAAGAATTTGGCAAACTGGACTTCCTCATTCACAGTATTGCCTACGCACCCAGGGAAGCACTTAGCGGAGAATTCCTCGACACCAGTCGCGAAGCGTTTCTCACCGCCCTGGAAATTAGCACCTACTCCCTGGCGCAGCTCTCGCGGGCGGCCGCTCCGCTAATGAAAGATGGCGGAAGCATTGTCTGCATGACTTACTATGGCGCCGAAAAAGTTGTTAGCGGCTACAACGTGATGGGAATCGCAAAAGCAGCACTGGAGCAAAGTACTCGGTACCTCGCCAGTGATCTGGGGCCGCGCGGTATTCGCGTAAATGCGATCAGTGCTGGTCCCATTCAGACCCTCTCGGCTCGTGGCGTGTCTGACTTCCCCACCATGCTGAAGCATCATGCGGAACGCGCTCCGCTGCGCAGAAATGTTGCAGCGAGCGAGGTGGGCAACACCGCTTTATTTCTATGTAGTCCTCTGGCATCCGCAATTACGGGTGAAGTGATCCACGTCGACTGTGGCTATAGCATCATGGGCATCTAACGCAGAAATGGCTAAGACTACAGACTCCAGTGAACGCCAGACCCGTGCAACTCAGGATGAGCAGCTGCTGGAGAGTCCCCAACAGGACGAATTTACACATACTGACACGTGGCGCGTCTTCAGGATCATGGGGGAGTTCGTCGAAGGCTTTGATGAACTCGCCACGCTAACACGCGGTGTGTCGATCTTCGGCTCGGCACGTTCGCATCCCGAGAGTCCGGAATATAAGGCGGCGCAGGAAACGGCGGCGCTCTTTGCTCGCGAAGGATTTGCCGTAATCACTGGCGGTGGTCCAGGCATTATGGAGGCAGCTAACAGGGGCGCTTTTGAGGCCGGCGGCTTATCGGTTGGTTGCAATATCGAACTGCCGTTTGAGCAGCGGCCTAACGCTTACCAAACGCGTTCGCTGAGGTTTAGATACTTCTTCGTGCGGAAAATGATGTTTGTGAAATACAGCCTGGGATTTATTATTTTTCCCGGCGGCTTTGGCACGCTCGACGAACTCTTTGAAGCACTAACATTAATCCAAACACACAAGATTCGTAACTTTCCCGTAGTGCTCTTCGGCTCCGCTTATTGGAGTGGTCTGCTAAGCTGGATTCGCGAATTCGCAATGAAGCAAGGCAAAGTTTCCGAGCCAGACATTAATCTGCTACACCTTACCGATTCGCCGGCTGAAGTCGTGCAGATTGTGGTGAACAGCCAGAATTCGTTGCGGGAACTTGACAGCGAGATATCGGACGAATATCGCGTGCTCGGCAGACTAGTGCAGCCCAAGCCTTAGGTGGAAAGCTCCTATTGTTGCGGCATTGAATCAACTTAGCCGGCGCCGGTGCTTTGCGCGAGGGGATTTTGCTCTTCCTCTTCCGTGCGAAGTTCGAGACTGTCAGCCAACCAGTTAAGGTAGGGAGCCGAAGCGGCAGCCATAGCCACCGCAACAATTTCCGGAGTGTCGTAGCTGTGGAGCGCACGCACCTGGAGTTCAAGCTCATCAAACTTCGACTTCTCAGTTTTTGCAATTAGCAACACTTCGGCTTGCCTCTCAATTTTTCCCTGCCAACGATAAATCGACTCAATCCCGGGCAGAATCTGCACACAGGCAGCTAGATGGGCCGCCACCAGCATCTGTGCCAAACGAGCTGCCTCTTCGCCGCTGCTGGCGGTCATAAAAACCAGGATGTTTTCAGAAGGTCCAATCATGTTAAGCAACCTCCGTTAAATGACAAGATAGACTCTCCGGAAGTTTGGAGAGAGCCGTTGCCCCGATTAGGATATTTCCCCTTCCTCAGGCTCCTCATCATCTTCCGCTATTAGTGTTCCTGTTAATGGGGTCGTGTCATTCCCGAAGAAAGCGCCGTAGAGTTCCTGGGCCCGGTCGAAGTCCCGCTCATCAACCAGAACTACAGCACCCGGAGAGGTACTTGAGAGTAAGGGAGACAGTGCGTCTGCACTCCCTGATTGAACAACGGATCTAATGCCGTTCTGAGACAAGATGTCATTGACCATCTCCGCCTCAGCAGGCGATCCCATATTGTGCAGCGGAACAAATCTCGCCTCGCTCTGGTCTTGGGCAGTGCGCGCATCCAGCTGCTCCACCAAGGCGGTATCGTCGTCTGGGCAGCGAGTTATACCAGGTTCGTATTCAGCTTCGCAGACCGGACAAAACATAAGCGCTCCAAAATATGTGTCGCCGTTTCGCTTCCTCCTAGGCCACTAGACAGACAAACGGCAAATGGCGATTTCCACGTAAATTTATAGTTTAGAACTCCAAACCTGAAACTCCAAACGTGGAGAGATTCCTACTTTGTTACACGTACGGCCCGTTCGAATGGAATCGCTTCGAAATGAGTCATCTCCTTAAACATGCCGAACCGTTCATTTATTTCATCATGCGTCAACCGGCGGACACGTTCGGTGCCAAACTCTTCCACATTGAATGAAGCCATTACTGAACCGAAAATCATGGCCCGCCGCATCGCGCCCTCGTCAAGACTGTCCTGACTTGCCAGATAACCCATCAAGCCCCCGGCAAAGGTGTCACCCGCCCCGGTAGGATCGAAAACAGATTCGAGCGGGTATGCCGGTATGGCAAAGTAATTTCGCTTTGTAAAAAGCGCGGCACCATACTCCCCACGTTTGACTACGAGCGCCTTGGGACCCCAGGAGAGAATAGTTCGAGCGGCCTTGATCAGATTGGGAATTTGCGTCAACTGGCGGGCTTCCGCGTCATTGATAATCACGAGATCCACGATTGCTATTGCTCGGAGCAGCGAGTCCCTGGCATTTTCAATCCAGTAGTTCATCGTATCCAGCGCCACCAGCTGAGCATCGGGAACCTGTTCTCTCACTTCCCTTTGAAGGTCTGGCTGGATATTACCGAGGAACACGAGACGGGATGTTCTGGAAGCGCTTGTGAGCCTTGGTTTGAATTCAGCAAAAACATTCAACTGGGTATCCAGCGTCTGCGCCACATTGAGGTCATAATCGTAACGTCCGCGCCAGAAAAAGGTCTTACCGTTTGAGATCCGTTCAAGATCGGTTGTGTCAATTCCGTGATTATCAAATACCTGCTGTTCTGCCTCGGTGAAATCGTCACCGACTACTCCAACTATTCGAACATCGGTGTAATAACTTGCTGCTATTGAAAAATGTGAGGCTGAACCGCCTAACATCCGATCGCACTTACCAAATGGCGTTTCAACCGCATCAAATGCAACCGAGCCGACTACCAGTAGTGACATCACATAAATGCTCCTGGGGAGTTGTTCGAGCGAGTCTTGAACTTAGATCGGGATGCATTTCATCTCCACATCGACCAAGTTTACGGCTTACTTTCCTGCTTGGGCATGGGCCCACCCAAAGCCTTTAGATCGTCTTCAGCCTGTTTTCTAAAAGTGCTGTTAGGATAGTCAGTGACCAGGCGAGACAAGTAATCGCGGGCCATTTCGCGAAATTGCTCTGAAGTGAGCGTCCGTTTGGTAGCGCCATCATAACTGACATAGAGGGAAGGACTTTGCTTTCCTTTGTTTTCCGCCAGTGAAAGGCTGCTTTCACCGGCAATGAACAACACTTCCTCAATTCTTGCGAAATTTGGGTTGCCGGCAATTATTTCCTCCGAGCGTTTCAAAGCCGCAACATAAGCCTTCTTCAATTTGAAATAGTTTCGCGCAACTTCAAGATTGTGCAAGGAATCCTTTTCGAGATCTGGATCCCGAAGGGTAGACGGGTCAGGTCCATTTCTGGCCCCACTCTGTCCATAGATTGGTGCTGGACCAAGTGCAGTGGCAAATACGATGACGGAAAAAACAAGAAAACCGATTTTCATGAGTCTACCTCTGGCACTGGGATGAGTCCTACCGAAGGGCATATTTTTTGATAATCGCCGCCAATTTCTTTGTAGTGGCTTCCGGCCATTGGTGGGGTGGCGTAAAGATGGCGTTTTTGAGCGCTGCCCGACAATTGCACCTACCTTCATCAAGCGCTAGGCGCTTAACTGCCTCTTTCATTATTAATTGCGCATTGCGAACATTCTTGTTGAGATACTCGACCACAGTACCCACGCTTACTGCATCATGGTCAGGGTGCCAGCAGTCATAGTCCGTTACCAGGGCCAAGGTCGCGTAACAGATTTCCGCCTCTCGGGCGAGCTTTGCTTCCTGCAGATTTGTCATACCGATCACGTCCATGCCCCACGACCGGTAGACGGTTGATTCAGCCTTTGTGGAAAAGGCCGGTCCTTCCATGCAAAGATAAGTTCCTCCGCGATGGATTCTGACCTCAATAGCCTTGCACGATTTTTCAAGTACATCACCCAGAGCACTACAAACGGGATGAGCAAAGCTAATGTGGCCCACAATGCCCTCACCAAAAAATGTGGACTCCCGGGCCCGTGCCCGCGTGCGATCGAAAAACTGATCGGGAATTACCATATCAAGTGGGGCATACCGCTCCTGTAAAGAACCAACAGCCGAGGCTGAGAGTATTCGCTCAACACCGAGCAGTTTCATACCGTAGATGTTTGCCCGAAACGGAACTTCGGTGGGCGTCAGTCGGTGACCCCTTCCGTGGCGCGGAAGAAATGCGACTCGTTGATTTTCCAGCGTGCCGACAAGGAAGGCGTCAGAGGGACGTCCAAACGGAGTGTCAATCTCCAGTTCCTCGACATCCTTCAGTTCCGGCATCTGATAAAGACCGCTACCACCGATGATCCCAATCCTGATCGTGGTCATATCCAATTCGCCCCACTATTCAGTTATTCGTTCGCGCACGTTCAAGAGGAACCGCAGTTAGTCTATCCCCACATTGAATGAGTCTACAGAGTGGTTCGTCCGGATCGTGATAGAAGAAGCAGTGCCAACCTTCTCTCAGAGCTTGTGGCAAGAGTCTCTTTTTGGCTGCCAGAGTTTCAATCGGGAAAAGATCGTAGCCCATGATCCAGGGATAGGGCACGTGCGCTCGCATCGGTACCAGATCAGCGAAACCGAAGAGTGTTTTACTACCTTGCACTAGCCTCCAGCATTGCATTGAACGATTGTGACCGGGGTAGGTTTCCATCGTTAGACCCGGGACAACCTCATAATCAGCCTCTTTCAACACCAACTGCCCACTTGTCTTCAGTGGTTCCCAATTTTCAGGTAGATAGCTGGCACGATCTCGTTCACTCGGATTATCGGCATGCTCAAGCTCAGCTCGGGAAACAAAATATCTCGCGTTCGGAAAAGCGCTAATCAGGTTGCCTGCGTCCGCAATTTTGGTGTTGCCACCAGCGTGATCGAAATGAAGATGAGTGTTTACAACTATTGTTATCGCTTCGGACCTGACGCCAGCGATCGACAGTAGCGATTTGGCGAAAGTTCGTTCTCGCTTGATCGCGAACATCTCCGTATGCCTTGGCGCCCATTTTTCACCAATTCCAGTTTCTATCAGAACTTTTTCCGCGCCGGTATCGATAAAAAGACAGTTCAAGTTAAGACGAATTCGATTCTGGTCATCAGGCGTGCAGACCCTGGACCACAAATTACGAGGTACGACACCAAACATCGCTCCACCGTCCAGGCGAAATTCGGCATCGGGAACGATCTCGATCCGGTACTTACCAAATTCCATTTGCGGCACAAATTAAACGGGCTGCGCCTGTCTTTTCAGCAACCTTGAGGGTTGTTGTCAATCTCATCCGAGCCTACTTCTGTTTCTTCGATTCCGGCTTTGTCGAAGCTGTAGGTTTGGCCTTATTGTTGTCCGGCGCGGTCGCTGAAGGGGGTTGTGACCCTGATTCATCACCGCCCGAGCCAAAACCCGGTAGGGCGTTTTGCATCTGCTGTTCAGGCATCTTTACCTGGAAATTTTCCGCCACAGTCACATGAGAACGCTTGACGATCTCATCCAGTAACTTCTTCTGTTTCTCCTGCTCCACGGCGGCCCGAGCCTGATCACGTCCAGTTTTTGCTGGTGCCATCGGATTCTGTGCTGGACTCTCTCCGATGAGAATGTGCCGGGCATGCAGTTGCTCTTCCGCCTTGCCCTCCTTGGTTTCGGTTCGTCGTTCGTCCAGCTTGATGATGTGAAAGCCAAACTTTGTTTCCACAACGTCACTAATCTGTCCGGGTTTGAGAGCGAAGGCGGCCTGTTCAAATTCAGGGACCATCTGTCCATGACCGAACCAACCCAAGTCTCCGCCTTTCTCTTTGCTTCCGGGATCAGTAGAGAACTCCTGGGCCAGCTTTGCAAAGTCTTCCCCGGCGCGGGCCCGCTTCAAAACCTCTTCTGCTTTTGATCTTTTCTGTTTGACATCGAGTTCAGGATGCTGGGAAATGTAGGCATTCACCTCTTCGTCACTGGCCTTCATCTTCTCTGCCAGTTGTTCCTGGGCGTAGCTTTGGGCCAACAGACGGGACTGTTCAAGCATAATTTGCAACTGCACGGACCGCTGTTGGTCAAAACCTGCAGCGGCAGCCTTACGCTCGCCGATAAACACTTGCCCAAGTTGTCGCCGCACCATCTTAATCTGTTCTTCGGGAATCTGTCCTCCCGCCAACTGCGGGTTTTTACTCTTTGCATCGCTAATGAACTGATCAAATTTAGCCTGATTTCCTGGTTGCTTGAAAAACTCATCAATTTCGGTATCAGGAATATTGGGACCGGTCGGTCCAGCTCCCTGCGATTTGAAATAGTTCTCTGCTATGACAACGGAACGAACCAGTTCAAGCTGTCGTTGCAGCTCTGGTTTGTTCGCAACTCCTTTATTACGCGCTTCCTCGGCCACGGCGAACAACTTGCGAAGATCATCGGAAAACCCTTTTCGAGCAATGGCATCTGACGCCAGCCTAGCTCGAAATTGTGGAGCCTGGTCCTCAGCGATCAAGGTCAAGTCTTCGGCCGTGAGATTAACAGCTTCAGCGCGTCGAGCTTTTACTTGCCAGGCAATGAGCCCTATCGAAAAAGCCACGGCCACGGCCGCCGCGATCCAAGCTTTGGTTGTTGAATTCAAAATTATTTCCTTTCCTCTCAAACCTACTGATCCTGCACTAATTCCAACAGTACTCCATTTACAGATCCGGGATGAACGAAGGCCACCAGACATCCACGGGCGCCCAGCCGGGGTTCTTCATCGATCAATTTTGCTCCGCTTTGCTTTAGCTGTTCGAGCGCACCCCGAATGTCCTCGACCCGGACGGCTATGTGATGGATACCAGGCCCCCGCTTTTGCAGAAACTTTCCCACTGGCGAAGTCGAACTCAGGGGTTCAAGAAGCTCGATATGAGCATCTCCAATTGCCAGCATGGCCACTCGAACGCCCTGATCCGGCAAATCTTCCTGAGAATCTACGGGAAGTCCAAGGGCTTCGCACCAGAATCCTATTGCGTCCGTCAATTCGTGTGTGGCTATTCCCAGATGATCGATTTTCACGAATTCAGCTACAATCTCGGTCACCAGCCCCGGTTTATATCACCCAGGGTTTCGGGCACTTAAGCCGTCGGCAACTTAGCTACTCATTAACTTCCGACTTGCGGACTGGTCTCCTGAATGATTTCGTCTACGGCAGAATAAGGGTCGAGGCGCCGACCCGCAACCTGCTCAACCAAACGATCAAGTTGCTCAGATGCCGAATCCGAGGCCAACGTTCGCGAAACCAGCCGCTCCCGCAATAACTCGAGTATCCGCCAGCGCGCAATCGCACGTCGCCGGTTGCCCATTAATGCCGTTTTCAAATGAGATTCTCGAAAACTGTCGATTGCTGCCGCCAGCTCAACAATTCCCTTATTTTCAGTGGCTACCGTTTTGATGATGGGAGGCTGCCAGCCGTCCGAACGTGCTGACAGAGACAACAAAGCTTCCAGCTCTTTCTCAGTGGAATAAACACCCTCTCGATCTGCTTTATTGATCACGAAGATATCGCCAATTTCCATGATTCCGGCCTTGATTGCCTGGATATCGTCCCCCATTCCCGGTACAAGCACAACTACAGAAGCATCGGCCGCCTTAACTATCTCAACCTCGTCCTGGCCCACTCCAACAGTCTCTACCACGATCTTTGAGTATCCGGCGGCATCCAGAATCGAAACAGCATCGACGGTTGCTCGGGCTAGCCCGCCGAGATTCCCACGCGTAGCCATCGACCTGATAAACACGGCCTTGTCCAACCCCAGGGCCTGCATCCGAATGCGATCACCCAAGATTGCCCCACCGGAAAAAGGACTCGATGGATCGACTGCAACGATGCCAATGCGCTCACCACGCTGACGGTACAACAGGGCTAATTTGTCCACCAGCGACGACTTGCCCGCACCAGGAGCCCCGGTTATCCCAATGACCAGACCGCGACCGGTGTGTGGGAAAATTCCCTTCATTAACTCTGCGGCTTTTTCCGGGGAATCTTCAATTCGGGAAATCGCCCGGGCAACGGCTCGTGGATCAGCCGCTACCACGCGATCAACTAAGGAATCATTCTCCGTCTGAAAGCTCATCTAAGGTGGCACGACCACAGGTCCGAATTATTCACTCTGTTTCAAGACTTCTCGAGCAATAATCATGCGTTGAATCTCCGACGTGCCCTCGCCTATCGTGCAGAGCTTGGAGTCGCGCCAATATTTCTCCGGAGGATAATCTTTGGTATAGCCATAGCCACCATGAACCTGAATTGCCTCCTCGCAAACCCGGACACCGATTTCAGAGGCAAAAAGTTTGGCCATTGAAGACTCTTTAGTGACCTTCTTTCCCTGGTCCTTTAACCAGGCGGCGCGATACATCAACAGTCGCGCAGCATCGATTTGCGTAGCCATGTCTGCCAACTTAAATTGAATGGCCTGAAACTCAGAAATTGGTTTGCCGAATTGTTGTCGCTCCTGCGAATAACGCAAAGCCGACTCATACGCGCCTTGAGCAATACCTACCGCAAGCGCGGCAATGGAGATTCGTCCTCCATCAAGAACGTGCATAGCATTAACGAAGCCCTGACCTTCTTCGCCTAGACGGTTTTCATCTGATACAAAACAGTCCTGGAAGACCACACTGGCTGTTTCCGAGGCACGCAACCCGAGTTTATTTTCCTTTTTGGAGGGAGAGTATCCGTTCATTCCCTTCTCAAAAATAAATGCTGTGATTCCCTTGCTCTGTTTAGCACGATCCGTTACCGCAACAGCCACACAAGTATCAGCGTGTATCGCGTGCGTAATGAAATTCTTGGAACCATTGATAATCCATCCGCCCTCAGTTCTCACCGCCGTTGACCGTGTACCTGAGGCATCCGAGCCGGCACTCGGTTCGGTTAATCCCCATGCTCCCAGACGCTCCCCGCGCGCGAGCGGCACCAAAAACCTTCGTTTCTGATCCTCAGTTCCGTACTGATAGATATGATTTGAGCAAAGCGAGTTGTGTGCGGCAACTGAAATACCTATAGATCCATCGATCCTCGAGAGTTCCTCAATAATGGTCGCGTATTCAATATATCCCATTCCTGCCCCGCCATATTCCTCTGGGAAAATCACGCCCATCAACCCGAGTTCAGCCAATTTAGGCTTTAGCTCGATCGGGAAATGTTGGGTCTCGTCCCATTCCTCTACGTGCGGCGCGATTTCTGCTTCCGCGAACTCGCGAACACTCATCTTGATCTGCTTCTGTTCTTCGCTTAGCTCAAACTCCATTCCGATTTCCTAGTTTGTTTTGGATTGCAAAGGCATTCTTGCCTATCTCATAATTGCGGCAAGAAGCTCCCTCTCAAGGAAATTTCCAGGCCCGCGTTGCGGATACTGCTCAGGAGGATGATGAGCCACGACCTGCTGTCCGCACGTGCTTTGCCGGACGTGGCTGTTTGCGTCTCCGCGGCTTCAACAGACGTATGACTTCTTCTTCAGTGAGCAGTCGCCAGGCGCCAGTCCCCAGTCTTTCGTCTCGCAGGAAACCGATTCGAACTCGTCGCAGTTTTAAGACCGAGTGGCCAACGGAATCAAACATGCGCCTGATCTGCTGATTTCGTCCTTCTTGTAGGGTTACCTCGAACCAGGCATTCGTGTCCGTCTCTTCTACTTTCCTGATCTCCGCGGGAGCCGTACGTGTGCCATCGTCGAGGACCACTCCCCGTCTGAGTCTTTCAATTGCTTCTTCAGGCGGCACCCCTTTGACCTTTGCTTCATAAACCTTCTTCACTTGATTTCGTGCAGAAGTTATGAAGTTGGTGAAATTCCCATCATTAGTCAGTAATAACAAGCCCTCTGTGTTGAAATCCAATCGGCCGACGGGATGGAGCTTGCCGAGCGCCGGCGGCAAGAGATCCGTAACCAGGGGACGCCCCTCAGGATCGGAAACGCTGGAGAGATAGCCTTTCGGTTTGTTGAGCAAAACGTAACGCTTTTCTCTGGCCTGTAATAGCCGATTGATGAGTTTGCCTTTAACTTTGATGTGATCCCTGGCAGGATCGGCCTTAGTTCCCAAAGTCGTAGCAATGGCACCATTGATCGAGACCTGACCCGACGTAATCAATTCTTCAGCGTGTCGCCGGGAGGCAATGCCCGCGGCCGCAATCAGTTTTTGAAGACGCTCCTCCATACAAGTTGGGCTTTGGTCTTTGGTCCTTTGAACTTTGAACTCTGAGCTTGGACCTTTGAACTTGGGTTCTGAGTACAAAGTACAAAGTTCAGAGTTCAAAGTTCAAAGACCTAAGACCAAAGACCATTTTTACGTCTCCAGATTTCCTGCCAAATCCTGAAAGTCTTCGATGCTCGGCAACTCCGACAAATCTTTGAGACCGAATTGGATCAGGAATTCTTTCGAGGTGCCATACATCATTGGCCGGCCAACTGTTTCCTTACGCCCCTTCATGACAATTAGTTTCTTGTCCAAAAGAGTTTTGATTGCCGATGGGGACTGGACTCCTCGGATCTCGAGAATCTCTGGAATGGTGACTGGTTGTTTGTACGCGATGACGGCAAGTGTCTCCAGTGAAGCCAACGATAGTTTCGCACTTGGCCGAGACTTCAAAAATGCACGAACATGCTCGTGGTATTCAGGACGGGTAGCGAACTGCCACCCGCCACCAACTTCTCGCAATTGTAAACCACTGTTCCGTTGGTTGAATTCTTTCGCCAGCTCACCTGCTGCTTCTTCGATCACCTGGCGATCTTCCTTGAGTACTTCAGCGATCGCCTTAGTGCTCAACGGTTCGTTGGCTACGAAAACCAATGCCTCAATAATGGCCCTACGCTCAGCCACGCTTTGCACTTTGTGCGGTGCGACTCCCAATTCATCTTCCGCCGGCTCGAGTGCCTCTTCGGCGTGGTCCGTGAGTAATGGAGCGACATCAAAGGCATCCGTTTCTTCGCTGAAGGGCTGCCCCTCATTAGTGTTTGATGGCAGCTCGATCACTTCTTCTGTATTAATCGGCCCTGTATTCATAGGTGACAAGTCTCACCAGGTTAACCTAAGAATTATGTGGAACGCGAAAACTCAATTGCTGACCCGCGCTGTGATATCGCCGAATGTCTGTTGCTGAAACAGCCTGATTTCTGTAGTGCGCACCAACTCCAACACCGACAGAAACGCCAGAACCAGCTCTCGGCGTGAACAAGCGCGCTCAAAGAATACCTTTAAATTCAGCTCACCCGCTGACATAACCATATTCCGCAGCCGCTCGAGCATTTCAGACATCGAGATCTCTTCGCGCTCAATCTCGAGAAGCACCTCTTCCTTGTGTCTGGCCAAAATCTCCTGAAAGACTTTGAGCAAGTCGAAGACGCCAACTGCGACTTCTGGATTATTTTTATCAGTCTCGAGTTCCGCCCGTTTGAACACTGCTCGTTCAACAGTAGCACGTGACCAGAGCATTTGGGCTGCCGCTTTATATTTTTGATATTCGAGGAGCTGGTCCACCAATTCCCGGCGCGGATCTTCTTCTTCGATTGCCTCGGCAAAGGGGTCACGGGGCAAAAGCATTTTTGTTTTGAGTTCAATGAGCGTGGCAGCCATAACCAGGAAATCACCAGCCACAGCGATGTCTAGTTCCTGCATCAACTGCAGGTAACGCAGGTATTCGTCTGCAATTCGAGCAACCGGAATATCGTAGATGCTCACTTGCTCCTGACGAATCAGGTGAAGCAGCAGATCCAGAGGACCTTCAAACTCACCCATGACGATCTTCAAATCGTCGTCTGAATGATTTGAGACAATTTCCGGTTTGGCCCCTGCAACGTTAATAGTTGCGGACGGACCGTCAGTTATTCCAGGTAATGAGTCCGAGGTTTCGTCCATAGCTAGCAGTTTCTTAAAAGTCTATTTCCGAGTTGCTCCTAAAATACCCATTTTCCCCATGACGTCTTTGAGTGTTTCATCAGCGATCGCTCGTGCTTTACCCCGCCCTTCATCAAGTATGCGATCCAAAACTTCTGCAGTTATGCCCCCAACTCGCTGCTGGAAAGGTCGTAAGAACTCAATGGTAATATCGGTGAGCTCCTGTTTCAGCTGGGCGTAACCTTTACTTAAAAAGTGTGATTCAATCTTGTCAGGAGGCTCAGCGGTCAATAATTGATAAATTGTCAGCAGGTTGGTTATCGCCGGACGCGAGGGGTCAAAACGAATCTCGCTTCCGGAGTCTGTGACCGCACGTTTGTATTTTCGCTGCACAATGTCGTCGCTGTCGAGCAACATCACGCAGCCGCTCGGATCGTCATCGGATTTCGACATCTTTCGGGAAGGATCCGAAAGCGACATAATTCGCGCGCCCACTTTTGGTATGTAGGGCTCAGGCACGCGAAAACTCTGTCCGTAATCGCGGTTAAATCGAATCGCCACGTCACGCGTGAGCTCGAGATGTTGTTTTTGGTCCTCACCGACGGGAACAAGATCTGTTTGATACAGGAGTATATCAGCCGCCATTAAGACCGGATAATCAAAAAGACCTACCGCCACATTCTCGCGTTGCTGGCGTACTTTATCCTTGAACTGGGTCATTCGCTCAAGTTCAGACATCCGGGCAATACAGTTAAGAATCCACGTGAGTTCAGCGTGCTGGGACACGTCTGACTGAATGAACACAGTTGATATTTTTGGGTCGATGCCGACCGCCAAATAAATCCGCGCCAGTTCTCGGGTCTTTTCAGCCAGCAGTTTAGGATCCTGGGGAACCGTTACTGCGTGGAGGTTAACTATGCAGAAAAAGCTTTCGTACTCATGCTGCAACGAAACCCAATTTCGCAACGCGCCCAGATAATTACCCAAATGTACGTTGCCAGTGGGCTGTGCTCCGCTAAAAATTCTCTTCATTACCAAATCAGGAAAGACCAATTACAAAAGGATAGGAAACCAACGGCATGACGATTCTGAATATGGCGCCCAGCACCCCGGTGAACATTAAAATCATCAGAAGGATCATCCCAAAGCGCTCCAGCATTTCAATTGCAGAGTCAAAACTGGCAGGCAGGATGCTGCTCAGGATCTTGCTGCCATCCAGCGGGGGTACAGGAATCAGGTTAAAAACCGCCAGTGCCACATTAAGAGAGAAGAAGCCGCTCAGGAGCTTGGCCGCGCCTTCAGCAAGAATCGAAGTACTTCTCGCTTCGGCCGTCAATCCATAAAAAGGATGAATGTACAATTCCACTATGCTGGCCTGAGAAAGACCACGCATGATTAGGCCTGCGCTAATGGCAATGAACGCGTTGCTAATGACGCCTGCCGCCGAAACCCAAAAATTGGCAACGCGTTTATTTCGCCATTTCAGAGGATTGACCGGAGTCGGCTTGGCCCAACCGATGAGTGGGACATGAGTAAAGAAAGCTATTGCGGGAAACAAAAGCGTGCCAATTGGATCAATATGCGCAGCCGGATTAAGACTGATGCGCCCCTGCAGGCGTGCCAAATCATCGCCAAATCTGTTGGACATCCATGCGTGGGCGGACTCGTGAACGGATAACGAAAACACGAGTGCGACCATGAAAAGAATGAATTGTCCTACGACGTTACTATCGACATCTCCCATCGACTAATACACTCATTAGAGAAGGTGCGGCGTTTTTGTTCCTGCATCTGGTGAACACGTGAGGGCCACACTACCATGGCCCTCAACGGGTGTCAAAAAACACCAAATTGAGGCTGAAACTACTCTCTGAACCCCACTCAAATCTTATCGCTGGCGCAGTAGCGCGCCTTTTATTCCCAGAGGCAGGCTGTAAACCGAATCATTTGAGGCGACTATCAGATCACCATCAGCACTAAACGCCAACCCAACGAGATTCATACCCGCAACGACAATTTCGGCATTCTTCCCGCTTTGCGAAATTCGCACAATACCACGGCGCCCACGCAAAGAAGCCGCCAGATAAAGATTGCCACTCTCATCGAAGGCCAGTCCCTGCGGCCGGCCCAGTCCTTTAAAGAAAACGCCAACCTCACCTAGCTGATCAATCCGCCAAATAGAATCGAAGCTACTGACGGTGGGGCCAGTGACGTATAAAGCGTCATCCGGACCAATGGCTAGATGGTATGCAGAAACCGAGGGTTCCAATTGGACCCAGCTCTGCTCTTCACCAACTTCGTTTACCTTATAGATCGTGCCGGTCCGATCGCCCACATACATTGTGCCTGAGCGATCAAAAGCTATTCCCGTGGCAATCCCAAGGTTGCGTGCGAAGGGCACTGCTTCTTTAAAAGGAGTAATGCGGTAAACCACTCCATCTAACCGACTGGAGACAAATATTTGCCCTCCATTATCAAAAGCGATGCCTGTCGGATTCGTAATGTTACCTGAGTATTCTGTCACGTCTCCGTCGCTTGTAATACGGAATAGGGAAACAGGCATCTGTTCTCCGCGAGGTCCTGAACGCGTCACAAAAAGAGAACCATCGTCCGGATCGAAGGCGGGATTTGCCACCGGATGCAAGTCTTCAGCAAGTCTCCCGCCCAAAACAAAAGGCAAGGGTTCACTGCGGTCTGGGTGGCTTTCCAATCTGACTCTCGCAGGCTCTTTTGTTTGTAGTTCCGGAACGATTGCCAGCACGCGCTGCGGACCGAGCGCCACGATGGCGGCACGTTCATCATCGAACCAGATCGAGCATTCGCTCGGCTCACTGGTATCAAAACCCGCGCAGTCAATAGTGACTTCGCCGCCAGGAATTCCGGCGTCGGGATCGAGGCGAGTGATATTTCCTGCTTTACTCAAATAGTTCCCCGGCAAGTGTCTTTTTGGGCCTGACAATCATGAATGATTTGTTGAGCTTTTAGGGACGTTTAGCGTGGCCAGTCCCGACTGCTGCGAAGAGTGCGTAGCATCTGTGGTGGATATGCGCAACAAAGCAATCACCGCAGAGCCTCCAAAGGACGCAGTGGAAGCGCCGAGAGTTGAAACTAGGACACCACCCCTAATCGCTTGGAAGTGACTGCGAAACCTTGTGATCATACGATCCACCTATATTCATGTCTAATGGGGGCGCAAGAGATGGATGGTAAATGGTGAATGGTAAAGGTCTTTGGTCCTTAGAACTTTGTACTTTGAACTTGGAACTTTGTGCTTTTACTAAGTTCAAAGTACAAAGTACTAAGTACAAAGTTCAAAAGGCCAAAGGCCAAAGACCATTCTTACCATCCACCATTTACCATTCACTATGCGCAGGGCTTACTGTTTACCCCCGGTTGCTGTGTTATAATTCGCCGCGTGAAGAGCAACTCCGTGCGGGTCAGGAACTCAGGTTTCTGACGAATTTTAACAGCAGGAAGTTTGCGCACGATAGAACCTAATGCTCAAGCGATTAAGCGAAGCGATCTCGCCGAGCAAAACAGCAGGAATATTCAAGCGTCCGAACCCCACCGCTCGCGTCACTCCCTCTCTAACTCCAGACGGACGGAATCGATTTGCCCAGGTGCGCGCCTTGGTTTTGGCCGACAAAAATCTAAGCCGACGGAGGGTAGAAGAGAATTAGTAGCTTATTGGGAAATACACTTGGACTAAAGCCGAATCAGCTTCGTCGTATTGAGAAGCTTTACACACGGCGGATTCCCCCTCATCAAATTGTCACTGCTGAGTTCGCCAGGCAATTGAGCGAGCTTTCGCACGAGACGGGCAGACAGATTGGCGTTTTGATAGGCCGAAAAGGTCACGTTGAATACGTGATGGTGGGAGACAATCGTCGCATTGAACTGCCAGATTTTAAGCGGGTACGTGTGGCAACAGGTCGGTTCCGCGGGCTGCGTTGCGTTCACACTCATCTGCGCGGCGAAGAGCTGACTCGAGACGACCTGACTGATTTGGCACTGCTCAGGCTCGACCTGATGGCGGCAATTGAGGTTCAGCCAGACACCGGCCTTCCGGGTGTAATCCGTGCCGCACACCTACTCCCGATCCATGCGGGAGAATTGGAGAACGGTAACTCCTTCGAGCCGTATGCTTTCCTGGAGCCCAGGATCGCCTCACAGTTGGATCTCGATTTCATTGCGCTAATAAATTCACTCGAAGAGGAAATGGCGCGAAATCGCCGAACGACGCGCCTGGCCGAAGTCCGTGATCGCACCATTTTAGTAAACGTTACTACGGGTGCCCTCGCAGATGCCGAAGAGTCTTTGGCCGAACTCACTGAATTGGCAGCTTCTGCCGGAGTGTTGGTTCAAGACAGCATTATTCAGCGCCGTTCGGCAGTTGATCCGCGCACTGTTCTCGGACGGGGTAAGCTTGACGAACTCCTGATTCGCGCTCTGCAGTTGGGAGCGGACATGCTGGTGTTTGATCGGGAACTGACTGCGGCTCAGGTTAGATCTCTCTCCGAAGCAACCGATCTCAAGGTGATCGATCGTTCGCAGTTGATACTCGATATTTTTGCTCAGAGGGCGCAATCCAGAGAGGGCAAGATCCAGGTAGAGCTAGCCCAGTTGAAATACCTTCTTCCGCGACTCATCACGGGCCAGAATTCAGCATTTTCACGGCTGGCCGGCGGCATAGGGGGACGAGGGCCTGGTGAAACGAAGCTGGAAACGGATCGGCGACGTGTCCGCGATCGAATCAACCGGCTTGAGAAAGAGATTCAAACGCAGCGACTACGACGGCAGGAGCGTAGAAAGGTGCGACGCCGCAACGGTTTGCCGATAGTTTCCATAGTTGGTTACACGAATGCTGGAAAATCCACGCTCTTGAATTCTTTGACTCATAGTGAAGTTCACGCGGAACAACGAATGTTCGCCACTCTCGATCCTACTTCAAGACGACTTCGGTTGCCGCGGGAACAGGAAGTAATTATTAACGACACCGTCGGTTTCATTCGTGATCTACCACCGGATCTTTTAGCCGCATTCCGCGCGACACTGGAAGAAATAAGCGAGAGTAATCTTCTCATTCACATGATTGATATCGCGAATGCGCGCTGGAAACAGCAGCTTGAATCGGTCGAAAGAATCCTCGCGGAGCTTCAGCTCACTGCAATCCCAACTATTGTTGCCCTAAATAAAGCGGACCTTGTGACGGAGAGGGTGCTGGCAACGTCTCTGCAGCAGGTAACTCGGGAAAACGCGCGTGAGGCTGTCGCCATTTCGGCATCAGATTCATCCACGCTGGAACCTATGCTCGAGAAGGCGGGCGCTATTCTGGCGCGTAAGCTCGTGGGAGGCTTTGGCCAAAGTGTTTGGGCCAACCAGCCTCTCTCCCGGACAGCATAACGCAAATGGGCATTCGTCCCCGATTCAAAACCCCTTTCAGTGAAGCCCGCGATACACTCGCCCGCTATTCGATTCGTCCGTTGGAGGTGTTCCGGCCCGAAACGCGCCTGGTAGTCGGCTTTCTTTTTCTTGTCCTCATAACCACCCTTCTACTTCTGAACAGGTTTTCCTCCGGGCTGTCGCAAGAGTACAAAGAAGGTGACGTTGTCTCCCGCACGGTGGTCGCGCCCGAGGACCTAACCACCGTTGATCTGAAAGAAACCGAAAAACGCCGGGGCGTAGCGAGAGACGTCACTCGTCCGGTTTTCAACTTTGATTCCAGCCGAGGTGAGAATTCGGCTGAAGGATTCCAAGCCGAGTGGGAAGATCTCAGGAAACAGGTGGAAACAAGAAACGTCAACGGCAAGACGCCTGTTTGGAAAGGTGAGGGAGGAGAGCAGGTCGCCAGAGCCATCATCGCCCACAAGTTCGATGAAAATGAACTTGAACGACTGACAACTCTTATTCGCCAGGCAGGTGAAACCTATGTCTACGATGATGGAGACGCCGAGCGGCTAAAACAGGAAATTGTACTTGTCGACGTGCGTAACCCGGCGGCCCAGATGATCGTTCCGGCGCCACGCACTCGCATGATGCCTCTCTCAATAGCACGTAGAAATCTGGAACTTCGACTGCTGAGTCTCTCAGGCTGGTCCGCCGAGGAGAAGTCAGCTTTAGTAAACGCTATCACGCCGCACATTCGACCTAACGTCGTGCTCGATCAAACGGCTACAGCGACTGCCCGAGAGACTGAAGCAAACAAAATCGCGCCCGTGGTTATCTCCCTGAAACGAAATCAGGTCATAGCCAGGGAAGGGGACACTGTGACTCCCGGAATGCTGTCCCAATTTACGGCAATCAGAAACATGGGTCACACTGGCAAACCCTGGCGCAACCTGATTGGCCTGCTCCTCGTCATCACCGCAATATATTGGGCAGCTTGGAAGTTCACGGAGCACCGTAGCACCACCGCCACTTTAGCGCTCTCAAAGCGAAGAGCCTTCGCGTTGGTTAGCTCCGCCATAGTTGTGGAGACCGCTTTAATGAGGATCGGCTTCACCTTTGGTGACAGCGTTGCAGCCCAGATGTCTCGCGCACCCTTCGATGATCCGACATTCTGGAATTTTGCGATTCCTTTCGCCGCCGCTGCGCTACTGGTGGCGATGCTGGTTGATACTCAATTGGCATTTCTGGCCGGAATTATAAGTGCGCTGTTTGCGGGAATGTTGGCACCCACAGGTATTCAGTATGCGATTTATGCACTCATCTCCTCCTCAGCCGCTATTTACGGAATCGGACGATATAGAGAGCGGCAGTCTGTTACCATCGCCGGACTCTTTGTAGGAGCAATGAATATCTTAATGGCCCTGGCCTTAACTGCATATGCAGAGCAAGCCTTCAGTTTGAATACGATTGTTATGGCCGCGGGTTGCGGCTTTGTCGGCGGTCTTCTCACCACGATCTTTACCGCGGGCGGACTGCCGATCAATGAATCGCTATTCGGAATTTTGACGGACGTCAAGCTGCTGGAACTCTCAAACGCGGATCTGCCGGTATTGGGCCAACTGGCGTTAAGGGCGCCAGGAACTAACCAGCACTCTCATGCAGTGGGTCAGTTGGCCGAAGATGCCTGTCGAGCCGTGGGCGCCAACCCGTTGCTGGCGCGCATTGGCGCGCTTTATCACGATATCGGAAAACTCGCGGCCCCAGAGTACTTCGTTGAAAACCAGCTGGGTTCAAATCCCCACGACCGCTTGCGCCCCTCGCAAAGCGCTCGAATTATCACAAGTCATGTGACCTATGGCCTGCGCCTGGCCAAAGAAATCAATTTGCCGAAAAAGATTGCCGATTTTATCCCTCAACATCACGGTACTCGAACCCTTCACTTCTTTCTTCGCAAAGCGCAGGCGCAAGCCAAACCCGGTGAAATCGTAGATGAGAAGGAATTTCGATATCCCGGACCGAAGCCGCAATTCAAAGAGGCCGCAATTATGATGTTGGCAGACTCTTGCGAAGCGGCGGCACGTTCTCTGGCTCGTCCAGATCCCGACAATATTAGGGCCATAGTGCTTAAGATCGTAGATGCCATAATCAGCGATGGGCAACTCGATGCCTGTGAGTTGAGTCTCCGTGAACTCACCACAATCAGAGAAGCGGTAATAGGCGCGCTAACTGCCATCTATCACGCCAGAATAGATTATCCCGGATTCAACCCTCCTGCAGTTACTGGTCCGCTTTCTACACTTCCCAGCGCAGATCTCGACCGCGAAGAACGGGGAGTCAGCTACAACAGGCCAGCCGAGATCCCCATTAATGAGGGCGGCGAAGTAGAAGACGAAGTAATACAACGCGAAGCAGCAAAGCGTTAGTTCATTATTGGCGGACGAATCGGGTGTGATTTTAGAAACGGTCGCGCAATTTGCGGTAGGTGGCGGAGAGATCTTCCGAGATCACGCGCGTCTCGGCTATCGTCGCCATGAAATTACTATCGCCCGTCCAACGCGGCAGTATATGAATGTGAACATGTCCGGCAATTCCAGCCCCTGCAGACCGTCCAAGATTCATCCCGATGTTAAAACCGGCAGGTAGATAAGCTTCGCGAAGAGCCGTCTGACAACGTTTCGTTAGGTCCATCAGTTCATCCGACGCTTCCTTCGGCACCGCATCCAAATCAGCCAGATGCTCGTAAGGAACGACTAAAAGGTGTCCACTGATATACGGATAGATATTGATGACAATGAAGTTGAAAGAGGCGCGATGAAGAACAAAGTTCTCTTCATCTTTTGCTGGATTGGCCCGCAGATCGCAAAAAACACAGCGGCTCGAATCAGAACCCGCTCCGCCGGCGGTGATGTATTCGTGACGCCAGGGACTCCACAATCTATCCAAGACTCACCTTATGGTATTTGAGAATTACGAAACGGGAGACCGACGAGTATCATCCGCGCCGAGGGAAGAAGCTTCGGATAAACCTGGCGACTGTAGGGCGTCATCATTGATCAATTCTTTTAATTCTTTTCCCGGCTTGAAGTAAGGAACTCGCTTTGCGGGAATACTCACGGGATCTCCTGTCTTGGGATTTCTTCCCCGGCGGGCTCCCCGTTCACGCACACGAAAGCTGCCAAAGCCCCGAAGTTCGATCTTTTCGCCCTGATTCAACGTCTCAATAATGCTTTCAAAAACAATCTCGACTAAACGTTCGGCATCCTTTTTTGTTAGTTCGGCCGCTCGGGCGACATCTTCGACGAGTTCCGCTTTTGTCATGCATCACCTCGAATTTAGAAAAGATGGTTAGTGCCCAGTTTCAGGATCTCGATAGAAAAACAGACCGCGGTACGTTAGCGAGTGGCGAGGTGTGCTCGGCTGACTACACTAACAGAAAACCGCAATGCCGAGCAAGATCATAAATTACTACACCACCGACGCTCCCCTTATTAATGCCGCAGCAACGAATAACAAGGCAAGAGAAAACCCCGCCGAGCACTAGCTGTTATGCCTGGATCGCATGCGGGGCCACGTGACTCGCCCGGTATATTTCTATTCTTCTCCTGACTCCGACCTGCCGATACCGAAATCCGCAAGTTCCCCCAGAGAGGCCATTCCGCTCCCTGCTTCGGATGAATAAACCTTTGTATCCACAATAGGTTCGTCTTTACCTACGGCACGCGCGGACAATCCAATCTTTTTGTTTTCGGCGTCTATTCTGAGAACTTTGAATTGCATTTCCTGCCCGAGCTGAACAACATCTTCAGGTTTTGCAACGCGCTCTTCCGATAACTCCGAGATATGGCAGAGACCTTCCAGATTGTCATCCAACTCCACGAACGCACCAAAATTTGCGAAGCGAGCAATCTTCCCGCGGACTAGATCGCCGGGATTGTGTTCACTAACAAAGCGATCCCAGGCATTTGGCTCAAGATCCTTTATAGAAAGTGAGAGCCGGCGATTTTCGGTGTCGATGCTGGTAATGATGGCATCTATCTCCTGCCCTTTCTTCAACACCTCGCTGGGATGTTTTATACGTCTGGACCACGAGATGTCCGAAACATGTACCAGTCCATCTACACCGTCCTCGACCTCGATAAACGCGCCGAAATCAGTCAGATTTCTGACGCGGCCATGAACTCGAGTACCTACCTGGTACCGTTCGTGCAAAGTCTGCCAGGGGTTCTCCTGGATTTGCTTCATACCCAGGCTGATGCGCCGCGCCTTGGGATCCACGCTCAGTACTTCTACATCGACGGAATCGCCGGGATTTACTATCTTGCTGGGATGCTTTACGCGTTTGGACCAGCTCATCTCGGAAACATGCACTAGACCCTCAACTCCGCTCTCCAGCTCAACAAACGCGCCGTAGTCCGCCACGCTTGCCACTCTTCCGCTCACTCTCGTGCCAATGGGAAAGCGTTCTTCCACACTGGACCAGGGGTCCGGTAGCAGTTGCTTGTAGCCTAATGACACTCGCTCGCGCTCGCGATCAAACTTCAGTACCTTCACCTGAATGTTGTCACCAACTCGAAAGAGTTCGCCGGGATTCTGCAGTCGTCCCCACGACATATCGGTGACGTGAAGCAGTCCATCCACTCCACCGAGATCCACAAATGCTCCATAGTCAGTAAGGTTCTTGATCTGACCCTCGACTACAATATCTTCTTCGATGTGCTGGAGAGTCTGATCTTTTCTTCCGGTGTTTTGTTCCTCAATTACCGCTTTACGCGAAAGCACCACATTCGACCGCTTACGATTGAGCTTAATGACCTTTGCTTCAATCTCCTGGTTTCGTAGGCTGTCCAGATTTCTAACTGGGCGAACGTCCACCTGAGAGCCAGGCAAAAACGCGGCAATTCCATCTATGTCAACCCGAAGACCACCCTTAATTCGTTCCACCACACGGCCTTTCACACTGGAGCCATCTTTATAGGCCCGTTCCAGGTCATCCCAGGCTTTCATCCGTACTGCGTCAGCCCGAGATAAGACTGGCAAACCGTCTGCGGTCTCCATGCTCTTCACCAGCACTTCGACTTCATCACCGGGCTTTACAGTTAGATTTCCACCTTCCGTAAATTCGGCGGGATTGACAATTCCTTCCGACTTGTAGCCAAAATCGATTACCACACCACGTTCGCTTATTCCTACTACGGTGCCGCGAACCACTTCACCTTCCTGTAGAGTCGCCTGCTCTTGCTCGAACTGATCCAGTAGCTGACCAAAATCGACATCGCCTGTCGGACGGACGTCTTCGTCATCTTCAGCGGCCATGTTCGTTGGTGTCGAGCGTTGCGTAGGGCCTGGTTTCGCAGTTGGTTGCGGCGATGCTTGCGGTTCGCCTAGAGAGGGGTTGTTGTCGTTGTCCTCGCTGTCACTCAGCTTGGGTTCTTCACTAAACATGCAGACTCCTGTTTGCCTCCCGGAACAATCTCAGCGCGTTAGAGATCATATCGCGCTTCAGCTAATGCACCAACCACCAGAATACTTGCTACTGGCGGGCAGTCTTAGCGACCGGTTCACTAACTGACCTGTGGCAATCAATCGGGATTGAATTGAAGCGAGGAATGCGAGCCGCCAAGATGTGGAAAAGGAGGTTTATATGTTTTCGATTTCCGCCGTGCCCGTAGTCACCCGCTTGGTCCGACAATCACCTGCCGCTTTACCGGGTAGGTGGGCAATGTACACGTCGGAATGAGCGTGTGTCAAGGCGCTAACATCAAGCGCGCCAAAACATAACATCGGTTGAGATCAGCTCGTTTGAACAACCCCGAAGACCCATCTGAGATCAACGAGTTGCTGTAGAGAGATTGTCTGGACCACGGGGCACTACATAAACACCGGCCGAGTGCGATCCGACAAACAAAGTGTTTTGATCCTGCGAATCAAAGGCTAGCGACCAGATTCGCTGACTGGGCAAACGGTGCTCTTTTGGATCGATGCGCGCCCACGTCACGCCTCGATTAACCGTGCGATATACTCCGCCCCCGATTTCGCCACTCTGGTAAGCGTTGCCAACAAAGATCTCTTCGCCGTTACGAGGGTTAATCAGAATACTGGTGAAGTCGCCAAAAGGAAGATTGCCCCCTCGCCGGGTCCAATTCGCTCCGTCATCAGAGGAAGCGTAGAATGCCTGTTTTGTACCGATATATACGTAGTCAGCATGATGCGGATCCTGGACAATCGTATTCACCGGAGCGTCGGTAGGAATTCCTTCAGCATGCGTCCACGACTTTCCGGCGTCATGAGAGACCAAAGCACCCGAAGCGGCTGTGCCCACCCAGATCGTCTCCGGGTGTTGGGCGCTTACGGAAATACATGTGGTCCTGGGATCAGAAATAGATCCGAAGTCTATTCTTTGCCAGCCTTTGGTAGGATCCGAGCTACGATACAGCCCAAGATTCGTTCCCGCCAGGAAACCACTCGTCTGGCCATCAGCATCGATGGTTTGAACCAGGGCATTAACAGAGTCGGTCAGGATCAATGAAGATGCGACCTCAGTTCCGGAAGTATCCGGACTCTGGTCTTTGGCGATACCGAGCGCGGCGAGCGTAATGTCATCGAACTTTCCGGTCACTGGAAGATGCCTCTCCGCCTGAAAGCGCTTCAATTTCATGAGAGTTTGCGCTCCTGGTTTGCCATCCGGCTCACCAACATTGTAGCCCAGGCGATTTAAAGCTTCCTGAGTTCGTCTGACGGTTTCGCCGGGCGTACGCGGGACAAGGTTTCTCTGCGAGGCACGCGCACGCGCAATCGCCGCCCGCTTACTTCCACGAGAAGAAACTGGCTTCTTTTTTTCTGTGGGCGGCGGCGAATCTCCGGCCCAAACAGGTGCCCATGAAGTTCCGCGATCCAGAGAACGGTAAACACCAAGATTTGTGCCCAGGTAAATGACGTTGGCATCCCGCTGATCTTGAAGAATTGAATAAGTTATCAGCCGAGAAGGCATGTTCCGCATCGAGGGCCGCCAACTTTCTCCGTTATCGTTGCTAACAAAAACAAAGCCGCCGCCAGTGGCAGTGTTGATGGTGGCAGCGTAGATGCGATTGGGCATTTCCCGGTCAGCAACGATTGCGTTAGCAAAGCGCCCGCTAAAACCCCCGTTCGTCGGCACAAAGTTCTTTCCACTGTCGTACGAGACCATCACACCATAATTGTTGGTGCCGATGTAGACCGTCTCCGGCCGCGAAGGATGAACAGCAATCGAGTTAATCTCCAGCTGACGCGAAGTGGTTACCATCCATGAATCCGCGTCTCCGCCTTGATCGGACCGCCAAAAGCCTTCGGTGGTTCCGGCAAAGACCAAACCAGCAACGGAGGGATGCTGAAGAATCGCCCTGGTCCGTCTCGATTGTGAAGGAATTCCCTGTACCTTGCGCCAATTGTCGCCGCCGCTTTTCGATTCGTATATACCACTACAAGCTGAAGCGATGATGTGGTTGGGGTCTCTCGGGTCGATATCAATAGCGAAGATATCGGAGTCATCTATGATGCCGTTTTTGATGGACTTCCAGGTCTGCCCACCATCAGTTGATTTGTAAGGCAGATACCAGGTGCCGGCATACATGATATTCGTTGTTCGCGGATCGATTGCCAGCGATTCGACGTGAACCAAACCGGCAACATTGTAAGTTGGCAACTGGGTCCAGCTATCGCCTCGGTCATCCGAACGAAAGATCCCATTAAAAGTACCGGCAATAAGAACATCCGGATTAGATTCTGACTGAGTAAGAGAGTGAAGCGCCTCGTTCTTAAGCTCGGCGCTCTCTTTCCAGTTCCGGCCACCATCAGTAGACTTAAAAAAGCCCCCTCCGTCCTTGTGTCTATGGCCGGCGACATAAATGGTTCTGGAATCGCGGGGATCGACCAGGATGTGATCGACGAATAGCTTCGGTCGGTTAAAGTTGTAAAGCAATTCCCAGTGCTTTCCCGCATCTGCAGACGTGTAAATCTGGCCGTCCAGGGTTCCAAAGTAGAAGCGATCGGCGTTGTTTGGGTCTACCACAAGACTTCGGACATCGCCGCCGGGAGGTCCGGTCGCGCGCCATTCATCCGAATATTTAGCGGGATCTCTTGATTCGTCCCCGGCAAGAACCGAGCCGCAGGTCGATTTTGAAGGTTGTAAAAAACAGGCAAACAGCAGGGCGACGAGGGGGATTAGCTTCACTTTTATGATCATCTCCAGGCAAACTCGGCAATCCATTATTCAAGATTCTGCGCTAATTTAAGCGCGGTAATCAGTTTAATACAATTTGTCAACTTTGTATCCATCAAGTTTAGGGCTTCAAAGTTTCGGCTCAAGTCCGGAGTTTCGATGCCTAGCCGCCGTTGTGTCGTTGTATCAGAACGGCAGACCAGAAATGCGAAGTGGGCGGCGGTTCCCATTGAACCGCCGCCCAGCTTCGGAAAAAGTCGTGTCAGTTTGACTGACTACGAGCTGTTATCTATGGCTCCTATTCCTCGTCATCGCCGCGCCGACCGCGCCGTCTTGGAGCGGCTTTTTTCTTGCACTTTGGACAAGGCGAGATGTTGGTTTCGGTGCTGGCTGCCGGCGGAGTACCACCAGTGGGCACAACCCACAGCTCAACCGACAAGGCAGACCGGCAACCTCCATCCAGTGTCGTGATGCGACCGGCTTCGATGCCACGCGTATTAACCAGGTAATCCTTTGCGCGATCGGCTCGAGACTGGCCCTCACCCTCGCAGGAACCGTAGGCAATTATGTAGCCTGTGGAACCTGCCTGGTTCTGCAGTTGAATAGCATAGTTGTCGAGACGTGCCTTCTCATCGTTGAATCTGATGTTGCCGTACTCATCAAATTTCGTCGGTGTTACGGGCACGACAGTCTTAACCTGCGTTGAACATGAAGCTGTCTTACCGCAAGCGGGATCATAACCGCCAACTTCAACAGTTGCGGTGACTGTCTGACCACCGATGCCAGCTGTGTCAACTGTTATAGACGAAGTTCCCTGACCGCTGCTAATTGTGCCTGCCGACACAGACCAATTATAGGTCGCTGTCACACTGCTTGGACCACCCGTGACGCCCGCGGTAAAGGTAATTGGCTGACCCTGATCAACTGCGTCAGCACAGGTAACCGCAACAGTTGGACACGGTGGCTTGCAACCTGTACAAGGGGCAACCGTAACGGTTGTCGATGAATTTGCAGTGTGAGTGTTGCCGTCGTTAACTTCGACAGAGGCAGTATAGGTACCGGGCTGCACACCCGTCAGATCCCAGGTAACTGCTTTCCCTTCACCGCTCAGTTTTCCGCCCGTTACTGACCAGGTGTAGAGCAACGTATCGTTATCAGGGTCAGTCGCGTTTGCCGTAAGCTGGACTTCCCAACTACTGCTGGGCGTGCAGGAATCGGAAACCTGCCCCTCCGGACAGGGAGTAGTGATGGTCGCGGTTGATGCCGATACTGAGACCGTCGGCGGTTGATTTGGAGGCGGCGGCAATGATCTAGCATTGCGCCTTCCAAACCAGACCTGGGCCATATAGCCATTGGCATCGTCAGAAAACTGGAAACCTGTTGGCGCACCGCTAGCGGTAGCGGCCCGACTGGTTCCCGGAACCACGACTAATCCTCTTCCGGGCACATTGACATTCGTTATTTGCGAAATGGTCGTTGTGAAGGTCGTATCATTGAAGTGACTCTGATCCTGCTGATTCACTGCTCGACGGTATGCAAATCCGACGCCCCACCAGCGACGCGGATAGATTTTGACGCCGCCAAGCGCCTCAACTGGATTGTTGGGGAAGGCATTCGGCGTTCTGCCGGCCACATACTGCGTCGACCGAACCTCAACTATTGGCTGAAAATGCTTATTCACCGGGAAATCAAATCCCACTCCGGCGATGACCTCGTCGGGACGATCAAGAAGGACGAAACCACCCAGGCCTTTCGGATTGCTATTGAGTATGTAGCCAACATTCGCTGAAAGGTTCGCGTGTTTACTTAGACGCCCATCAACAAAACCCACTACGCCGAAATCTCCGATATCGCCCCCGGGGCTGGCGCCTCTCTGCAGCTGATTAAAGCCGCTTGCATCGTTGCCCTTATCCGGATACCAACGATAGAACGGGATCACCCCGATTCCCAATGGGTTGTGCGGCCCGGTGAGTCGAATTTTCGCTCCCACAACAAAGTTATCAAAGCTCGATTGACCCCAGAGCCTATTGACGAATGGAGCGTCAGGCAAATACGCAGGAGCAGTCGTATAGACCACCGGCACTGTTATCGGAAGCGTCAAAGGCGTTGCCGGCAGCGTAGCAGTAGCGAGCACGATGCCCGGCAAAATACTACCTACTGGCGAGCCAATTCCCGGGAAAACGTCTGCCGGTCCAAACCGGCCGCTGTTACCACTCGAAACGGGAGGTCCAAGTGTCGCTGAAAAACCCGGGAAGCCAAAGAGCCCCCCAATTACACCTGGGCCGAGTCCAAAAGTTCCGGCCGAACCGCCGACAAAGGGATATTGCACAAAAGGCTGATTATTGACTGGCCGGAAAATCGCAGTGCCTCTAAGGGTACCTACATTTGGCCCCTGTGGCGCAAGAATGATCGCCGGCGGGCTGCACAGCCGATTGGCCCCGCAATACAACTGTGAGTTCGGCAAGTAGAAGCCAGAAAGATTCTGCGGACTATTGATCTTAATACCGCGATAGGCGGTGGTCTTGAAGAACAACTCGATATGATCGTTTAGACCAACGTTAAAGCTCGCCGGCACATCGGTAATGTCCGCATTACCCGGGTCACGATCGAAGTTGCTATAAGCAATACTGAAGGTGAACTCGCCCCGACGCAAAGTCGATCCGTCGTAAATAGTAAAAAGCCCCGTCGGTCCACCTTCTGGACCTCCGGTGCCAACCGAAGGAGACTGATTTCGTGGGTCGTCTGGCGACCTCAGGGCTTGTGCTGATACCGCGGCACACAGCACTAACGTGGCGAGCGCAATAGTGAGCGCTCCAGTTGCGAGTCTCATCGCATTCCTCCTGCGAAGTCAGTATAGAAGTTCGATTAAATTGCCGCCGTCCTGGCAAGGTTTCGCGTCAATATTGAGTAGGCTGACCAGCGTTATCCCTGCGGATGCGGAGGCCCTAACTAAAAGTTGTCAACAAGAATAACTACCACCGGCTCCTTTGGACCGAATGGCCCTGCAGGTGGAGCTGAAAACACAAGAGAAGCAAAGCACCTGGCTCAACTCACTCTTCGCTATTCCATGACAAAAACTAAACGTCACTTCTTATACGAAATGAACTGCTTAGTGTCAACGATTCAGCATGCGAACCATTCTTAGTTGCAAAAAAATGTCGGGCGTGGTCCGTACACTAAATCACGCCAGACCATACTCTACCTTTTCGCCGAAATCAAGACTTTTTCACTATTTAGCGGCAATTACTTTATGTTTTTTCCGTCACGCATAGATGCCTCGCATGCGTGTATCATATGCCACCCGGTCTATCGCCAACATGTAAGCGGCGGTCCTGGTATCCACTGCATGAGCGTCGGCGTAACGACACAGATCATTGAAACTTGCGACCATCGTGTCGTGAAGTCTGTCATTGACTACATCCTCTCGCCAAAAGTAGCCCATCCGGTCCTGAACCCATTCAAAGTATGACACAGTAACGCCACCCGCATTGGCTAAGATGTCGGGAATAACGAAGATGCCTTTCTGATGCAGAATCTGGTCCGCCGCCGCCGTGGTTGGGCCATTTGCGCCTTCTGCCAACACCTTACATTTAATATCATCGGCGTTTTGGGAAGTAATCTGGTTCTCGGTGGCTGCCGGAACCAGCACATCACACTCAAGCTCCAACAGCTCGGCATTGCTGACTACTTCGACGCCCTCGTACCCCTCAAATGAACGCGTCGCTTGTAAATATTTCAAGGCTTCGGGGATATCGATTCCATTCCGGTTGTAAATACCACCGTGTACATCGGAAATGGCCACCACCTTATAGCCTGCTTCGTGCAGCAGCAGAGCGGCAATACCACCCACATTGCCGGAGCCCTGGACGACGACACGCGTCGCGGCGGGTGACATTTTGAACCTTTTAATAGCTTCGCTGATTACAAATAGAAGCCCTCGGCCGGTAGCCTCGCGTCGACCGGAGGACCCGCCGAGATCCACTGGCTTCCCGGTCACGACAGCGTTGACTGTATGTCTTGCATGCATGGAATACGTATCCATAATCCAAGCCATCGTCTGCTCGTTTGTATTCATGTCGGGAGCGGGCACATCTTTTTCAGGTCCAATAAAATCCAGCAGTTCAGCTGCATAACGGCGCGTCATGCGCTCCAGTTCGCCAAGAGACATTTGCTGAGGATCACAGATTATCCCTCCTTTGGCGCCACCGAATGGGACATTGACTACCGCGCATTTCCAGGTCATCCAGGCGGCCAGGGCTCGAATTTCGTCGAGATTCACATCCGGGGCGTAACGAATTCCCCCTTTCGCAGGACCACGAGCAAAATTGTGCTGTACTCGGTATCCTTCGAATACCTGAATGCGACCGGAATCCATGCGCGCGGGAATATAGACCTTTAGTTCCCGATTCGGGACACGCATCACGGCATATAAATCCGGATCCAGGTCAAGCAACTGTGCGGCCCGATCAAAACGGGACATCATTGACTCGAAAGGGTTCTCCTCTTTAATCTCGCGAATATCATCGACGTAAACATTGCTATACATGCTAGCCATGGGCCATCTCCATCATCTGCTGCAGCTGAAATCGATCGATTTTGAAGAGCTGGTCTTCAATGTATTAACAAGTTAGAGGATTCGCGAACGTCGGAAAGCAGCAAAGCAATTTCGACGCATTGCCAGTAGGACGGACTATCGTAAGACCTCGTTCATTGCCCCCGAGCGGTATCCATTCAGATCAAGGGTGACATACTTAAATCCCAACTCGCGAAAACGGCGCGCGAACTCTGCGACAACTTCGGGGTTAAGCGCAAGCGGCAGCTCTGCTTTCGAAATTTCAAGACGAACCAGGTTATCGTGATGACGAACACGGAACTCACGAAAGCCCATCTCGCGCAGAATGTTTTCTCCTTGATCCACGGTACTCAGGCGCTCGATCGTCACTGGCGTGCCGTAAGCTATTCGGGAAGAGAGACAAGGACTCGCTGGTTTATCCCAAGTTGGCAGACCCGCTCTCTGGCTTAGCTTTCGAACTTCGTTCTTGCTCATGCCAACTTCAATAAGCGGACTCCTCACGGAGTGTTCAAGCACGGCCGCACGGCCTGGTCTATAATCATCCAAATCATCAGTAGTCGAGCCGTCAACTATAAAAGCCAGGCCACGACTACGGGCCAACAGCATTAGTTCGCTATAGAGTTCATCCTTGCAGAAGTAGCAGCGATCAGGTCCATTTGCCTGATAGTTGGGATTCTCAAGTTCCCGGGTATTAACCACTTCGGTGCGAAAGCCAAACCGCTCGACAAGGCGATGGATCTCCGCAACCTGGAAAGACGGCAGGCTCGCTGATTCGCCCGTCACGCAAAGGGCGTGGTCACCTAATTCGTCAGCAGCAACGTATGCCACATATGTGCTGTCAACGCCTCCCGAGAAAGCAACCAAAACAGATCCCATTTCGCGAAACAGTCGTCGCAATCTTTGCTCTTTAGTAACACTAACAGGATCTATTTGCTCATTGATCGGCGGCGGTTCCGATTTTTCCGTCTTTAGAACTGCGGGCTTATTGAAAATCTGCATCGGGCGAGATACTTGGACGCATTCTCTGCCGCGTCCTCATAACTTTCATCTGTGACTTGATCGGACGGGGACTACCAGCGCATGTTATCGCAGCCGTCGAGAGCAACGCAAACCGCGACCACTCTGGCTTGCAGCGAGTTACTCAAGGAACTTTGGACGCAATTGGTTTGTGCATGGTAAAATTATGGCCTCCCCGAGCACTTATTTCCTCTTCTATGTGTTCTGTACAGTTTTAGTTTGGATCTAATGCTCACTTCTTTTGGATCTCGCGCGTTCCTGGTTGCCTGCCTGACTTTTAGTCTTGGCTGCTATACGAAATCGATTTCAGGACAAATCGAAGAGAGCCTGGGTGACAATGCGGTTGATCCGGTTAGAGTTTTTGAACGCGCACAAAACGCTCATGCTCACGGTGAAATAGATAAAGCCCTGAGACTCTATGAAGAAGCCCTGAAACTACGACCGGAGTTTCCCGAAGCGGAGTTTCAGCGCGCGACCGCTCTGGTATCACTTGCTCGCTTCAAGGAGGCAGAATCCGGGTTTCGCCGGGCCATCGATTTACGGAAAGACTGGTCGCTTCCCTACTCCGGCCTTGGTGCATTGCTGGTGCGTTTGAATCGTGATCGCGAAGCGGATCCAATTCTGCGCCTGGCGCTTAAACTAGACCCTCGCGACAATGTAGCACTGCGTTTACTTGCCGATATTCGTCTGCGCGCCGGTGACGCGAAAGAAGCTCTCGAACTTGCACGCAGGGCGACAGCCGACAAGGATGCACCGGTTTCTGCTTGGTTGTTAAGAGCCCTGGTGGAGCGCGCAAATTCCGATACGCCGGCAGCCTTGGCGAGTCTGGACCACATTCTGCAAAATGAACCAGAGAATGTAGCCGCACTAGTGGAACGTTCAGAAATTCGGGCGAATGCAGCAAACTACCCAGGTGCCATTGAAGATCTAAGGACCGCTTTGCGACTACAGCCAAAGGATAAGCAGATTCTCTCTCGGCTGGCTGATACTTACCAACGTGCTGGCCAGCCCGAGGAAGCTCGCCGCATTGCGGAAACCGGTGGGCTCATAAAGCCCCCCGAAGCCTCAAAGGAAGGTGAGATCCAGGTAATCGGAACGCCGCAGGAGATTGCAGCGGCCAACGACAGCGACCCAGTACTTGCCCGGCGGTCGCTGGAGAAGCTGCTGGAGAAGAATCCTCGCAATCCGATGTTGCTCGCCAGGCTTGGCGCTTCTTATCGCACTGATGATCCTTCGCGCTCTCTCGAATATTATCGGCTGGCGGCTGAGATTCAACCGCACAACGTAGACTATGCTGTTGGCTATGGTTCCGCTCTGGTGCAAGCGCGCCGCTTTGCCGAGGCGACAGTGATCCTGCGGCGAGCAACCGCTGCAGCGCCAGACAACTACACCGCTCACGCGAATTTGGCGACCGCTCTCTACGAACTAAAACAGTATCCCGATGCACTCGCAGAGTACGAATGGCTGCTCAAAAGCAAACCTGATTTGGCGGTGGCGTATTTTTTTATTGCCACCGTGCACGATTATCTTGGAGAATACGACCAAGCGCTTGCCAGCTATGAAACCTTCCTGGCCCGTGCAGACGCCAAGACGAATCAACTTGAAATCGAGAAAGTTAAGTTACGACTTCCATCTCTACGGCGCCAGATCCAGCTAAAACAAGGGGTGAAGCACAAGAGTTAGGGGAAAAGTTCAGGCTCGAAGAAGCAATGCGATCTCGGAAGACACAGCTTAAAAATCAACTTCAGATTAGTTTGCTGTGTCTGCTGATCCAGCTTCCCGTTATTCAGGCCCAGGAGGTTCGTCAGCAACCGCTCTCGGCCCCACCGCCGATGAGGCTCGTTCCTCACGAAGAGCGGAGTCAAATCGATCTCGCAAAAGACGCCAAAGGCCGGCTTCGTAACACCCTCGAGTTGGCGGATGCCCACCTAACCAAAGCCGAGGCAGAAACTGCGCAACACGACTACGATGCGGCATCTGCGGAACTGGGCAAGTATTCTGCACTCATCCAGGATATTTTGGGTTTTCTTAGTCCCTTGAGCCACGACAGCAACAAGACCAGGGATCTTTACAAGCGTCTTGAGTTGACTTTGCGAGCGAACGGGCCACGGCTGACATCCATGCGCCGGACGACACCAAACGAATATGCAGTCTGGGTAAAAGAGACCGAAGAATTTGCGCGCAATGCGCGGACCGAAGCTCTCAATTCATTCTACGGTCACACTGTCGTTCGTGATGGCAAAGCCAAACCGTTGAGCGGAAGTCCTTCCGACAAGCCGACGAAGGATCCGGCAACGATGCCTCAATCAGAACAACCACAATGATCAAAAAGATCCTAATCCTCACATTTGTCCTTGCACTTGTACCTCTGGGGGTTTCCGCTTCCACCCATCTTTCGCAATCGCGTGATCACCTGACGCCGCAGGAAGAGGAGCTTGTCAAAGATGCACAGATTCTTGACGTCAGGATTGATGTTTTCATTAAGGCTGCTGAGCGGCGATTATTAGTATTGAAAGGCGTCGACCCGGCCAATGCGAAACAGCTCAAGAAAGATGCGCAGACCTGGGGTGAATTGCCGACGGGCACTCGACCGCAATTGATCGGCGACATCTCCAATATTCTGGATGAAGCCATTACCAATATCGACGATGTAAGCTCTCGCGATGAGAGAAATCCACTAATCGCCAAAGCGCTGCGCAAATTGGCGGCGGAAGCGAGCCACATCGTGGACCAGGTAAAGCCCTTGCAGAGTGAAGCGAAAGGTGAAGCGGAAATCGGCAGTTTCGATCAGCTGATGGAAAATGCCGAATCAATTCTCCAGGCGGCCAACAAACTCCCGCCCCCGCCAACAAAAAAAGATCTAAAAAAAGAGAAGGCTAAAAGCGATAAATCCAAAGAAACCTCGCGGAGCGATTCACCGTAGAGATCTCCACCGCCACTAAGTTCGATTAGTTCTGCTTATCGCCTGCCTTACGCAGAGTCAAAGTCGCCCGTTTCAAAGCTTGTACTATTCGCTCGAGTCCCTCCCGAGCATTAGCACTGTTATGGTCGTCAAGCGCCTGCCGAAAATCGGTAAGCGGCTGGGCGGCGTATCCGGTGTAAATTCCCGGCGCATAAATTTCGTGTTTGTACCAGGCGCGCCCGCGCAGACCTTGTGCATCGGTGAAATCCCGTTCGGCAGTAAATAGCGCCGCGTTAATTGTTTGCAAGCTTGCTTCGGCAGCACTCCGGGCGGCGCCGCCATCCTGCAGATCCTTTAATACTCGCTGCTTGTTTTGCTCAATTTGCACAGCAGCGTCAGAGAATTCATTCAATGCCTGGTCCATACTTTTTTCATCCACGCCACGATCCAGGTTATATCGTCTCGCCAGTCGCATAGACTCAGTGAAGAACTCCCGAATCTGATTTGCATAGTCCGTGTAATCAAAAGCCAAACCTTGCGCATCCGCTAAACGCATAGCAACAATGCCCCACAACTGGGCGGCAGCAACATGATACACAAACGCCGGATCCCCAAAATGCGACATCCAGTAGAATGAATCGTAAGCTGAATGATAGACCCCGTAATCGCCCCCGAAGCTCATGTCCGTCGACGCTATTCCCAGATGTTGGAGGAATGGTGTGTAGTCGGACCCGGATCCAAGCGAGCCTATGGCGGCCTCGGAAGTTGACTCCGGTTCGGTTTCGCTTCTTTGCTCACGAGCCCGATCTTGCCACTGCTGATAAACACTCTTGCCACTCTTGGGATCCTTCACGTCACGCGTCGCCGAACGCACCAACTTCCACAATGAGGGCACCGCGGAGGCGCCAAAATTCGAACCCGCGACGGCAACATCTATGTTCAAGTAGGCGATGGCCTTGTCTCTCAGCTCCTCCGCGTATTCCTCGACCCATTCAGTCGAACCCAGCAATCCATACTCTTCCCCATCCCAACTGCAAATGACAATCGTGCGGCGGGGCTTCCAACCTTGTTTCAACAACGCGCCCAATCCACGCGCTGCTTCAAGCATGGCTGTGGTACCACTGTTGGGATCCACCGCGCCGAATACCCACGCGTCCCGGTGGTTGCCCATAATTACCCAATGGTCCTTTTCTTGAGCGCCATCAATTCGAGCAATGACATTCCAGATCGACCGTTGCTGATAGTCCATATCGGTCTTCAGATGAACCTTCACCTCGTCGGTCCCGCCTACGTGATAAGCAAACGGCAAACCCCCTTGAAATCCGCGTGGTCTGACTGGTCCCATCAGTGGCTCAATCAGACTGCGTGCATCGTCGTAAGCTAAAGGCTGCACCGGAATGTGAGTCAAGTTGGTGACTTCCTCAATTCTCAAACGAGGTATTCCGGGAAGTGAGGGTTTATTTGGCGTCAAAGGATCCCCCGGGTGATAAAAATGGTACTGCACCGACCCGCGCTGTCCCGAAGCTATTGGACGCCATGGCCCTTTCGGGTAAACATCTCCCTGCATGTATCCATCCTCTGCGGGATCCGAGTAGATGAGACACCCGATAGCTCCATTGTCCTCGGCGACCTTTGCCTTCACGCCACGAAAAGAGTTCCCATAGCGCACAATGACAATTTTACCCTTAACGTCCACCCCCAGTTTTTTGAGTTCTGCGTAGTCGTCTGGAAGACCAAAGTTGGCGTAAACCAGAGGCGCAGTTACATCACCACTGGCGCTGTATCCGTTGAAAAGCGAAATAATTTTTGTGCTCGAAGAACTTGGATCCTCTGAAACGACAGCTTCCCGCACATTTAGTACTAGCTTCCGCGGGGAAATCATTTCCACGACACTGGGCGACCGGGGATAAGGCAGCCACACCTGATACTCCTTGATTTCCGCCGAAAGTCCATAGCGGCGAAACTGATCGCGCACATAAATCGCAGTCGCATAGTCCTCTTTCGTTCCTGCGACGTGCGGCTCAGCCGTGAGACGACGCAAATGCTCTCGGGCAGAATCCGGACTCGGTAAATTGCGAAAGCGTTCTTCCCACTCAAGTTCGACCGCTTTCGCCGCTGAGGTGAAGCCATCGAGTCTATTACTATCAGAGGAAGCAGTCTGAGGGGGTGTAGAGCCAACGATTAACTGCGAGTGGAAGAGGATTGAGGTGACGGCTAAAGCAAAGAGACGAATTATCTTCAATTAATTTCTCCGCACATTCGAATAGAATTTAGCATTATAGTTTCCCGGTACTCTCGTTAACTGACGCCCAATGGCTGCGAACATTGTGTTCCGCACTTTCGTAGAGTAGAAAAGGAACGAAAGGAAGACTCGACCACTCATGGACAGCAGATACTATCCCGGTGTTGAAGCAGATGTTTCCAAACTGATTTCTGAGTTGCGCAATCTGTTCGACGAAGACTACGAAATTCAAACGATGCAAGTATCATCTACGACGGTACTGCAGGCCCGCAAATCCAATACGCTTCGCGATCTGACCGGACTCTCTGCCGCACTCACAATCAAAGTGACACCAGAAGCAGGCGGCACCCGCGTTGAAATTGGAATGCAAAAGTGGTTTGACAAGGCTGCGGTGGCTGCCGTTGCCCTATTTCTGTCTGCCGGTCTACTGGTGGCTCTGCCCGCACTCGGTGCTTATTGGCAATATCGTTTGACAGAAGATGCATGGAAGATAATAGAAGATCACGTATCACGCAAAGCCGGAGGCTATGTTCCACCCTTGCCCGGCCGCTGCGGTACTTGTGGCGCTGCGAACAGTGCGGGCTCTGACTTTTGTTCAGGCTGTGGCGCCAATCTGCAAGTTGGACGAAGCTGTCCTTCGTGTGGCTCGTTACAGAAAGAGAGGTCAGCTCGATTTTGTAATCGTTGCGGAAAGCCGCTGACCGGCGGCGCTTAAAATTGTCACTAACTATAGGGAAACAGGGGAAAAGGGAAACGGAGGAAGAGGAATTCCCCTTTTCCCCTTTTCCCCTTTTCGCCTTTTACCCTTTTACCCTTTTTCCCTTTTACCCTGCTCGTGCTAATCGTGACGAAGCGCCCTCACCGGATCAATGCGAGCTGCGCGAGCAGCGGGATAAAGGGCCGCGAAGATAGACACGACGAGAGCAAACAGAATTGCCCCCAATGAAAGATATGGTGGCAGGGAGAAGAAGTCGACGAATGAAGCTCCCTGTGGTTTAAGAATGAACCGATATGCCAGCCGGTTCGCGATTGCGTCGATTCCCCACGCCAGAATTGTCCCCAAAACTCCACCAGTAATGCCCAGCACCGCTGCTTCGACAAAAAAGATTAGCTTAATCTCACGATCCTCAGCCCCGATGGCTTTCATGATGCCAATCTCGCGGGTGCGCTCAAGGATCGACATAATCATGGTGTTCGCAATACCAAAAGAGGCAACCAACAATGAGATGCCTCCCAGTAATCCAAGCACCGAATCAATAATCAAAAAGACCGTGCGAAACTGCTCTAGTTGGTCAACTATCGAGAAGCTGCCAAAACCCAGCTCCGTAATCCGCTTTCTCACTTCTGTCAACACGACAGGATTCTTCACCCTCACTACTGCTGAATCGTAGCCTTCAGATTCGCCTTCTCCCAAAGCTCCGCTCTCGCGGGCAAGCGCCAGCGCCACCTGACTCATCACTCCTCGATAGGTGTGATTCCAGTCCCGGGCCACTGGCAGGGGAATATACACTGCGGCTCTCGGCATTAATCCCCGCAACCCTCCTTGACCCGGACCTTCCTTCACTTCGGTGCTCAAGACGCCGGCGATTTTGAAAGTATGGGCCACCAACCCTGGCCCCTTGCTATTAGTCGTTGGTTCTTCCGCGAACGGAATGCCGAAAAAATTATCTGGTTCTTCCTGGTCTGGTTCTACTTCCTGGGTGGAAGACGTTTGCTTGTTCTTTGAGGCCCTGCCTTCCGGGGCCAGGAACTCGAGAGTCTTGCCTACGGCGTCTGCAGGTTTGTCATAACCAAAGTCGCGCACAAAGCGCTCACTAACCACTGCTTCGTCTGCACTTGCACTGGAAATCATCTTACCGGATACAAATTCCTGAAAAAGAGAGGAGGCATTGGGTACGGAGGTTCCGCTGGTGAACTGGGTCAGCACATGCCCATTCGAACGTACATAGACCATGAAACTGATATTTGGTTCGACATAAGCTACGCCATCGATTTGAGCGATTTCCGCGATGGCTGTATCGTCGAGAACGCGGGTTGGAGGCTTATCCGGTCTCAGCCTTCCTTCTCGCCTTTCATTTGGATCATCTGTCCCTCGTCCAGCAGCTCGGTCACGACCGGCTGTGGCCAGTTGATTTAGGCCACGACCGAAAACGCGAATCTCGTTAAAGAGATCAAGGGCTTTGAAACGCGCGAGCATGTTACGTTGCAGGCCTAGGCCAAAGGAGACCATTGTTACAATCACGGACACCCCGACAATGACTCCCATTGTCGTCAACGTCGCCCGCAACTTTGCCTGTCGCAGATTCCGTAAGGCCAGGCGGAGAATGTCTGTCAAGTTCATACGCTCAGCTCGTTTTGGGCCGTGAAAATAACAGCCGCACTGCATCCATCGTCCAATCAGCGAGGCTGGTGGTTACAACCTCTGCTCCAGCTGCTCTGAGCTGGTCATCGGGAACTGTATTCGTCACTCCGAGAGTGCGCATTCCAGCCTCTCGCCCTGATTGAATCCCTGGCGGCGAGTCTTCGATTACCAGGCACTCTCGCGCCAACACGGGAAGAAGTCTAGCCTCGCGCCTTTTCTGGTTCAGTACCGTCAACGCGCATCGGTAACAGTCGGCTGCGGGCTTGCAGGCATTAACATCTTCAGCGCTCACGATCACTGAAAAAAGCGGCGCCAGGCGTGCCCGATCCAGGACATAATCGATCTCAGTTCGCCGGGCCATGCTGACCAATCCGAGGCTGTACTGCCGCGACGCAGCTTTCAAAAAGGTAACAATGCCGGGGAAGAGTGGCAGTTCAGTTTCGAGTAATACTCGATGACGCGCTGACTTGTCTTCAATGATCTTACTGCGGAGCTCGACACTCAACTCCTCTTTTACATTCTCAAAAATCGTGCGGACAAAGGTTTTGTCATCCATACCCAAGGCGCCAAAATACTGCTCCTCGGTCAAACCGATACCATAGGCGGAAAATACTTCCTGATAAGCCTCCATCTGCAACAGCTCATCGTCAATAATCACCCCATTAAAGTCACTAAAAATCGCTTGAATCATCTGTTCGTTTAGTCGGCTTGTGGGATTCGCAACTGCAACTCTCGTCTCGCGACTATTTAGTCATAGACCTGGTTAGACGCGCATTTTGCTCCTCGAAGAGTTTGGGCAGACGCTCACTTTCGAGAACGTCAAGCCGTCTTAGCACCTCGGTCAGCGAAAGCTCATTCTTCAAGTTAACCTGATAATCCAGATCGGCCCGCAAACGATCTTTCTCTCCCTGACGATTCTGCGACATCATAATGATGGGAGCTTGCATTCCCGCGATCACTGCGAGGACCAGGTTCAGCATTTGATAAGGCGCCGGATCAAATGCCTTTGCGATGACGGAGTTCAGAATGATCCAGAAAATGATCAAGCCTACTGAGGCGCCGATAAATTTCCAGCTGCCGCCAAACTCTGCAATCAGGTCCGCAGCACGGTCAGCCATCGTCAATCGAGCCCGCTCTTCTTCGTTCACGTTTCGGGATACGCGCGAGCGCAGGAGTTCATCTGTCCGACGGAGCCTTTCGCTCAAAGCGCTCAACATTTCCAGAGCGACATCGGGGTTTTCGCGAACAAAAGCGAGGAAAGACGGCCGGGACAAAATTGCCAGAGTAGCGTCGTCAAGAACGGTGGCGTCGGCCGATCGTTTGCGGCCATCGATCAATGCCATCTCCCCAAAAAAATCGCCCTGGGCCAAGTCTGCCAGAGTGAGTTCATTCCCATCTTGATCTTCTATATGGATACGAACGCGACCACTTTCTATGAGATATAGCGCGTCACCGGTGTCGCCCTTGTGAAACAGCCGGGTGTTACTGGAAACCTTTTCAACCGTAAGCAGATTGCGCAACTCGATTGCCGCCTGATCATCAAGCGAGGCAAACAGCGGTACCGAGCGCAGTGCCTCCAGGGTCATTTCAGTGACTGCATTCGACATAGAATTACCTCAGTGGCTCATTCGTCTTTGTTAAGTACGCGTCCGTCCTTCATTAGAATGATGCGATCCGCAAAGCTGCTCGCGAGCTCATGATCGTGTGTGACCATCAGTATCGTTAGCGATTCGGCATTAACCATCTCGCGCAGCAGCGAAAGGAGCTCGTGAGAACGGGTAGAGTCCAGATTTCCCGTGGGTTCATCGGCCAGTAATACTTTCGGATGATTCGCCAGCGCCCGGGCAATGGCCACCCGTTGTTGTTCGCCACCCGAGAGCTCTGCCGGTTTATGAGTGGAACGATCGCTTAAACCAACCCGGTCCAGCAGTTCATTAGCCCGTTTTGTTCGTTCGCGGCCGCGGAGGCCCGCAAAAGCCAAAGCGAGCCCGACATTCTCCTGCGCAGTCATTGTAGGAATCAGGTTAAAGTTCTGGAAAATCATCCCCACTGAATAACGACGATACCGGGCCATCTCTTTCTTGGTCAGCGGGCCCAATGGTTTTGAGCTGAAAAAGATCTCTCCTGAGGTTGGTCGGTCCAGACCGCCTAGCATGTTAAGCAAGGTTGATTTTCCCGAGCCCGACGTTCCTTGAATAGCAACAAACTCGCCTTCGTCGACAACTAACGAAACATTGTCGAGCGCAATCACCCGGGTACCACCCATCTGATAGATCTTTGATACTTCTCGCGATTCCAGGAGAGAGGACATGGCCGGAGTGCTGGAACTGAATTTATTGGCTTCCTGGTTCACGCTAAGCAACAAGCTTCACTGCGAGTCGGAGATCGCCATCGAATGGACCTCCTTCGGCCCAACCCGCCACAGTTCGATCCGCTCGTCATCAAAGCCCTTAAGATTCATTTCGAATGGCAACGCCTGAAGGTTGACCTCTGGCCCATGGATAAACATCCGCACCTCCGGATCTTCATAGACAGACCCTGAGATGATCACGTCATTTCCGGTTGAGAGGCACTCCAGTCTGGCTGCCATATTTACTGTAGAACCAAAATAATCAAGTCGGTCGTTTAGCGTGACCGCAATGCAAGGCCCCGCATGCATTCCTGCTTTCAGCACAAAAGGCATGCCTCCCTCGGGAGGTGTCGCAAGAATCTGCTGGGCGTGCAACATCGCCCTCAGGGCTGCGGCAGGGCGCTGAAATACAGCCATCACCGCATCACCAATTGTCTTTACTAAGGCGCCATCTTCCTCCGCAATGGCCCTCTTGACTATATCGAAGTGGTTCATAACGCGCCCGAAGGCGGTGGCATCACCAATCTCTCGATATAGACGAGTTGAGTTCCGCAAGTCGGTAAATAGGACCGTCAGTGTTCCCACTGAAATCTGTTCTCCCGGACGCAATGCTTCGGTTGCAAAGAGGTCGCGAAAAATCTGTAACGCCGTTACTTCTGCCGCGGTGGCAGCCTGATCACTCCAACTCATCCGTTCCAGAATAAACAATTGCTCCGCATCCGTTTCGTTCTGTAATTCCAATGAACACTGGGGGGCCAGAGTCAGGTCGCTATTAGTCCAACCAGGGGTGACGATTTTAGCCGCTGCAGAGCGCTGGCCCTGACTGTGAACCAGGACTGATTGCTCCGCCTTCATTTCCAGCGCCCGAAGTCGATAATGACCTTCCTCCAAAGATAGATTCACACTTCGACTGCTGTGGGAGGGCAGTAGCTGCTGGGCGACTACGTGTGGAGTTCTTTGCGGACTACCAATGCAGAATTCCCTATTGTTGGCCGGACGCACCGAAATATTCGGGCGAAAGGTGAGCTCCACATATCGTTCAAAATTGACACTGAAATCGATCCTGCAGGTTTCACAATGAACCTGGGAATTTATCTCGCGCAAAGACGCGCCGCTCACCTTTGCCCCGCGGCACAGGGGACAGAGTAGATCCCAACGAAGATCAAGCAAACCAATTCGAGTAGCTCGCAAACAGGTTTCGAGCATAGCTCTGCGGGCAAGCTTTTCATTGTCCGCCAAGACATACGGACGAATGCGAGCGAGCGAAACCGCGTCGCCATGTTCGATGAAGGCCAAAAGGGCAGCGACGGTTTGCGGATCCGAGCCTTCGCTCAACAGTTTGGCGCGAAGAGACATTAGTCTGCTCTTCGCAAGCGGAGACAGCGTGGAAGTTGCATCAGCAACAACACCGGGTGTTTCGGTCAGAGCCAATTGATCGTATCGTTTAAACACACGGGCAAATCTGCGAGCACTGATAACACCTACCTGCAGAGGGACCGCTAAGGCGCCAAGCCACGATTTGGGTCGCAGCCAAACATCATAAGTCAAACGCGTCCCACCATCCGTTTTTGGCCCAAGTTCCACCAGAGCCCGCAATTCTGCTACTGGTCCTTTGTGGTATACGCGCTTCACGCCAAACCGGAAGGGACGAACCCACTCAAATGGCTGTTCTTCCCATGCCACGGGCATACCCCAGACTGAAAGCTGGACCAGGTGCCGGGCGTTGGACAATTGCCGCTCCTGGTCCAATACTTTTATCTCGGGAACGCCCGTGTCGCGATTGAAGCGATTAGTATCCGAAACGAAAGGCCAAAGTTTTTCCGGACTGGACTTGAGATCGTATTCCCAGTGGTAATGGAATTCGCGATAAGCCACGGTGATGCTGCAGGCTCAACCAGCTCAATTCTGAGGTAGTCGTGGCCTGAAAGAACTGGTTGGATTAACAACTTGTGATTTGTTCAATTAATTTTTCGCGGCGGGAACCTCCGGTAAGAGATAACCGCCGCACGAATGAAGGTCGATCTGCTGCGGCTTACACTTCTTTGTACTCAGAGTCTACGTCTTCATCAGAATAAGCTACTCGATAGTTTCTCGACTGCACTTGTTTAGTAATCAGAAGATCGTCTTTGGTTTTTAGAAGGTCGGCCCGATTGTAGACTGACAGCTCAAAGTTATATCCGTGGGTAATTGCGTCTTTGGGACAGGCCTCCACACAGTAGCCACAGAAAATACAGCGACCATAGTCAATGTTGTAGACCTCGGCATAACGCTCGTCGACACCGATGCGCTCTGCGGGTGGGCGGGGATCGTCTTTGGCCACAATATAAATGCATTCAGAGGGGCATGCCGCCGCACAAAGAAAGCAGGCGACGCATTTCTCCTTGCCCAGTTCATCTACATGCAAGAGATGCTGACCGCGATATCGAGGCTGTACAGTAACTGGCTGTTCCGGATACTGCACGGTCCATTTCTGCTTCGGAATGTAAGACAACGTTACACTCATTCCCTGAATTATTGCCTTGGTTGATTCGATCACGTCGCTGATAATTGACATAAGTCTATTTTGCTCTGTCGCCTTAACGAACTATTGATTGGCTAATGGCTTACTAATTTTTCGTCCCCTATTTTATCGGAGTTACTGCTGAGCCCGTAGCCTGCCACCGACCGTTGCGCCAGACAAACTTGTCAGTGAACTGGTAGGCCACCGCCTGGTTCCTTACTTGTAACTTAATTATTCCCGTGAGAGTCGCGCGCTCACCAGTGAGAGCTACTTTTAGATCCTGGAAATCCCACTTCTGAATAGTCGTATCCCGCTCAATCGTTCTGATATATTCTGCTTTACCCTGCTTCTTACCATCGCTCGCTGTGCCGACATAATCGTCAGCAAGAATCAAGTCCAACTTCTTCTTGTCCGCATTGATGTTTGCAACCGTCCACTCCTGTTCCAAATCCGTAAGAGCGCTTAGCACCAGGTCCTCATTAGTCGGTGCGGGAGTAATTGACTCCGTCTCTGAATCGCGACTCACGTTGCTGCTCTCATTGCTGGGGCTGGAATGCGAAGTCGCGGTGTTGTCGTTTAGGTTAGAGCTATTAGTCTCGCGACGCTCTACATTTGCATTAGCTTCACTCCTCGAACGAATCGCTCGGGGCAGGAAAATTGCAATTGCGATTCCCATTCCCACTACACCAATGAGCGAAATTCCCAAGATAGCGACAACCCACGGCCAGACCTTTCGCTTGCCCGATTGACCGGGGGAAAAATATGAACCAGGTGGCTGGTAGGCGGGAGTTCTAACATCATTGAGTTGGTGGGACGGTTGCTGGGCTCCACTCGTCGTGCTGCTCCCCGCATTCGCAGAGGCAGGACCGTCATTCGGTGTTTCGTCGACAGCGAGGGGGACCAGAGGAGTACCGTCTTCGATACAAAAGCTAAGGTTTTGATCGCTAAAAGTCTTGTTACAGGTAGGGCAACGCTTCATAGCACCGATAGGAACCTCAAACGATTTCGATTCTGCTAAAAAAATAAGAAATTTCAACCTCCGCATTCTCCGGCGAGTCGGAGCCATGCACGGCATTTTCGCCGACCGTTGTACCAAACTGCTTGCGCAGTGTGCCTGCGTCGGCCTTGGCCGGGTCCGTAGCACCCATTAGATCGCGCCAGGCTTTCACTGCACCTTCTCGCGCGAGAACCATTACCACGCACGGACCACGCGACATGAATTCTGTTAGACCGGGAAAAAACGGTCGCTCCCGGTGGACTGCATAAAAGCCCTCAGCTTGAGGCAAAGTCATATGGACCATTTTTAACGCACGGATCTTAAATCCGTCGTCCAAAATGCGTTGAATAATCTGTCCAGTTTTGCGGGCGTGCACGGCGTCAGGTTTAATTATGCCAAATGTAAGGTCTATCATCGTCCTTTAATATTGTGTTCTCTGGTCTGTTTTTGTCGCCCCAACAGTCGAACAGGTTGACCAGTAGGTTAGTTAAGCAGCGCCTTCATTGCTGTGCCGATCTCCGCGGGTGATTTGACCACCTCAATCCCCGCCGCCTCAAGGGCCTTCATCTTCTCGGCAGCTGTCCCCATGCCTCCCGCAATAATGGCCCCAGCATGGCCCATGCGGCGTCCCGGCGGCGCTGTCTGTCCGGCAATAAAAGCCACAATTGGTTTGCTCACATTCTCTTTGGCAAAGGCTGCCGCCTCTTCTTCGGCTGTGCCACCAATCTCGCCGATCATTACTATGCCCACAGTCTCACGATCCTGCTGGAAGAGGGACAAAGCGTCCACATGCGTGGTCCCTACTATGGGGTCACCGCCGATGCCGATTGCCGTTGACTGGCCCAAACCAAGTGCCGTTAATTGGCCCACGGCCTCATAGGTGAGTGTTCCCGAGCGCGAAACCACGCCGACGGGGCCTTCCTGATGAATGTGTCCAGGCATGATGCCAATTTTGCATTTACCGGGACTGATGATTCCCGGACAATTCGGTCCAATCAAGCGGGTTGATTTGTCGCTCAAATATTCCTTGACCTTAACCATATCGAGCGTCGGAATTCCTTCGGTAATACAGACAACCAAAGCGAGCCCTGCATCAGCGGCCTCCATTACGGCATCAGCAGCAAAAGCGGGAGGGACATAGATCACCGAAGCAGTTGCCCCAGCCTCTCGCACGGCATCGGCAACAGTGTTAAAGACAGGAATGCTCTCGTGTGTTGTTCCCCCTTTTCCCGGGGTTACACCACCAACCACATTCGTTCCATACTCTACCATCTGTTTTGTATGAAACGTGCCCTCTTTCCCGGTGATTCCCTGCACTACCAGCCGGGTGTTCTTATCGATAAGAACGCTCAATTGAATGGCTCCCTAAGGTTATCATTATCTATGTTCGAGCGACCGCGCAGTATAACAACTTCTCCATAGTGCGGCACGTCCACTGTCCATCCAAAACGCTCCCGGATATGAGCGGCCATAGCATTTGCTGCATCTGGCTCACCATGCGTTACAAAGGTACGACGCGGGGCTGAAGGCATTGCCTCCAGCCAGCGAAGAATCTCTTTCCAGTCTGCATGAGCAGAAAAACCCCCGATCTTCTCGATGTTGCAGCGCACGGGTACCCACTGTCCCAGAATCTTCACTTCAGGTTCCCCGTTGAGAATTCGCCGACCCGGGGTACCGGCGCCCTGGTATCCCACAAACACAATTGTCGCGTCACTCTCGCCCACCATGCGCAAAGCGTGGTGTAGAACTCGGCCGCCCGTCATCATTCCCGAAGCGCTAATGATCAATCGTGGTCCAGAAACTTCGTTAAGTCGTTTTGATTCCCGCCGGGAAGAACAAGTCATCATTGCATGGGTGCGCAGTGGATGTTGGGCCTTTGCCAAAATGCCGGCATAGTCTTCATCCTGCTCCTCCTTCCGCGAGCTGTAGGCTACGGAAGCGGCGGCCGCCATGGGAGAATCGACGCACACCGGTATGACGGGAATCCGTTTTTCATCTTCCAGTTCGCGGATTAGATAAAGAATTTCCTGCGTGCGCCCAACTGCAAAGGCAGGAATTAATATTGGACCATTGCGTTTCACGGCGTCATTAATGATGCGCGCCAGTGTGTCTTTTGGGTTTTCCGGGTCGTGAGCCCGATCGCCGTAGGTGGATTCAATCAGCAGATAGTCACAAGCTGGGGGTGGTTCCGGATCTCGTATTATCGGTTGGTTATAACGGCCAAGATCGCCGGAGAAAAGCACCCTGGTGTTTGTTTGCCCGCCCTCAATACTATCGATTTCGACCAGGACCACGCTGGAACCCAGAATGTGACCAGCAATTCGAAATCCCGCTCGAACGCCAGGGGCGACTGCCAACAATTCGCCAATGTTGGCAGCAGGCTCGAGGAGTTTTAAGGTTGCATCGGCGTCCTGCTCTGTGTAAAGGGGCAGCGCCGGTGAATGTTTTGTTAATTTGTGACGGTTGCGATAATCGGCTTCTTCTTCCTGCAACCGGGCAGCGTCCGGTAAAAGAATTTTAAGCAGGTCAGCGGTACCACGCGAGCAGTAGATCGGACCATGATAACCCCGCCTCACAATACACGGCAGATAACCTGTGTGGTCGATGTGAGCATGAGTAATCAGAACCGCACTGAGCGCGCGCACATCAAAGGGAGGTTGCTGCCAATTCCGTAGTCGCAGTTCCTTCAGACCCTGGAACATCCCACAATCCACCAGGACCCGGGCCTGAGCGGTTTCGAGCAGATATTTCGATCCGGTAACGGTGCCAACACCTCCCCAGAAGGAAATTGTCGGTGAGTTGTTTAGGTTTTTACTCACCGAGACCACCCAGGACTGTCTTGGGCTGTCGCTACTCCCTCTAAAGGTTCAAATGCGTGAAGTCTCATTCTTACTCAATCCTTTGTAACCAAAGAAGACTATGACGGCTGGCAAGACCAGTATGAGGTTTCTGAGAGCGGTCTTAACACCCAATTGACTTGCGATGATCCCCCCAAAGCAGCCACACTCGAGCGGTTCGCCATGAAGCACGTAAACGTAGTAGAGCGCATAGCCGGCGAACACGAGCAGTAGCGCACTGGCCAAAAGCGCGCCGAGTCGCACACTTCGTGGCCATAGCAGAAGCAGGGCGGCGATAACCTCAGTGACGATGACTAATATGGTAACCGCCCACATCCAGCGGCTAGCATTGATACCCGACGCGGCCAGCAGATCTGCTACGTTTGCAGCAAAGCCTTTGATGATTGCGAGCTTGGCGACAGCGGTAAAGAGGAACAGGGCAGCCAGCAAAAAACGGCTCAGACGGACAGACCATACGCGGATGCCGGAAGGTTGACGCTTACGGCTGGACGCAGTCCCTACCGTCGCAGTCCGTCCTACCAAGTCATGATGATTGATGCCAGGATTCACTTTCAGCTACGCCGCCAACCCCACTACCTTTTCGGCGGCATCTTTCATCGAACTCGCAACGGTAAAGTTCAGCCCAGACTCCTGAATGACTCTCTGTCCCTCTTCCACGTTGGTTCCTTCGAGACGAACCACGACAGGTACCTTGATGGCCAGTTTCCTCGCAGCTTCGACGACGCCGCGAGCAACCATGTCGCAACGGACGATGCCCCCAAAGATATTTATCAATACGGCTTGTACGTTTTCATCGGCCAGCAAGATTCGAAACGCGGCTTCAACCCGCTCCTGAGAAGCGCCACCACCAACGTCGAGAAAGTTTGCTGGCTCGCCTCCGGCGAGCTTGATAATGTCCATGGTAGCCATGGCCAGTCCGGCGCCATTCACCATGCAGGCGATATTTCCCTCGAGTTTTATATAGTTAAGATCGAATTTCGAAGCCTCAATCTCCAAAGGCTCTTCTTCGTTGCGGTCGCGCAGGTCCAAAAATTCCTTGTGACGAAACAAGGCATTATCGTCAAGATTGATTTTCGCATCCAGCGCAATTAGCCGGTTGTCCTTTGTCAGCAAAAAAGGATTGATTTCCAGCAACGACGCATCCATCTGTTCATACGCAACGTACAGCGCCTGCATGAACTTAACAGCGACACCAATCAGAGCTCCTGATAAGCCGAGGCCGAACGCCAGTTTTCTCGCTTGAAAGGCTCGGAACCCGACTGCCGGTTCCACTGTCTCGCGCAAAATTTTTTCCGGGGTCTTTGCCGCAACCTCCTCAATGTCCATTCCACCTGCGGCGGAAGCCATGAAAACCGGCCGACCCGAAGCTCGATCAAGGACCACGCCCAGATAAAACTCCTTCTCGATCGGCAGCCCTTCTTCTATCAGCAGTACGCGAACTTCTCTGCCCTCTGGTCCCGTTTGATGAGTGACCAATTTCATCCCCAACATCTGGCGGGCAATCTCCTGGGCTTCATCCGCGCTCTTCGCAAGCTTGACACCACCGCCCTTACCACGCCCGCCGGCGTGGATCTGCGCCTTAACAACTACCACCTCCGTTCCTAGTTCCTTTGCTGCATGGTAGGCTTCCTCAGGAGAGCGGGCGACTAAACCTCGCGGCACTGCCACACCGAACTTTCTTAGTAGCTCCTTGCTTTGATACTCATGAATTTTCATCGCACTCCTAAAGCAGCCGGCATCCATTGCTGCTGTTAGTTCTGTTGCTAAAAGCGAAAGGAGTGTAGCCGCCAACTTCTGCGGGAGCAAGTCGGATATAGGGAGTCATTAACCATGAAACGACTCTGCTGTTAACACGGCAAAGATCAGTACCGTAACGCGGTAGCGTGGGGTATGCGCCTTGTCAAGAGTCCTTCATTGCTTTTCAATCTAGCATTCTAGAATTCATATTATTCAGCGCACCCGGCGCTACCGCGTTATGGTACTGACCTCATTGATACTGAGAGTTGCGCTTCTAGTGAATTTGAGATTAGGTTGGAATTACTGACAAACGATGTGGAGGGTGTTCGCGGACACACTGTCAAAGGAAACAATTGACCGGGAGATTGAGTAATGAGTGAAGTAGTTGTTACCTCGCTGGTAAATTTGCGAAACGAAATGCGCTACGGCAAGCATACGCTCGTCACCGATGAGCCAATCGACGTTGGTGGCGACGATGCAGGACCAGATCCTTATACGCTGTTGCTGGCGGCTCTGGGCAGTTGCATTTCCATGACTTCAATGCTTTACGCGAGACGCAAGGGTTGGCCTCTTCAGCGTGTAGTTGTGCGCTTGAGGCAACAAAGAATTCATGCGCAGGACTGTCTGGAATGCACGCAAAGCAAAGAAGGTTTCGTTCATCACATCGAACGCTCCGTAGAATTCGATGGACCATTGACGGAGGAGCAGGAAACCAGACTACGGGAAATTGCCGGGAAATGCCCGGTGCATCAAACGCTGACGTCGGAGATCGTGATTACGGAGTTTTAATGCGAATTTGGGAACAACAAAAGGGCCCCCCAGCCACTCAGACTTGGAAGCCCCCCAAAATGGTCGGGACGACTGGATTCGAACCAGCGACCTCACGCACCCCAAACCGGCAATGTAACAGCGCGCCTGTTACGTTGTGATGACTTTAACTAACATTTACGCGGATCGCAGCCCATTTTCATTTGCGCCTATACGCACCTGAAACAGCCTGTTTCAGTTCAAGACCGACGCAATTTCCCCCACAGTCAGAGAGCTTGGGAATTCATCACCCACGGTCACGTACTACCCATCAGCCCTCGCTTCCTCAATTCAACTTCGAGTTCCTTCCAGTTAACAACGTACACGCCCTGGTACGTCTCTCCCAATGAACGTAGATCCGAGTCCTCAGTAACAAGAAACTTCGCGTGCCCGTCCACCGCACAGGCCAGATAGACAGCATCCTCAAGATCGCGTTCAGCCTGGCGCGGCGCTTGTGATATGCGACGGCGAGCATCGCGCATAGTCTTGACTGACACGGCGACCGCAGGTTCAAGTTGCAGCGCGGCAAGTAGTAGTTCAAATCCGACGCGATCAAATTCGGCCCGTCGGATGATCCGTTCGTCTGCCTCGACCACGTTTGCGCCGCGCACATAGTCGTTGATGATGTCAGGAGTCCACAACCAGCGAAAAGTTGGTTGAGCTGAGAGATTCAGTAGTTGTCGCTTAGGTGAAACCGCTTTCGGACGGTCGCGGCGCGTGAGAAACATTGCGAGAACAATCTGCGCGTCGACAACGATGAGTAATTCATTCTCAATGGTGTTCGTTCGATCAGGAACAGGCGGCATGCTCAACCGCGCGATTGCTTACGGGATGAGTTGCCTTTCCGTCTTCGCGCCTTCTTTACCGCATCTCCGACCAACGCTTCTAATTCTTCTTCGCTGGTCGCAGGAACATCTTCCCTTTGAGATCGCGCCCGCTCCTGAGCACGCTCAAAGCTTGATCCCATTTCCTCAATGAGTAGATGTAAGAGAGCACGTCGCATATCTTCGAGGGTAGTGAAAGGCACGACCGCCGCCGCCGGCTCACCGTGGGTTGTAAGCACTACGCTGCCTTTTGCAGCCAGTTCCAAGGTGCGACGCAGCTCCGCGCGCGCATCCCCTACCGGCATGAACTTCTGTGGGCGGCCGAGATAAGAGGCCACTCGCAGCAACGCCGCTGCTTTGTCGTCTGTGATGACTTCTTGTCTCATACGCCCCGATCGAAATTTATTGTACAGATTTACGTACCAAAAGAAAAGCTGCGCATGGCCGAGGTAGTAGAGAATACCCAAGTTGCTTCACGCCGGATGTCCCCTTCCGTAAGGTTATCGTTCCGCTTAGATTGCGGAGAGCTGTACTTTTCAGAGAGCAGCGCCTCTAATCGATCAAAAGCGGCCGTATTTGGAGTGTCATTGGAAAACTCATCGCCCGACGTTATGAGAACCTGGGCGAGGCGCTCCGTCCGCTTATCCATCTGAAAGACCACCGTGTAGGTATCCATCCCGATTCTATAATTTTGAATCACATATTCTGTGATGGGCGACAATTAGAACGCCCGAACAGAAAAAACAATTGACGTTGAACACCGTCTGTAGTGTGGCCGGTAAAAATCGTGCCCCAACTGTAAACAGCAACCGAGCCGCTATACGCGTGGCGCGTGCCGTCGGCATCTATCATCATGCTGCCATGATAGACACCCATGCCGACCAGCTTGCCAAAACCCAAGGACCAACCTGGCACCGGCCAGCCACCATCCACATCATAGTCGATCTGACTTCCCGCTATGTTCCAGAGGCGCGAGTTGTAGGCGAGACCTAGCGAAAGATCTATTCCGCGTCCTGGCAATCCGAGTATGGGAGCACCCAGTTGAAAATTTGCATTCCCGGCGCCGCCATCGAGGGGCGCTCCTGGAGGGGCGCCAACCGTGTTTCCTGGATCATCGGCAGAGTAATAATTGTTATCGTTCCATCCGGGGTCACCTGGCAAAGGCATTAAAGCATGCGCCCTTAGCTTCAAGGAGCGAGTTGAGAGTTTGTAACCCTTTCCACGATTCTCAGACTTTGCGGTCTTTTCACTGGTTTGCAACTTCGCACTGGTAGTTGATGGGATATCTCGAGTTGAGACCGGAAGAATCCTCTGCGGAGGTTCGTTATTGCGGCGAGTTGCATTGAGAACAGTTACCATCACGCTGGCAATAGTTCCCGCCCCTTCCGCGGTAACCGTGTACGTTCCTGGAGCTACAGCTGGGAAATCTCCAAAATGAGATATGCGGGCTGGATGATTACGTCCCATATCTCGCGCGCGCCACTTCATCCGTATGCCGCTTACGGCGTCCCCAACAGCGTCATAGGCCACCGCCGTGAAGGCGACGTCCTGCTCCACCCGCACCGTGACATCTCCCGGATAGATTCGAATCCTAGAAACCCGCGCTTCGCGATCCCGCGGCTGGGACAAAAGGCCTCTTGTCGATGAATTTGATTGGAAGAGAGTCACCAACGTCCGAATACCTGTAGGCAGGCGGAGCATACACATTGATCTTTTTAGTTGCGTAATCAACATCGATAACAAATTGACTGATGAAATCGTATCCGACGATTCCAGCGACGGGTTGGCCCAGTATCGATGAAAGGAAATCCAAAGAGAGCACGCCAAGTGTCTGGTTCAAGGTTTTCACTCCCGGGAGCGCGAGAGAAACTCCAGCTATTGATCCCGGTTCGATGCCATTCCCGGTTGGCAACGATTTTTCCTTATCCTGACTCACCATCCCAATTCTTTGGCTATTCGGGTGTCGATGACTGACGTACTGGCCGTGGAAAACAGGAACCATAGCGGCCGCGAATTGTTCACGCGAAGTTGCACGAGAACAAAATTGCTCGAAAGCTGAAACGGAATTCCCAAGGCGCTTGTGCCAGATGTGAAGTGATAATTCGGCGCGGGGGCTACCGGTTTTTGTGCGGGCTTATTGCGGATCGGTCGTTGAGCTGCGCTGTGCAATGGATTCAAAAGAATCGAAGCCCAAACGATCTGAACTATCATTTGCCTAATGGGGCCGACGGTACGTCTCATCTGTTTACTGACCGATCACCGGTGAGGAAATTGGAAAGCATCGAACGGTGGAGTTGACGCGGCGGCGCGATTCAAAGTACGCTCCGCCGCACCAAACTAGTTGAGAAACACGCTCCCGCCGCTCGCGTCCAACGATTTGTTCGCCAGCGGTTCATTGGATTGCGTACTCCAGGGAGACGATCCCAGTCTTGTAAATCTTGTGGCGAGTCAGATTCAGCTTCGTTACCTTGGCGGGCGGTGGGAGCAGCGGAATTCCGCCGCCCAGAAGTACTGGATGACGGCGATCTCGACTGTGTCGACAAGCGCCGCGTCAAGCAGGCTGGCAAAGAGTGACCCTCCCCCGAACAGCCAGATGTCTTTGCCCGATTGCTGCCGCAGAGTCTCCAGCATCTCTTTGGATCTCTCAGCGACAATGGTCACGTCTGGATAATCCCTTTGCCGAAGCGTGCGCGAAAAGACAAAGGTTTTCATGCCAGGCATCCCGGCGTTGCCGCCCTGCGCCATGGTTTCGAACGTTCGACGTCCCACAAGCACGGTGTCGAATTGTTGGAAGAATGAGCCGAAATCGATTGCCGGATCCATGATGATCCAATCGGCTTCGCCGTTGGGTCCAGCGATGTACCCGTCGAGACTAGCTGCTACTGCATAACGAATGCGACGCATAAGACAAGCTGGCGAACGCCGCGCTTCAGCGGCGAGCGATTCCACTCAACATCCATTTCACTACTCAATGATCGACGCTGGCACCCGAGTCCGTTGCAAGCGCTTGTTAGATTGGCGTGTTCACCGGCGTTTACTTGCATACCCTATTGGCCCATTTGATTTTTAAAATACTGTCGCTCCAGCCTTTAGACGGCAAAAGATTTTGTAATAACTCAATTGACACATTCTCGAATTTATAGGAGGCCTGAAGTGTCATTCCCTGTGTTTGAACGGGCGACCTGAGCTTGCTGCCTCTTTCACCCTCAGGAACTAACTCGTCGATTAACGCTGGTACGGTTTCAGGAGTGAGTGGGGTACGTAGACCAATGTTCGATCCAGGAGTGCGAGCTTCAATTATATACATCTCGCATACTCTTCCATCGGCAGCATACTTCGCCGTCATCAGCAAGCCTGGGCGAATCACGAAAGCATCTTGGGGAGAACCATATTTAGACTGTAGCTCGGAAGATCTTTGCGCAACAACAGTTCCGCCGATCAGCACCAAAACAATTTGCAGCAAACAAAGTCGTTTGAGCATTTAATCACCTCCGTGCTCTTCATTTCGAGAAGCCAATCTAACGTCTGAGTTGACGCGGCGCGATTCAAAGCACCCTCCGCCGCACCAAGCTAGTTGCGAGAGGCGCTTCCGCCGCTCGCGTCCAACGATTTGTTATGCGGCGACCGTTTGAATGGACGGCCCCGACTGCAGAAGAAAATACTGTCGGTAGATTGCGCACAGTTCTGGCAATGGCCGCTCGTCAGTTCAAGTTCGATGTCAAGATTCTCATTGAAGTGAAGCCGCACGCCGTTCGGAATAGGTTCGATTTGGTTGAAACTGTAGCGACCAATACGCGCGTTGTCAGCGACGACAGATTTGTCGACACCTGAAACTTTGAGCGTTACCTCGACAACCGGTAGCTGACTTCGAACGTACAGTATGGAGAAGCCTCGGTGTTCGGCGCGCGGATCTTCCCACAGCGGCCGGAGAAAAAAGCCAGTCCACATGTGCGTGGCTTCGTCGAATATTGCGCGGTCCAAATCGAAAGGGCAGTCGTGGAGATCTGTGATAACCTCATCAAGTTGTTCCACAGTTGAGATGTGCATGTGCCGAGACCTCATGAGCCGCATAACGATTGAGTTGACCGGGCCGCCGCCGGAACCAAGAAACGATCGAGCAACCGGAGCGGCTTGTCGAGGAAAGACAGGCTCGGCGTGCCGTCATTCTTGACTTCCATCAGGATGCGTTTCTTCCCCTTGGCGTCCATGAGAGTCACCGTCGCATCGCCTTTCTCGTCGCGCCCAACCCAAATGCGGCGATTATTATCTGAAACGATCAGACCAGCAAACTTATCTTCCTTGTCATCGACACCAGCTAGCTGCACGATCTGATTATCTGCGTACTTATCAAATGAGAGGCTCCCGCCAGAGTCAACTACTTCTCCCTTCTCGTTCCGGCACCCGCTGAAGATCAAGCCACCGTTCTCCGACCCTTCGTCGTGTAGAACAGCATGCCGGCTTGAGGACGGGCAAATGATTGCTCTTTGCCGTGTACGATGATGGCAGGTAACTGGGCATGGTTTGAGATAACCATTCGTAAGGTTCCATTGGGTTCGACAATATTGATGCGGTGGACGGTGATTTGGTCGAATGTTTCAGATTTATTCCTAATGTAGAAGCTGCAGAAGACGGTCACAGCGAATACCAATGTTAAGACACCAGAATACATTTTGAGGAAACGCTATTCAGTAAACATTCTGGTTTGACCTCCTACGTTTGGTTAGCGGAAGCAACGAGTTAGCAGCCCAACGGTTGAGTTGACGCGGCGGCGCGAATCAAAGCACCCTCCGCCGCACCGCGCAAGTTGCGAGAGGCGCTCCCGCCGCTCGCGTCCAACGATTTGTTCGACCGCGCCGTCAGCCGAGATGCATGTCATTAATGAAATGCGAGTCGTCCGTGAAATTTGTTTTGCCCGTAATATCGACGATGATTGCACGGACGGTCTCGGCGATTTGCGCTCGCGTCCACACCTGCTGTTCGCGTTTGAACGTGTGTGGGCTGTGCAAAAGCAAATGTTCCACGAGCCCACCGACTGTTCGGAAGCGCCTACGGAAATCGGTTTTTAGCGGACGAGTGACGAAAGATAGGATAAATCCAAACGCGAGTGCGAGCGCCATTCCCATCACGACCTTTAGCTGCAGCGGCAGCACCGGCGTTGCGTAAGACACGAAGAAAGCAAAAGAAACTGTGCTGCCAACGAGTAAATAAAAGAGCCAAGATGGTCGCGCCAAATCAGGCAAGGCCTTGGGTCCCATTTCGGTCTGGAGTTCGCTCCATAAACGTTTGCGATTCTGTTTGGGAATTAGCGTTTGCAACAGCACGCCGGAATGAAATGCGGTGCGCGGCAAATGTAAGCGATTGGAAAAGCCGCCACGCAAGAAGTAAAAAGCTTGTTGAGATAAACACGCGGCACGATCGGCAACGGCCACTTGGGTCGTTATGTAGTCGGTCACTTTACGAGGAGTTGTCATGCGCGTGGCGACCTCGTCCGAGATTGTGATCCCGAACGCTTCCTCGAACCTGATGACAAGCTCAACTGTTTCAAGTCCCATGGCGTCACGATAGCGGTCGAACGTTTGAGTTAAGCGGCGGCCTTTAGGCCGTCCGCTTGAACGAAGGGTTAGCCGGAAGATGCGAAGATGCGGCGGCAGCAGAGTGCGACCCCTTGATGCTTGCCAGCACTGCGGCCAGCAGCGCGAGTGCGACGATCACAAAGATTGAAAAGACCGCGACTCCGGCAACGTTCACCCGGCCAATCGACATTCCGAACATAATTTCCCCGGCAATGACCGATAGTCCAATAGAGAAGAGAGTGATCAGCGAACTGGAAGACAGGAGGTAGCCGAGACAGTCCCGCTTGAGGAGAAGTACGCCACTCAAGACACAAAACGGCGCCAACAGACCGAGATCGAGAGCTTGATCGACCAATGTATAGTAGCCGGTCGCGACTGCCGGCAGTGTGTTTGAGCCAAGACCCGGCACGATTTCGCCCAGGCACTTCATAAGAAGTAAGCCACCGACTGCGAAGGAAAAGCCCGCAACCGTCCTCACCGGGAAGCGCTCCCCGATAGCCGCGCGGATCTGTGTCCGATCGACGCCTGCAAGGACGAAGACAAGAGTCCACAGGCTCAGAGAGAAGATCGCAACGTAGATGAGAAACAAGGCGTTGTAGGCCCAGTCGAAAGTCCAAAGCAAGTATTGGTAGAGAAAGCTGGCGAGGCATCCAATGAAGACAACAGTTCCCCTAGGCGATCCTCGCCGGTAAAGGACGAAGGAAACGAGAAGGAGGGGAATGCCCACCAGTAGCCGCACAAAGTCCCAAGGGGTCCCACATGTTACCAAGGCTTGCAGGCTGTACCGGTAGATACCTGCATTTTGGACTTGGACTGTCTCGCCGCGCGCTGTAGTGAACGTCCTGTAGTCGTCGTGTCCATAAGAGACAGCTCCAGCGAGGCTCGCGGTTAGTGAGAGGAGCATGATGAGAATCGTGAAGACAACGATCAACTTCTTCATGACCAGCCTTTCGTTCTTCCGGCTAACGGTTGAGTTGACGCGGCGGCGCGAATCAAAGCACCCTTCGCCGCACCAAGTAAGTTGAGAAACGCGCTCCCGCCGCTCGCGTCCAACGATTTGTTCGGTTGCGCGTTGTCGTTAACGGCGCAAGGTCAAAATGTTTGATTCCACATTGCCGAACCAAAAGTTCATAAGTTTGATGCCTGGCATGTCTAAGTTGACCGCGTTCGCGCCGGTACCTTCAAACTGCGCGGCCAAATAATTGTTGCCAGAGAATAGCGGTATTGAAAATTCCTTTGTTTCCTGGCACCAAAACTGATCGAGTGTCAATTGAAGCGTGTATGTCGACCCAGCGCGAAGCGGTACGACATAGTCGTCAAGCCTGCCGAAGACACCCGGATATCGTTTGTCGAAGAAATGAAAAAGTCGGGTCTTACCTTGCGCGTCAGTGAATTTCATAGCGATTCGGTCCGGGAGCTGCACTTTGCCATTTGCCATCATTACGCCCAAGTTCAAAGTGACGTCTCGGTCACCAACGTTCGCAAAACCCAATCGCAGATTTGGACCTGATGACGTGAGACACATTTGCACGCCGTTGTTGGGACGGCCACACTCGGGCGTTTCTTGCGACCGCCGCGAGGTGCTGTGACCCGATAATGCGAGTACCAGCGATAGGGATATGGCAACAATGACCCGGGTTCTGTGCATTACTGTTTCTCGAACGTAAGAAGCAACCGAACGAACCAAGCTAACCGGCCGCGAGCGGACGGCGCGCAAGCGCCGCCGGCGAGCGGTCCGGTTGAGCGCGTGGTTAGGTGGCGGGTCGGGGCCGGTCATCTAGAGCCAGCGGCGCACTTTCGCTTTGTATTCCAGATACTGGGCGCCGAATCGGCGCTGGAGATAACGTTCCTCTCGCGGAATCACAACGAAGCTCATGAGGCTCACGGCTGCGGCGAGCGTGCCGAGCAACCAGATGCTGTTGCGCCAGCAAGCGATCCCGAGCACGAGGACCGAAAACGCGAGATAGATCGGATTACGGCTGAACCGATAAGGACCCGATTGCACGATTGCGGTGGTCGGCTTGTTCCCGGGAACAGGTGTGCCGGCCGCCTTGAATCGACGGGTCGATGCGAAGAAGAGCACCAGCGAAAGGATCACGAACGGAACCCCGACCCATAGTCCGATCCCGGCCGGCAACCAGCGCAGGGGCCGAAGGAGGTCGAGCCCCACGCCGGCCAGAATCGCGGCGAGGTAGACGAACGGCGGACGGAGGAAGCCAAGATTCGCAACATCTTGGTTATGGCCATGCGGATGAGTCTGCGGATCGAGCTCAGGCGTGTGCAGGCTGTCATTCTTAGGAGACACGGCAGAGCCTTTCGCTATCGATTGTTCCGCCGCCTAACGTCGGAGTTGACGCGGCGGCGCGAATCAAAGCACCCTTCGCCGCACCGAGCAAGTTAAGAAACGCGCTTCCGCCGCTCGCGTCCAACGATTTGTTGGGCATCGTCGCACGGTTATTGTTGCCCGCTGAGAACTCCAGTCGCGACGGATACGATGATTCCAGCCATAGCCGCGCCAACGTAGGCACCAACGAAACCTAAGATGACAAGCAGTCCCTTGGCGCCGCGCGTCTTTACGAGATAATACGGCATCACGAGCGGCCATGCGATACAAAGAAAGAAGCCGAGGTCGTAAACCCAAGCGACGTTGCGCTTGCGACTGTCGGAACGTAGCCACCACCCGATGATCCAAAGTTGAGCCGCCCAGTGGAGCAGCGTGTAAGCCGGAGGCGTTTCCATTTGCCGTCCGAGATAGAGACCATAGCCGAACTGAGTGATTACAACGAATGAGTAAAGCAAGACCGTCGGGGAAAGAATTCGTTGTGAGAGAACGGCTGCCATCGGTTACTTCACAAAGGAGAAAGAAGATGCCCAACGCTGATGCGCTTCAGCAGCTCGCCCACGCAACTCACCAAAGAAGCCCGCTCATGGCGAGTCCGCTGCAAGCGCTTGTTCGGCGCGGCGTAAACTCAATCGTAAGTTCGAATTTCTATCAAATGCTTATTCGGATCATTCATGTAAAGAGTTGGTGCCGGACCTCGGGCGCCAGATTCAACTCCTGGACCGAGATTGTTACCGACCGCATGGTACGAATCGCCATATGGGATTCCCTTGGCTTTCACTCGCGCGAATGCTTTATCAAAGGCTTCGCGTGACAAAGCAAAGGCAAGATGTTCATTCCCGCTAGTGCCCCACGGCGCTAACTGCAGAGTGAATTCGTCGCTAACTCTGACTACCGTGAATGGTCCGTCCTCACCTTCCAGCTCAAAGCCCAAGACGTTGACGTAAAAATCCACGCTTGAGGCTATTTCATTGACGTTAAGTATCATGTGATCAATCGTTGCCATGTGGGCCTCAGTTCGCGGTGTGCATATTCAAGAAAGCGCCGAACGGTTGAGTTCACGCGGCCGCACGCAACTGCGATAAGCGCACGCTCTCGATGAGAAGGTCGCTGATTCGGCTCGCGTGCAACGACGTGTTGGGCGCGTCACCTGGTATATAGCGCTCTTCAGTGACCTTCTTCCCGTGTTCATAAATTTCGAAGAGGTCAGAATCGTTCTCTTTCTTAACTCTAACCGTTAACGAATTGGAAGGAATCAGCTCCGCAAGGACTTCCTTTGCGCGTTGGAAGTTCCCTTCGGGGATAGAACAGGACAACGTGCCCAGTGACGACGCATTCTCACTACATTCGATACCTTCGGCGCGTAATTTGTTTCGGACTTGTTGGTAGTCACTGATGTGGTTCGGAGTACTCAACGCAAATTCTATCCATTTGTCTGACCTGATACCGGAAGTGCACGCGCATAATAGCGCGCAAGATAGAGCCGCGTAACTGACGATTTTCATTGTCACGGTAAGCGCCCAACGCCCGGCATCACCCGCGCCCCGGCGCAACGTGCATAAGAGACCTCGTATCAGGGCGTCGGGTGCATGCAGTTGTTGGGCGGCGGCGTAGATAGCTTCATTGCGCGCGGAGTTTCTTCAACTGCTCAATAGCGGTAGTGTTTTGCCGATTCAACTCGACTGCTCTTTGATAATTCCTGATGGCCAGCTCCTTATCACCGCTTGTCATGTAAGCCTCGCCTAAGCTGTCATACACGTTGGCGGAATGCGGATAGGTGTCGACATTTAGCTTGAAGATTTCGATTGCCTCTCTAACCTTCTTCACGCCGAGCAACCGATAACCTAGAGCGTTCAGTTGACTCTCACTCACGTAATATTCGCTGGATTGCTTCAAAGTCCGGTAACTTTGGAGGGCCGATTCGATTCCTTTTGCCGTAATGATCGGGAGGAGTGCTTCCGCGACAGGCCGCTTAGGGTGTGGATCATAAGGGTCATATGCAGGTGCTTCCGGGTCGTAGGACTTGTTCGTGTCTACGCGCTTGCCGTCGACGAAAGCGGCCCCGTTCTTTACTTCATTGATGTCCCCACGCTTCCACCCGGACGGCGTCTTGACCCACTTCTCGTCCTGGACGGCGTTGGTCTCGACCCGGCGGGGCTTGCCCGCCATCATCTGTGTCCTATACCACTGCTGAAGGACCGTGGCCGTCGCCCCGTCGCAGCAAATGGTTAGCCGCAGGATCGTGTTGCTGATGTGGCGGGTCTCCTTGACCAGCGCAAGCCCGTTCCTCTGGTACGCCAAGGACCGCTCGCGGGTCCATACCTCTCCGGTAGGCGTCACCGCGTGGAAGTCCGGCGCGTACAGCGCGAACAGCGCGTCTACGTCTTTCTTTCTCATGGCTTCGGCGAGCCTGGCGTACTGGGCGTCGATCGCCTTCCAGACGGGATGCGATTTGTCGCTCACGACCTCTTCGTTACACTTCGGATCTAACTTTGGTGTCTGTTGAGCAGTGACGACTGAGGCGGCGCACGAGATGCTAAGCAGCAAGGCGAATGTTAGTAGCAAACGCATCCTCATCCTCTTAGCAGATGGTAGTCGATCATAAATAAAACACCGCCAGTCAGAATTTCATAACATGAATCTATCGGAAGCCGCCCAACGCTGGGCATCAGCGGCGCGCACGAACCGCCGCCAGCGACAAGCCTTGCATGAGAGACATGCTAATTGCGCGTCCGCTGCATACCATTGTTGTGCGGCCCGTTGGTGGAGAGAGCCACGTTGAATGATGCTTTATTCAAAGCCTAGCTGCTCAATGTCCAAGTGGAAAACCTTGTCTGTCATTTTCATAGACGATTGAAATCTCACATCGTAGCCACGGCTAATTACCAATCCGATAACAGGCGCACCGTCGGCAATTCTTTCTTGTACCCAACTAACGTAATTCCATATTTGCCCGAAGGTATTCTGACTGGCGCGGACATTCTTTAGCTCAATTACAACATACTGTTTCTTTTTTCGATCGTAACAAAGCAAATCTATGCGCCCGCCATTGCCTTTACAAACTAGTTGCCGCCCGGATGCGCCATCAATCGAAGAAACGCACAACTCAAGGTCGTAACCAACCTTCTTTAGGCGACCTAGGTCTTGAATCAGAGCTTCTTCGAGCTCCTCTTCTAACATGATGCTTTTCACCACAGTGGATTTTTGAACACTCGCCAAATAGTTTCCGTAGCGGGGATTCTTGTCAGAGGCAGCCTCATTCAAACGACGCCAATGCTCCAAAGGAATTTCATAGACGCGGCGTTGAAAATTCCCGCCATATGCGCCCCAGTCGTGTAAGTATGGATTATCCCGCATATCTTGGAGGGTCACTGGATTTTCAAACTTGTAGAGAACGCGGTACTCACAGGCGTAATCCCAACCTTGTTTCCTAGCATATTCATCACCCGCAATCGAATAAGCATCACTTTCCGTCTGTATTAAGTACCCAATGTCCCGCTTTAACCTTGAACGGTAGAGGCACACCAAGTCGCCTTTTTGTGTATCTCGGTGACAAGTCCACCAGCCGCCCAAATCATCCTGCTTTTCCGGATCAAGATCTTCCCGGTCATAGCCCTGCTTATTCAGATAGTATTCTGGGCGCGTCACCCACAACCAATACCGACGCTCGTAAGCTTCTTCATCTTTGTTCTTATGTTTTTGTCTCATGATACATATCCGTTGGAAAGGATGAGCCGCATAACGTCCTAGTTCAGGGGCCGCCGGAGCGCGAAGCGCGGAGGGAACCAACAAGCGCAGCTTGTTGGTGGTCCCCTGGAACGTTGGGTTAGCCGGAAGGTGCGGCGGTAGCAGAGTGCGACCCCTTGATGCTTGCCAGCACTGCGGCCAGCAGCGCGAGTGCGCCGATCACAAGGATTGAAAAGACCGCGACTCCGGCAACGTTCACCCGGCCAATCGACATTCCGAACATAATTTCCCCGGCAATGACCGATAGTCCAATAGAGATGAGAGTGATCAGCGAACTGGAAGACAGGAGGTAGCCGAGACATTCCCGCTCGAGGAGAAGTACGCCAGTCAAGACACAAAACGGCGTCAATAGACCGAGATCGAGAGCTTGATCGACCAATGTGTAGTAGCCGGTCGCGACTGCCGGCAGTTTGTTTGAGCCGAGACCCGGCACAATTTCGCCCAGGCACTTCATAAGAAGTAAGCCACCGACTGCGAAGGAAAAGCCCGCAACCGTCCTCACCGGGAAGCGCTCCCCGATAGCCGCGCGGATCTGTGTCCGATCGACGCCTGCAAGGACGAAAACAAGAGTCCACAGGCTCAGAGAGAAGATCGCAACGTAGACGAGAAACAAGGCGTTGTAGGCCCAGTCGAAAGTCCAAAGCAAGTATTGGTAGAGAAAGCTGGCGAGGCATCCAATGAAGACAACAGTTCCCCTCAGCGATCCTCGCCGGTAAAGGACGAAGCAAACGAGAAGGAGGGGAATGCCCACCAGTAGCCGCACAAAGTCCCAAGGGGTCCCACCTGTTACCAAGGCTTGCAGGCTGTACCGGTAGATACCTGCATATTGGACTTGGACTGTCTCGCCGCGCGCTGTGGTGAACGTCCTGTAATCGTTGTGTCCATAAGAGAGAGAGCCGGCGAGGCTCGCAACTAGTGAGAGAAGCATGATGAGAATCGTGAAGACAACGATCAACTTCTTCATGACCAACCTTTCGTTCTTCCGGCTAACGCTGGCCTTCAGCTGCGGCGCGCGATCAGCATTCAACCGTGAAAGAATAAGATCACTTGAGAAGTATGCTATCGCGCCGTCAGCTGCAAGGCTTCGTTATATGCGCTCCTTCTCAAGAGCAATTATTGGAGCGGGCTTAAGATCTTGACCAGATCAGACTTGTCACTATAGATCACATCCTTTATTCTCCATCCTTCCTTACCATTGTGCATCTCAAACTTGACTCTCGTCCGCTGACCGAAGTTGCGAAAACTTACTAAAACGGTAGATTTATCACCTTCCACCAACGGCTTACCTATCTGGAAATTCGTAATCCCCGTATCCTGCGCGTTGTACAGCGGGTCAAAATCGAGACTGCCCACCTCCCCTTCCGGTGTCTCGGTGATGTCTTTCCAGATCAGGTCAGCAAGCTTCTGATCGAAGAATTTGTAGATGTACTTCTTTCCTTTGGCTTCAAAGACGCCGCCTTTCCCATTGTTGTGTACTCTGTATAATTTCTGTTCCACAAGAGTTTGCAATATTAAGGAAGCATATAACGTTCGAGCTAACTGGCGACCGACAGGCGACGAAGCCGGCTGTTGGGCGTCCGGTTCAGCGAGGGGTTAGACGTCGGTCTTTCTACGCGGCGACTGAACTTTATTGCCCTTCTGGCGGCTGCCAGAGTTCAACTTTGTTGCCCTCTGGATCCATGACCCATCCGAATTTTCCATACTCCGAGTCGTCGGTCTTGTCGAGCACGTCACAGCCCTCTTCGCGCAGCGCTTTGAGAAGTCCTGCGAGATCTT
>WNGF01000762.1_pt1 | contig 75027 bp, 69 predicted proteins | sample 5400641 | NCBI WGS metagenome assembly WNGF01 (sample SAMN13153371, study PRJNA577476) | soil metagenome | isolation source: 80 cm soil or saprolite under grassland replicate 2 | place: USA:California | collected 2016-06-15
ATCGACCTTCATGCGGGCCAGCTCGGCGGCCGCTTCGTGCATCTGCTCGACCGTGCCCGACCATCGGAACTCGATGACAAGGTTCTTGCCTTCGACATAACCGAGATCGCGCAAGCCCGCCCGAAGCGCCTCTACCCGGCTCGCCGAAGCAGCGGGGGTGCCGAAACCCAGGTATCCGAGGCGCGCAATTTTGGCCTGCGCTTGTGCGCGCGCCACCAGCGGCCACGCGAACAATGCCATGCCGGCAAACTCGATCAACTCGCGGCGCCTCATGGTCCCGCCTCCCGTTCCGGTGTCGGAATATGGCTCCACGAGCCACCTAACCAACTCGACTCTAACCGGAAGACCTGGCACAGGCGAGCTTCCGACGGGTCTGAGACCTTCTCCCCCAAGAGACCGACGCGATACACCTTCGCCGCCGGCTGCGCCTCAGCGGCAAACGGTGCGGCGACAAGCGTAAAGACCGGAATGGCAGCGAGTCCGATTGCGGTATCCCTCACAATTCTCCGTCGAAACAACTTCAGCATGGCAAGCCGAGCTGAATGCTCGCCACCCGTGTCCGCCATGGTCTGCTCCTCTGGTCTGCCCAACTCGAAATCGCTTGAACTGCGATATCCGGCGTAGTTCTGCATCGCACGACGAACGAGTCCGGCCGAGCTCCGCCGGCACCCGCGTTCACGCGAACTTGCAGGGCACGCCTTCGTTGCCTTGCCGTGATACGCCGCGAACCGCTGCACGATATCACCTGGGCCTCCGCGGCCAGCCCGACGTGTTTCCCGGCCTGTGAGGTTATGAGAGCAACATCCGGTCGGCGGGGCTGCGGACCCCGGCCGGTCCTCGGTTGAGAACGTGGGTGTAGATCATCGTGGTGCTGACGTCTGAGTGGCCGAGCAGTTCCTGGACGGTGCGGATGTCGTGGCTCTCTTCCGGGAGGTGGGTGGCAAACGAATGACGGAAGGTGTGGCATGTGGCCTGCTTGGCAATTCCGGCGCCGCGAACCGCATCCTTCACCGCGCGAACGCTCCCTTTTGTTCGTGCGGCCCGAACATAGCTGAATGGGTCGGATTCGGCAAGGCGTATCCGAGAAGGGGCACATCCGCTACGAAGGCGCCGCCGCGTTATTCCGGGAGGACAAGTCCGTCCGGGCCCAATACCTCGCGCTCTGATTTTCTGGTAGGGTGTGGACCATGGCTACCTTCATCATCACGTGCCCCTGCTGCAACGGCCGGCTGACCATCGACCCGACGCTGGAAGCCGTGGTGGCGCATGAGCCGCCGCCGCGGCAGCGATCCGGCCTCGGGCTGGGCGACGCCATCACCTCGCTGAAGGGCGAGGCCGCCAAGCGCGAGGAGCGCTTCCGCGAGCAGATGAAAGCCGAGCAGAACAAGGGCAAGGTGCTCGACGCCAAGCTCCAGCAGGCGCTCAAGAAGGCCAAGGACGACCCCAACAAGCCCATCAATCCAATGGAACTCGATTAGGCCCTCGCCCGCGATCAACATGCCAGGAAGCATGTTGAGCATGAAAGAGCTTCTCAAGCGCGTCAGCCGCTCCTTCTATCTCTCGCTCGCCGTCCTGCCGGCCCCGGTCAGGCCCATCCTGGGCCTGGCCTATCTCCTGGCTCGGGCGGCCGACACCATCGCCGACACGCGCCTGATGGCGCGACAGGAGCGCATCACCCAGCTCCTGGCATTCCGCGACGAGCTAGGCTCGCACGCGCCGGAGCGGCTCGCCGGCATCGTGGCCGCCACGCGCGGCGTCCGGTCGCTCGAGGCGGAGCGGCAGCTGCTCGAGCGCCTGCCTGACTGCTTCGTCGCCTACCGGGCGCTGCCGGCCGCGGACCGACAGCGGGTGCGGCGCGTGCTGGACACCATCGTCCTGGGGATGACGGAGGATCTGACGCGCTTCCCGGGCGAGGACGAGAGCGGGCTCGCCGCGCTCGAAACGCGCGGCGACCTCGACCGCTATACCTACCTCGTGGCGGGCTGCGTGGGAGAGTTCTGGACCGAGGTCCACGTCGCCCACCGGCCGCGCCTCCGCCACTGGGACCTCGAGACGATGACGGCGCTCGGGATCCACTTCGGCAAGGGGCTTCAGCTGACCAACGTCCTGCGCGACATCCCGCGCGATCTTCGCCAGGGCCGCTGCTACCTGCCGAGCCGCGACCTGGCCCTCCTCGGGCTCGAGCCGGCGGACCTCCTCGACCCCGGGGCGGGGCCGACGCTCCGGCCGCTCCTGGTCGAGCTGCTCAACGCGACGCTCGACCACTACGAGGCGGGCTGGCAATACACTTTCGCCATCCCGAAGCGCGAGACGCGGATGCGCCTGGCCTGCGCGTGGCCGCTCCTGATCGGGCTGCGCACCCTCGATCTCCTCGCGCAGACGCCGAACTGGCTCGATCCCGCCGTCACGCTCAAGGTCCCGCGCTTCCGCGTCTACGGCATGATGGCGCAGTCCGTGGCGACGGTGTGGTCCACGCGCGCCCTGGCCCGGAAGGCCCGCCAGCTCCGCGAGCGCATCAGGCCGTGATCCCGATCCTCCAGGTGGACGCCTTCGCCGAGCGGCCCTTCACCGGCAACCCCGCCGCCGTGGTGCTCGACGCCCACGGCCTGTCCGATGCCCAGATGCAGGCGATCGCCGCGGAGATGCGCGTCGCCGGCACGGCCTTCCTCGCGCCGGCCACACGCGGGGACGCCCAGTGGCGGCTCCGCTGGTTCTCGCCGACGCGAGAGCTCACCTACTCCGGCCACACGACGCTCGCGGCCGTCCATGCGCTGCTCGAAGCCGGGCGGCTCCGCGGCGACCACGTCGTCTTCGAGACACCGACCGGCCATCTCCACGTCAGCGTGGTGGGAGACCTGCGTCGGCGGCTGATCTGGCTGGAACCCAAGGTGTCGGCGCTCATTCCCTTCACGGGCCAGCTGGCCCACGTGCGCGAGGCGCTCGGCCTCGCGGGCGTCGCGGGCTGGGCCGCCGCCGTGACCACCCCGGATCACGACCTGCTCATCCCGGTCGCCGGGCTCGACATCCTGCAGGCGGTCAAGCCGAACATGGCGACGCTGGGCGAGGTCGCCACTCACGCGGTCGTCCGCGGTGTCTGCCTCGTCTCGCGCGAGACGGTGGAGCCGGGCTCGGCCACGCACAGCCGTTTCTTCGCGCCGAACTACGGCATCCCCGAGGACATCGTGACGGGCTCGGTCCACTCCTCGATCGGCCTGTGGCTCTACGAGGCCGGCCTGCTCCACGCCGAGGGCACGCTCGCGGCCTTCACCGCCGAGCAGGGCGACGGCCTGGGACGCCCCGGGCGGCTCCGCGTGGAGCTCCAGGTCCATGACGGCGCCGTTGCGCGGGTCCGCGTCGGCGGCACCGCGGTGACCGTCCTCGCCGGCAGCATCGCCCGCCCGCCCGTATGAGGTTCCTCGGCATCGACCTGGCCTGGAAGGACGGCAATCCGTCCGGCCTGGCCCTCCTGGGCGGCCGGAGCTTCCCGCTTCACCTGCGCGAGCGGCCGCGAACGGCCGCACGCCACGCGGATGTCCTCGACTGGATCGCGCGGAACGCCGCCCATCATCGCGCCTCGGTAGGGATCGACGCGCCGCTCCTCGGCCTGGGTCTCGGACGGCGAGGTTGCGACGACCTTATCTCGAGCCGCTTCGGCCGCTTCCACGCCTCGACCCACAGCCCGCCCAGCTACCCCGGGCTGGCCGCCTTCACCCGCGCCCTGCTCGAGGCGCATGAGATCGAGGCGCTCGGCCCCGGGTGGAATCCCCGGAGCCGATGCCCGGCGATACGCGAGGTCTATCCGAACGCCTTGCAGGCTTTTCTCTTCGGGCTCGACAGGAATCCCGGCCTCACGATCGCCACGTACAAGCTGCGGCGGTTCGGGAGCCGACGGGGCTGGGTCGAGCGTGGGCTGCGCCCCTTCATCGAGCGCTGCATCGAGGCCATCGGCGGCCGCTACGTCGACACGCACGATCCCGCCTGGCGGGCTCTCGTCGCCGACCAGCCTGACGTGTCGATGTCGGTCGCCGAGCTCAAGTCCATCGAGGACCGGTGGGATGCCATGATCTGCGCGATCGCCACCGCCCTCGAGTTCTTCGAGAAGGGCTCCATGCGCTTCTATCCAGGCGACGGGGCTGCGTGGCGCCGCGGCTATATCCTGGCCCCCGCGCTACCGACCCGCCCGCGCTCCTGATCCGCCCGGGTTATCGATCTCGAGGCCGCACGTTCGAGACAGGGGCGGATCGTGCCGGCGGCGTGTGGCGTCGCGCGGCCACCGCCTGGGCTCAGTCCCGCACCGGAAGCACGAGAAGGGCCGCCGGATCCACCCGCGATGACCGGACCTGCGCGCTCCAGTGCAGGTGCGGGCCCGTGGCGCGGCCCGTGCTTCCGACGGTCCCGATCGTCTCGCCGCGCTCGACCAGAGCGCCCTCGACGACGTGCATGCCGTCGAGGTGCATGTAGAGCGTGTACAGCCCCTGACCGTGGTCCAGGGCCACGATGCGGCCGCCAAAGAAGAAATCGGCCACGAGCGCGACGCGGCCCCGGTTGGCCGCGACGATGGGCGTGCCCGCAGGCGCCGAGTAGTCGAGTCCGGAGTGAGGCGAGCGCGGCTTGCCATTGATGATGCGGCGCGAGCCGAAGCCCTCCCCCGGCCGGGCCGAGGCGACAGGCCGGGTGAAGCGACCGCGCCAGAGCCGCTCCGACGACACCGTCCGGTACAGCGTCTGGAGCCGCGCCGCCTCGGCGTCGGCACGCTGCTCGCTCGCGGCATCGAGGTCCACCATCTCTCGCGGAAGCGTGAGCCGCTGCGAGGGAAACTTGCGCGACCTGACCGTGAGCCTGCCGTGGGCCTTGTGGGACGATCCCGCGCCGTCCACCCACCCTACGCGCCATGGCATGCGGCCGGGTGGCGCCCCGAGGTCAACGCCGATCACGGCCGCGTAGCCGTCCGCATACGGGAAGAAGGAAAGTGGCCGATCGCCGACGCTGCCCTCCATGACTTTCGCATCGGGCGCGCCCGTGACGACGAGCACGCCCACATCCCCCTGCCGCAGCGTGGACGGCGTCACCCTCGCCTTCTCCGCCCCCTCACCTCCCGCCGCCACCAGAAGCGACAGCACCAAGACGGCCGCGCCACTCACGCAAAGCGCCATGCAGCGATTGTACGCGCCGAGGTTGGAACGCCGAAGAATCACAGACTACGCGCGTGACGCGCGAGGCGGGCCGCTGCCCCCTATGGAGACTCCGGACGCTGCTGGCGGAGGAATTGCTCGATCTCTGCCAGCAGATCGGCCGACGGCGGCAGCTCGTCGCCGGGCTGCGCGGCCGGCTCGGCTCCCTCTTCCTCGTCCGGCGGCTTCCGCTCGAGCTTGCGGACATACTCGGCGATCTTGGCGTTCTGCCCGACGACCTCGTCGAGGTTCTGGTCGAACTGCCGCGCCGCCTCGACAAGGTCTGAGAGATCGGCCTCGGTGCCCAAGAGCGCGAGCACCCGCCGCACGAGCGCCATGGCGGCCTTCGGGTTCTCGATGCCCGAGACGTAGTGGGGCACATTGGCCCAGAGGCTGGCCGTCGGAATCCCCTCCTCGCGGCAGATCGTGTTGAGCACCCCGACGATGCCGGTGGGCCCCTCGTAGCGCGTCGGACGTAGGCCGAGACGGGCGGCCAGCTCCGGATCATGCGCGCCGCCGACCAGGGGCACCGGCCTCGTGTGCGGCACCTCGGCCAGGAGAGCCCCCAGCGTGAGGACGAGCGACGCGTGGGAGCGGCGCGCCAGCTCGAGGACCGCGCCACAGTACGTGCGCCACTTGAGGTGGGGCTCGATCGCGACCCCGACGATGACGTCGCGGTCGAGCTCGGGAGGCTGGGAGAGGGAAAAATCGGTGGACGGCCACACGATCTCGCGCTCGTGTCGCGCTCCCGCCTTGAAGCGGACATAGGGCCGGGAGAGGCCGAAGTGGTAGAAGTCCTCCGGGTCGATACGTGCCAGGGGCCGGGCGGGCCAGAGCTGGCCAAGATAGCGCGCGGCCGTGGTCGCCGACTCGGCCGCGTCGTTCCAGCCGGAGAAGGCCATGATGAGGATGGGCTGCCGGAGGCCGTCCGGCTCCTCGAACAGCACCAGGGGATCAGTCGCCGGCATCAGGAATGGATCCTTCAGCGAGAATGCCCGACGCGGCGCATCCCCGCAAGGGCAAAAACGCGCGGGCCGAATTGAAGTTGACTCGCCGCGCCACCCCCTCGTATCATGGGCGGCGCTGGGTAGCTCGGTGTCCAACTCATCACAGGAGGCTACGGTTATGCGCGCCAAGATCACGACGGCTGCTGCACTTCTCGGAGTGGCTGTGCTGGCCGGCGCCTGCGCGACGTCCGAGCAGTGGGCCGACTGGAAGGGCCACACGACACACTTCGCATCCGGCAATCACGGCATGTTCTCGATGCGGAACAACATCGACGGCAGGAACCCGCGGGTCACTCGCACTGACATCGAGGCCTCCCGGACCGAGAACTGGTGGGGCAAGCAGATCAGCGTCGAGCCCGGACAGATCCTCCAGAACTAGCCGTATGATCAGACGGGCTCTAACCGCGGCCCTCACGGTCGTTCTTGTGGTGGGGGGGGGATTCTCCGCCCAGGCGGGGCCGGCGGACTACCTCCTGCCGGTCGAGGAGCACACAACGGCGAAGGCGCGCGCGCTCGCCTCGAAGTACCGGCCCCAGCTGCTGCAGTTCTCCGAATACGTCTACCATTGCCTGCCCTACCTCGAGATCCCAAAAAACGCCCGCCTGGGCTTCAAGCGCAACGCCAAGGAGAAGACGACAGATGACCGCTTCGCCGCGCTGTGGCTGTTCGTCGAGCAGGGCGACGATCCGAGCTTCGCGGCTCTTCCGGCGGCGCGCCAGGCGTCGGCCGTCTTCTCCCGCTACGGCGTGCCGATGCTCCGGCGGCTGGCGTCCATCCAGGGCCTGGCGTCGGACGCCGACGTGTACGGATTCTCGGTAGCGGTGGCCTGGGTCAAGCCGGGGAGCGACCCCAACAAGCCGACGCTCGAGACCCTCGCGACCTTCGTGGACCAGGCGAGCACGCGGGCCTTCCTCGACAAGACCCTGCCGGCCACCGACTACGTGCAGAAGATGAAGATCTACTTCTTCGATGGCGAGAAGGAGATGGGTCGCCTGCCGCTCGAGATCTGGGAGGACAACTTCGTCACGACCTACAAGGTCCCGAACTACGAGGTGCAGAAAGGATATACCTGCCCGTAGGCCCCCGCCGCCCGTCGAGCTTCCGACCGTCGTAGTTTGACAGGCCCCGAGGCCTCCGATAGCATGAATGCCAGAGTGCGTCGATGAATTTCCCCATGCGCCAGAAGACCCAGTTTTCGCTGGTCTACTTGCTCATCGCGGTGGTCGTCCTGTCCCTGGTCCAGAGCTGGCTGCTGGCGCCCCGGACGGTGGAGATCCCGATGAGCAAGTTCCTGTCGCTCGTGCGCGAGGACAAGATCGAGCGCGTGTCGGTCACCGATCGCGAGATTCGCGGGACGTTCAAGCCCGGAGCGCTGCCGGCCCTGCAGCCCGGGCCTGCCGACAAGGTGCGCAGCCTCATGGGCGCCGACCAGCCCGTCACGACGTTCACCACGACGCGCATCCCCGGCATCGACGACGGCGCGCTCGTCAGGGAGCTCGAGCAGCACAAGGTCGAGTTTTCCGGGCGCGTGGAGAGCACCTTCTGGCGCGACTTTCTCTTCGGCTGGATCGTGCCGCTCGGTCTCATGATCGGCATCTGGCTCTTCCTCATGCGCCGCATGGGCGGCGGCCCGACCCAGGCGCTGTCCTTCGGCCGCTCCAAGGCCAAGATCTACGACCGCAAGGAGCTCAAGACCACCTTCGCCGACGTGGCCGGAGTGGAGGAGGCGAAGGCCGAGCTCGTGGAGGTCGTGGACTTCCTCAAGAATCCCAAGAAGTACCAGCGGCTGGGCGGCCGCATCCCCAAGGGCGTGCTGCTGGTGGGCCCGCCCGGCACGGGCAAGACGCTGCTGGCCCGGGCCGTGGCCGGCGAGGCCGACGTGCCCTTCTTCTTCCTCTCGGGCTCGGAGTTCGTCGAGATGTTCGTCGGCGTCGGCGCCTCGCGCGTGCGCGATCTCTTCGAGCAGGCCAAGGAGAAGGCGCCCTGCATCGTCTTCATCGACGAGCTCGACGCCATCGGCAAGACCCGCGCCGGCGCCACGGGGTTCGTGGGCGGACACGACGAGCGGGAGCAGACGCTCAACCAGCTCCTGGCCGAGATGGACGGCTTCGACTCCTCCAAGGGCGTGATCATCATGGCGGCGACCAACCGGCCCGAAGTGCTCGACGCCGCGCTCCTGCGCGCGGGACGGTTCGATCGCCAGGTGGTCGTGGACAAGCCCGACGTCAAGGGCCGCGAGGCGATCCTGGGCGTCCACGCGCGCAACGTCATCCTCGCGCCCAGCGTGGATCTCCGCGTGCTCGCCGCGCGCACCCCCGGCATGGCGGGGGCCGACCTCGCCAACATCATGAACGAGGCGGCACTGCTCGCGGCGCGCAAGGGCAAGGACGCGGTGGACATGGCGGACCTCGACGAGGCCGTCGATCGCGTCATCGGGGGACTCGAACGCAAGAGTCGCGTGCTCTCGGAAAAGGAGCGCGACATCGTGGCCCACCACGAGATCGGGCATGCGCTGGTCGCTTCGTCCCTACCGCAGGCCGACCCCGTGCACAAGGTGACCATCATTCCCCGCGGCGTCGGCGCCCTGGGTGCCACGTACCAGCTGCCGCTCGAGGACCGCTATCTGCTCACGCGGACCGAGCTCGAGGATCGGATCGCCGTCCTGCTAGGGGGTCGCGCCGCCGAGGAGGTCGTCTACGGTGAGATCTCGACCGGCGCCCACAACGACCTCGAGCGCGCGACGGAGATGGCGCGGCTCATGGTCATGCAATACGGCATGTCCGGTGAGCTCGGGCCCATGACATTCGGCGGCGGCCAGCAGGCGCTCTTCCTCAGGGGCTCGGGGCTGCCGCACGAGCGCGAGTACAGCGAGGACACCGCCCGGACCATCGACGCCGAGGTGCGCGCCATCATCGACGGGATCTACGACCGCGTGCGAGGGCTGATCACGGACCGCAAGCCCGTGCTGCTGGCCGCCGCGGCGGAGCTGAAGGCGAAGGAGACACTCGAAGGCGACCGCCTGCGGCAGCTGCTCGCCGGTGAGGCCGTGGAGGAGAAGCGATGATCGTGGTCAAGCGTGGGACCCTTGTCGTGATGCTCGTGATCGCCACGGCCCTGGGCGTCGGCCTGGGCTCCTGGGGCGCGAGCGCCGTGGATCTGGCCAAGCCGGCCACGCCCGGCACGCCGCCCCGAACGGCGCTGGTGCAGGGAGGCGTGCCCGTCGTGCCCGCGACTCTGCCGGTGCCCTCGGGCAGCTTCGCCAATATCGCCGAGATGGTGAGTCCTGCCGTCGTCAACATCAACACCGTGACCCGGGGGATGGGTGGCCGCACGCCGATCGAGGAGTTCTTCGGCGACGAGTTCTTCCGCCGCTTCTTCGGGGAAACCCCGGAGCGCCAGCCGCAGCAGCGCAGCCTGGGCTCCGGTGTCATCGTGGACTCCTCGGGCATCTGTCTCACCAACGCGCACGTCGTCGAGCGCGCCACGGACATCGAGGTCGTGACCTCCGAGGGGAACAAGCACAAGGCCAAGGTCGTCGGCCTCGACAAGCGGACCGACCTGGCCGTGCTGCGCCTCCAGGGCGGCGGTCCCTATCCCGCAATCGTGTTGGGTGATTCGGACAAGGTCAAGGTCGGCGATTGGGTCCTCGCGATCGGATCGCCGTTCGGGCTCCAGCAGACGGTGACGGCCGGTATCATCAGCGCCAAGGGCCGCTCCATCGGTCAGGGCCCCTTCGACGACTTCCTCCAGACGGACGCTGCGATCAACCCGGGCAATTCGGGCGGGCCGCTGGTCAACATGTCGGGCGAGATCATCGGCATCAACAGCGCCATCCTCTCGCGTTCCGGCGGCAATGTCGGCATCGGCTTCTCCATCCCGTCCAACATGGCCAAGCGCATCTACACGGAGCTCGTGGCCAAGGGCAAGATCACGCGCGGCTGGCTCGGAGTCTCCATCCAGCCCCTCACTCCCGAGCTCGCCAGGAGCTTCGGGCTCAAGGAACCCAGGGGCGTGCTCGTCGCCGACGTCGTCAAGGACAGTCCGGCCGACAAGGCGGGGCTCGCCTCGGGTGACATTCTGACGGAGTTCGACGGCAAGAAGGTGGAAGGCCCACAGGACCTCCAGAAGATCGTCTCCGTGACCACGCCCGGCAAGGGCGTGCCGGTCAAGGTCTGGCGCGACAAGGCCGAGAAGACCCTCGAGATCAAGATCGGCGAGACGCCGGAGGACACTGCCCAGCTCGAGCCCAGCACCAAGAGCAAGAGCCTCCTGGGGCTCGACGCGCGGCCCATCACGCCCGAGGTCGCCCGGCAGCTCAACCTGCGCACGACGGAAGGCGTCGTCGTGGCGCGGGTCGAGGAGGACAGCCCGGCGGCCGAGGCTGGACTCCAGCGCGGCGACGTGATCCGCGAGGTCAACCGCCAGCGGATCCGCAACCTGCAGGACTTCGAGCGGGCGACCAAGGCGCTCAAGGCGGGCGACCGGGTGACCGTGCTGCTCCAGCGCGGCGCGCAGTCGCTGTACATGGCCTTCTCCGTCGCCAAGGGATGATGCTCTAGCAGGCTGCTGGAAAAGGGCCATCTGCTTCGTTGGCGCCCTCGGCCGCACGCTCAACGTACAGGAGTACGCCTCGCGTGCGGCCTTCGGGCGCCGCCTCGCATCTGAGCCTTTTTGAGCAGCCCTGCGGGTTTTTCAGCAGCGTGCGAGGCGCCGGGCCTCGCGCGCATCGGCGACGACGCGACGCTCGCGCCGATCACGGGCCTGCCTGGTCAAATTCGGCGTCAAGCCCGGGCTCGCCCCGCCGCCCGCGCGGCTGACCTACGAGCGTCTCAGCAAGTATCCTTCCGTCTGCTACACTTCTAGGGGCGCGGGTACTCGGAGCAGAGTTCCCTCTCGCCTGCCGACACCATGGACTACAAGGACTATTACAAGATCCTCGGGGTCACGAAGAACGCCGACGACAAGGCCATCAAGACGGCCTACCGGCGGCTGGCCCGCAAGTACCACCCGGACGTCGCGAAGGGCAAGGATGCGGCGAGCCGCTTCCAGGAGATCTCCGAGGCCCATGAAGTGCTCAGCGATCCGGAGAAGCGGAAGCGCTACGACACCTTGGGCTCGGACTGGCAGCGCTACGCCGACAGCGGCGCCCGGTCGCCGTTCGAGGGCGCCGAGGTCCGCTTCGGACGGGGCGGCGAAGGCTTCTCCGATTTCTTCCGCACCATCTTCGGCGACTTCGGCGGGTCGGGATTCCGACGGGGCGGGCGCATCAGCGAGGTGGACCTGGGTGATCTGGGCAATCTCGGCGGCGACTTCGGCGCCGGAGCCGACCGCGGCGGAGACGTCGAAGCGGGACTCGAGCTCACGCTCGAGGAGGCCTTTCGCGGAGTACGCAGGACGGTCTCGCTCGAAGTCGAGGAACCCTGCAGGGCATGCGGCGGCGCGGGCCACATCAACCGCAAGCCCTGCGCGCAGTGCCGCGGCACAGGCTGGGGCAAGGGGCGTCGCAACCTCGAGGTGAAGGTTCCGGCCGGCGTGTCCACGGGCTCGCGCGTGCGCGTGGCCGGCGAGGGGGCCGGCGCCGGCGGCGGGCGCGGTGATCTCTATCTCAAGATCGCCGTCCGACCCGATCCGCGGTTCGAGCGGAAGGGCGACGACCTCTACGTGACCCTCCAGGTGCCCGCACCCGACGCGGCCCTCGGCAGCGAGCTGTCGGTGCCGACCTTGAAAGGACAGGTGTCGATGAAGATCCCGCCCGAGACCTCGAGCGGCCGGACCTTCCGGCTGCCGGGCTACGGCATGCCCCACCTCAAGGGGGGCGGCGCGGGTGACCAGTTCGTGGTGGTGCATCTGACCATTCCCGCGGGGCTCTCCTCGCGGGAACGCGAGCTCTACCAGGAGCTCAAGAATCTCCGGACAGAGGGGACGCGATGAAGTTCGACAAGTTCACCGTGAAGGCGCAGGAGGCCGTCCAGGCGGCTCAGTCCCTGGCCGACCAGGGCAATCACCAGGCCATCGAGCCCGAGCATCTCCTGCTGGCGCTGCTCCAGCAGCAGGAAGGGGTCGTGGGTCCGCTGCTCGCCAAGCTCGGCGCGCGGTCCGAGGCGGTGGCCCGCGAGGTCCAGGCCGCGCTCGACACGTTGCCGAAGGTCAAGGGCGGCGGGCGGCAGTATGCCTCGGAGCGGCTCGAGGCCTTGCTCACGCGTGCCTGGGATGAGGCCCAGCGCCTCAAGGACGAGTACTGCTCGACCGAGCACCTGCTGATCGGCATCGCCCAGGACAAGTCCGGCGCGGCGGGGCGCGTCCTCGCCAAGGCCGGCGTGACGCCCGAGGCCATCTACAAGGCGCTGGTCGAGGTGCGCGGCTCCCAGCGCGTCACCGACGCCAACCCGGAAGAGAAGTACCAGGCGCTCCAGCGCTACGCCAAGGACCTGACCGAACTGGCGCGCAGGGGCAAGCTCGACCCGGTGATCGGGCGCGACGAGGAGATCCGCCGCGTCGTCCAGGTGCTCTCACGGCGCACCAAGAACAATCCCGTCCTCATCGGCGAGCCCGGCGTCGGCAAGACCGCGATCGTCGAGGGGCTGGCCCAGCGCATCGTGGCCGGCGACGTGCCCGAGGGGCTCAAGGGCAAGCGCCTGGTCGCGCTCGACATCGGCGCGATGGTCGCCGGCTCGAAGTATCGCGGCGAGTTCGAGGACCGCCTCAAGGCCGTGCTGCGCGAGATCACGGAGAGCGAGGGCGAGATCATCTGCTTGATCGACGAGCTGCACACCCTGGTCGGGGCCGGCGCGGCGGAGGGCGCCGTAGACGCGGCGAACATGCTCAAGCCGGCGCTCTCGCGCGGCGAGCTCCGCTGCGTCGGCGCGACCACGCTCGACGAGTACCGCAAGCACGTCGAGAAGGACCCGGCGCTCGAGCGCCGCTTCCAGCCGGTGATGGTCAAGGAGCCGTCGGTCGAGGACACCATCGCCATCCTCCGGGGCCTCAAGGACAAGTACGAGGTCCACCACAAGGTCAAGATCAAAGACGCCGCGCTCGTCGCGGCGGCCGTGCTCTCGCACCGCTACATCGCGGACCGCTTCCTGCCCGATAAGGCCATCGACCTCGTGGACGAGGCGTCCTCGCGCCTCCGCATCGAGATCGATTCGCTGCCGGCCGAGATCGACGAGATCGAGCGGCGCATCATGCAGCTCGGGATCGAGCGCGTGTCGATGGCCCGCGAGTCGGATGCCATCTCCAGGGAGCGGCTGGACCGGCTCGACGCCGAGCTCGCGGGCCTCAAGGAGAAGTCCGCCACGCTCAAGAAGCACTGGCAAGAGGAGAAGGCCGCCATCATGGCCATCGGCAAGATCAAGGAAGAAGCCGAGGCCGCGCGCCGGGCCGTCGAGGAGGCCAAGCGCCGCGGCGACCTCGAGACGGCCTCCAAGCTCCAGTACGGCACGCTCATCGAGCTCGACCGGCGGCTCGAGACCGAGAACGCCCGCCTCGCCGAGCTCCAGAAGAGCCAGCGCATGCTGAAGGAGGAAGTGGACGAGGAAGACATCGCCGAGACCGTCGCGAAGTGGACGGGCATCCCGGTGACCCGTCTCATGGAGGCTGAGGTCCAGAAGCTCGTCCAGATGGAGGAGCGGCTGACCCGCCGCGTGGTCGGGCAGCCCGAGGCCATCATCGCGGTCGCCAATGCCGTGCGCCGCGCCCGCTCCGGGCTCTCTGATCCCAACCGGCCGATCGGCTCGTTCTTCTTCCTCGGCCCGACGGGCGTGGGCAAGACGGAGCTGGCGCGCGCGCTGGCGGAGTTCCTCTTCGACGACGAGCGCGCCATGATCCGCATCGACATGTCCGAGTACATGGAGAAGCACACCGTGTCGCGGCTCATCGGCGCCCCGCCGGGCTATGTCGGCTACGACGAGGGCGGCCAGCTGACCGAGGCCGTCCGCCGGCGTCCCTATGCCGTGATCCTCTTCGACGAGATCGAGAAGGCGCACGGCGACGTGTTCAACGTGCTGCTCCAGCTCCTCGACGACGGCCGGCTGACTGACGGCCACGGCCGGACCGTGGACTTCCGCAACACCGTGGTCATCATGACCTCGAATCTCGGCAGCCACCTCTTCCGCGAGGAGGAGGAACCCAGGCGCCTGCGCGCACAGGTCATGGAGACGCTCAGGCAATCGCTGCGCCCCGAGTTCCTGAACCGCATCGACGAGATCGTGATCTTCAAGGCGCTCAGCCGCGAGGAGATCGGTCGCATCGTGACGATCCAGGTCGCCCACCTGATGAAGCGGCTGGCTGACAAGCGGATCGCCCTCGCGCTGACGCCGGCAGCGGAAGAGCTGCTGGCGCGCGAGGGCTATGATCCAGTCTACGGCGCCCGGCCGCTCAAGCGCACCATCCAGCGCCTCGTCCAGGATCCGCTGGCGCTCAAGCTGCTGGCGGGCGAGTTCACCGGGGGGGACACCGTCGTCGCCGACGCCAGGGGCGGCGAGATCGTCTTCTCCAAGGAGGTCGAGGCCAAGCCCGCCTGACGCGGGCCGCGTGTGGCAATATGGACGCCCGGACCCCGGGAACCCTATTGACCCAGCCCGCGCCCGCGGCTCGTCGGTAGCGTCCGGGCTCGACCTTCACCATGACCGAGCCCAGCGCCTTCTTCCTCCCCGACGGTGAGCGCTTCGTTCCGACGGCCCTCACGCGGGGACCCTGGAGCGCGGGACACCAGCACGGCGGCCCGCCGGCTGCACTCATGGCCAGGGCCGTCGAGCTCGCCGCGGGCGAGCCGGAGTCTCTCCAGATCACCCGCTTCACGGCGGATTTCCTGCGACCGGTGCCGATCGAGCCGCTCACCGTCCTCGTGGAGCGCGTGCGCGATGGGCGCCGCGCGCGCGGCTACGCCGTCGTGCTCTCGGCCGGGAACCAGGCGGTCGTCCGGGCCACGGTGCTCGTCGTGCGCAGGGAGCGCGTGGAGCCGCCGTCGATGCCGGTCCGGGCGCCGCTCCAGCCCCTTCCCGGCGAGGCCACACCCTTTCAGTTCCCATTCTTCCGGGATCCCGTCGGCTACCACACGGCCATGGAGGCGCGCCTGGCCCGTGGCACGTTCGGCTCCGGCCGTGCGGCGGCGTGGATGCGCCAGCGCGTGCCGCTCCTGCTGGGCGAGACGCCTTCGCCGGCGCAGCGGACGCTGGTGGTGGCCGATTCCGGCAGCGGCGTGGGCGCGGCGATCGATCCGACCCGCTTCATTCCGTTCATCAACGCCGATCTGACCGTGTCGCTCCACCGCCTGCCCGACGGCGAATGGGTGGGGCTCGACGCCGTGACGGATCTCGGGCCGCACGGCATCGGCCTCGCCCGCAGCGGCCTCTACGACGTGCGGGGACCGGTCGGCGAGGGCCTGCAGAATCTGGTCGTGGGATCCGCGGGCGCGCGCTGATGAATCCGTCGAGGCTGGCCCCGCATCTCAAGTGCACGATCCCACTGGAGGCTTCGTGACCGACCCGCGGAAGAAGATCTACTATGGCTGGATCGTGCTGGCTGCGGTCGTCTTCGCGATGCTCGGCGGCTCCGGGATACGCGCCATCTTCGGCGTCTTCATCAAGCCCATCGAGGCCGAGTTCGGCTGGACACGGCAGCAGCTTTCTGGAGCCGCCGCGCTGTCGCTCTTCGTCCTCGGAGCGGTCAGCCCCACGGTGGGCTGGCTCGCGGACACCTGGGGACCCCGCCGCGTCATGCTCCTCGCCACGGCCATGCTGGGCGTCGGCACCGTGCTCTCGTCGCTCGTCGGTCACCTCTGGCAGATCTACGGGACCGCCGGAGTGCTGATGGCGGCCGGCGCCGGCGGGCTGGGTATCGCGACGACCTCCACCGTGGCCGCGCGGTGGTTCGTGGCGCGCCGCGGACTGATCCTGGGCATCCTGGGGGGCGCCATGTCGGCCGGACAGATGCTCGTCGTGCCGCTGGCGATGCTCCTCATCAGCGTGTACGGCTGGCGCGCGTCCTTCCTCTGGCTGGGCGTCGGCATGCTCGCGCTGGCGCTGCCCGTCATCGCCTGGCTCGTGCGCGACGACCCGGCGCACAAGGGGCTCAAGCCGTACGGGGCGCAGGCCGCCGGGCACCTCGGCGCGCCCGTCAACGAGCGGCGCGTCCCGCTCGCCGAAGCCATGCAGGTGCCGGCCTTCTGGCTCCTCGCGACCACCTTCTTCGTGTGCGGCTACACGTCGAACGGCCTCGTGCTCACGCATCTCGTGCCGCACGCAGCCGAGCACGGCTTCTCGGAGATGCACGCGGCGCAGGCGCTGGGGCTCATGGGCGCGATGAACATCGTGGGCACGGTCGCCTCGGGCTGGATCTGCGACCGATTCGGCCGGAAGGGGCCGCTGGCCTTCTACTACGGCGTCCGCGGCGTGTCGCTCATCTTCCTGCTCTATGTCTGGAACGTGCCCTCGCTGCACATCTTCGCGGCGATCTTCGGTCTCAACTACATCTCGACAGTCCCGCCCACGACGACGCTGACGGCGAACATCTTCGGGCGGCTGTCGGTGGGTACGTTGTCGGGCTGGATCTTCTTCTCGCACCAGGTCGGCTCGGCCATCGGCGCCTGGGCCGGCGGCGCCATCTTCGACGCCACAGGCTCCTACGCCTGGGCCTTCCTGTCGGCGGCGCTCCTGGCCTTCGTCGCCTCGGGCCTCTCCCTGCTCATCAAGGAAGTGCCCATCAGCGCCCGGCCAACCCACCGACCTGCTCCAGCCGGCACTCCGGTCCCAGCAGCTTAAGCGAGTTCAGGCTCCTTCTCGACGGTCCGGGGCCCGGGGAATACCCCCGACCGCCCATGGAACTATGCCTTCAGATACTTGTCGAGGAACGCCACGCAGCGCTTCCAGGCGTCCTCCGCGGCCTCCTTCTTGTAGATCTGCGGCCGATCGTCCGAGAAGAAGGCATGCGGCGCGCCCGGATAGAAAATGAACTCCACGCTCGGGTTCTTTCTTTTCAGCTCCGCCTCGAACCGCTTGACTTCATCCACCGGGTTGCCCGGATCCGCCTCACCGTAGAGTCCCAGCACCGGCGCCTTGATCTTGTCCGTTAGGCTGAAGGCGTCCACCCCGGGGGCGTCCGGATAGCTGCGCTTCACATGGCCGTACCACGGCACGGCCGCGGCGACGCCCGGGTACTCCGCGGCGAAGTGCAGCGTCAGCGCGCCGCCGCCGCAGAAGCCCGTGACAGCCAGCCGGTCGGGGCGCGCCCAGGTCTGCTGCTTGGCGTAGTCCGCCGCGGCGCCGATGTCGCCCAGATACTGGGCGCGTGTCACCTTGCCGGAGATCTGGCCCATGTCCTGGAAGTTCTTGCCCTGCATCCCGCCCTCGCGGAAGTAGAGCTCCGGGGCGATGGCGTAGAAGCCGGCGTGGGCAAAGCGGCGCACCACATCCTTGTTCTGCTCGCTATTGCCGGTGAACCCTGAGATCACGACGACGACCGGATAGCGCCCGGGCTGCTCGGGGCGCGCTTCGTAGCCCGGGATCAGCGTCGCACCGACCGGCAGATGGATGTCGCGTGCCACGATGCCCTTGCTGTCCGTGACGATGGCCTGGGCCATCGAGATGCCCGGCGTCAGGACGCCGCCGACAGTGGTATAGGCCCCGTACTTCAGGACTTCCCTTCGACTCAACGGATTGGCCATGGAGCTCCCCCTGCGGTTGGCGGTTTATCTTGCAGAACGGCCGCCGGCAATTCTACAGTATTCAAACCAGCCATGAAGCTCCGGGGTTTCGTGTCAAAGGCCATGAGCCTGCGGGAAGCCGCGGCGGTCATCTTCGTCCTGGTGGCCGTGCTTCCCCTCATGCTGTTCGTCGCCTTCCTGTCGATCTCCAATCTTATCTCCAAGACCGAAGCGCAGTTCGCCACCTTCATGGCCCTGATCATCGCCTGCCTGGGCTTCGTCGTCTTCCGGCGGCTCGTCGGCCAGATCGCGCAGCTGGCGGCCGAAGTCAATATCCCGATCAGGGCGGATCAGCCACTGCCGGGGACGACTGAGCCGGGCCGCGTCCCGGCTCTGGGCCAGGTTGCCGAGATCGGCCACCTGGCCGGCGCCTTCCACACCATGCTCGAGGATCTCCGCGGCTCGACCCAACGCCTCGAGGATCTGGTCTTCAAGCTGGGCACGCTGAACGAGGTGGTCGAGCTGTCCGCGAGGATTCCGCGGATCCAGGACCTGCTGGCATCCGTGCTCCAGGTCACCATGCGCGCGGTCCGGGCCAACATCGGGTCCATCATGCTGCTCGACCAGGAAAAGAAGACCCTCCACGTCGCCGCCTCGCGGGGCCTGTCCGAGGAAGTCTACGGCCAGGCCGAGGTCCGGCTTGGAGAGGGTGTGGCGGGCAAGGTCGCGGAGATGGGCGAGCCGGTCATCGTCGACGACATCGAGTCGGACCCGCGCTTCGCCAAGATCAACGACCCCAAGTACGGCACGGGCGCCTTCATCTGCATGCCGGTGCGCGTTGGCGACCGGGTCATCGGCGTCCTCAACCTCGCGAAGAAGGAAGATGTCTCCTCGACGCCCATCCTCCGGGCCTTCACCCAGACCGACCTCCAGTTCCTCAACGCGCTGATGACCTACATCGGCTATGCCGTGGACAACGCCCGCCTGCTCGAGGAGGCGCAGCAGGCGGCGCGCCAGCTCCAGAGCGTCGTGGATAACCTCAAGGCGACGCAGGCCCAGCTCGTGCGGGGCGAGACGCTCTCGGCGATCGGCAAGCTCGCCTCGGGGATGGCCCATCACCTCAACAATCTCTTCGCCGTCATCCTCGGCCGGCTCGAGACGCTGCTCGCCAAGGTGCCCGAGCCGGACGCGAAGCGGTACCTCGAGATCGTCCAGCGCGCCGCGCAGGACGGCGCTGAGGTGGTGCGACGCGTCCAGCGCTTCAGCCGCGTCCAGCCCGTCCTGCGCTCGGTGCCCGTGGATCTCAACCACCTCGCGCAGGAGGTGCTCGAACTCACGCGCCCGCGCTGGCACAACGAGGCCCTGCTGCGGCAGATCCGCATCGATACCGCGCTCGAGCTCGGCGCCATCCGGCCCGTCGCGGGAGAGCTGGCCCCGCTGCGCGAAGTCCTGATGAACCTCCTGCTGAACGGCATCGATGCCATGCCAGGCGGGGGACGTCTGATCATCAAGACGTGGACATCCGGCTCTGAGGTCTGCTGCGCGGTGACCGACACCGGCTTGGGCATGTCGGATGAGGTGCGGCAGCGCGCGCTCGATCCTTTTTTCACCACGAAGGGGCCGAAGAGCACCGGCCTCGGGCTCTCGGTCACCTACGGCATCGTGCAGCGCCACAACGGCCGGCTCGAGATCGACAGCGCCCCGGGCCGCGGCACGACGGTCACCATCTCGTTGCCGGCCGCTGGGGCCGCCGCGGCCGCCATCTCGGCGCCCCCGGCCTCGCCCGCGCTCGAAGCCCCGAGCCACCTGCGCGTGCTGATCGTGGACGATGAGCCCGAGGTGCGCTCGGCGCTCGCCGACCTCCTGGGCACGGCGGGGCATACGGCGTTCCAGGCCGCCGGCGGGCTGGAGGCGCTCGCCTGGCTCGACGCCGGACAAACCGTGGACCTCGTGCTGACCGACCTCGGGATGCCGGGCATGATGGGCTCGGACCTGGCGCGGGCCATCCGCAGCCGCTGGCCATATCTCAAGATCGGCCTCATGACCGGCTGGGACGAATCCGAAGGACAGGTGGCCGATGCGGCAGCGATCGTCAACTTCACGCTGGCCAAGCCGTTCGAGCTGGGAACGCTGACCCGCGCCTACGCCGCGGCTGCCGCAGCCTAGCAGGCGGCTGGGGCACGTAGGGTCTTCCCGCAGCCTGCCGCATCACCAGCCGATGGCGTGCGCCCCCCGGCGCGGATCGGCACCGCCCGCGAGAATCCCGTTGGAGCCGGCGACGATGGCGCAGACGCCGCCCGCCCGCCAGTCCCACTCCGGCCACTCCGCCACCTTGTGGCCGAGAGCCGAGAGCGCCCCGCGGGTCTCCGACGGAATCCGCCGCTCGACCTCGAGCACGCCGGGGGCATGCGAGTGCGGCCAGAAGGAGTCGGGGAAGCTTCGAGTCGCCATGCGGGGCGCTTCGACCGCCTGCTGGGGCCGCATGCCGTGCGCGATCACGTTCAGGAGCACCTGGAGCATGGCCTGCTGCTGGACATCGCCGCCTGGAGTTCCGAACGGCATGAAGACGCGGCCCCCACGCAGGACGAGTGACGGCGCCGGCGTCAGGCGCGGTCGCTTGCCGGGCGCTACCACGCTGGGGTGGCCGGGCTCGAGCCATCCCTGAGAGCCCCGCGGCGAGACGACACAACCCACGCCCGGCACGACGGGGGAATCCACGCCGGGGTCGCTCGGGGTCGCCGAGAAGGCGTTGCCCTGCGCGTCGACCACGCAAACATAGGACGTGTCGAGGAGGCCCTCCGGCTCCATCCTCGCGGGCCCCGAGACACCGTGACCGCCATTGGCCACGGCTCGGAGACCGAGCGGATCGCCGGCCGGCGGCAGGTCGGGCCAGGCGCGGTCTTCGCGGATCAGCGCCCGCCGCGCTCTCGCGTATTCCTTCGACAGGAGCCCATCGGCCGGCACCTTCACGAACAGCGGGTCGCCGTAATAGGCTTCGCGGTCGGCGAAGGCGAGCTTCATCGCCTCCGCGAGGATGTGAAGGGCGCGCGGCGTATTGTGGCCGAGGGCGCGCATGTCGTAGCCCTCGAGCAGGTTCAGCATCTGGAGGAACACGGGCCCCTGACACCAGAAGCCGCACGCGGCGACCTCGTAGTCCCCGAAGGTGGTCTTGAGCGCGGGGGCGATCTCGACCTGGAACTCGGCCAGGTCCTCCCGCGTGAGCAGGCCGCCCTCCTTCGCGTGATAGTCGGCGATGCGCGAGGCGATCTCCCCTTTGTAGAAGGCGTCACGGGCGGCGCGGATGGCGCCGGCGCGCCCGCGCCCTCGCGCCGTGACCTCGGCGCCCGCCATGGTCTTGATGGTCTGGGCGAGCTCGCTCAGGACGAGCAGGTGCCCGGGCGGCGGCGGCTGCCCGTCCTTCAGGTAAAGCGCTGCCGACGTCGGGAAGCGCCGGACCTTGTCCGCCACCCGGCCGAACTGATAGGCGGAGAAGACCGAGAGCGGGAATCCGTGCTCGGCGCACTCCATCGCGGGCGCCGCCACTTGGCCGAAGCTCATGCTGCCCCAGCGCTCGAGCGCCGCGCACCAGGCATCCGGCGAGGCGGGCACCACGGTGCGGAGAAGTCCCGCCGGGATCTGGCCGCCGCAGCGCTCGCGGAAGAGCTCGGCCGTCGCCCGCTTGGGATACGGCCCGACGCCCGAGACCTCGAACGTCTCCCCCGTGGCAGCGAGGTGGACGAGAATGGGCGCCACGCCGGCGAAGCTGACCATGTCGGGATGCACGACGCCGAGCATCATGCCTGCGGCACAGCCGGCATCGATGGCATTGCCGCCCGCCTCCAGGACCCGCGCGGCGGCCTGCGCCGCCAGCGGGTGTCCCGCCGCCACCATGAAGCGGCGGCCCATGACCTGGTGCATCGGGCCCGCGACGGGCGCGGGCCCGACATCTTTCTGCGAGGAGGCGGAGTCGAGGCTCATGGCGCGTATGGTAGCATGGCGGCATGAATCGCGGCCCGCTGGTGGGCGTCACCATGTCGCTGTCGGTGAACCAGACGCCCGAGCGCAATTACGTCAACTCGGCATATCTGCACGCGGTACAGCAGGCCGGCGGCGTGCCGGTGCTCCTGCCGCCCCAGCTCTCGGCGGCGTCTCTCGAGCGGCTCGCCCGCGGCCTCGACGCCCTGCTCCTCACAGGGGGCGGCGACATCGACCCCGCGCATTTCGGCGAGGCACCGCACCCCACGCTCTATGACGTGGCGCCGGCGCGCGACGCGCTCGAGTTCTTCTCGATCCAGAGCGCTCTCGACCGGCGACTGCCCATCCTGGCCATCTGCCGCGGCATCCAGGTGCTGAACGTGGCGCTCGGCGGCAGCCTGTACCAGGACGTCGCGACGGAGCCGGGCACCGAGGTCCAGCACAGCCAGAAGGAGGCGCGGGACCAGTGCACCCACAAGATCACGGTCACGCCAGGCAGCCGGCTGGCGCGCACGCTGGGCGCCGACGAGATCGAGGTCAATAGCTTCCATCACCAGACCATCAAGGCGCTGGGCCGCGGCCTCAGGGCTGTGGCCTGGGCGCCGGATCAGCTCATCGAAGGCGTCGAGCTCGACGATGACTCTCGCTGGGTGGTCGGCATCCAGTGGCACCCGGAGCACCTGACCGAGCATTCCGAGCCCGCGCGCCGTCTCTTCTCCGCCCTCGTCGACGCCACCCGCGCGTAGTAGCTCCGCCCCCGCTCCCGCGTCTCACGGAGGTCTCCATGCCCAAGACCCGCGGCACCGGACTCCTGATGCTGTGGACGGACGTCGATCCCGAGCACGAGGCCGAGTTCAACCGCTGGTACGACGAGGAGCACGTCCAGCGGCTCCTCGCGGTGCCGGGCTTTCTCAGCGCCGGGCGCTACGCGGCGCTCTCGGGCGGGCCCAAGTACCTGGCGATGTACGAGCTCGAGGAGCCGAGCGTGCTCCGCACCTCCGCGTTCCTCGACGACGTGCGCTATCGCCCCTCGCCCTGGCGCACGAAGGCCTCGGGCGGCCACGTCGGGCGCAACTACATCCTCCAGGCATACCGTCAGATCCATCCCGCCGGGACCAACCCCATCGAGCTGACCATGGGGCCGTCTCCCTACCTCCAGATGGGGCGCATGGACTGCCCCGCCCATCTGGAGGAAGAGTTCAATGCCTGGTACAACACGGTCTATATCCCGGACTACCTGACCGTGCCCGGCGTGATACGGGCTCGCCGCTTCACGGTGGTGGAGGGCCAGCCGAAGTACCTGACCGTGTACGAGTTCGAGCGGCCGGACGTTCCGCAGAGCGAGGCGTGGAATCAGGTGCGGGACAAGAACCCGTGGACCCACCGCGTGCGCCCCTTCATGAAGCTCGATCCCGGCTCGCCGGCGGTCTTCAAGCGCATCTACCCCGATCCCGTCTAGGTCGGATTGGTCACGAGCATCAGAGCGCGCTGACGGGGCACAGCGCGCGAGGCGGGCGGGGCCTGCCGTCGGGGGCGGCCGCTGCGCAACCAGCTTCGCCACCCTACCCGTCGTGAATCGCAGCCCTGCGGGCTGCGCACACTCGGGAAGGACCCGCTCCCGCTGGCCGCGCAGCGGCCGCCCCCGACGCCACCCGCCCGATCTTGGTGGGCTAGAGCAGGGTCCAGCGCGACGGCGCGCTGGGGATCCGCTCCTCGGCGACACGGCCTTCCTTCTTGAGCTTCTTGAGGTGAGAGTGGACGGACATGCCTGCCATCGCGTGGAGCTTCTCGGGGATGTCGGCGTAGATCACCGTGACCATCTCCGGAATCGTGCGGGCGCCGTTGCCGAGGGCGTCCAGGATCTGGCGCTCGCGCTCCATCCGGTGGTCGATGTATTCCTCTATCTTCCCGGGCGCGTCCTCGATCACCGGCCCGTGCGCGGGGTAGATACGCCGGGGGCCGAGCGCCTGGACGCGGCGGAGCGAGGCCATGTAGTCGGCGAGGTCGCCGTCCTCGTCCGGGATGACGCTGGTCGAGCCGCTCAGGATGAGGTCGCCGCTGAAGAGCGCGCGCTCTTCCTCGAGGAAGAAGCACAGGTGGTCGGACGCGTGCCCCGGCGTGTGCACGGCCACGAGGGTCACGCCGTCTCCCTGGATCACGTGTCCGTCGCGGAGGTCCGCCGTCCCCTCGGGCAGCCCCGCGTCCTTGAAGATCATCTTGGAGACGGACACGCCAGCAAACCGCTCGCGGAGATGCGGCACGCCGCCCAAGTGATCGCGATGGCGGTGGGTCAGGAGGACGCGCGAGGGCTGGCGCCACCCGCGCTCGCCGAGATAGCCCTCGAGCGCGCCCATGTACCCGGGCACACCCGCACCCGTGTCGATCAGGATGGGGTCGCTGCGGCCAACGAGATAGGTGTTGGTGCCGGGACCCGTCATCATCCCGGGGTTGAGCCCGAGCACACGCCCCACGAGCGCGGTCGGCGTGGCGCGCGTGGGGAAGTCGGGATCGATCCAGCTCATGCGACTCCCAGATAACGGCGCTTGACGTCCTCGTCCGCCTGCAGCAGGGCGGGCGTGCCTTCCCAGACGATCTGCCCCTTGTTCATGACATACACGCGGTCGGCGACCTGGAGCGCCAGGTGATAGTTCTGCTCCACCAGCAGGATCGACAGCCGCTCGCCCTTGAGCCCCTGGACGATGCGTCCGACCTCGCGCACGACGATGGGCGCCAGCCCCTCCGAGGGCTCGTCGAGCACCAGCATACGCCCGTTGGTCATGAGGGCGCGGCCGATGGCGAGCATCTGCTGCTCGCCGCCGGACAGCGTCCCGCCGGGCTGCAGCGCGCGCTCACGCAGCCGCGGGAAGAGGGCGTACACGCGCTCGAGCGTCCAGTCCCGCCCGCGGGCGCCCAGGAGCAGGTTCTCCTGCACGGTCAGCGGCGAGAAGATGCGCCGCCCCTGCGGCACGAGGGCGAGGCCCCGCCGTGCGATCCGATGGGCGGGCCAGGCCTCGACCGGCGCGCCGTCGAAGACGACGCAGCCCTTGCGGGGCGGCGTGAAGCCCGCGACGCTCCGGATGAGGGTGGTCTTGCCGGCGCCGTTGCGCCCGAGCAGCGCCACGGCTTCACCCGGCCCGACGCGGATCGATACGCCATGGAGGATGTGGCTCTCGCCGTAGTAGGTGTGGACGGCCTGCACGTCGAGCACCTACGCGCTCCCGAGATACACTTCGTACACCCGCGGGTCCCGCTTCACCTCGTCGAAGGTCCCCTCGGTCAGCACCTCGCCGTAGTGGAGCACGGTGACGCGATCGGCCAGCGAGCCGACGACGTCCATGTCGTGCTCGATGATCAGCATGGTCACCTCGCGAGGCAGCCCTTCCAGCATCCGCGTCATGCGCCCCGTCTCCTCGGGCGACATCCCGGCGGTGGGCTCGTCGAGCAGCATGAGCTTGGGTCTGGTCGCCAGCACCACGCCGACCTCGAGCTGCCGCTGCTCGCCGTAGGAGAGGCGGCCGGCGGGCTCGGCGAGGCGGCCGGCCAGGCCGGTCGCGTCGGCCGCGGCACGCGCCCGCTCGAGCGGCGCGCGCAGCCGATCGACGCTGCCAAAGAGATCGTAGCTGCCGCGCCCGTCGGCCGCGGCGGCCAGCCGCAGGTTCTCGAGCACGGTGAGCTTCGTGAAGAGGTTGGTGCGCTGAAAGGAGCGCCCCATCCCCCGCCGTGCGAGCGCATGCGGCTGGAGCCCCGCCACGGGCTCGCCGTCGAAGACAATGCTCCCGGCGGACGGCCGGAGCTGACCCGTGATCACGTTGAACAGCGTCGTCTTCCCCGCCCCGTTGGGGCCGATGATCGCCCGGCGCTCGCGTGGCGCGACGGCCAGCGACACGCCGTTGAGCGCGTTGACGGCGCCAAAGTTGCGGGCGAGCCGCTCGATGGCGAGCAGGGGTCGAGGGGTCACGAGCGGATCCCCACGCGCCCGCGCAACGCACCCAGGATCCCACCCGGCGCGAAGAGCACGAGCAGGACGAAGGTCAGCCCGAGGATGAGCATCCAGCGCTCGGTGTAGGAGCTGACCATGCTCTGCAGCAGGATGAAGGCGGCGGCGCCCAGCATGGCGCCGCCGAGCGTGCCCGTGCCGCCGATGATGACCATGAGCAGGGCCTCGCCGGAGGTCGTCCACAGGAACGCGTCGGGCGAGATCGAACCCACGAGCTGCGCGTAGAGCGAGCCCGCCACGCCCGCCACCGTGCCGCCGATGACGAAAGCCAGGAGCTTGTAGCGGTCGACCGGATAGCCGACCGCCTGCATGCGCGCTTCGTTGTCGTGGATGCCCCGCAGCACATGGCCGAATGGCGAGCGGACAATGCGCCACAGGAAGAGGGCTGCCAGGACGACGAGGGCGAGGAGATAGAGGTGGAAGCCCGCCGGGCTCGCCAGGGCCCGGCCGAGCACGACCGGCCGCGGGACGCCGACGATGCCGTCCTCGGCGCCGAGCCATGCGGCCTGGAACGCGACGGCGTAGAACATCTGGGAGAAGGCGAGCGTCAGCATGATGAAGTAGACCCCGCTCACCCGGATCGAGAAGAAGCCGATGGCGAGCGCCGCGGCGGCGGCCGCCGCCGCCGGCAGCAGCAGCGCCGAGATCAGCCCCGGCGATCTCAAGAGCGCCAGCGCCGCGACGTAGCCGCCGATGCCGAAGAAGGCCGAGTGGCCGAAGGAGACCATGCCCGCGTAGCCCATAAGGAGGTCGAGGCTCATCGCGAAGATCCCCCAGATCAGGATCTCCTGGAGGAGCTTGACGGGGTAGTTGCCGGCAAAGAGCGGAAAGGCGGCGACGATCACCACGAGCGCTGCGAAACCAACCGCGCGGGGAATCACTTGAGGGGCCGTCCGAAGAGCCCCTGCGGGCGGAAGAGGAGGATCAGGGCCATCACGACGTAGATCATCAACATGGAGGCGCCCGGCAGCCACACCTTCCCGAAGGTCTCGGCCTGCCCGATGATGAGGCTGCCCGCCAGCGAGCCCTTGAGGCTGCCGAGGCCACCCACGACCACGACGATGAGCGCGGGCACCAGGATGGACGCGCCCATCGGCGGATAGGCCGACTGGATCGGGCCGGCGATCACGCCGGAGAGCCCCGCCAGTCCGGCACCGAAGGCGAACACGCCCGTGAACACCCGGTGGATGTCGATGCCCATCCCCGCCGTCATCTCCGAGTCGAACACACCCGCGCGAATCACGGCGCCGAGCCGCGTCCGCTCGATCAGGAGCCACAGCGCCACCGCCATCAGGAGGCCAAAGGCGATGACGAAGAGCCGGTACGACGGGATGGTCGCCCCGAGGATGTTGACGGAGCCCGAGAAAAGCGCCGGAGTCGGAATGGAGCGGATGCGGCCGCCCCAGATCCACTTGACCAGGTCTTCGAAGAGATAGATGAGGCCGAAGGTCAGGAGCACCTGGTCGAGCGGGCCGCGGCGGTAGAGCGGGCGGAGACACGTTCGCTCGACGCCGACGCCGATCAGCCCGACCAGGATGGGCGCCACGAGGACGGCCAGCCAGAAGCTGCTCGTCACAGCGATGAGCGTCAGCCCCGCATAGGCGCCCAGCATGTAGTAGGAGCCGTGGGCGAGGTTGACCACGTCGAGCATGCCGAAGATGAGGGTGAGCCCGACGGAGAGGAGAAAGAGCAGGACGCCGTAGGCCAAGCCGTTGAGAGCCTGGCCGAACACATCAGTGACGAAGGCCACGGGCAGGTGCGACGCGTGGGGTCGGGCCCGAAGGCCCGATCCCACGCGGCTCCGTCACGCCGGCAGGGTGCAGCCGGTGCCGGGGTCGCGCACGTCGGCGACCTTGTCGATCGGCACGTTGTTCAGGCCCAGGGCCGTCTCCTTCACCTCACGGATGTAGATGAAGGGCTGGATGACGTTGTGGGTCTTGGGATCGAAGCGGAAGCGCCCGCGCGGGCTGTCGAACTCCACCTTGGCGATCGCATCGACCAGCTTGTCTTTGTCCTGGGTGTGGCCCTTGACCGCCCTGAGCGCGCGGAGGATGACCTCAGCGGTGTCATAGCCCTGGCAGGCGAAGCCGTCGGGGAGCTTGCCGCCGTACTGGGCCCTGAAGTCCTTGACGAACTTCTTATTGGTCGGGTTGTCGAGGAGCGGCGAGTAGAAGTGGCCCGTGATGATCCCGAGGGCCGACTGCCCCTGCGCGGGCAGGACATCGGGCTCGGTCAGGAAGCCAGCGCCGCAGAGCTTGGCGCTCTTCTTGAGGCCAAACTGATCGTACTGCTTCACGAAGTTCACCGCGTCGGTCCCCGAGAAGAAGCAGTACACGCACTTGACGCCCGACTGCCGGATCTTGGTGAGATAGGGCGCGTAGTCGGTCTCGCCCAGCTTCGGGTAGTCCTCGTCGGCGACCTTGCCGCCTGCCGGTACGAAGGTCTCCTTGAAGGCGTTCATCATGTCCTTGCCCGCCTGGTAGTTCGGGGCGATCAGGAACGCCTCCTTGGAGACGTTCTTGGCCACCCAGCCGCCCATCGGCTGGTTGGGCTGCCAGTTGGAGAACGAGGTCCGGAAGATCCACCTGGAGCAGCGCTCGCGGCTGATCGCGTCGGCGCCCGCGTTGGAGACGATGAGGATAGTCTTGGAGTTGTGCACTTTGTCCCGCATGCCCATGAGGATGCCGCTGTGCACGGGTCCGGTGAGGATGTCCACCTTGTCCGAGTCGATGAGCTTCTCCGTCTTCCGGATGCCCACCGGCGGCTTCATCTCGTCGTCTTCCTGGATCATCTCGATCTTCCGTCCGGCGACCATGTCGTTCTCTCGGGCGAAGACCAGCTTCATGCCCTGGGTGATGCTCACGCCGAGCTCCGCGTAGACGCCCGTGTAGGGCAGGACCACGCCGACCTTGACGGGCCCGGACTGCGCCTGGGCGCGCAGCACCCACGGGCCGGCAGCGGCCCCGGCGGCCGCCACGGACGCCGTCGCGAGGAACCTCCGACGCGTGAACTTTCTCATCGTGCCTCCTCCTTCGTGGGAGCGGTGTGGACCATGGACCCGCAAAAGCCTCACAAGACTACACCGAACTATTTATCTGCGGGGGCCTCGAAATGGCCCCCGCACTCCCCCTCTGTCGCCTCTCAGCTCGCCGCAGGCGGCTCGCCGCCTCCGCAGTCCTCACTCTTCGTCCTGTCGGCAAGCCTCGAAATGGCCCCCGCACTCCCCCTCTGTCGCCTCTCAGCTCGCCGCAGGCGGCTCGCCGCCTCCGCAGTCCTCACTCTTCGTCCTGTCGGCTACCCCTCGGCGGTCAGGGAGATGACGTAATTGCCGCTGCCCGACGACGGCCCGTACGCGTGCACCGTCGCGCAGAAGCGCTGCCGGGATTCCAGGACCGCGCCCAGCATCATCGCCAGGTGCCGGCCGCCCATCTCGGCCTGGGTCGCGCGCGAGAACTCCGGCAACCAGCTCCAGAGATCGGCATACTGTCCAGCCGCCACCATCTTCGCCAGGCGGTGGTCGAGCTCCTCGTCCTCCGGCCTGGGGCCCTTCTCCGGGCCGCGGACCAGCTTGTGAGAGACGCTGCCGCTGGCGACGAAGCCCACGCGCCTGTCGCTCTCGCGCGCCGCATGCGCGATGTGCCGCCCCCACTCGAAGGACTCCTTGAGATCCGCCGCAAGGCATACCGAGACCGGCACGATCGGCAGCGTCTGCGCGCGGTCGAGATAGCAGACCATCGGCATGATCGTGCCGTAGTCGAGCGGGTAGTGGACGTCATTGGCCAGCACGCACGGAAGCCCGGCGGCCTTGCCGCGGGTGATGATGGCCGCGGCCAGCTCGTAGTCGCCCAGGATATCGTAGGCGACGCCGTGGATGAGCTCGGGCGCCTCCTGAGCGGTGAGCACGCCCCGGTGGCGCGGCGTGCCGTCCACCACGGTGGGGAATGTCGTGATCAGGTGACACGAGTTGACCACCATGACGTCGAGCTGCGCCCTGGCAACCTCCCGGCCCTGTGCGACGAGTCCGTCGCGGACCGGGCGGAACACTTCAGAGGCGAGCTTCCCCTCGAAGGCCGCCTCGATCGTGCAGTAGCGGGGGGTGTGAACCGACAGGTAGGCGGAGGCCAGGCTCATGACTGCACCGACTCTGGTGTCATGCGTAGATGCCTCCCTGACCCTTCAAGCGCATCGCGATCTCCTCGGGAAACGGCGTGGCCGCGAGCCGCCCGCGGGGCTCCGCCGGGGACGCGACCCAGGCGCGCACCTCGAAGCCGGCCGCGCACTGGCGCTCGCCGACCGCCAGCTCGTGCTCGACTCGGAAGGTCTTCGCCCGGACCTCGGTGACCGTGGAGCAGATCCGGACCACGTCGCCGTAGTGCACCGGCGAGCGGAACCGGGCACTCGACTCCATGATGGGCACACCGACGACGCGGTACCTGGGGAAGATCTCCGCCCACGGCAGCCCGAGCGACTCGAACAGCGCCTCGGTTGCCAGGTCGAACCACTCGAAGAAGCGTGGATAGAAGACGATCCCGGCGGGATCCGCCTCGGACCAGCGCACCTTGACCTCGATCGCGTGACTGACCATTCAGCTCCGGGGGTCCAGACATGGCCCCCGTGCTCGCCCCGTGTCGCTCATCGCTCGCCCCGTCGGCTCGCCGTGTCCGCAGTCTGCCCTCTCTGGCCGCTCACCGCTTCGTCTAGACCTGATCCCTGAGCTTGAAGCGCTGGAGCTTGCCCGTGGCCGTGCGCGGCAGCTCCTGCACAATGCGTATCTCGCGAGGCCGCTGGTGGCTGGGCAGCACCTGCTCGGCGTGCCGCATGAGCTCGGCCTTGAGCGCCGCGGTCTCGACCTTGTCATCGCGGGGCACGACGAAGACGAACGCCTTGACGAGCCCCGAGGCTTCCCCGGCGCCGACCACGCCCGCCTCGAGCACCGCCGGATGCGCCATCAACGCTGCCTCCACGTCGGCCGGCACCACCCACTGCCCGGCGACCTTGAAGAAGTCGTCCTCGCGCCCACAGTGGGTGTAGAAGCCGTCGGCGGCGCGCACGTAGATGTCGCCGGTCCGGAACCACTCACCGACGAAGGTCCGCCGCGAGTGATCGATCCGCTGCCAGTACCCCGCAGCGGTCGAGGGCGTCTTGGCCCAGAGGATACCCTGCGTGCCGTCCGGGACTGGCTGGCCGGCGTCGTCGAGGAGCTTGACCTCGCTCCCCTCGACCACCGTGCCGGTCGAGCCCGCCCGGCTCCGGCCCGCGTGGTTCGACACGAAGATGAACACCGTCTCCGTGGCGCCGATACCGTCGAGGATCTCGACGCCGAAGCGCTCGCGCCAGCCGTGATAGACCTCGGCCGGCAGTCGCTCCCCCGCCGACACGCAGAGTCTCACCGAGCGGAAGGCGTCAGGCGGCAGGTTCGCGCGCAGCAGCCGCGCGTAGACCGTCGGCACCGAAAAGTAGATCGTCGGGCGGTAGGCGCGCAGGACATCGAGCACGACCGGGGCTTCCGCCCAGGCGGGGTGAAGGAAGCAGCTGCCCCTGGCCAAGAGCGAGAGCGCCAGCGCATTGCCGAGAGCATAGGCGAAGAAGAGCTTGGAGGTCGCGAAAACCCGGTCTTCGGGACCGATGTCCAGGACGTCCTTCGCGTAGTGATGGCCGTTGCACAGCGTCCGGTGGCAATGGACGGCGGCCTTGGGGATCCCCGTCGTCCCGGAAGTGTAGAGGAACAACGCCATGGCGTCCCGGCCGACCGGCTCGGCCGCGAAGGCACGAGTCGGCGCGTCCCGCACGAGGGCCTCGAACTCCACGACGGCCGCCCCGTTCACGGGACCGAGCGAGAGGGCCATCTCGGGGTCGGCGACGACGATCTTGGCGCGGCAGTCCTCCAGGATGGCCCGGCAATCCTGCGCGGCGAGCCGGGTATTGAGCGGGACCGCGACGGCGCCGAGCTTCAGCGCGCCCAGGAATGTGGCGGCGAACCCCACGCCGTCGGCCATGAGCAGCGCTACCCGTCGCTCGGGCTCGATGCCGAGCCGACGGAGTCCATGGGCGACGCGATCGGAAAGCACGGCGAGCTCGCCGTACGTGTAAGCTCGCTCCGGGGTCGCGATGGCCGCGCGGCCGGCGAGCCCCTCGGCGAGCGCCTGGTCGATCAAGAGCGACGCGGCGTTGTCGACGTCGAGATCGGCCATACGCGCCGTCAGAATGCGCCCGCGCGCCGCGCGCGTGTCATGACGCGGCGGGAGTCCGCCCGTCGGCGCGTCTGCCGATGTCCACGCCTTGGCTCTCGACCCGGTCGAGGATGCCGTGGAACTTGTGTCTGCCGTCGTCGTGAGCGGCCCAGACAGCGTCGATTGCGTCGAACTGCGCGAGATAGCCCAGGCCGGAATCGGCTGGCTCCGCCATGGACCACTCACCGGTCCGGTGACGACGGAAGCCCTCGGCGGCCTCGACCCAGAAGGCCTCCGAGGCCTCCTCGCCGAAGAGCCGCGGGCTCTGCCCCCCCGGGACCGGCGCCAGGAAGAAGCGTGCGGTGAACCGGATGGGGCTCGAGGGCGGCGTGATGAAGTGCGAGAGATAGCGCAAAGGGCTCAAGTCGAGGTACCAGTCTTCGGCCTCGAGCAGGCCGTGAAGCGGGGCGTGCTGGGCCATGTGAGCGGTGCGGAGCGCGTCGAGGCGCGCAGCCGCTCCGGGGCTGGACTCCGCCACCGGCCGCCCCGCCGCGTCGCAGGCCATCAGCACGCCGGTCTCCTCGAGCAGCTCGCGCGCCGCTGCGACCCAGAAGGCCAGCGCCGGCAGAGCGCCCGCCCGCGGCACGAGCCGCTCGGCCTGCACATCGGTCACTCCGCGGCAACGCCTCAGGATCTCCGGCGCGCCGTCGTCGGGATCGACCCTGCCGCCCGGGAAAGCGTAAAAGCCTCCGAGGAACCGCATGCTCTTCTGCCGGCGGATCATATAGACCTCGACGGGAGCGCGCTCACCGGGGCGGACGAGAAGCACCGAGGCCGCTGGCTTGGGGGCGACGGGGGTCAGCGGTATCACGGGGCCGGCGCGCGGAGGCGGCGCAGCTCGGCCAGCTGCTCCATGAGGGCTTCGGCCGAGACCGGCTTGGCGACGACCCGGTCCACGAACTGGCTGCCCTCGTGTGCCGCGACGCCCTCGCCCCAGCCCGTCAGCAGGAACACGGGCGTCTCGGGCGACTTGGCCTTGATGCGCTCGGCCACCTCCCATCCGTTCATCCGCGGCATGCCGAGGTCGGTGATGACCACGTCGTGCTGGGACGGGTCGAACATCTCGACCGCCTCCTCCCCCTTGGAGGCGACGGTAACGCCGTGCCCGCAGGCCTCGAGCGTGTCCGACAGGACCGTCAGCAGGCGCGGGTCGTCGTCCACGAGGAGAATGCGCGAGGCGTGCTCCGGGTGCACGGGCTCGACCACGCCCTCGGAAGCCGGGATGATCTGGAAGCGGCTGGCATGCAGGCGCATGCGCACGACCGTGCCGCGGCCGGGCTCGCTCTCGATCGAGAGGCTGCCGCCGTGCCGTTCCACGATCTCGGCCACCTCGGCGAGGCCCCGGCCGCCGCGTGCCGTCGGCGTGCCCTGGAGCGCGCGCCTGGTGAGCAGGCGGGAGTGCTCCTCCGTCATACCGATGCCGGTGTCGCGCACCTCGATGACGACCCAGCCCGATTCCTCGCTGGCCGCGCGGACGCCGAGCGTGCCGCCATCCGGCATGGCCTGCACGGCGTTGAGGATGAGACGGACGAGGGCATCCCGCAGCTCGAAGGCGATGCCCTCGACGGGCGGCAGCGCTTCCATGTCCTGGGTGACCGTGATGACAACGCCGCGCCGCTCCGCGTCGTCGCGCCAGCGCGGCGCCGTCAGGTCGAGCGCCTCCTGGATGACCGCCGGCAGTCCCACCGGGCCGAAGGCGACCTCCGGCTGGCGCGAGACGAAATCCTGCAGCCGCCGCACCGTCGCGGAGGCCTCGAGGGCCACGTCGCGGACGACCGTGAGCCGCCGGTGCGCGGGCGAGTCCTTCGGGGCATCGCGGAGGAGGAGCTCGGTGTAGGCGAGGATGGCGGCCAGCGAGTTGTTGAAGTTGTGCGCGAGTCCGCCGACGGTCTCGCCGAGAGAGCGCAGGTCGTGCCCCTGATCGAGGCGGCTCCCGCTTTCCGTCATTCTGCGGGAGAGGTCGCGAGCCCAGCTCCGGAGCGTCAGGATCGAGCGGTCCAGCTCGACCTTGGTGCGCGCCATCTGGCGCGCGATATCCTGGATCTCCTCGTGGTCCGCGAACAGGAGGGGGTGTTGGGGGAGCGCGGGCTCGGCACCCCCGCGTATCCAACGACCCAGCCTCTCTCGGACGCCCCCCACGGAACGGCGCCTGAGGGGCCTAGAGGCTGACCAGCTGCGCCACGCGCTCGCGATGCCACGTGGCATCGCCGAAGGTGAACTCCGACCCCTTGGCCCGCTTGAAGTAGAGGTGCAGGTCGTGCTCCCAGGTGAAGCCGATGCCGCCGTGGAGCTGGATGCCCGTGCCGGAGACGCGTCGGTAGGCGTCGGAGACATAGGCCTTGGCCATGCTGACCGCCAGCGGCCCCTCCGTCACGCCCTCGTCCATGGCCCAGGCGGCGTAGTAGGTGATGGACTTGCTGTTCTCGACGTCCACCAGCATGTCCGCGGCCTTGTGCTTGACACCCTGATAGGAGCCGATGGGCCGTCCGAAGGCCTGGCGGATCTTCGCGTACTCGACGGTCATATCGAGGACTTTCTGCGCCCCACCGCACATCTCGGCGCAGAGCCCCACCGTGGCGCGGTCGATGACGCGCGCGAGCGGCTTCCAGCCGGCGCCCGGCTTGCCCATGGCTCCGTCGACGCTGACGGGCACGTCCGTGAACGTCACCTCGCAGAGCTTGCGCGTCTGATCCATGGTCGGCAGCAGCGTGATCGAGAGCCCGGGCGCCCCCTTGGGAACGAGGAAGAGCGAGATGCCTTCCTCGGCGCTTCCGCCCTTGGCCGTCCGAGCCGCCACGACCAGGACGTCGGCCGTGTGGGCATCGTGCACGAAGAGCTTGGTGCCGGAGATCTGGAAGCCAGGGCCCTTGGCCGCCGCCTGGACCGTGATTCCGCCGGGGCCGAGCTCGGCGGAGGGCTCCATCCAGCCGAGCGTCGCCCGCGCCTCGCCCGACGAGATCTTCGGCAGCCAGTGCTTCTTCTGGGCGTCGGTGCCCGCCTCGAGGATGCTGAGGCCGCCCAGGAGCACCGTGGAGAAGAATGGCCCGGGCACCACGGCGCGGCCCATCTCTTCCATCAGCACGACCAGGTCCACGACCCCGAGCCCCATCCCGCCGTACTCCTCGGGGAAAATGAGGCCGAGCCAGCCCTGCTCGGCGATCTTGTGCCAGAGCTCGGGTGTCATGCCCTCGGGTCCGTCCATGAGCTTGCGGACGGTGTCCGACGGGCACTCGTTGTCGAAGAATTTCCGGGCCGTGCTCCGCAGCAGCTCCTGCTCGTCGTTGAACCCGAAGTTCATGGCCTAGCCTTTCGGGAGGCCGAGCACGCGCTCGCCCATGATGTTCTTCTGGATCTCCGTCGTCCCGCCCTCGATCGAGTTGGCGCGGGAGCGGAGGAAGCTGTACTGCCAGACACCGCTGTCGACGGCCCACTGGCTGCCGCGCGCGAGCTGGGCGTAGGGGCCCTGGATCTCCATGGCCAGCTCCTGGACGCGCTGGTGGCCTTCGACCCACATCATCTTGCCGGCCGAGGCCTCGGGCCCGGGCAACTCGCCCTTGAGGAGCTTGGTGATGGCACGGGCGCCCGTATACTTGAAGACCTCGGTGTCGATCCATATCTGCGCCAGCTTCTGGCGCACGTTGGGATCGCGGGTCGCGGGCTGTCCGCCCTTCTTCGTGCGGCGAGCGAGCTCGACGAGCCCGTCCAGGGCGATCCGCAGTCGCACCTGGAGGCCGAACCCGAGCGCCAGGCGCTCGTACATGAGGGTGGTCAGGCCCACCGCCCAGCCATTGTTGAGGCCGCCCAGGATATTGGCCTCGGGCACCTCGACGTTGTCGAAGTAGACCTCGTTGAACTCGGCATCGCCCGTGATCTGCTTGAGGGGCTTCACCGTCACGCCGGGGCTGTGCATGTCGAGGAGGAAGTACGTGATGCCCTTGTGCTTCTCCGCCTTGGGGTTCGTACGCGCGAGCAGCATCATCCAGTCGGCCTCGTGCGCCAACGACGTCCACACCTTCTGGCCGTTGATGACGTAGTGGCCACCCACCTTCTCGGCCCGTGTCTGGAGCGAGGCCAGGTCCGAGCCCGAGTTGGGCTCCGAGTAGCCCTGGCACCAGATCTCCTCGCACGAGAGCATCTTGGCGGGGTAGCGCCGTTTCTGCTCCTCGGTGCCGTAGGCGATGATCGTGGGCCCGGCCATCCCGATGGCCAGGATATTCAGTACCGGCGGTGCCTTGGCCACCGCGATCTCCTCCTGGAGGATCATCTCCTCCATGAAGGTCAAGCCGCGGCCGCCATACTCCTTGGGCCAGGTCACGCCCACGAAGCCCGCCTCGTACATCTTCCCCTGCCACTTTCGCAGGAAGTCGTAGACCTCCGGCCGCGGCACATCCGACCCCGCGCGCATCCGGTCACTCCAATCCTTCGGCAGGTTCTGCTTCAGCCAGGACCGAACCTCGTCCCGGAAAGACGTCTGCTCGGGGGTCAGCGTGAAATCCATGCGTCCTCCCTCAGGGTGAGCGGTCCTGGGCACCTGCGGCGTGACTGAATGACAGTTCAGCGTCATGATACGAGCCCGGCGCGAAGAGTGTCAAGGCCGCATTCCACCCGGGGTTTTCCCTCGGAAAGCGCTGCGGTATACTGCACGCCGCCATGCCTGGCCCTCTCGCCATCTCGCTGCCCCGCCTCCAGGCACATCTCGAGACCCTGGCCCGGTTCGGGAAGAACCCGGACGGCAAGGGCATCACCCGCTCCTGCTGGAGCCCGCCCCACGAAGAAGCCCGCACCTGGCTGCTCGACCGGATGAAGGCCGCGGGGCTCAGCACCTGGATCGACGAGGCGGGCAATACCTTCGGGCGGCTCGGCAATGGCGGACCCGTCGTGATGACGGGCTCGCATATCGACACGGTGCCGAATGGCGGCCCGCTCGACGGCGCTCTCGGCGTCCTCGCAGGGCTCGAGTGTCTGCAGACGATCCACGAGTCGGGTACGCGTCCCCGCCTGCCGCTGATGGTCGCCGCGTGGAGCGACGAGGAGGGCCGCTACACCGGCCTCTTCGGCTCTCGGGCCTTCGCGGGCAAGCTCGACGCCAAGCGCATTCCGCACCTTCGCGCGGCCGACGGCGAGCGTCTCGTGGACGCCATGGCACGGGCAGGCTTCAACGCCTTCGACGCGCCCAAGGCCAGGTGCAACCCCAAGACGATCGCGGCATATGTCGAGCTCCACATCGAGCAGGGACCATACCTCGAAGCCGCGAAGGTCCCCATTGGCGTCGTCGAGGGCATTGTCGGCAACCGGCGCCAGTGGGTGACCTTCACCGGGCAGGCTGACCATGCGGGCACCACGCCCATGGCCTGGCGCCGCGACGCATTCATGGCCGCGGCCGAATACGCGCTCAAGGCCCGGCATCTCATCGTCACCAAGGGCAGCGGGCGAAGCGTGACCAATTTCGGGCGCGTGGAAGTCGGTCCCGGAGTGGCCAACATCGTGCCTGACCGCTGCGTGCTGCTGCACGAGCTGCGCGAGCTCGACCCCAAGGTGCTCCTGCGGCTCGAGCGGCAGTGCCTGGCCCTCGCCAAGCAGATCGCCCGGAAGTGGAAGCTCAAGGTCACGGTCGAGTCTATCTCCCGGAGCGAGCCCGTGCGCTGCTCTCCGCGCGTGATGCGCGCGGTCGAGGCGGCGGCGGCCGAGCTCAAGCTCAAGGTCAAGCAGATGCCCTCGGGCGCGGGCCACGATGCACAGAACCTGGCGACCGTGACCGACGCGGGCATGCTCTTCATCCCTTCGCAGGGCGGGAGAAGCCACCGCCCCGACGAGATGAGCGACTGGCGCGCGATCGAGCGCGGCACCAATGCTCTCTTGCACACGCTATTCAAGCTGGCAGGCTGACCCCGAGAGCGTCGTCGAGGGCGTCTCGACGAAGCTGTGCCCGTCGCTCTCGAGTTCCGCTTTCTACCGAAGGAGCCGTTCCGATCGAGTGGCTCCGGCTCTCTTCCGAATGACGTTTGCCGCTTGGCTTTGCCGGGGCCTTCGCGTACACTCCACGCCGAGATCGCGCACCGTCGCGACGAGGAGACCCCTCTCACCATGCTCCACCTGATGTTGGCCGTCGTGCTGACGCTGTTCCTGGTCTTCCAGGTACGCTCCCTCGTCTTTGTGCTTCGCTCCCGCCGCGCCTACGCGCCGGGGCGCGCGCGGCGCCACTCCGACATCGTCTGGGCCGTGATCCCCGTCGCTGTCGTGTTCGTGCTGGCCGCCCGCAGCTGGGTGGCCGTCGTGGACCTGCCGCGTTCGGCCGTGGCCGCCGTCGACGCTCCGGTGGTGGCCGCGCAGCCGACCACTCATCCGCTCTGGTAAAGGGCCCTATGCGGACAGCTCGATCGCGGTTTCGCCTGCCGACCGCGCTGCTGCTCGCGGCGACGGCCCTCCTGCTCACCTCGTGCGGCTGGTCCCTCTGGGACGTCCCGATGACGACGGTCATCCCGAAGTCGGACTTCGGGAAGGCCACGCACGGCCTCTTCATGCTCATCTCCTGGTGGACGCTCGGGATCTTCATCGTGGTCGAGGGCGCCCTCGTCTGGGCGTGCCTCCGCTTCCGCGAGAAGCCAGGCCAGCCGATCCCGTCGCAGGTGCACGGGCACACGGTGCTCGAGGTGTCGTGGACCATCGCCTTCGCCGTGATCCTGCTCATCATCGGGATCCCGACGATCCGGATGATCTTCAAGACCCAGGAGCCCGAGGCGGCGACGGCGCTGCGGGTGGAGGTGGCGGGCCGTCAGTGGTGGTGGGAGTTCACGTACCCCGAGTACAAGTTCACGACGGCCAATGAGGTGCACATCCCCGCCGGCCGCCAGGTCGCCTTCTACCTCCACGCCCCCGACGTGATCCACTCGTTCTGGATGCCGCAGCTGGGTGGCAAGCGCGACGTCGTGCCCGGAAGGATCAACCGGCTGACGCTGACCGCCGACGGCCCCGGCGAGTTTCCGGGGCAGTGCGCCGAGTATTGCGGCACCTCGCATGCCAACATGCGCTTCCGGATCGTCGTCCATCCCAAGGAGAGCTTCGAGCAGTGGGTGGCGGGGCAGCAGAAGCCGCCCGCCGAGCCCGTAGGCGACCTGGCGCAGAAGGGCCACGAGATCTTCACTCAGGCGGCGTGCGTCGGCTGTCACACCATCCGGGGCGTCTCGGGCGGCGTGATGGGGCCCGATCTGACCCACTTCGCCAGCCGCAAGACACTCGGGGCCAACCTCATGGCCAATACACCCGAGAACGTGGCCAAGTGGATCGAGAACCCCGGGCACATGAAACCGGGGGCGCTCATGCCGGACCTGGGGATGCGGGGCGAGCAGACCAAGGCGCTCGCCGCGTACCTGACGAGCCTGAAATAAGAGGATCCTTCATGGCGACACACGCGGCCTTCATGCCAGGGACGCAGGCGAAAGCGACGACCTGGGACGCCATCTGGTCCTGGCTCACCACCGTCGACCACAAGCGGATCGGCGTGCTCTACGGTGTCTCCGCCTACGTCTTCTTCCTCGTGGGCGGGATCGAGGCCATGCTGATGCGGCTGCAGCTGGCGCGACCGGATGGCACCCTGCTCTCGGCCCAGACGTTCAACGAGATGTTCACGATGCACGGCACGACCATGGTGTTCCTGGCGATCATGCCGATGGGCGCGGCGTTCTTCAATTTCATGATCCCCCTCCAGATCGGAGCCCGGGACGTCGCGTTCCCGCGGCTCAACGCGCTGTCGTACTGGGTCTTCCTGTCGGGCGCGCTGTTCCTCCACGCGAGCTTCATCGCGGGCGCCATCCCCGACGGCGGCTGGTTTGGCTATGCCAACCTGACGACGCGCCAGTTCTCGCCGGGCCACCACATCGACTTTTGGATGCTGGGCCTGCAGATCCTCGGCCTCTCATCGCTGATGGCGGGCTTCAACTTCATCGTGACCATCATCAACATGCGCGCGCCCGGCATGACGCTCATGCGCATGCCGCTCTTCGTCTGGATGAGCTTCGTCGTGCAGTTCCTCGTCGTGCTGGCCTTCCCGGCCATCACGGTGGCGCTCATCCTGTTGATGTTCGACCGCTTCTTCGGCACGCTGTTCTTCGCCCCGGCCGCCGGCGCGGACCCGCTGCTCTGGCAGCACCTGTTCTGGATCTTCGGCCATCCCGAGGTCTACATCCTGATCCTCCCGGCCATGGGCATCGTCTCGGAGGTGCTGCCGACGTTCGCGCGCAAGCCCCTCTTCGGCGCGCCCGTCGTCATCTATTCGGGCATCATGATCGGCTTCTTCGGCTTCGGCGTCTGGAGCCACCACATGTTCTCGGTCGGCATGGGCCCGGTCGCCGACTCGGCGTTCTCGATCGCCACCATGCTCATCGCCGTCCCGACGGGCGTGAAGATCTTCAACTGGATCGGCACGCTCTGGGGCGGCTCGGTCCGCTTCACGACGCCGCTCCTCTTCTCGCTCGGCTTCATCTCTATGTTCATCATGGGCGGGCTGTCCGGCGTAATGCACGCCTCGCCGCCGGTAGACCTGCAGCAGACGGACTCCTACTTCGTCGTGGCGCACTTCCACTACGTGCTCTTCGGCGGCTCGATCTTCGGCCTCTTCTCGGGCGTGTACTACTGGTGGCCGAAGATCTTCGGCCGGTTGCTCGACGAGCGGCTCGGCAAGCTCCACTTCTGGCTGATGCTGATCGGCTTCAACGTGACGTTCTTCCCCATGCACCTCCTGGGGCTCATCGGCATGCCGCGGCGCATCTACACCTACGCGCCCGACCTGGGCTGGAACTTCTGGAACTTCGTGTGCACGGTGGGCGTGTTCATCATCGCGCTGTCGTTCCTCGTCTTCATGGTCAACGTGATCAAGACCTCGAGGTCGGCCGCGCCGGCGCCGGCCGATCCGTGGGACGGCCGGACGCTCGAGTGGACCATCCCCTCGCCGCCTCCGGTGTACAACTTCCTGACCATCCCGACGGTGCACGGCCGGGACGACTTCTGGGTGACGAAGTATGGCGATGGGCACGGGACCCCGCCGCGGAAGGCGACGGCGGCGGCGCCCATCGATCCCGCGTCCATCCACATGCCGCCGTCCTCCTACTGGCCGATCCTGCTGGCCGCCGCGCTCGCCTTCATGGTGTCCGGGGCGCTGATCAGCATCTATCAGGTCATCCTAGGCGCGGCGCTCACCTTCTACTGCATGGTCAGGTTCATGCTCGAGTACCACCGGCCGGCCGTGGGCGGGCATCACTGATGGCCGACGCCCACGCGGCCGCGCACGACCCCAATATCGGCATCACGGGCCTCGACAACCGGAAGCTCGGGATGTGGGCGTTCCTCGGCTCCGAGTGCATGTTCTTCGGTTCCCTGATCGGCACGTACCTCTCCTACAAGGGCAAGAGCATCAACGGGCCCACCCCGCACGAGATCCTGAACATCCCGCTCACCTCGGTGAGCGCCTTCGTGCTCCTGATGTCCTCGCTCCTGATGGTGCTGGCCCTGGCCGCCGTCCAGCGGAACGACATGAAGTGGGCCAAGGTCTGGCTCTTCATGACCGCCCTCTTCGGTGCGGGCTTCGTCGGCTTCCAGTGCTTCGAGTTCACGCACTTCGTCCACCTGGGCCTGACGCTGCAGACCAATCTCTTCGGCACGACCTTCTTCGTGCTGACGGGCTTCCACGGCGCACACGTCACGGGCGGCGTCATCTGGCTGCTCTCGCTCTGGATCCTGGCGCTCCGGGGCAAGCTGGGCCCGCAGGACTCGCTCAAGGTCGAGATCTGCGGCTTGTACTGGCACTTCGTGGACATCGTCTGGATCGCCATCTTCACCCTCGTGTACCTGATCCCGTAGGAGGCCGCCGGCCATGGAATCGACTCACGCCGCAGCGTCCCACGCCACCGGGGAGGGCCACGCGACCGTCGCCACGTACCTGAGGGTGGCGGTGGTCCTGGCCATCATCACGGCCGTCGAAATCGGCTCGCTCTATATCCCCGGCTTCCCGAGACAGGCGCTCGTGGCCTTCCTGATCGTGATGTCGGTGGCGAAGTTCGCACTCGTGGTGGCCTTCTTCATGCACCTGCGCTACGACAACAAGATCCTGACGGCACTCTTCGTGGGGCCCCTGATGATCGCGGGCATCATCATCCTGGCGCTGATGGCGCTCTTCGGCGCCTATATCCTGCTGCCGCGCGGCTGAGCTATGGCCCACTGGGGACAGGGGCCCGCGGGCCCGCCGCCCCTGGGACCGGAGGGGTTCGACTGGACGGCGTGGCACCCTGATCCCGTTGTCATTGTCGGGATCGCCGCGCTTGGTGGGCTCTACACGGCAGCCCTCCTGCGCGGCCGGACCGAGGGCCGGCGCGTGCCGCTCCCGAAGGTCGTCTCGTTCGCCGCCGGCCTCGCGGTCCTCCTGGGCGCCCTGACGGGGCCGCTCCACGACCTCTCCGACTTCTACCTCTTCAGCGCGCACATGGTGCAGCACCTCCTGCTGGCCTTCGCGATGCCGCCGCTCCTGCTCTACGGCACACCCGGCTGGATGTTGCGCCCGTTCCTCGCTCATCCAGCCCTGCGGCGCCTCGGGAGCGTCCTCACCCGCCCGGCGGGGGCCTTCGCGACGTTCAACCTGGTCCTGGTGGCGTGGCACCTGCCGCCTCTCTACAACCTCGCCATGAACCAGCACCCGGTGCACATCGTCCAGCACCTCATGATGATGGCGGCCTCAGTCATCCTCTGGTGGCCGGTGCTGTCGCCGCTGCCGGAGCTGCCTCGGGCACATTACCCCGTGCAGATGCTCTACCTCTTCGTGGTGGGCCTGCCGATGGTGATCGTGTCCATCTTCATCACGATGGCCGAGGGCATGCTCTACCCCTACTACGCCGCCGCGCCGCGCGTGTGGAGGGCCCTGTCGCCGCATGCCGATCAGCACCTTGGCGGGTTGATCATGTGGATCCCGGGCGGGCTGGTCTTCCTCACCGCCATCACCGTGGTCTTCTTCCGCTGGCAGGCGGCGGGCGGCGATGACATCGCCGCGGCGCCGCTGGAGGCGACCCGTGACCGGTAGCCCGCCGCGCGGCTGGGCGTGGGCGTCCATGGTCGCGCTCTTCCTGCTCATGACCATGGGCAACATCGTCAGCGCCACCGGCTCGGGGCTCGGCTGCCCCGACTGGCCGCTCTGCCACGGGCGCCTCTTGCCGCCGGCCCAGACCGAGGTGCTGATCGAGTTCAGCCACCGCCTGAAGACCATTCCCTTCACCGTCCTGCTCCTCGTCACCGTCGTGCTGACCTGGCAGCGCACGACGGCGCGGGCCCCACGGCGGCTGAGCGTCATCGTGGCGGCGCTGGTGGCCGCGCAGATCGGCCTGGGCGGCGTCACGGTGCTCTTCAAGCTCCCCGACCTCGTGAGCACCGCGCATCTGGTCAATGCGCTGCTCATCCTGGCCGGCCTGATGATCCTGGCCGAAGGCTCGAGGCCCGCCGCGAGCGTGCCGCCGAAGGTCGGCCGGCTCGCCGTCTCCGGGCTGGCCGTCCTGCTCGTGCAGCTGGCGCTCGGCGGCTATGTTCGGCACGCGGGCGCGGGGCTCGCCTGCCCCGACTTCCCACTCTGCAGCGGCAGTCTCCTGCCGCACCACTGGGAGAGCGCCGTGCACTGGACGCACCGATGGCTGGGCGTCCTGCTTCTGGGCGTCTTCGTCCAGCTGGCGCTGGCCGCGCGGCGCACGGCTCTCGGCGGCGCGGCCGCAGCCTGCGCCGTGGTTGCCATCCTTCAGGTCACGCTCGGCATCGCCGCCGTGCTCGGCGGCCTCGCCGTCCCGCTCCGCGCCACGCACGCCGTCGTCGCCTATCTGCTCTGGGCCCTTCTGGTCTGGATCAGCGTCCGCGCCGGCTGCTGGAGCGCCGTCGCCATCGGGGACGCTCGCGCCCCCGCGGGCCCCATCGCCGGAACCGCCCATGTCTCCTAGAGTGGAGACCGCGGCGCCGCGCGCGCTCCTGCCCACGGGCATCGTCGAGCGCATCGGGGCCTTCGCGGAGCTGTCGAAGTTCGGCATCGTCCTGCTCGTGCTGGTCTCCGCGGCCTCGGGCTTCATGCTGCGCGCGCCACTGGGTGCCGACTTTCCGTGGGTCCGAGGGCTGATCGTGCTCCTGGGCGTGATGCTGCTCTCCTCGGGCGCCTCGGCGCTCAACCAGGTGCAGGAGCGCGATCGCGACGCGCTGATGGCTCGGACAGCGAATCGCCCGCTGCCCGCAGGGCGGCTCAGCCATGCCCACGCGCTGGCCTTCGCGGCGCTGGCGACGGCGGCGGGCGCCGGCGTGCTCTGGGTCGGCGGCGGGCGCACCGCCGGCGTGCTCGGGCTCATCGCCGCAGTCTTCTACAATGGCGTCTACACGCCCTGGCTCAAGCCGACCTCGCCCTTTGCCGCCGTGCCGGGTGCCATTCCCGGCGCCATCCCGCCCGTCATCGGCTGGGTCACGGCAGGTGGAAGCCTCACGGACGCAGGCGCCGTCATCCTCTTCGGCATCCTCTTCCTCTGGCAGATGCCCCACTTCTGGGCGCTGGCTCTCCGCTACCGTGCCGACTACGCCTCGGGCGGCTTCCCGATGGTGAGCGAGGTGGTCGGCGTGGAGGGGACGGCACGGCTGATCCTGCTCTACGCCTCCGGGCTCACCGCCTGGTCGCTGGCGGCGCCGACCTTCGGCGTCGGCGGTCTCATGTCCTTCGCGGTCGCGGCCATCCTGGGCGGGCGGCTCATGTGGCTGGCGGTCACGTTCGCGCGCCACCCGGAGGATCAGCGCGGCTGGCTCAAGCTCTTCCTCTTCTCGAACTTCTACCTCCTTCTGCTCTTCGCGGGGATGGTCGCCGAGCGCCTGATCTGGCGCCTGCTGTCCTGATCGGCGCTTCTCTCCCGATGCGCCGCGACACCGCTCACCGGCGGCCCGGAGCAGGTGGAGGGGGAGTTGGTCCCGGGCCCCGGGTTTGGTATCCTAGGGCGCTCGTGAGCGCACATCCATGAACATCTGCGTCGTCGGCACCGGATACGTCGGACTCGTCACGGGGGCGGTCTTCGCCGACCTCGGCAACGAGGTGGTCTGCGTGGACAAGGACCACGACAAGATCGACGCGCTCCGCGCCGGGCGCATGCCCATCTACGAGCCCGGGCTCGAGGAGATGGTCGCGCGCAACGTGGACGACCGGCGGCTGTCCTTCACCACCGACATGGGCGCCGGCATCCGCCACGCCGACGTCATCTTCGTCGCCGTCGGCACCCCGCCCAAGGCAAGCGGCGAGACCGACCTCTCCCAGGTCGAGGCGGTGGCGGCCGAGATCGGCCGGTGCATGGACCGCTACAAGGTCGTGGTCAACAAGTCCACCGTGCCGGTCGGCACGGGCGAGCTCGTGCGCGAGGTCATCACGCGGCACCAGCCGCGCGCGCTGGAGTTCGACGTCGTGTCGAATCCCGAGTTCCTCCGCGAGGGCTCCGCCATCGAGGACACCCTCCGGCCGGACCGCATCGTCATCGGCGCGCCGACCCAGCACGTCGCCATGACGCTCGTCGAGCTCTACGCCCCGCTCGAGCGGCCCATGATCATCACCGACCTGCCCTCGGCCGAGGTCATCAAGTACGCCTCGAACGCCTTCCTCGCGACCAAGATCTCCTTCATCAACGCCATCGCCAATATCTGCGAGGCCGCCGGGGCCGATGTGACGCAGGTCATGAAGGGCATGGGCCTCGACCCGCGCATCGGGCCCGCGTTCCTGCAGGCGGGCCTCGGCTACGGCGGCTCGTGCTTCCCGAAGGACGTGGACTCGCTGGCCCACACCGCCGGCAGGCTCGGCTACGACTTCAAGCTTCTGCGCACGGTCGCCGAGATCAACCGGGAGCGCGCGACGCATCTCGTCGAGGGGATCGCCAAGGCGCTCGGCCCCCTGGACGACAAGACGATGGCCGTGCTCGGCCTCGCCTTCAAGCCGAACACGGACGACATGCGCGAGGCCAGGAGCGTGGAGGTCGTCCAGCTGCTCCACCAGGCGGGCGCGCGGATCCGCGCCTATGATCCGGTGGCCATGGACAATGCCCGGCCTCTCCTGCCACCGGCCGTCGCCTTCGCCGGCTCGTCCTACGAGGCCGCCCAGGGAGCCGACGCCGTGGTGCTCGTCACCGAGTGGAACGAGTTCAAGTACCTGAACCTCGAGCGCCTCCGCGGCTTGCTGCGCCGCCCCGTCATCTTCGACGGGCGCAACCTCTACGAGCCGGAGCGCATGCGGCGGCTCGGGTTCGAGTACCACTCGGTCGGACGGAAGCCCGTCCTGCCGGCCTGAGGGCGCCCCGCGTGCGGGTCCTCGTCACGGGCGGCGCGGGTTTCATCGGCTCGCACCTCTGCGACTTCCTCCTCGCGAAGGGCTGCGAGGTGGTCTGCATGGACAACCTGCGCACGGGCTCGCTCGCCAACATCGCGCACATCCAGGATCCGCGCTTCGTCTTCGCCGAGTACGACGTGACCAACTTCATCTCGATCAAGGGCCGGCTCGACTACGTCCTGCACTTCGCGAGCCCAGCCTCGCCCATCGACTACCTCGAGCTGCCCATCCAGACGCTCAAGGTCGGCTCGCTCGGCACCCACCGCGCGCTGGGGCTCGCCAAGGCGCGCGGGGCCGGATTCCTCCTGGCCTCGACCTCGGAGGTCTACGGCGACCCGCTCGTGCATCCGCAGCGCGAGGACTACTGGGGCAATGTCAACCCGGTCGGCCCGCGCGGCGTCTACGACGAGGCCAAGCGCTTCGCCGAGGCCATGACCATGGCCTATCACCGCGTCCACGCCCTCGACTCGAGGATCGTGAGGATCTTCAACACGTATGGGAGCCGGATGCGGCTGACCGACGGCCGCGCCATCCCGACCTTCATCCGGCAGGCCCTCCGCGGCGAGCCGCTCACGGTCTACGGCGACGGCTCGCAGACGCGGTCGTTCACCTACATCGCGGATCTCATCGAGGGCATCTGGCGACTCATGCAGGCGCCCGTGAACGATCCCGTCAACCTCGGCAATCCCCGGGAGATGACGCTCCTCGAGCTGGCCAAGCACGTGCTGCGGGCCACGGGCTCGAGGAGCGAGATCGTCTTCCGGCCGCTGCCGACGGACGACCCGAAGGTCCGGCAGCCCGACATCGGCAAGGCCCGCCGACTCCTCGGCTGGGAGCCCACCGTGGACCTCGAGGAAGGGCTCGCGCGCACCGTGGAGTGGTGCCGCCTAGTGGAGCGCGGCGCATGAAGATTCTCGTCACCGGTGGCGCAGGCTTCATCGGCTCCCATGTCGTGGACACCTTCCTCGGCGCGGGCCACCAGGTCGTCGTCGTGGACAATCTCTCGACGGGCAGCCGCGCCTTCGTCAACCCGAAGGCCTCCTTCCACCCCGTGGATCTCCGCAGCGCGCGCCTGGGCGAGGTCTTCTCGGCCGAGCGGCCGGACGTCGTGGCACACCTGGCGGCCCAGGCCGCCGTCGGGCGATCGGTGACCGATCCGGTCTACGACGCCTCGGTCAACGTCGGCGGCGGCCTCAACCTCCTCGACTGCTGCCGGCGTTTCGGCGTCCGGCGCGTGATCTACTCGTCGAGCGGCGGGGCGGGCTATGGCGACACCGACATGATCCCGACGCCGGAGACGCATCCGAGCCTGCCGATGTGAACATTACGTCGCGGCGTGGAGCGCCCTGTTCGGCGTGAGCGGAATCGCGCTCCGGTACGCGAACATCTATGGCCCGCGGCAGAACCACCAGGGCGAGGCCGGCGTGATCGCCATCTTCTGCCGTCGGCTTCTCACGGGGCAGGTGCCCCTCATCAACGGCGACGGCGGGCAGACGCGCGATTTCGTCTACGTCGGCGACGTGGCGCGGGCCAACCTGCTGGCCCTGGAGCGCCCCGAGGTCACGGGCGGGATCAACGTCTCGACAGGCGTCGAGACCTCCGTCAACGCTCTCTACGCGGGCCTCCAGGCCGCGGCCGGCTCGCGCGTCGCCGCCCGGCACGGGCCGGCGCGACCGGGCGAGCAGCGGCGGAGCTGCCTCGACCCGGGCCTGGCCGCGCGGGCGCTGGGCTGGAAGCCGAGCGTGTCTCTCCCCGAGGGCCTCGCCAGGACCTACGACTTCTTCAAGAAGGAGCTTTCGCGATGATCGACGAAGAACTCCGTGCCATCCTGGCCTGCCCGGCCTGCAAGGGCGATCTCCTCTTCGAGGAGACGCGCATCATCTGCCAGCGCTGCCGCAAAGCCTTCCCCATCCGTGACGGCATCCCCGTCATGCTGCTGAGCGAGGCGGAGCCCTGGACGCCGGGCCCCTAAGCGCCGTCATCCTGGCCGGGGGCCAGGGCACGCGGCTCAGGCCCCTCACGCAGTCCCGCCCGAAGCCCATCGTCCCGCTGCTCAACGTCCCGTTCCTCGCGTATCAGCTGGCGCTGCTCCGGCGCCACGGCGTGGGGCGGGCCGTGCTCTCCTGCTCCTACCTCGTGGACGAGGTGCGCCGCGCCATGGGCGACGGCAGCCGCTGGGGACTCCGCCTGGATTACGCGGTCGAGGTCGAGCCGCTGGGCACGGCGGGAGGCGTCCGCAACGCGGCCGCCCTCGTGGCCGGGCGCGTGGTCGTGCTGAACGGCGACATCCTGACCGACGCCGACCTCGGCGCCATGCTCCGCTTCCACGCCGAGCGGGGCGCCCGCGCGACCATCTACCTCACGCCGGTCGAGGACACGGGCCCGTACGGCCTCGTGGAGGTCGACGGCGAGGGCCGCGTGCGGCGCTTCGTCGAGAAGCCGCCGGAGTCCGAGCGTACCGTCAACACCATCAATGCCGGCATCTACGTGCTGGACGCCGATCTGATCACCCGCATCCCGCCCGCGACGGTGGCGTCGATGGAGCGCGAGTTCTTCCCGGGCCTGCTCCGCGACGGGCTCCCCTTCTTCGGCTGGATCGCCCGCGCCTACTGGATGGACATCGGAAACGCCGAGAAGTACCGGCAGGCTCAGCTCGATCTCCTGGCGCGCCGCGTGGACACGGACATCACGCCGGCCGGCGCGGGCGGTGACGGACGATGGGTGGGCGAGGGCGTGACCGTGGGCGCGCGCGTGGCCGCCTCCCCGCCCGTCGTCATCGGCGCCGGCAGCCGGCTCGACGACGACTGCCGCGTGGGCCCCGCCACCGTTCTGGGCGCAGACTGCCAGATCGGGTCCGACGCCACCGTCACGGGCGCCGTGCTCTGGGAGCGCGTCTCGGTCGGCGCCGGCGCCGTGCTCCGCGATTGCGTCGTCGGCACGGCGGTTCGCATCGGGCCGCACGCCCAGGTCGACCCGGGCGTGGTCCTGGCCGAAGGCGCCGTCGTGGCCGCGCGCGCGCGCGTGGCCCGCTGACGCAGAGCGTCTCCGCGCATGTTATCCTGAAGGCGATGCCCACCACCCGTATTCGCAACTTCTCCATCGTCGCCCACATCGACCACGGCAAGTCCACCCTGGCGGACCGCCTGCTGGCGCTGACCGGCACCATGGACGCCAAGAAGGCGGTGGGGCAGGTGCTCGACTCGATGGACCTCGAGAAGGAGCGCGGCATCACGATCAAGGCGCACACGGTGCGCCTGCTCTACACGGCGCGGGACGGCCACGAGTACACGCTCAACCTGATCGACACGCCCGGTCACGTGGACTTCTCCTACGAGGTGTCGCGCTCGCTCGCCGCCTGCGAGGGCGCGCTCCTCGTGGTCGACGCGGGCCAGGGCGTCGAGGCCCAGACGCTCGCCAACTTCTACCTTGCCTACGACAGCGGGCTCGAGATCGTCCCCCTCATCAACAAGATCGACCTGCCTGCCGCCGACATCGAGGGCACGCGCGCCCAGATCACCGAGGCGCTCGGGCTCGATGGCGACGAGGCGCTTGCCATCTCGGCCAAGCACGGCACGGGCGTGCCCGAGGTGCTCGAGGCCATTGTGACGCGGATCCCGCCCCCCACGGGGAACCCCGAGGCCCCCCTCAAAGCGCTCGTCTTCGACTCCTTCTACGACTCCTACCAGGGCGTCGTCGTCTACATCCGGCTGATCGACGGCCGCGTGCGCGCGGGCGCCCGCATCCTGCTCATGTCCAACGGCAGGACGTACGAGGTGCAGCAGGTCGGCGTGTTCTCCCCCGACATGCGACCGGTCGAGGAGCTCCGCGCGGGCGAGGTCGGCTACCTCACGGCCTTCATCAAGCGCGTGGCCGACGCCAAGATGGGCGAGACCATCACCGACGTCCTGCGGCCGACGGCCGAGCCCTGCCCCGGCTACCGCGACGCCAAGCCCATGGTCTTCGCGGGCCTCTATCCGATCGAAGATACGGACTACGAGGGACTGCGAGATGCCCTCGAAAAGCTCCGTCTCAACGACTCGGCCTTCAGCTTCGAGCCCGAGACGTCGCTAGCGCTCGGATACGGTTTCCGTTGCGGCTTCCTCGGCATGCTCCACCTCGAGATCGTCCAGGAGCGGCTCGAGCGGGAGTTCAACCTCTCGCTGATCGTCACGGCGCCCTCCGTCCGCTTCCGCATCGTGACGACCCAGGGCGAGACCATCGAGATCGACAACCCGTCGAAGCTGCCGCCGCCGGACAAGATCGAGCGCATCGAGGAGCCCTACGTCCGCGGCTCCGTCTTCGTGCCGACCGAGTTCATGAGCGAGATCTACAAGCTCGCCCAGGACAAGCGCGGCGAGCACAAGTCGCTCGAGTACGTGGGCAAGCGCTGCCACATCCAGTTCGACTTCCCGCTGTCCGAGATCGTCGTGGACTTCTACGACAAGCTCAAGTCGATCTCCAAGGGCTACGCCTCGTTCGACTACGACTTTCTCGAGTTCCGCGAGTCGGAGATGGTCAAGCTCGACATCCTGCTGAACGGCGACCCGGTGGACGCCCTCTCCGTCATCGTCCATCGCGAGAAGGCCTACGAGAAGGGCAAGACGCTGGTGGAGAAGCTCAGGGCCGTCATCCCGCGACAGCTCTACGAGGTCGCCATCCAGGCGGCCATCGGCAGCCGCGTCATCGCCCGCGAGACCGTCAAGGCCATGGGCAAGAACGTGACCGCCAAGTGCTACGGCGGCGACATCACCCGCAAGCGGAAGCTGCTCGAGAAGCAGAAGGAGGGCAAGAAGCGCATGAAGCAGGTCGGCAAGGTCGAGGTCCCGCAGGAAGCGTTCCTGTCGGTCCTCAAGAGCTGAGCGCCCGATGAACGGCACCCAGATCCAACCGGAGACTCCGGCTCCCGTCGAGGCGGTGACGCCCGCGCACCGCAAATCCCTCTTCCGCGAGTACGCGGAGGCGATCTTCATCGCCGTGCTGCTGGCGCTGGTGATCCGGCAGTGCGGCGTGCAGGCCTTCACGATTCCCTCCGGCTCCATGATGGACACGCTGCTCGTCGGCGACTACATCCTCGTCAACAAGTTCCTCTTCGGGGCCGAGCTGCCCTTCACGGATACCCACCTGCCGGGCCTGCGCAAGCCCGAGCACGGCGACATCGTGGTCTTCAAGTACCCGAACGACGAGAGCCGCGACTTCATCAAGCGCGTCATCGGCGTCGAGGGCGATACCGTGCAGGTCCAGGACAACCGCGTGATCCTCAACGGCCACCTCATCCAGGAGCCCTACGTCCGGCCGGGGTCGATCCCGGTGATCCCATCCAGTCACTGCGGCTATCTCTACGGCTGCGAGCCCCTCGTGGTGCCACCGGGCTCGTACTTCGTCATGGGCGACAACCGCGACAACTCCCAGGACAGCCGTTACTGGGGTTTCGTGCGCCGCGAGAAGATCCGGGGGAAGGCCTTCCTGATTTACTGGTCCTGGAACGCGGAGAGCCACTGGCCACGCTGGAGCCGCCTGGGCCACTGGTTGCCCTGAGGGCGCCGGGCAGCGGTTGCCGGGAAGACCCACCTCATGATGGCGCTCACCTCGTGGACGCCCCGGGCGACGGCGCTCGGCGCGTATCTGCACATCCCCTTCTGCACCAAGCGCTGCGGCTACTGCTCCTTCAATACCGCGCCGGAAACTCCCGGGGCGGTGGCGCGCTTCCTGCCGGCCGTCCTCGGCGAGATCGACCTGGCGGCCCGCGCGCCGTGGGCGGCGTCCGTGAGGCTCAGGAGCGTCTTCCTGGGCGGCGGCACGCCCTCCCTGCTGCCCGCCCCCGCGATGGCCGGTATCCTCGACGCCCTGCGCGCGCGCTTCGGCGTCGAGCCCGGGGCGGAGGTCACCGTCGAGTGCAACCCCGAAAGCGTGAGCCTCGAGCTGCTCGCGGGTTATCGCCGGGCCGGGGTCACGCGGATCAGCCTCGGCGTCCAGAGCCTCGACGACGGCGTGTTGGCCTCCCTCGACCGCCTCCACACGGCCGCACAGGCGCGCGAGGCCTTCGATGCCGCGCGGGCCGCGGGCTTCGACGACATCAGCGTCGACCTCATGTACGGCCTGCCGGGGCTCGATCTTCCGACCTGGGAGGCGACGGTCAAGGGCGTCTTGGGCTGGCAGCCCGATCATCTCTCCGCCTACGCGCTCGCGATGGACGAGGGCAGCCTGTGGCACGCATCGGGCGTCACGGGGCTGCCGCCAGAAGAGACCACGACTGCCCAGTACCGACGCCAGGCGGAGCTCGCGGCCGGCGGAGGCTTCGAGCACTACGAGGTGTCCAATTACGCGCGCACCGGCCACCGCTCCGCGCACAACCAGATCTACTGGCGCGCCGAGGAGTACCTGGGCTTCGGGCCGGGCGCCTGTGGGTTCCTGGGCGAGGTCCGCTACGCCAACGTCAAGGCTGTCGACCGCTGGGCGGCCATGGTCTCGAGCGGCGTCCCGCCCGTCGCCTCGCATGAAATCTTGACGCCGCGCCAGCGCGTGGCCGAGCGGCTCATCCTCGGGCTGCGGCTGCGCGAGGGCGTCCCGGCCGGGTGGATGGACGAACGTGTGGCCGCCGACCCCGGCCAGCTGCGAGACGTGCTCGACGCGTGGATCGACCGCGGCCTTCTCGCGAGCGACGCTGGACGGGTGCGCCTCACGGAGGCCGGCTTCCTCCTCTCCGACGCCCTCTTCATCGAGCTCTTGTGAAGGTGTAGGATGGGCGTGATCATGTCCGAGCCCGCGCTCGATCAACGTCTGCGCCAGGTGCTCTTGGCCGTCATCGCCGAGTACGTGGAAACCGCCCAGCCCGTCGGGTCGCGCTCCGTCGCCCGCCACCATCTCCGCGGGCTGTCACCGGCGACCATCCGCAACGCCATGGCCGATCTCGAGGAGATGGGATACCTCACGCACCCCCACACCTCGGCCGGCCGCGTGCCCACGGACACGGCCTACCGGTTTTACGTCAGCGCCCTGGGCGAAGTGCCGTGGAAGACCTCGCCGGTCCGCGCCAAGCCCCCGCGGACCACCGGCGCATCGGCAGACGCCGCCGAGCGGCTCATGACGGACACGCCCACGCGCCTCTCCGACGGCACGCAGATGACCGGGATGCTGCTCGCCCCGCCACTTCGCCGCACCGCGCTCGACCGCATCGAGCTGGTCAGCCTGGGCGAGGACCGCGCGCTGGCGGTCGTCGTCACGGATACGGGATGGGTGACGGCGCGCGCCATCACGCCGCTGCCGCGACCTGGCATCGAAGAGCTGCGCGAGATCGGCCGGACTCTGACGCGGCGCTACCGTGGCGCGACGTTCCAGGCCATCGTCGACGACATCGAGCGGCCCGCCGATCCGCTCGACCCGCTCTGGACCAGGAGCCGCAGTCTTCTCGACCAGATCGCCGGGCTCCTTCGCGACCGCAACCTCTACATCAGCGGCGCGATCCACATGCTCGACCATCCCGACTTCAGCGACGTCGCCACCATGCGGGGCCTGCTGCGTCTCTTCGAGGAGAAGGCGCGGCTCGTGGACCTCTTGACGCGCATGGCCGAGGAGCGGGGCGTCCAGGTCCTGATCGGCGCCGAAAACCCGGTCGAGGAGATGCGGGAGTGCAGCCTCATCACGTCGACGTACGCCTACCGCGGTCAGGTCCTGGGCGTGCTGGGCGTGGTCGGCCCGCGTCGCATGTCCTACGGAGACGTCATTTCGCTCGTGGACGAAACCGCCCGGCTCGTCTCCGACTCGCTGTCGCGCGTGCAGCGCGAGCTCTACCTCCCCGGCTAGTGCCGGGAGACCAGAGAGCGGCCGATCCGTCTGCTATACTTTCCTGTGCCATGAGCGACGACATCCTGGACGACGACCCGGAAGCCCCTCTGAGCCTCGAGGACGAGGCCCGGCACCTGCGCGAGGCGCTCGAGGCTAAGAGTCGCGAGGCCGACGAGCAGCGCGACCGCCACCTCCGCGCCGTCGCCGAGTTCGACAATGCCCGCAAGCGCGCGGCGCGCGAGCGCGAGGAGTACACGCGCTACGCCAACGAGTCCCTGGTGCGCGAGCTTCTGCCCGTGCTCGACAACTTCGAGCGCGCGCTGCAGGCGGCACGGGGCGAGCCTGGGGCGGCGGCGGTCACCTCCGGCGTCGAGCTCATCCAGCGAGAGCTTATGAGAGTCCTCGAGAAGGCCGGGGTGACGGCCTTCGCGTCGGTCGGCCAGCCCTTCGACCCGGCTCGCCACGACGCCGTCGCGCGCGTGCCAGCCGGGCCCGGTCGCCCCGAGGGCACCGTCGTCGACGAGACAGCGCGCGGCTACCTCCTCAACGGCCGCGTGCTCCGCCCAGCCATGGTCACGGTGGCCATGGCGCCGGACCCCGCTTCCTAGCGTGGCGTCCAAGGACTACTACGCCCTCCTCGGCGTGGGGCGCGACGCCGACGACGCCGCGCTCAAGAAGGCCTACCGCACCCTCGCCCGCCAGTTCCACCCCGACAAGAATCCGGGCAACGACCGAGCCGAGGAGCGCTTCAAGGAGATCAGCGAGGCCTACAGCGTGCTCTCCGATCCTGACAAGCGGGCGCAGTACGATCGCTTCGGCACGGTGGCCGGGGCGGGCGCCGGACCCTCCGGATTCGAGTCGGGCTTCGGCTCGGTGTTCGAGGACCTGATCGAGGGCTTCTTCGGGGGCGGAGGTGGTGGCGGCCGGCGCACGCGCGCGCGGCGTGGCGCCGATCTCCAGTACCGGCTCGAGATCTCGCTGGAGGAAGCGGCAAGCGGGATCGAGACCAAGGTCCAGATCCCGCGGCACGAGACCTGCGAGACCTGCAGAGGCTCGGGCCAGGTGCCCGGCACCACCCCCGATGTCTGTGGCACGTGCCGCGGCCAGGGGCAAGTTCGCTTCTCCCAGGGGTTCCTGACGGTGGCGCGGCCGTGTCCCGCCTGCGCCGGGGCCGGCCGACTCAACCGCCACCCGTGCAACGACTGCGGTGGCGAGGGTCGCGTCGCGCGCGAGAAGCTCCTCAAGGTCACCATTCCGCCGGGTGTGGAAGACGGCAACCAGCTGCGGCTCACTGGGGAGGGCGAAGGCGGTCTCCTCGGCGGACCCCCGGGCGACCTCTACGTCCTGATCCAGATCCGCCCGCACGAGATCTTCGTCCGTCAGGGCGCCGACCTGGTCTGCGAGCTGCCGCTGACGTATCCGCAGGTGTGCCTGGGTGACCTCGTGGACGTCCCGGTGCTCGACGGGAAGGCACAGCTCCATGTGCCGCCCGGCACGCAGCCCGGGCAGCGGCTGACGCTCAAGGGCAAGGGCATGCCGCACCTCCGCGGCCGGGGACGCGGCAGTGTCGTCTACGAGGTCGTCGTCGAGGTGCCGAAGAAGCTCTCGGAGCGCGAGCGCCAGCTTCTCCAGGAGCTGCGCGAGGCTTCGGAGGGATCCTCGGGTCCGCTCCTCGCCTCGTTTGTCGAGCGAATGAAGAAGCTCTTCGGCGGTTGATGGCTTTCTGGCAGCTCGTCGTTCCGGCCTCGGAGGAGGCCTCGGAAGGCCTGACGAACTTCCTCTGGGAGCAGGGCGCGCTGGGCGTCGTGGAGGAGGAGAGCCCGGGCCATCCAGCCCGTCTCCGCGCCTTCTTCCCTGACAGCGCCTCGTCCACCGGCCTCGTGGCTTCCGTGACCACCTATGCCGCCGGTCTCCTCGCCCTGGGCTTTGACCTGGCCCCTGGCGAGGTGGAGGTCTCCCCGCTCGTCGAAGAGGCCTGGGCCAGCGCCTGGCAGCAGTCCTTCCCGCCACGGCCCATCGGACGCCGCCTCTGGGTGCGGCCGTCATGGGAGAGCGCCGAGGCGCCCGGCCGGCTCACCGTGATCATCGAGCCCGGGCGCGCGTTCGGGACGGGCCATCACGGCAGCACCGAGGGGTGCCTCGTCCTCCTCGATGAAGCGCTCGACGATCGCCCGCCCGCCCTCCTGCTCGACATCGGCACGGGCACCGGCATCCTCGCCGTGGCGGCGCTCAAGCTCGGGGTCGAACGCGTGCTGGGTCTCGACATCGACCCCGACGCCATTGCCGCCGCCCGACGAAACGCCGAGCGGAACGACTGTGCCGACCGCCTCGACCTCCTCCTGGCCGGGCCCGAGCTGCTGCAGGACAGGCCGCCGTTCCGGCTCGTCGTGGCCAACATCCTGGCCCACACTCATCTGGCACTGGCTCCCCGCTATGGCCGCCTCGTCGCCCGGGGCGGACGGCTCATCCTTGGCGGCATCCTCGAGCCCGAGGACGGCTTGGTCATCACGGCCCTCGAGCGCAGCGCCTTCTCTCTCGAGCGGCGCCTCGTCATCGAGGGCTGGTCCTCCCTCCTCCTCACCGCGGCCGCGGCGTGAGCCGCTTCCATGTCCGCCCCGAGGCCGTCTCGGGCGGACACGTCGCTTTCGACGCCGCGGAAACCCGCCATCTCACCCGCGTGCTGCGACTGGGCCCAGGGGCGGTGGTCGAAGCGCTCGACGGGGTCGGGGGCGTGCTGAGGGTGCGTATCGAGCGCGTGGGGCCGCGCGGGGCCGAGGGCACCGTGCTCGCGCGCGAGGCGCGCGAGAGCGAATCGCCGTGCCGGCTCGTCCTCGCCCAGGGCATCCCGAAGGGTGACAAGATGGAGGGCATCGTCCGCATGGCGACTGAGCTCGGCGCCGCGCGCATCGTGCCGCTGATCACGGCCCGCACGGTACTCCGGCTCGAGGCCGGGCGCGCGGGACCGCGCCTGACCCGCTGGCAACGCGTGGCGACGGAGGCGGCCAAGCAGAGCGGGCGCGGCATCATCCCCGAGGTCGCCGCGCCCGTAGGCCTCCTCGCGTGGCTCGCCGAGGGCAGGCCGCCTGGAATGCTCGTGTGTCTCTGGGAAGGCGCCCGCGAGCCCCTCGGGCCCCAGCTGCCGCCGGCGCCGTGCGTCGGCGCCACGCTCGTGGTGGGACCCGAGGGCGGTCTTGACGAGGTCGAAGTGGCGGCGCTGCGCCGGGCCGGCGCCCTCGTCGGTGGGCTGGGCCCACGGGTCCTCCGTACCGAAACGGCCGGGCCGGTGGGACTCGCCCTGCTGCAGTCTCGCTACGGAGACCTCGGTCGAGGCCCGGCCTGAGCGGACGCTTCTTTCATTTCGAAACGCAGGGCGGCCGCGGCGTGATTGGCCTGGGCCAGACCGCGGCGGAGGCCTTCGGCCAGGCGGCAACCGGTCTCTTCGCCCTCATGGCGGACCCGGCCGCCGTCGAGGAGCGCGACACACGAGAAGTGCGCGCTCACGGGCGAACGCCGGAATCGCTCTTGCGCGCGTGGCTCTCCGAATGCCTCTACGTCCTCGAGGTCGAGGGCTTCGCGGCGCGGAGGGTCGAGTGGGTGTTCTTCTCGCTCGAGGCCGCTGCCGGCGGCGAGCCGCTCCGGCTTCACGCTCGGCTGCATGGCGAGGAAACCGATCCGGCGCGCCATACCAGCGCGGGTACGATGTCGGGAGTAAGTGCCGAGGGCGCAAGCTTTGGGCAGAGCAGCGGTCTATTCGAGGCTCGCGCTGTCGTGAACGTTTACTAGCACTGTTGTGGAAATGACACAGGGCCAGTCTGCGACCGTGTCCATGACGCACTCAGTCGGGGTCGGCAGCTCGGGCTGCTTCGGCTGGAAGACACATATAAACAAGTACTTTGAATAAGTTTGGCGCTCGTGGCACCCCCTTTGCTCTTACTGCCCCCGGCATGGATCTCCAGCGGAGCATCAGGCGGACGGTCAGCATTGAGGGCATAGGCTTGCACTCTGGTGAGCCGGTCAGGCTGACTCTCTTCCCCGCCGCAGCCGACACGGGCATCCTCTTCCGCGCCGTCGACGGCACCCTGGTTCCGGCGGACATCGAGCACGTGGTCGACAGCCGTGCCGCGACCACCGTGGGCGCCTTCGGCATCCGCGTGCGGACGATCGAGCACCTCATGGCCGCGGCCGCCGCCCTCGGCATCGATAACCTGGTCGCAGACGTGACAGCCGAGGAGATCCCGGCGCTGGATGGCAGCGCCAAGCCCTTCGTGGACCTCCTGTATTCCGCGGGCGTCGTCACGCTGCCCGTGCCGCGCCGCCCGCTTCTCGTGCACGATCCGGTGCGCGTTGGCGATGGCAACCGGTGGCTCGAGATCGCGCCCGGTGATGGTTTCCGCATCAGCTACACGCTCGACAACCCCCACCCCGTCATCGGCCGGCAGATCGCTTCGCTCGACGTGACGGAAGCCGCCTTCGTGGACGAGCTCGCCGGCGCCCGCACGTACGGCTTCCTGAAGGATGTTCCGACGATGAGAAAGAACGGGCTGGCTCGAGGGGGCTCGCTCGACAATGCCGTGGTCGTGGGCAAGCGCTCCGTGCTGAACGACAGCCTTCGCTACGAAGACGAGTTCGTCCGCCACAAGATGCTCGACCTTGTGGGCGACCTCTGGCTTCTGGGCCGGCCGCTCTGCGGACATGTGACCGGCAGAAACGCGAGCCACGCGCTCAACCACGAGCTGGCCGCTGCCGTGAAACGGGCCTTCGCCGCCGAGCGCCGGCAGCGCGCGGCGCGCCCCCAGGCCCATCCGGTCGGGGCCTTCGTGCCCGGCGCCTCGTCCCGGCCCGGCATCGCCGCCCTGTAGCCTCAGCCCCGCAACCCTGCCAGAATCCCCTGGACTTCTCGGCCTTCCCGCCCGGAGCGGACGATATAATGGCGTGTCCAGCCCATGGGGGTATCCCGCATCCTGACCCGCTCGCCGAGCCCGCTGGTGATCGTCCTGATCGCCCTGCTCCTGCTCTGCCTGCCAACCGTCCCGACCCAGGCCCAGAGCGAGCTCCGGATCAGCAACCTCTCGGTCTTCCTGAACGACTTCGACGTCACGGTCCAGGGGGTCCTGCTGGGCGCCGTGCCTCCCGACCTGCACGAGAGCCTCCACAGCGGTGTGCCCGTGCACGTGCGCTTCATCGTCGAGCTCTGGCAGCAGCGCTTCCGCAACCGGCTGATCCAGTCGCGCGCGGTCGAGCGCCAGCTGACCTACAACCCCGCCACCAAGGAGTACAAGGTCGGCTCGATAGGCGGCGAGGAGCGCGAGCCTTTCGTGACGAAGCAGCTGCGCGAGGCCCAGCGCGTGCTCTCGGAGCTGCGCGTGGGCAAGCTCGCCCCGGACTCGGCGCTCGACCCGCGGGAGCTCTACTTCGTGCGCGTCCGCGCGGACGTCTCGCTCAACGGCATCAACTCCTGGATCGCGCGCTACAGCGGCGAGGCGGCCGAGACCGACTGGGTGCAGTCGCCGCTGCTGACCCCGACGAGACGCCAGTGAGTCCCCTGACTCCGGCCGACCCCATCGAGTTGCGCGGCAAGCGGCGCCGCAACCTGCTGATGGTCCTGGCGGCCCTGGGACTCCTGGGGGCGGCCTGGTGGGGCTTCCGGGTCTGGATCCACTCGCCGCAGGTCCCGCTCGCCTCGAACCTGGCCGTCTTCGCGCTCTTCAACCTGAACCTGATCGTCTTCCTGCTATTGGTCGTCCTGCTCTTCCGCAACCTCGTCAAGCTCGCCTTCGAGCGGCGCCAGAAAGTGCTGGGCGCTCGCTTCAAGGCCAAGCTCGTCCTGGCCTTTCTCTCGCTCGCCCTCACGCCGGCCATCCTGATCTTCATCATCGCCTCGAACTTCATCAACACGTCCATCGAGGGCTGGTTCAAACCGCAGGTGGAGCGTCCGCTCGACCAGGCGCTCGAGGTCGCGCAGACGTACTACCAGGGCCAGGAGGCCATGGCGCTCCGTCACGCCCGCTACATGGCCGACGTCCTCTCGCGCGAGGGGTTCATGACGCCCGCCCAGCGGCCGGTGCTCACGACCTACCTCAGCGGCCAGCAGGAGCGTCTCGGGCTCGCGGCCGTCACGGTCTTCAACCGAGGCGGCGCGCCGGTCGTGCACGCGAAGGACCCGGCGCTGGCCGCCGTGCCGACGCGCTCGGTCAACAAGGAGCAGCTGCGCCAGGCGCTGTCGGGACAGGAAGTGACAACGGTCCACGAGCTCGACCAGGGCGACATGATCCAGGCGATCGTGCCGATCCGTGGCGAGAAGGCCGTGGTCGGCGCCCTCGTGGTGGGCAGCTACGTGCCCCAGCGCCTCGAGACGCGGCTGCGCGGCATCAGCCAGTCCTTCCAGGAGTACAAGCAGCTCAAGCTCCTCAGGCAGCCGCTCAAGGGCATCTACATCCTGCTCTTCCTCCTGATGACGCTCGTGATCGTCTTTTCGGCGACGTGGTTCGGCCTCTACCTCGCCCGTGGCATCACGGAGCCCGTGCAGATGCTGGCCGAGGGCACGCGCGCCGTGGCGGCGGGCAACCTCGACTACAAGGTCGAGGTGCGGGCCGACGACGAGATCGGGATCCTGGTCGACTCCTTCAACCGGATGACCGGCGACCTCGGCTCGTCGCAGAAGAAGCTCCAGGAGACGTACCGTGACCTGCAGGCCAAGCACGAGGAGGTGGAGCAGCGGCGCCGCTACACGGAGACCGTGCTCGAGGCGGTCGCGACGGGCGTGCTCTCGCTCGACCCCGAAGGGCGTATCACGACGATCAACGGCGCCGCCGAGCGCATGCTGGGCCTGGTCGCCGCCCAAGCCCACGGGCAGCCGGCCGGGGCGGTGCTCCGCCCGCCCATCCATTCGGAGATCTCTGCCCTCGTGCAGCGGATGAACCGGCTGCGCGAGGGCACGCTCGATCGCGAAGTCCACCTCCGCCGCGACGGGCATGCGACGACGCTGCTCGCCTCGGCGACAGCGCTCAAGGGGCCGGAGGGGCAGTACCTGGGCATGGTGCTGGTCTTCGACGACCTGACCGAGCTCCTCAAGGCCCAGCGCCTGGCCGCCTGGCGCGAGGTCGCCCAGCGGATCGCCCACGAGATCAAGAACCCGCTCACGCCCATCCAGCTCTCGGCCCAGCGGCTGCGCCGGCGCCTGTCAGCCCGGAGCCCCGAGGACAAGCGCCTGCTCGAGGAGGCGACGGCGACCATCGTCCAGGAGGTGGAGGGGCTCAAGCAACTCGTGGACGAGTTCTCGCGCTTTGCGCGGATGCCGGCGCTCCAGCCCAAGGAGACCGATCTCGGGCGCCTGCTCGAGGGCGTGGTGGTGCTCTACCGCGAGTCGCATCCCGGGCTCGGCATCAAGGCCTCCTTCTCGCCCGACATGCCGCACGTCGACGTGGATCCCGACCAGATCAAGCGGGCCGTCCTCAACCTCGTGGACAATGCGGTGGAGGCCGTGGGCGGCACGGGCCAGGTCCTGGTGGAGACGACGTGGTTGCCCGAGAGTCGACGCGTCCGCATCGTGGTCGCCGACGACGGCCCCGGCATTCCCGCCGAGGACAAGGAGCGGCTCTTCCTCCCCTACTTCTCGACCAAGGCCAATGGCACGGGCCTGGGCCTGCCCATCGTCCACCAGATCGTCACCGACCACGGCGGCACGATCTGGGCCGAGGACGCGGTGCCCCAGGGGACCCGATTCGTCCTCGAGCTGCCCGTGGGCCGGCTGGCCGTGCCGGCCGCCGAAGCGGCCAAACCGGTGGCCACAGCCTAGATGGCGGGCGAGCACATCCTGATCGTGGACGACGAGCCCTCCATCCGGACCTCCCTGCGCGGGGTGCTGGAGGACGAAGGCTATCGCGTGACAGTGGTCGGCTCGGCCGAGGAAGCGCTCGCACGCCTGGCCGACGAGGCGCCGGACATGGTGTTCCTCGACATCTGGATGCCGCGCATGGACGGCCTCGAGGCGCTGGCCGAGATCAAGCAGCGGCGGCCGGAGACCGCCGTGGTCATGATCTCGGGTCACGGCACCATCGAGACGGCCGTCAAGGCAACCAAGCTCGGCGCCTATGACTTCATCGAGAAGCCGCTCTCGCTCGAGAAGACGCTCCTGGTCGTGACGCGCACGCTCGAGCACGCGCAGCTCGCGCAGGAGCACCGGCAGCTGCTCCTGCGCGTCGAGCGCGGCCAGGAAATCGTCGGGCGCACCGCGGTCGTCGAGGAGCTGCGCCAGCAGATCATGATCGCGGCGCCCACCAACGGCCGCGTGCTGATCCACGGCGAGAACGGCTCGGGCAAGGAGCTCGTCGCGCGGGCCGTCCATGCCCACTCCACCCGGGCCGAGGGCCCCTTCGTCGAGGTCAACTGCGCCGCCATCCCGGAGGAGCTCATCGAATCCGAGCTCTTCGGCCACGAGCGCGGCGCCTTCACTGGCGCGGTCGCGCGGCGCCGCGGCAAGTTCGAGCTGGCCGACGGCGGCACGCTCTTCCTCGACGAGATCGGCGACATGAGCCTCAAGACCCAGGCCAAGGTCCTGCGGGTCCTCGAGGAGCAGACCTTCGAGCGCGTGGGCGGCAAGGAGACGATCCGCGTGGACGTGCGCGTGATCGCCGCGTCGAACCAGAACCTCCAGGAGCAAATCGCCGCCGGACGCTTCCGCGAGGACCTCTTTTACCGGCTGAGCGTCATCCCGATCGAGGTGCCCCCGCTGCGCAAACGCAAGGAGGACATCCCGGTGCTCGTGGAGCACTTCATCGCGCTCTTCTCCGCCGAGAACGGCAGACGGCCCAAGACCATCTCGGTCGAGGCGCTGGCGTACTTCCTGGCCTACGAGTGGCCGGGCAATGTGCGCGAGCTCCGGAACATGGTCGAGCGACTCGTCATCATGGCGCCGCGCGACGTCATCGGCCCCGAGGACCTGCCGCCCCCTCTCCGCAGCCGCGAGGCGAGCGCGAGCGCGGACCCGCAGCGGGACAGGACGCTCAAGGAGGCCCGCGAGAGCTTCGAGCGGGCCTACATCCTGGGCGAGTTGCGCTCGCACGAATGGAACATGACGCGCACCGCCGAGAAGCTCGGCATCGAGCGCAGCCATCTCTACCGCAAGCTGAAGGCCTACGGGATCACGCCGCCGAAGCCGTGACGCTTCCCCTCCCCTCTGGGAGAGGGGAGGGTGGGGCGCCGTTTCCTTCCGAGAGGTTTCGTGATACCTAGGTGGAGCCCCTGCCGCGCCAGTGCCGTCGTGCAACAGCCGGGCACATCGTGAGTCGGTTTCCACGCGGGCCCAGACCCGCCAAGGAGGTTTGGCATGCGACGCTTCGCCGTGATGCTCTCGACCCTGCTGGCCCTGGTGCAGGGCGCGGTGGACCCGGCGCTGGCCCAGTCCAAGGAGCCCGTCAAGATCGGGCTCTCGGCGGCGGTCTCCGGCGGCTCGGCCGCCTCGGGCGAGGCCATCAAGCGCGGCCTGCAGATCGCCATCGACGAGATCAATGGCAAGGGCGGCGTCCTCGGCGGCCGCAAGCTCGAGCTCGTCGTCCGCGACGACGAGGGCAATCCGCAGAAGGGCGTCACGATCGCGCGCGAGCTCGTCGAGCGCGAGAAGGTCGTGGCGGTCTTCGGGGGGCTGCACACGACGGTGGCCCTGGCGCAGGTGCCCGTGTGGCACGAGCTCAAGGTGCCCTACATGGGCGCCTGGGCGGCCGGCACCAATATCACGCGCAACGGCCAGAGCCCCAACTACGTCTTCCGCGTCTCGGCCAATGACGACTACGTCGACCGGTTCCTCTCGCGTTACGCCACCGAGGTGCTGAAGAAGAGCAAGCCGGGCCTCCTGCTCGAGAACACGCCGTGGGGGCAGTCCAACGAGACGGGCCTGACGAAGTGGTTCGGCGAGAAGGGCATCAAGGCCGTGGGCGTCGAGCGATTCAACTGGAACGACCCCGACATGAGCCCGCAGCTGCTCCGGCTCAAGAGCGCGGGCGCCGATCACATCGTGCTCGTCGCCAATGCGCCGGAGGGCGCGCAGGTGCTGCGCTCCCGGGCCAAGCTCGGCTGGGAGACGGCCATGATCTCCCACTGGGGCATCTCGGGCGGCCGCTTCGCCGAGCTGACCGGCGACCTTTCCGACGGGGTGACGTTCCTGCAGACCTACACCTTCTTCGGGAAGCAGAACGAGCGCGGCCAGTACGTCCTGCGCGTGCTCCGCGAGAAGTACGGCATCAAGGAGCCCGGCGACGTGATCGCCCCGGTCGGCACGGCCAACGCCTACGACGGGCTGCACCTGGTCGCACAGGCCATTGAGCAGGCCGCCTCCACCGACGGAGCGAAGGTGCGCGACGCGCTCGAGAACCTCAACGGCGAGTACAAGGGGCTCATCAAGACCTACAGGCGGCCCTTCACGGGCGAGCAACACGACGCGCTGACTGACGCGGACTACGTCATGGTCGTCTGGAAGGGCGGCAAGATCGTTCCTGTCACAACCAAGTAGTGCGCGGACACACGTCGCGGGCCGGACCGCGGACGCGGCGAGCCCATCGAGGGCGAGCCGAGACGCAAAACTGGGGGAGTGCGGGGGCCATTCGAGGCCCCCGCTCCATTGACAACCCCACAGAGATCTACCTCGCGCGCATGATGCGGATGCGGCGAGCCCGTCTGGGGCGAGCCGAGGCGCAAAACTGGGGGAGTGCGGGGGCCATTCGAGGCCCCCGCTCCATTGACAACCCCACAGAGATCTACCTCGCGCGCATGATGCGGATGCGGCGAGCCCATCTGGGGCGAGCCGAGGCGCAAAACTGGGGGAGTGCGGGGGCCATTCGAGGCCCCCGCTCCATTGACAACCCCACAGAGGTCTACCTCACGCGCATGATGCGGACGCGGCGAGCCCATAGAGGGCGAGCCGAGGCGCGAAAATGGGGGAGTGCGGGGGCCATTCGAGGCCCCCGCTCCCAATGACACTCCAGCTCATCGTCACCGGCCTGGCCCTGGGGAGCATGTACGGGCTGGTCGCTCTCGGGTATCACATCACCTGGGCGACCAGCCGGACCATGAACTTCTCCCAGGGCCACGCCGTGATGGCGGGCGCCGTCGTCGCCTACGCGGCCTTCGTCGCGCTGGGTCTCCCCTTCGCCCTGGCCCTGCCGGTCACGCTGGTGGCCCTTGCCGGCTTCGGCGCCATCGTGGAGCGCGTGGCCGTGCGGCCCTTCTTCCTCCGGGCCTCGCCCGCCTGGCTGCTGGCGACCATCGCCGTCGGCATCATCGCCGAGAACGTGGCGATGCTCACCTTCGGCAAGGACGCCCGCGCCTTCCCCTCGGCGCTCATGCGGAGACCCATCATGGTCGGCTCGGCCGGCTTCTATCCGCAGGAGCTCCTGGTGCCGCTGGTGGGCCTCCTGCTCATGGGGCTGGTCCAGCTCTTCTATCACCGGACTCCCTATGGCAAGCAGCTCAAGGCCGTGGCCTGGAACCCCGAGGCGGCCGGGCTCATGGGCATCAACATTCCGCGCGCCGTCATGACCTCCTACGCGCTCTCCGCGCTCCTGGCGGGGATCGCCGGCGTCCTCCTGGCGCCGCTTCTCAACGTGGCGCCGCAGATGGGCACCATCATCGGGCTCAAGGCCTTCGCCGTGGCCATCATCGGCGGCCTCACCTCGGCGCCGGGTATCATCCTGGCGGGCCTGGGCTACGGCCTCGTCGAGGCCTTCACCGCCGGCTACGTCTCCACGCGCGCGCGGGAGATCGTGGGATTCGGCCTCGTGATCGCGGTCCTGATCGTCCGGCCGTGGGGTCTGCTCGGCGAGAAGCCGTCGAGGCGAGTCTGATGGACCGCATCGGCTGGGTCACGCTCGCGGCAGCCACGGCGGCGGTCCCCTTTTTCACGTCCAATACCTACTACCTCTACGTCGCGATCAGCGTGGGCCTGCTGACCATCGTCACGGCGGGGCTCAATGTCCTGGTGGGCTTCACCGGCCAGACTTCGCTCGGCCACGCCGGCCTCTACGCCTTCGGCGCCTACACCGCGGCGCTCTGCGCGACGCGCGCGGGGCTCGACGAATGGCTCGCGATCGCGATGGCCATCGTCGTCACCTCCATCGTGGGCGCCGCGGTCGCCGGCGCGGCGCTGCGCGTCTCCGGACCCTACCTCGCCATGGTCACCATCGCCTTCGGCTTGATCGTCGAGGGCGTGCTCATCGAGTGGGGCTCGGTGACCGGCGGGCCGGGCGGCATCTTCAATATTCCCAAGCCCGCGCTCCGCAGCCACTACTGGACCGTGATGATCGCGGCCGCGCTGGCCCTCTGGCTGACGGCCAACCTCCGGCGCTCGGCCTGGGGCCGCGCGTTCCTCGCCGTCAAGGAGAGCGAGATCGCCGCGGAGTCGCTGGGACTGTCCTCCTATTACGTCCGCATCGTCGCATTCACCGTGTCCGCGGCATTCGCCGGCGCCGCGGGGGCGCTCTACACCTTTCTCAATGGCTACATCTCGCCCGACAGCTTCACCCTCCAGACCTCCATCCTGTTTCTCCTGGCGCTCCTCTTCGGCGGGCTGGGCCGGATCGCGGGTCCTGTCATCGGTAGCCTCGCGCTGACGCTGCTGCCCGAGCTGCTCACCCGGCTCATCGACTACCGCCTCATCCTCTACGGCACCCTCCTGCTGATCTCGATCTACTGGCTCCCCGAGGGCGTGGTAGGCGCCCTGTCGCGCGGGCGGCGAGCGCGGGCGGCCTCTCCCCCTGCCCTCTCACCGGAAGGGACAGGGGAAGAGGAATTCCGGAACCCTCTCCCCCACCGGAGCAGTGGGCAGCGAGAGGGGGTCTTGCTCACTGCCGAGAGCGTGACGCTCTCCTTCGGCGGCGTGGCCGCTCTCGCCGAGGTGAGGCTCGCGGTGTACCGCGGAAGCATTCACGCCGTGATCGGGCCCAACGGCGCGGGGAAGACGACGCTCCTCAACGTGCTCTCCGGCTATTACGCGCCGGACAGGGGAAGGCTCGTGCTGGAGGGCCGGCCCGCGGACGGGCTTCAGCCCTATGCCGTCGCGCGGCGTGGGGTCGCGCGGACCTTCCAGACGGCGCAGGTCTTCGGCGGGCTCTCCGTCCGCGACAATGTGGCTGTCGGCGTCGCGGGACCGCGGCTCGGGGCCGTGGCAAGCACGCTGGTTGGCACACCCGGCGCCAGACGGGGCGAGTCCGAGTTCCAGGGACGCGCGCAGGCGCTGCTGGAGTCCCTCGGCCTCGCGGCCTTCGCCGACCATCCGGCGGCCGCGCTGCCGGCCGGCCTCAGGCGGAAGCTCGAGATCGCGCGGGCGCTGGCCACGCGGCCCATCCTCCTCATGCTCGACGAGCCCGCGGCGGGACTGTCGCCCGCGGAGATAGGCGAGCTCGACCGTCAGCTGACGGAGCTCCGGAATGAGGGAGGGCCGGCGATCATCCTCGTCGAGCATCACATGGACCTCGTGATGGCCGTGTCCGACCGGATCACGGTGCTGGACTACGGGCGCGTCATCGCCGACGGGGCACCCGAGGATGTCCGGCGCAACCCGGCCGTCATCGAGGCCTATCTCGGTGCCGCCACATGAGCGCGCTCACGGTCTCCGGGCTCGCCGTCTCCTACGGCGCCGTGTCCGTGCTCCACGAGGTCTCGCTCGAGGTGAAGCCGGGAGAGATCGTCTCGGTCATCGGCGGTAACGGCGCCGGCAAGACCACCCTGCTCAAGACCATAGCCGGCGTCCTGCGGCCGTCTGCGGGGCGCATCGCGGCCGACGGGCGGGAGATAGGGGGACGGCCCTCCTGGTGGGTTGCGCGGCACGGCATCGCGCTCGTGCCGGAGGGGAGGGGCATCTTCGGCGACCAGAGCGTGCGCGACAACCTCATGCTGGGCGCCATCGCGCGGCCCGGCGGCCGTGACGCCTCGGCCATTCGCGCCGATCTCGAGCGCGCGCTCGCCCTCTTCCCTGCGCTCGTCGACAAGCTCGACCTTCCCGCCGCCGGCCTCTCGGGAGGCCAGCAGCAGATGCTGGCCGTGGCGCGCGGCCTCATGGCGCGACCGCGCGTCCTGCTCCTCGACGAGCCCTCGCTGGGCCTGGCGCCCCTGCTCGTCCGGGAGATCTTCGATGCGATCCGGCGCCTGAGCGCCCAGGGCGTGACCATTCTCCTCGTCGAGCAGATGGCGGCCCAGGCCCTGGCCCTGGCGCACCGCGCCTATGTGCTCGAGCGCGGCCGCATCACACTCGAGGGGCCCGCCCAGAGGGTACGGAGCAACCCGGCGGTGATCGAGTCGTATCTCGGCCGCCGTGCGGGCGGCGCCGGTTGAAGGCGGCGCGCCGCGCGACTATGATCCGAAGCGCCATGTCCCCCGCTCCAGCCACCCTGCGCATCACGCGGCTCGGGACCACGACTCGCGACAGGCTCGATCGGGCGCCCGAGCGTGCGGGCAGTGTCCACTCCGTCTTCGAGCGCGCGGTCAATGTCCTCTGGCACGACGGCCGCCTGGTGACGCTCCACGGGCCCGGAGCGCTCGAGGCGCCCTTCGCCGTAGCGCTCTCCCGGCTGCCCGAACGAGGCGCGCTCACTGCGGGCATGCCCATCGCCCGCTGTGCCATCGACTGGCGGGACGCGGAATGCATCGGGCTCGACATGCCCGAAGGAGCGCTCGGCTTCGCTCCGGGCGCCCTGCCGCAGCCGCCGCCCGCGGCGGCGCTCGGATCGTCTGCGGGCCTTGGCCTGCTCGCGCGCGGGCTCGCCACACGCGATGCCAACACGGTGGCCATGGCCGCCCTAGCCCTCGTGGGACTGGGCGAGGGGCTGACGCCCTCCGGAGACGACTGCCTGGTCGGGGCGCTCTCCGCCATCCACCGCCTGGCGCCCGCCTGGCTCGCGCGGAGCGAGGGACTGCGCGCATGGCTGGCGGCGGCGGCGGAGAGCGGCACCACCGCGATCGCCCACGGCTTCCTGCTCGAGGCGCTCGAGGGCCGCTTCGCCGAGCCTGTGCTGGCCGTCCTGACAGCGGAGTCCGATGCGTCGGCGCGCCTGGCCGCCCTGCGGCTTCTCGCGATGGGCGCCACGTCGGGCGCCGACACGCTCTGCGGGATATGGCTCGCATGCCAGGCGCTCGCGCCTCGTCCGTGACAGCAGCGACCCTCGTCCGGAAGAGCTGCTACCAGGACTCCGTCACGCTGCTCGCCATGGCGAGAGCGCTCCGGGGCGCGCCGGGAGTGAGAGAGGCCGCGGCCCTCATGGGCACGCCGGCGAACCACGATCTCATGCGCCAGGCCGGGCTCCTCACGGCCGAAGCCGGGACCGCCGGCCCGAATGATCTCGTCATCGTCGTCCAGGCGGACTCGGACACGCTCGCCCACTCGGCCCTCGCTCGCGCGGAGGAGCTTCTGACGGCCAGGCAACGGCGGCTCGAATCCGCCGGACGCATCTACCCCCGCACCCTCGACAGCGCGCGCCGCCGTCTGCCGGGCGCCAACCTGGCCCTCATTTCCGTCCCCGGCGTCTGGGCCCCCGCCGAGGCTCGCAAGGCGCTCCGCATGGGGCTGCACGTCATGCTCTGGAGCGACAACGTGAGCCTCGAGGACGAGCTGGCGCTCAAGCGCCTGGCGCGAGAGCGCGGCCTGCTCCTCATGGGTCCCGACTGCGGCACGGCCTATCTGAACGGCGTGCCCCTCGGCTTCGCCAACGTGGTGCCTCGCGGCCGCATCGGTCTCGTTGCGGCCTCGGGCACGGGACTCCAGCAGGTCGCCTGTCTCCTGGCTGCGGGCGGCGAGGGTATCTCGCAGGCCATAGGGGTGGGCGGCCGCGACATGAGCGATGCCGTCGGAGGTCTGATGACGCTCGAGGCGCTGGACGCGCTCGGCGCCGACCCGGCCACGGAGCTCGTCGTCGTGATCGGCAAGCCGTCCGCCCCCGAGGTCCGCCGCAAGGTCGAGGACACGCTCGGGACCCTCGGCAAGCCGGCCGTCGTGGCCATGCTCGGCCGGGATGTCAGGCCCGCGCGCGACGGCAAGATCCAGGTCGTCGCGACCCTCGAAGACGCCGCGCGGGCCGCCCTCGCCGTCGTTCATGGCGAGCGGTGGACGCCGCGAGCCTTTTCGGGCGACAGCGCCGCCACGGCCAAGCGCATCGCCCTGGCCCGCGCGACGCTCGGGCGGGGCCAGCGCGCCGTCCACGGGCTTTTTACGGGCGGCACGCTCGCCTACGAGGCGGTCCTGCTCCTCGAGTCTCTCCTGGGCCCCGTCTCGGGCAACCTTCGGCCCGGCGTGGACGGCGTCCACCGGGTCATCGACCTCGGATCCGACGAGTTCACGGTCGGCCGCGCGCATCCGATGCTCGACCCGGCGGCCCACATCGAGGCGCTTCTCCGGTCGGCCGAGCATCCCGACCTCGCCGTGCTGCTCCTCGATGTCGTGCTGGGCCACGGCGCCGCGCCTGATCCGGCAGGAGACCTGGTCCCCGCCATCGAGGCCGCACACGCCCATGCCCGCGCCCACGGCCGAGCCGTCCACGTCGTGGCCACGGTGGTCGGAACCGCCGGCGACCCGCAGGGTCTCGCCGCGCAGACCGCGAAGCTCGAGGCCACGGGCGTCTGGGTGCTGCCCTCCAATGCCCAGGCCGCGCGAGCCGCGGCCGCCATCGCGGGAGCAGAACCCTGATCCGCGAGCTCTTCGCATGCGACGTCCGCGTGATCAACTGCGGGCTCGAGGGCTTTGCGCTGGACCTGGAAGAGCTCGGCGTGCCCGTGATCCACGTCCAGTGGTCCCCGCCCGCGGGCGGCGACCCGCACAAGGCCGCGCTGCTGGCCGCCCTCGAGGATGACGAAGAAGAAGATCCCTCACGAGGGGAGGGTCCCCGATGCTGATCAAGGCCGCGAATCAGGCTGCGCTCGAGCAGCTGACGGAGGCCCTGCCCGTGCTGATCGACTGCGCCCCGGCGCGCACGGTGATGGGGCTCACGGGCCGCACCGTCCTCCACGCGGGGCCTCCGCTCGGGTGGGACCGCGCCTGCGAGACCATGAAGGCCGCCGTCCTCTGCGCCATCCGCTACGAGGGCTGGGCGTCTGACGATGCCGAGGCGCTCGACGCGGTCGCCAAGGGCAAGGTCGAGATCGCCACGTGCCACGCGGCCGGCGCGGCGGGTCCCATGACCGGCATGGTCACGCCCTCGATGCCGGTCTTCGCAGTCGAGAACCGCCGATCGGGTGGTCGAGCCTTCGCCACGGTCAACGAGGGGCTCGGCAAGGTCCTGCGCTTCGGCGCCAATGACCCGAGCGTCATCAAGCGCCTGCGCTTCATCGAGGCCGAGGCCGGGCCGCTCCTGGGCGCCGCGATCCGCGCCGGCGGCGGCATCGACCTCCGCGCGATCATGGCGCAGGCCCTCCGCATGGGCGACGAGATGCACCAGCGCAACGTCGCGGCCTCCTCGCTCCTGGCGCGCATGCTCATGCCTCATCTGGCGCGGGCCACCAGGGACTCGGAGGCCGTGGCGCGTGTGGCCGAGTTCATAGCCGGCAACGACCAGTTCTTCCTCAACCTCGCCATGGCCGCCGCCAAGGCCTCGGCCGACCCGTGCCTGGAGGTGTCCGGCTCGACGGTCGTCGCCACCATGGCGCGCAACGGCACCGACTTCGGCATTCGCGTGGCGGGGCTCGGCGATCGCTGGTTCACGGCGCCGGTCAATACCCCGCAGGGGCTCTACTTCCCGGGCTTCGGCCCCGAGGACGCCAACCCCGACATCGGCGACAGCGCCATCGTGGAGACCATCGGGCTCGGCGGCTTCGCGATGGCCGCCTCGCCCGCCGTAGCGGGCTTCGTCGGCGCGGGCGGGTTCAGGCAGGCGATCGCGATCACGGAAGAGATGACCGAGATCTGCCTCGGCGAGCATCCGAGCTTCCGCATCCCCGCCCTCGACGACCGCGGCACTCCGGTGGGCATCGACGTGCGAAAGGTCGTCGAGACCGGGATCACGCCGCTCATCAACACGGGGATGGCAGGACGCAGGCCCGGCACCGGGCAAATCGGCGCGGGCGTCGTCCGCGCGCCGCTCGCCTGCTTCGAACAGGCACTCGAGGCGCTGGCGGCGGTGCGCTCGTGATCCCCTCCTTGGATCTGCTGCTGCAAGGCTGCCGGCTCCCGGACGGGCGGCTGGCCGACGTCGGCACCCTCGACGGCCGCATCGTCGAGATCGGCTCCCTGACCGGGCGACCCGCGCACCGCGCGGTGGACTGCGGCGGCCTGCTGCTCACGCCCGGCCTCGTGGACGCCCACATCCACCTCGACAAGGCGCTCCTCTCCGCGCGCGCGCCCTCCGTCGAGGGCACGGTCGCCGAAGCGCTGCGCGTCACCGCGCTCGCCAAGCGCCGCTTCACGGTCGAGGACATCGGCGCCCGCGCCCGGCGCGCGCTCGATGCGGCCGTCCGCGCCGGCACCACCGCGATGAGAAGCCACGTCGAGATCGATCCCATCGTCGGCCTCAAGGGACTCGAGGCGCTCAGCGCCCTCAAGCGCGAGTACGCCCCGGCCATCGATCTCCAGCTCTGCGCCTTCGCCCAGGAGGGCATTCTCCGGTCGCCGGGCACGGAGGCCCTGCTGGCGAAGGCGCTCCGGAGCGGCGCCGACCTCATCGGGGGCTGTCCCTACAACGACACCGACGCGCACGCGCAGATCGACATCGTCTTCCGCCTGGCGCGCGAGTTCGACGTGGATGTGGACTTTCACATCGACTTCTTCGACGAGCCCGAGCACATGGACATGCTCTACGTCGCCGAGCAGGCGGTGCGCTGGGGCTGGCAAGGGCGCGTCGCAGTCGGGCACGCGAGCGAGCTGGCGGCGCTCGAGCCGGCGGACTTCGAGCGGGCCGCGGCCATCCTCAAGGACGCCGGCATCGGCGTCATCATCCTGCCCGCGACGGATCTCTACCTGATGGGGCGGACGGACGTCCGCAATGTCAGGCGCGGGCTGGCGCCGGCCAGGCGGCTCCTGGCGGCGGGAGTCACCGTCGCGGTGGCGACCAACAACATCCTCAACGCCTTCACCCCCATGGGCACGGGCGATCTCGCTCTCATGGGCTTTCTCATGACCGCCGCCGCTCACATGGGGACGGAGCGCGACGTGAGAGACGTGCTCGCCATGCTCACGGAGCACCCGGCGCGGATGCTCCGGCTGCCCGACTATGGCCTTCGCGTGGGCGCCCGAGCCGACCTCGTGCTGTGGGAGACGGAGCGCCCGGCGGAGGCCGTGACGACCATGGCGCCCAGGCGGCTCGTCGTCAAGGCCGGCCGACTCTCCCTCGAGCACGAGCGTACCTGCACGGAGTTCTGGCGCGGGGCCTCCTGATCGTGCCAGACTGAGGGCGGCCCCACATGGACGCGCTGCACGCCTCTCGATATCCTCATCAGCTCGCGCACTCCGCTCATCGCCATCGAGATCCTCGAGGAGGGGCGTGGCGCACGGCCCCCGCGGCATGACCGCGATGCTCGACGGCATTCGCGTGCTCGACCTCTCGCGGGTCATCGCGGGACCCTACTGCGCGGCGCTTCTGGGCGACCTCGGGGCCGACGTGATCAAGGTCGAGCGGCCTCCCGCGGGCGATGACCTGCGCGAGCTCCGCGGCCGGAACGGGATCAGCGCCTCCTTCGGGGCCATCAACCGCAACAAGCGCGGGATCGCCATCGACCTCCAGCGCCCCGAGGGCGTCACGATTGCGCTCGAGCTGGCGCAGCGGGCGGATGTGGTCGTCGAGAACTTCCTGCCCGGCGTGGCCGCCAAGCTCGGGCTGGGCTACGACACCATCAGCGCCACCAATCCTGCCGTCGTCTACGTCTCCATCACGGGCTTCGGCCAGGACGGCCCCCATGCCAGACGTCCGGGCTACAACACCATCGCCCAGGGCATGAGCGGGCTCATGGCGCTGACGGGACATCCGGGCGACCCGCCGACCCGGGTCGCCGGCTCCACGTCGGATCTCGCGGCTGCCTGGGTGGCCTTCGGCAGCGTCTGTGCCGCCCTGGTGCACCGCTTCCGCACAGGCCGAGGTCAGTACCTCGACGTGAACCTGCTCGCCTCGAGCCTCTCACTGCTGCCGGACCCGACCGCGATCTACTTCGACACGGGCGTGAAGCCGGTGCGCGAGGGCAACCGCAACCCCGCCATCGCTCCGGGCGGAGCCTACAAGACCAAGGACGGGTACATCACTATCGTGATCATGAACAAGGACCAGTGGGGACGCTTCTGCGCCGCGCTGGGCGAGCCCGAGCTGGAGACGGATCCGCGCTTCGCCACCAATGCCGAGCGCATCGCGCGCTACGACGAGTTCGTGGCCCACGTGGAGTCGCGGCTGACCGAGGCGCCGACGGCCGAATGGGTGGCGCGCTTCGAGTCGGCATCCGTCGCCGCCGGTCCCGTCTACGAGTTCCACGAGGTGTTCGAGGACCCGCAGGTCAAGCACCTCGGGCTCGCGACCACGATGGAGCAGCCCGGCCTGGGGCCCGTGCGTGCGCTGAGCTTCCCGGCGCGCGCCTCGGCCACGCCCGCCTCGATACGTCGCCCCGCACCGCTCCTCGGCCAGCACACGGCGGAGATCCTGGGCGAGCTCGGCTATTCGCCGGAGCAGATCAAGCGGCTGGCGGAGGCCGGGGCCGTCCAGCTCGGCACGTGACCGGCCGAGCCTCCGCTCGCAACGAAGTATGGCTGCAAAGTAGATTGCCTCTGTGCCGCACTGGGGCAAGTTGCGAGCCAGCGTGGTACGTGATGGATCACGATACGTCGGTCCAGAAACTGAGGGCGCGAACAGGCACAATGGAGCCGGGCGCCCGGGAACCGTGGCCGACTCGCCAGTGGTGCTGTTGAGCCCGTGAGCCAGC
>WNGF01000248.1_pt1 | contig 74970 bp, 63 predicted proteins | sample 5400641 | NCBI WGS metagenome assembly WNGF01 (sample SAMN13153371, study PRJNA577476) | soil metagenome | isolation source: 80 cm soil or saprolite under grassland replicate 2 | place: USA:California | collected 2016-06-15
CGCCGTCTCGTAGCAGCGGATGCCCTCGAAGACGCCCCAGCCGTAGTGCAGCGACGGGGTCAGTACGTGGACCCTGGCCTGGTCCCAGTCCACGTACTCCCCGTCCATCCAGATCTTGCTCGTCGGCTGGATCGCCATGGAACGAACCTCCTGTCGAAGCCGACGACCGCGCCGTTGCGGGGGTCTGTTCGACGGCCGGCTCCAGCATCGAGTATCCCATGACTGCCCCGCAGGCAAGCCGACCCGATGGTGCGCGGACGACCCGCTTGCGAAAATCCCATGACTGCCCCGCAGGCAATCCGACCCGATGGCGCACGGACGACCCGCTGGCGAAAATCCCATGACTGCCCCGCAGGCAAGCCGACTCGAATGGGTGTCGACGGACCCCGACGAGCCGGCTGCTCGCCGAACCCAGGGTCGCCCTGCCTGCGGGGCGGGCGCTCAGTCCACCGCGCCGGTCTGGTCGTGGAGGTGGATGAAGGTGCCGTCGTGGGCGCCGATCTCGGCCACCACCTGGTCGAGCACGGCCGCGGGGACGCCGGCGTCGACGGTCAGGGCCATCAGCGCCTCGCCGCCCTGCTTGCGCCGGCCGACCTGCATGCTGGCGATGTTGATGCCGGCGCGGCCGAAGATGGTGCCGACCTTGCCGATCACGCCGGGGCGGTCCTCGTAGAAGAGGAACGCCATGTGGGCGCTCGGGGGCATGTCGACGTCGATGCCGTTGACCGATACCAGCCGCTCGGCGTCGCGGGGGCCAACGGTGGTGCCGGCCACGCCGACCGGTCCGCGCGAGCCGTCTCCGGAGAGGCTGATCAGGTTGACCCAGTCGCGGCTCTGGCGGGTCTTGGTCTCGACCAGCTCGAGGCCGCGCTCGGCGGCGAGCAGGGGCGCGTTCACGTAGGTGACCGGCTCGGCCACCACCGGGGCGAGCATGCCCTTGAGCGCGGCCAGGGTGAGCACGCGGGTGTCGTGCTCGGCGAGGGCGCCCACGTACTGGATGCCGAGCCGGCCGCCGCCGACCACGTTGGCGCGGCCGCCCGGCCCGCCGCCGGCGAGGGCGATATAGAGGCGGCCGAGCTTCTCGGCGAGCTGCAGGAAGGGCCGCAGCCCGTCGGGCACCGGACCGGCGTCGACGTTGACCGCGTTGGGCACGAACTGGCCGGTGAGGGCGAGGATGAGCTGCTCGGCGATGACCAGGCCGGCCTTGTCCTGGGCCTCGGCCGTGGAGGCGCCGAGGTGCGGCGTGACCACCACCCGGTCCAGCTCGAACAGGGGGCTGTGGGTGGTCGGCTCCTCGTTGAACACGTCGAGCGCCGCGCCGCCGAGGTGGCCGGACTCGACCGCCTTGGCGAGGGCGGCCTCGTCCACGATGCCGCCGCGCGCGGTGTTGACCAGGCGCGCGCCCGGCCGCATGGCCGCCAGCTCACGCTCGCCGATCAGCCCGGTGGTCTCCGGGGTCTTGGGCAGGTGCACGGTGACCACCTCGGCCCGGGTCAGCACCTCCGCCATCGAGGCCAGCTCGACCCCCATCTGGGCGGCGCGGTCGCGGGAGACGTACGGGTCGTAGGCGATCACGCGCATGCCGAAGGCGTTGAGGCGCTGGGCGACCAGGGCGCCGACCCTGCCGAGGCCGACGATACCGACCGTCTTGCCGTACAGCTCGGAGCCCTGGAAGCGCGAGCGCTCCCAGCGGCCGTCGCGCAGGGCGGCGTTCGCCTGCGGGATGTTGCGGGCCTGCGCCAGGATCAGCGCCACGGTGTGCTCGGCGGCCGAGATGACGTTGGACTGGGGCGCGTTGACCACCATCACGCCCAGTCGCGTCGCCGCCTTGACGTCCACGTTGTCGAGGCCGATGCCGGCCCTCGCGACCACCTTGAGGTTGCGTCCGGCGCTGAGGACCTCGGCGTCGACCTGGGTGGCCGAGCGGACCACCAGGGCGTCGGCCTCGGCCACCGCGGCGAGCAGCGCGGCACGGTCGAGCGAGTCGTGCGCGTCCACCTCGAAGCGTTCGCGCAGCAGCTCGACGCCGGCCTCGGCCAGCGGCTCGGCGATCAGGATCCGGACCATGAACCGGGAGCCTAGTCCTCCTCGGCCCCGTCCAGCCAGGGCATACCGGCACGCACGGTTCGGCCGGTTCGGTCGGCCGGGTGCGCGCGGGCGGCCTCGCGCAGGCGCCCGAGGGTGGGCCGGCCGGCCGCGTGCTCGTCGAGCCACTCGCGGGCGAACGCGCCCGAGCCGGCCTGGTCGAGGATGCGGCCGAGCTCGGCCACGGCGGCCTCGCCGACGAGGCGGGGACCGCGGGTGCCCGCGCCGTACTCGGCCACCTCCGACAGGCCGCGCGTCATCCCCGCCAGGCCGCGCCGCTGCAGCAGCTCGGCCGTGAGCCCGAGCTGGTGCACGCACTCGAGGTAGGCAACCTCGGGCTGGTGACCGGCGGCGACCAGGGCGTCGAAGGCGGCCCTGGCGAGGGCGGCGACGCCGCCGCCGAGCACGACCTGGGCGCCGAACAGGGCGGTCTCGGTCTCCTCCTGGAAGGTGGTGACCAGCGCACCCGCGCGGGTCCCGCCGATCGCCCTGGCGTAGGACTTGGCCAGGTCCCACGCCTTGCCGCTCGAGTCCTGGGCGACGGCGAGCAGCACGGGCACGCCGCGATCGCGCCGGTACTGCTCCCGCACGGCCGCGCCAGGTCCCTTGGGGGCGACCATGACCACGTCGACTCCGTCGGGGGGCGTCAGGTGGCCGAAGTGGATGCTGAAGCCGTGCGCGAACAGCAGCGCGTCGCCGGGCTTCAGCTGGGGCGCGACCTCCCGCTCGAAGACGCCCGGCTGGTCGGCCTCCGGCACCAGCAGGGCCACCAGGTCGGCCCAGGCGACCGCCTCGGCCGGCGTCGCCACCGGCAGCCCTGCCGCGACGGCACGGACCTCCGAAGGGGACCCGGCGCGCAGCCCGACGCGCACCTCGCAGCCGGAGTCGCGCAGGTTGCGGGCGTGCGCCTCCCCTTGCGCGCCGTAGCCGAGCACCGCCACCTTGCGGGCCTGGACCAGCCCGAGGTCGGCGTCGGCGTCGTAGTAGACGGTCGCCATGGCGTCGTTGCCTCCTCAGCTTCCCGCCATGCTCACGGAAATGTCGGGAAAGAAAAAACCTCCTGCCACGGTGGGCATAGGAGGCGTCGCGCGGGCCGTCGCGGCCCGCGCTAGGTAAGGCGTACCTGGGTTCGGCGGCTTGGCATCGTTGCCTCGGAGAAACTCGGATTGGGGCGGCTCTACGCCATCGTACCCGCTCGGGTCGATTCCCATCACCGCGGTCCCTCGCGCTGGCGCGGCGGCGCATCCTCGGGCACGATCACCGACGGCAGTCGTGGCGCCAGCCTGCGGGCTCGCCGCGGCGGGCCGGCACCGCCCCCCGGTCATGGCAGCGAAGGAGCAGCGATGCGCGCACTGGTCAGCGACCCCTCCGCCTCCCCGGCCCTGGCCCTGGCCGAGGTGCCGGAGCCCGCACCCGGCCCGGGCCAGATCCTGGTCGAGATGGAGGCCGCATCGGTCAACCGGGGGGAGGTCCGCACGGCCGGACGGCAGCCGCCGGGCAAGGTGATCGGCTGGGACGTGGCCGGCACGGTCGCCGCCCTCGGCGAGGGGGTCGACCAGTTCGAGGTCGGCCAACGGGTGGTCGCCCTGGTCACGGACGGCGGCAGCTTCGCCGAGCGGGTGGCCGTCCCCGCCGAGTGGGTCGCGCCGCTGCCGGCGGCGTGCGACTCGGTGATGGCCGCCACCCTGCCGGTCGCCGGGCTGACCGCGCTCGGCATCCTGCGCCTCGCGCGCGTCCACGCCGGCGACCGCGTGCTGGTCACCGGCGCCGCCGGCGGGGTCGGGCTGCTCACCGTGCAGCTCGCGCGGGACACCGGAGCGAAGGTGACCGGGCAGGCGCGCACCGCCGAGCGTGCCAAGGTGGTCGCGGACGCCGGCGCCGAGCCGCTGCTCCACCAGGGAGACGGCAGCGAGGTCGATGGCAGCTTCGACGTGATCCTCGACGGCATCGGCGGGCCCATGTTCGGCCCGCTGCTGCGCGCCACCGCCCCCCACGGCCGTCTGGTGGCCTACGGCAACTCGGCCGACGCGGAGTCCAGCTTCCGGGTGGAGGACTTCTACCCCAAGGGCATCACCGTCTACGGCTTCCGGGTGTTCCTCAACGTCGCCGCCGACCAGGGCGTCAAGGACCTCGCCAGGCTCGCCGACGAGGCGGCGGCCGGCCGGCTGGCGCTGCAGGTGCAGGCCACGGCGCCCCTGACCGACGCCCTCGACCTGATCCGCGACCTCTACGACCGCAAGGTCACCGGCAAGGCGGTCATCACCCGCCTGTAGCGGCGGCGCGAGCGGCTCGCCCTGGAGGGCGCCGCGGCGTCCACCAGGAGCGCGGCCCGGACTACCCGGGAGCGCCCGTGGTGCCCTGGTCGGGGGCGAGCAGGCGCTCGACGGTGGCGCGGTCGTAGCCGAGCGCGGCGAGGATTTCCTCGGTGTGCTCGCCGAGCAGGGGCGGGGGCAGGGTCAGCGCCGGCGGCGTGGCGGACATGGCGACCGGGGCGCGGACCTGAGGTAGGGGGCCGCTAGCGTGCTCCACCTCGGCGACCAGGCCGACGGCGCGCACGTGCTCGTCGGCGAACACCTGGTCGAGGCGGTTGACCGGGGCGACGGGCACGCCGGCGGCGCCGAGGGCCGCCTGCCAGTGCCCGGCGGGCCGCGTGGTCAACACCGCCTCCAGCTCGCCCGTCAGCGCGGCGGCGTGGCCGACCCGGGTGGCGTTGTCGGAGAAGCGCGGGTCGTCCGCCAGCTCCGGCCGGCGGAGGGCGACGCAGAGCCGGCGGAACTGGGCGTCGTTACCGGCCCCGATGACCACTGCCCCGCCGGCGCAGGCGTAGGCCCCGTACGGGGCGATGTTGGGGTGGTGGTTGCCGAGCGGCTCGGGCACCTGGCCGCCGATCAGGTAGTTGGCGGCCTGGTTGGCGAGCAGGGCGATGGTGGTCTCCAGCAGCGGCACCTCGATGCGCTGGCCCTGGCCGCTGCGGTCGCGGTGGCGCAGGGCGGCGAGCACCGCCACGGCCGTGTGCAGGCCGGCGACCAGGTCGCCCACGGCCACGCCGACCTTTGTGGGCGGCCCGCCGGCCGGGCCGGTGATGCTCATCAGGCCGGAGCGGGCCTGGACCATGGCGTCGTAGCCGGGCTCGTCGCCGGCGGGCCCGTCCGAGCCGGCCCCGCGGATGGAGGTCCACACCAGCCCGGGGTGGCGCGCCAGCTCGGCGTCCGGGTCCAGCCCGAAGCGCTCGAGGTGGCGTGGGAGGAAGTTCTCGACCACCACGTCGGCGCTGGCCAGCAGCCGGTCGAGGACCTCGCGATGGTCGGGCCGGGTGAGGTCGAGCGCGACCGAGCGCCTGCCCCGGTTGACGCTGAGGAAGTAGGCGGCGTCCGGGCCGCGGAACGGCGGTCCCCAGCGGCGCGTGTCGTCGCCGCCGGCGGGGCGCTCGACCTTGATGACGTCGGCGCCGAGGTCGGCGAGGACCATGGTGGCGTACGGGCCGGCGAGCACCCGGGAGAGGTCGAGCACGCGCACCCCGTCGAGCGCGCGCGGCGCTGCCGTGGGCGCCGGCGCAAGCGCCGGCCAGTCGGGCTTCAGTGCGCCGGCTGCTCGTCGCCGGCGGCGCGCTCCTCGTCGGCGGCGTAGTGCGCCAGCGCCTCGTAGTACCAGGCCAGCGAGTCGTCCGGCCCGTTGGCGAAGCGGCGCTGCGCCTTCTGGATCGGGAAGGTGCAGTTCACCCTGCCGATGTCGAGCACCTCGGCGCTGCCGTCGGGGTTCCAGCGCCCGCCGAGCGTGCGGACCACCACCTCGCCGACGTAGCAGCCCACCCCGACCGCGAGGGACTCCGGCACGTAGGAGGAGCCGGGCGGGTCGAACGAGTCGGCGATGAAGTCCTCGAGCGAGCGCACGCTGTCGGCGCTGTAGTCGAGCGCGAGCGCGGGAGCGATGTCACCGACGATCGCGACGAAGCTGGCAGCCTCTTTCTGGAAGGGAGACGACTGCTCGCGAGGCGCTGGACCGGCGCGACGCCTACGGAACACAGGCACCTCCGGATTCCGCCGCCGCGTGCACGCTTGGGCGTCCGCCAGACGCCGTCGCCTGGGGAGTCGAAGGGGAAGCTGACCGGCTCACCTGGATACTGTCTCACTGCGCTTCTTCGTTGCCCACATCCGGCCGAATCAAACTAGATTCTCGAAAAGCTCGAAGTAAACACTCAGCGCCTACGGAACGGCGTCCTGGTGCCGCTCGCCGGGCGCGGGCGCGCGCTCCACCTTGGCCGCGTCGACCTCCTCCGGGCTGCGGAGCAGCAGCACGCGGCGCAGGCCTTCGCCCTCCAGCCCGCCGAGCCAGCGGCGCAGCAGCGCCTGCTGCCGGCGGACGGTCCGGGGCGGGACGCGGCGGTCGCGTGCCTCGTTGCGCTCGACGCACAGCGCGGCGGGGAGGTCGAGGACGATCGCCACCGGCTCGCTGCCGTGCTCGCGGGCGAGGGCGACCAGCGGGCGCCGCGACGCCGGCTCGACGTTGGTGGCGTCGACCACGGTGAGGCGGCCGGTGGCCAGCCGCCTGGCGGCGACCAGGTGCAGGATCTCGAAGGCGGCCGCGGTGGCCGACATGTCGCGCTCGTCGCCGGCGACCAGCGCCCGGTAGGCGTCCGAGGAGAGCACCTCCGAGGGGAGGAAGTGCCTTGCCGCAAAGGTCGACTTGCCCGAGCCAGACGCGCCCACCAGCAGCACCAGCGACCGCTCGGGCACGACGATGCGCAGCTCGGCGGGGCGCTCCGGCAGCTCGGCCGCCTCCCCTCGTGGCCGGTGGCTCAGCGAGATGATACGGGCGGGCAGCGATTGCCGGGAGGGCGCCGGAACCCGCGGGTGAGGGGAGGGTACCCGCGGGTTCCGGCGGTGGCTGACGGGCCGACCGGGCCCCCGGCGCCGTCAGCTCGTCTGGCAGGCGTTGCTGGTGTCCACGCCGGTCACGTCCGGGCAGCGGTTGTCGCCGGTGCCGCCCTCGTGGTGGTCCCGACCGTCCCCGCCGGTGAGCGTGTCGTCGCCCGGGCCGCCGGAGAGCACGTCGGCGCCGTCGGCGCCGCTGAGCCGGTCGTCGCCTTCACCCCCGTAGAGGGCGTCGTCACCGCCGCCGCCCGAGATGGCGTCGTCGCCGGCGTCGCCGAAGACGACGTCGTCACCGCCGCCGCCCGAGATCGTGTCGTCGCCGCCCTCGCCGCAGATGACGTCGTCAGCCGAGGTGCCGGTGAGGTGGTCGTCGCCGGCGGTGCCCTCGATCGTGCAGCCGCGCGGGGAGGCGTTGAACTCCTCGACGGCGAGTGGTGGGCGCAGGGCGCGCTCGACGCCGTCGGTCACGAACAGCCTGCGCAGCATGTCGCCGGTCAGGGCGTTGCCGATGGCGCCCATGATCATGCCCTGGTCGAGCGCCAGGTAGGAGTCGGAGACGACCCCGGAGTCGACGTTCACGGAGTCGAGGAAGCCCCACTTGGTGTAGATGTGGAAGTTGCGCTCCAGCTTGGTGACGTTGTCGATCGTCTGCTCGGGCGCCCAGCGCAGCGCGAGGAACGCCGCGTGCGGCGAGACCACGCCGTTGGTGTACGCGGCGGGCGCCGGGTCCGGCTTGGGGTCACGGCCGGGGCAGCCCTCGAAGCCGTGGTCGACCAGGGTCTTGTCGTTGTTGGAGTAGTAGCCGTCCGGGTTCATGCCGAGGGCGTCGACCCCGTAGGCGTCGTAGCCGCCCTCGGGGATGTTGGCGGGCGAGAAGCCCCAGTAGCCGTAGCCGGTGTCGTGTAGGCCGTGGTTGATCTGCGCCTTCACCCACAGGGGGTGGTTGGCCCGCCAGCTGCCGCCTGCCCACTTCTCCTCGGGGACGAACAGGGTCGGCATCAGCGCCTCGAACATGCTGCCGCCCCAGGCGGGGGTGACCCGGGTGTTGCCGTAGGGGTAAGCACCGTCGAACACGTCCACGCCGAAGTAGCTGCGGTGGAACCCGACCGGCCTGGTCTCCTGCCAGCTCCAGTCGCAGGTGTCGGGGAAGCTGCGCCAGGTGCCGAAGTACTCCTTCTGTGGGATCTCGCCCTTGGCGATGCCGACGTAGCTGGCGATGCGGCTCTCGCTCACGGTGGTGTCGTAGCAGCAGGGCGCCGCGCTGGTGTCCGGGGCGTAGTGGAACAGGATGCGGTTGACGTCCGGACGGTAGTAGAAGCCGAAGTTCATGCTGTCGAACAGCGCCCCCGCGCGCGGTGACAGCTCGGGCACGCCGCGGCGCACCAGCTGCAGGCCGACCGCCAGCCAGCCGTTGTCCACCGACGACAGGATCGGGGTGAGGGGCTCGCCGGTCGGCGGCCAGGTGGTCAGCTTCGCCCCGTTGCGGTGGTCGTACCAGTTGTAGTACTGGCCGCTGGAGCCGTAGCGCTCCATGTGCTCGAGCGACGAGACGGTCTTGGACAGCCGCCCGACGACCTCGCGGTGGTCGACGAAGCCGAGCCGCTCGGCCACCAGGGTGCTCCACATGTACGCGCCGATGTTGGTGGTCGAGGTCTCGACGTCGCGGGTGCCGTCCGCCTTCAGCTTGTCGGTGGGCAGGCCGGAGCGGTCGTCGACCATCGCCACGAACGAGGCCCAGGTGGCCTTGGCGTAGCGCCGCAGCGTCTGCTCGGAAGAGCTGGCGGCCACGCCGCCGGACGGCTGCGCCGGCGCAGCCGGCGCGAGCGCCCACGCGAGCAGCGCGAGCGACCAGGCGATCACGACGACTCGCAGCAGCCTCCCCGGCCGCCGTCGGATGGGGGTGCGCATCGCTTCCTCCTTGACGCGGCGCTGCGGCACGAGGGCCTTGGGCTCGGCTCTGTAAGCGCTTTCATGCGCCGGAGATCATTGCCCGATGCGAGCGGCGGCAAACCCGTAGCGGCGGCTCGGCGCCGGACGGCGCCAACCAATACGGCTAGGTGCCGCAGGTCACGCCTGGCGGGTGAGCCGTTCGACCAGGGGGAGGACGCGCTCGCGCACGGTGGCGTAGGAGAAGTGGCGCAGGCTGGCCTGGTAGTTGGCCTCGGCCATGGCGGCGGCCTGGTCCGGGGAGGCGAGCAGGTCGCGGACCTGGGTGACGGCCTCGGGGGTGACGGCGCCGTCGAGCTCGATGCAGCGGACGCCGGTCGGGGCGATGTCGTCGGCGTAGACCTGGTAGCGATTGACCAGCACCGGCCGCCGGTGGAAGAAGGCCTCCAGCAGGGCGTTGCCGAAGCCCTCCCAGACAGACGGGAAGCAGACCAGGTCGGCGGCGGCGTAGGCGTCGGCCAGGTCGGGGCCGTCGGGGGCGCCCACCCCGGCGGGGACGAAGCGCAGGTCGACGCCGAGCCGCTCCGCCGGGGCGCGCAGGCGCGCGCCGTAGTCGCGTCCCTCGTCGCCCTCGGCGTGGGTGACGGCGACGGTCACGGGCGGGCCACCGGCCGCCCGCAGGCGCGCGGCGAGGTCGACGGTCGCCTCGATCCACTTGCGCGGCACCACCCTGGTCGGCTGCAGCAGCAGCACCTCGTCGGCCGCGAGCCCGGCGGCCTTGCGGTAGCGCGCTCCGTCGCCGGGCTGTCGCGGGCCGCGCTCGAAGTCCATCACGTTGGGCAGCACGGTCGCCTCGACGGCGCGCCGGCGCGCCAGCTCCTTGGCGGCTGCCGAGTTGATCACCAGGTGCGCCATGCGCTCGAGCAGCGGCGGGAAGGCCGCGCCGAGCACGTCGGCGACGGCGTTGGGGAAGAACCGCTCCCGCTCCCACCAGAAGTCGTGGTGGTGGGCGAGCAGCGGCAGCCCCTGCTCGACCAGCACCTCGGTCAGGGCGAGCCCGAGCGGCAGCTGCATCGGCAGGCACAGCACGTTCTGGGCGACCACCAGGTCGACGCCGAAGTCGGCGACGAAGCCGCGCAGGGCGCCCTTCAGCTCCTCGGTCCGCTCCCGGATCAGCGCGGTGGTGGCCGGGCTGCGCGTCGCGACCCCGAAGCAGGCCGCCTCCAGGGCGCGGTTCGCCTCGCTCTCGAAGTGGGCGCCGGGGTGCAGGCGCCCCGGTGCGAAGCGCTCCCCCAGCTCCCCGGCGAACCAGACCACCCGGTGGCCGGCCCCCGCGAGCACCTCCCCCAGCTTGGCCGCCTCCAGCGTGACCCCGTCCGTCCCGGCGAAGCGCGTCGAGACCATGCCGACGACCAGCTCACGCGCCTGTTGCACGGCCACCTCCTCGCGCTGGGCGCCCGACCTCACGCCGGCCTCGACCTCGCCCGGCGACTACCGCCCGATGGCCTGGCGCAGCAGGTCGGTGACCAGCTTGGGGTTGGCGCGGCCCTTGGTCTCGCGCATCACCTGGCCGACCAGGGCGCCGAGCACGCCCTCCTTACCGCCCCGGTACTTGGCGGCCAGCTCGGGGCTGCCGGCCACCACCCGCTCCACCACCGCCTCGAGGGCGGCGGCGTCGGAGATCTGGGCCAGGTCCTTGCGCTCGACCACCGTGGTCGGCGAGGCCTCGCTGGTGAACATCTCGGTGAGCACGTCCTTGGCCGCGGTCGCCGAGACGGTGCCGCCGGCGACCAGGTCGAGCAGCTCGCCGAGTCGCTCCGGGCCGACCGGGTTGTCGGCCATGGTGCGCTTGAACTCGTGCAGGCCGCGCTGCAGCTCGCCCATGACCCAGCCGGCCACCACCCGCGGGTCGCGCGCGGCCTTGCCGCCGGCGCCGGCCACGACCTGCTCGAAGTAGCCGAGCACCTCGGGGTCGCGCGACAGCCAGCCGACCTCCTTGGCGCCGAGGCCGGTGGCTGCGGCGAGGCGGCGGCGGCGCTCGGCCGGCAGCTCGGGCAGTGCCCGCCTGACCTCCTCGACCCAGGCCGGTGTGGCCTCGATCGGCACCAGGTCGGGCTCTGGGAAGTAGCGGTAGTCGGTGGCGTACTCCTTGGAGCGCATCGGCTCGGTGCGCCCGGCACCCTCGTCCCAGTGGCGCGTCTCCTGTGCCAGGCTGCCGCCCTCGGCCAGCACGCGGCGCTGCCGCTCGGCCTCGTAGCCGACCGCCCGGTACAGGCTGCGCAGCGAGTTCAGGTTCTTCAGCTCCACCTTGGTGCCGAGCTCGGCGTGGCCGACCGGCCGGATGGAGATGTTCACGTCGAAGCGCATGGAGCCCTCTTCGAGCTTCACGTCCGAGACCCCCAGGGAGGCGAGCACCGCCCGCAGCTCCTCGGCGTAGGCGCGGGCCTCGTCGGCGCTGCGCATGTCGGGCTCGGAGACGATCTCCACCAGGGGGATGCCGGCCCGGTTGTAGTCGACCAGGGAGTACTCCGCGCCGTGGATGCGGCCGGTCGCACCGACGTGCAGCGTCTTGCCGGTGTCCTCCTCCAGGTGGACGCGGGTGATGCCGAAGCGCCGCTGCTCGCCGTCGAGGTCGACGTCCAGCCAGCCGCCTACGCAGAGGGGCTCGTCGTACTGGCTGATCTGGTAGTTCTTGGGCATGTCGGGATAGAAGTAGTTCTTGCGGTGGAACTGCGAGTGCTCGGCGATGCGGCAGTTCAGCGCCAGCCCGATGCGGGCGGTGTACTCGATGGCGCGGCCGTTGGCCACGGGCAGCGAGCCGGGCTCGCCGAGGCAGACCGGGCAGGTCTGGGTGTTCGGCTCGGCCCCGAAGGCGGTCGGGCAGGCGCAGAACATCTTCGACGCGGTGGCCAGCTCGCAGTGGGTCTCGATGCCGATGACGGTCTCGTAGTGGCGCACCTCGGTCTGCTCGACGGTGGCGGTCACGAGCGCACCTCCCCCGCACCGCGGTGGCCGCCGCCAGCCGCGAGCACCTCGGGCGGGCGCTCGACCACGCCCCGGTCCTGCTCGAACGCGTGGGCGGCGCGGAACATGGTCGCCTCGCCGAGCGCCGGCGCGATCAGCTGCAGCCCGACGGGCAGGCCGTCGGCCAGCCCCGCCGGGACGGTGACGGCCGCGTTGCCCGCCAGGTTGACCGGGACGGTGAACACGTCCGACAGGTACATGGCCAACGGGTCGTCGACCCTGGCGCCGAGCTTGAACGCCACCGTCGGCGAGGTCGGGCCGGCGAGCAGGTCGAAGCGCTCGAAGGCGGTCTCGAACTCGCGCCGCACCAGGGTGCGGGCCTTCTGCGCCTGGCCGTAGTAGGCGTCGTAGTAGCCGGCCGAGAGCGCGTAGGTGCCGAGCATGATGCGCCGCTTGACCTCGGGCCCGAAGCCGGCCTGGCGGGTGCGCTGCATCATGTCGACCACGTCGCTGGGGTCCTTGACGCGCAGGCCCCAGCGCACGCCGTCGTAGCGCGCCAGGTTGGAGGAGCACTCCGCCGGCGCGATCAGGTAGTAGGCGGACAGGGCGTACTCGAACGAGGGCAGCGAGCACTCCTCCACCCGAGCGCCGAGCCGCTGCAGCCGCTCGACCGCCTCGCGCGCCCGCGCGAGCACCCCGGCTTCGGCGCCGTCGTCGGGGAACATCTCCTTGACCACGCCGATGCGCATCCCCGCGACGCCCGCGTCGAGCCGGGAGGTGAAGTCGGTCGGGGCGTCGGCGATCGAGGTCGAGTCCATCGGGTCGTGGCCGGCGACCGCCTCGAGCAGCAGGGCGGCGTCGCGCACCTCGCGGGCGAGCGGGCCGACCTGGTCGAGGGAGGAGGCGAAGGCGATCAGCCCGTACCGCGAGACCAGGCCGTAGGTCGGCTTGACGCCGACGATGCCGCAGAGCGCGGCCGGCTGGCGGATGGAGCCGCCGGTGTCGCTGCCGATGCCGAGCGTGGCCTGCCCGGCGGCGACCGCCGCGGCCGACCCGCCTGAGGACCCGCCGGGCACGCGCTCCGTGTCCCAGGGGTTGCGGGTCGGCCCGAAGCCGGAGTTCTCGGTGGACGAGCCCATGGCGAACTCGTCCATGTTGGTCTTGCCGAGCACCACCACGCCCGCTCGGCGCAGCCGGTCGACCACGGTGGCGTCGTACGGGGGGCGGAACTCGTCCAGGATCTTCGAGCCGGCCGTGGTCCGCAGGCCCTTGGTGACCAGCACGTCCTTGAGGGCGAGGGGCACGCCGGCGAGCGGGCCGAGCCGCTCGCCGGCGGCGCGGGCGGCGTCGACCGCGCGCGCGTCCGCCAGGGCCTGCTCGTCCGAGACGGTGAGGAAGGCGTGGAGCACGTCGTCGCTGGCCCGGATGCGCTCCAGGTGCGCCTCGACGACCTCGACGGCGCTGGCCTCGCCCCTGGCGTAGAGGGCGGCGAGCTCGTGGGCGGGCAGTTCCGTGAGGGCGGCGCTCATGCCCCCTCCTCGATGATCCGCGGCACGGCGAAGCGGTCCTGGTCGACCTCTGGCGCGGTGGACAGCGCCTCCTCGCGCGTCAGGCACGGCCCCACCACGTCGTCGCGCCAGACGTTCACCCGCGGCAGCGGGTGGGAGGTGGGCGGCACGCCCTCGGTCGGCAGCCGCTTGACCTTCTCCGCCTCCTCGAGGATCACCGAGAGCTGGGACTGGAAGCGGTCGAGCTCCTCGTCGGTGAGGGCGAGGCGGGCGAGACGGGCGACGTGCTGGACGTCGGCGCGGCTGATGGCCATGGCACTCCTTCGGGGCGCCGCCGCGTGCGGGCGGCGGCTGCCGCCCTGCAGGCCGGCGGCGCCTACGGGCAGGTCGGGACGGTCGAGTCTACCGTTCCCGACCCGCTGAGCACCCGCCGGTTTCCCGCTGGAGTGCCGCTGGGGGCATGGCGGTCGGCGCGAGGCCTACCACCATGCCCCCACGACGGCCGGGCTTCGGACCACCTCCCGGGCCCGGCGTCAGGCGAGCGTCAGCGGGCGACGTGCCCCGGCCGGCGCCGGTTGTCGGTGAACAGCAGGAAGGCGCAGCCGCCGACGACCAGCATGACACCGACCGCGAGCAGCAGGCCGCTCGGGGCGCCCGTGAACGGCAGCGGTCCCTGCACGCCGGGAGCGGTCACGATCTGGTTCGATCCCGCCGCCTCGTCGACGCCCTCGACCTGGGCGGCCGAGTTCGGCGGTGCGGCCTGGTTCACCTGCTGCGCGGGGGGTGGCGGCGGAGGCGCCTCGGTGGCTGGCGGAGCCTGGCCACCCTGCTGCGCGGTCGTCTCGGGAGCCTGGGTGTCCGGCGGTGCCGCGGTGGTCTCCGGTGCCGCGGTGGTCTCGGGCGCCGCGGTCGTGGTGGTCTCCTGCGCCACGGTGGTGGTCGTGGCACCGCCACCGTTGCCGCCGGTGACGGTCAGGCGCACGCAGTCGTACGGCATGGCCAGCTTGGCGGCCTTGGTCATGGCGGTGCGGTGGGAGCCGTCGGCGTCGTTGACGCACAGCTTCTTGTTGCCCGCATTCAGCCCGGTGATCGTCAAGCTGAAGTCACCGTTGCCGTTGTCCTCCACGGCCTTGAAGAAGTCCAGCGGGGCCGCGTCGGCGTTCGGCGCCGACTGGCCGTCGCCGATGTCCTGCACCCACACGTGCGAGTGGCCGCGCTGGATGCCCTCCGGGTTGAGGACCGAGCGCTCGGCGTAGTAGCCGCCTGTGGCCGCGGCCAGGAAGCGGTCGCGGACCACGTTCTTGGAGCTGATGCTGACCTGGAAGTCCTGGCCCGCGGCGACCTGCTCGGGCGCGCTGGTGATCAGCACGGCTGGCGTCTTGTCAGAGACCTCGCCGGAGTCGACCGCCACGCAGGTGTTGCCCTTCTGGAAGCCGTCGTTGGTCGTCAGCGGGCTGTCGTCGCAGCTCTTGGAGAGCGGCGCGTCGCCGTCGCTGGTGGCGGGGTCGTTGGGCTTGGCAGCCTCCTGGGCACTGACCGCGCCGAGGAGGCCGAACAGGACGCCCGTGACGATCGCGACCAGCGCGAGTCGGCGGGCCGAGGCCTCCGACAGCAGGCCTCGGCGTGCGCCACGGGACGACCGCGAAGGTGCGTCGTGCTGAGGCATTCCTGTAACCACCTTTCACCAACAGGGCGCGAGCCGAGCGCCCGAGGGCTTCGAGCGCCCGGCTGCCGTCATGGGTTCGCTAGCCTTGGGGAGCCGGCGCTGCGGTCGTGTCCGGCGCTGCGGTCGTGTCGGGGGGAGCTGCGGTCGTGTCGGGGGGAGCGGCCGCAGTGGTGGTGGTCTGCTGCGCCGCGGTGGTGGTGGTCTGCTGCGCCGCGGTCGTGGTGGTCGCGCCACCGCGGCCCTGGAAGACGAACAGGCGCACGCAGTCGTACGGCATGGCCAGCTTGGCGGCCTTGGTCATGGCGGTGCGGTGGGAGCCGTCGGCGTCGTTGACGCACAGCTTCTTGTTGCCGGCGGTCAGCGCGGTGATCGTCAGGGTGAAGTCGCCGTCGCCGTTGTCCTCCACGGCCTTGAAGAAGTCCAGCGGCGCGGCGTCCGCGTCAGGCGCCGACCTGCCGTCGCCGATGTCCTGCACCCACACGTGCGAGTGCCCGCGCTGGATGCCCTGCGGGTTCAGCACCGAGCGCTCGGCGTAGTAGCCGCCTGTGGCCGCGGCCAGGAAGCGGTCGCGCACCACGTTGCGCGAGCTGATGGAGATCTGGAAGTCCTGGCCCGCCGCGACCCTCCTGGGCGCCCTGGTGATCAGCACGGCTGGCGTCTTGTCAGAGACCTCGCCGGAGTCGACCGCCACGCAGGTGTTGCCCTTCTGGAAGCCGTCGTTGGTCGTCAGCGGGCTGTCGCCACAGTCCTTGGAGAGCGGCGCGTCGCCGTCGCCGGTCGCGGGATCGTTGGCCTGGGCGCCGCCATTCTGGTCCTGACCGGGTGGCGGCTGCTGGGCCTCCTGGGCGCTGACGATGCCGATCACGCCGAGCAGCGCGCCGGCCACCAGAGCGACGATGAGCACCCGGCGACTGAAGAAGCTGGGAGCTCCTCCGCCTTCGGTGCGGTACGACCGCGACGGGGATGGACCCGTTTGCGGCATCTGTAGACCACCTTTCTCACCGAGGGGCGCAGCCAGCCGGAAGCCTGCGCCGACGGGACGACCGCAGGCGGCACCTCGCCGTGGGGACGGCGACGCGCGCTACCTGCGCCGGGATTGCCACACGGACCACCTGGGGGAGCGGGCCGTGCGAAAAGCCTTGCGATATATGGCAACCAGTGGGGGCTGGTCGGGAGCGACCTTACTGCCGGCCTTGAGGTTGGTCAAATCGAGGCCAATCGCTCACCGATCCGATATCGCCCCGTGATCTATATCAGCTCCCGATATACGTCTAGGACGGTGTTGCCCTGTCACAAGGCATATCCGCAGGGAGTCCGCGGTGATTCCCGAAACCGGGCCACCAGATCCGGCTGTTTTCGGCAACCGTCCCGATCCCGTCCGCCGGCGGAACCCAATGCATCGCGGGCGGCGGTTGCGAGGCCAGATTCCCGGTGACGGCGCCGGGCGTCAGCCGGCGCCGTAGCTGTCGCGCAACTCGGGGTCGTTCACGGCCAGGCGCACGGCGTCGCTCACCTCGCGCTGGAACACCAGCCCGGCGAGCACGCTCAGGCCGGCGAAGGCGAACAGCTCCCAGGCGTAGCCGTGGATCACCTGAAGGACCAGGCCGACGGTGGCGGGAACCAGGCCGAGCAGCACCGCCTGGCCGGCCCAGCCCATCGCCAGGCCGCGGAAGCCCATCGCCCTGGCGCGTTCGGCCCGCGGCCACCGCTCCCGCGGGTCGGAGGTCCGCAGGGCCTGCTTGCCGACCACCAGCAGGCGACTCGGCCGCAGCGCCCAGGCGGCCAGGCCGAGGATCGCGACCACCAGCACGGCGGCCGTGGCGGTCACGGCAAGGCTGCCGCCACGGATGCGCTCGCCCCCCATGCGGTTCAGCCCGGCATGGACCATCGCCGCGACCAGGATCCCGGCAAACAGGAAGCCGATCCGGACCAGACGAACGATCGGCTCGGGATCCGGTCCCTCCTGGCCGGGGCCGTCGCCCGGGCGCGAGCCCTCCGGGTCCCACGGCGTCCAGACGTCACTCACCGGCCGCCCCCTCGCCCTCGTCCTCGTCAGCCTGCTCGTCGCCGTCCACCGTGCCATGTTCCAGGAGGCGCCGGAAGCCCCCCTCGTCGAGGGTGGTCACCCCCAGCTCGGCCGCCTTGGCAGCCTTGGCGCCGGGGTCGACGCCGACGACCACGTAGTCCGTCTTCTTGGAGACGCTGCCGGTGACCCGGCCGCCACGCTGCTCGATAGCGTCGACGGCCTGGTCGCGGGTGAAGCCGTCGAGGCCGCCGGTGAGCACGATCGCCTTGTCCGCGAGGACCTGTGGCAGCTCGGGGCCGTCGCCTGCGGCCTTGGTGTTCACCCCCGCCTGGTCCAGCCGGCGCAGCAGGTCGCGGTTGCCCTCGTCGGCGAACCAGGCGGCCGCGCTGGCGGCGATCGTCGGGCCGATCCCGTCGATCGCGGCGAGCTCCTCGGCACTGGCCGCGGCGATCCGTTCCAGTGACTTGAGGCGATTGGCCAGGACGGTGGCCGCGAAGTCGCCCACGTGGCGGATGGACAGGCCGACCAGCAGCCGGTCGAGCGGGCGCTGCTTGGACGCCTCGATCGCGTCGAGCAGGTTGGCGATGCTCCTGTCCTTGAAGCCGGGCAGCGCGGCCAGGTCCTCGGCGGTGATCCGGTAGACGTCGGCGACGTCGTCGAGCTTGCCCGCGGCAAGGAGGGCGGAGACGGTCTTCTCGCCGAGGTGCTCGATGTCCATGGCGCCGCGGCCGGCGAAGTGGACGATGGTCGCCCAGCGCTGCGCCGGGCAGCCGGTGGTGTTGGGGCAGCGGATCACCACCTCGCCCTCCGGCCGGACCAGTGGCGTGCCGCACTCGGGACAGTTCTCCGGCATGGCCCAGGGCTCGGCTCCTGGCGGGCGCTTGCTCAGGACCGGGCCGATCACCTCGGGGATGACGTCGCCGGCCTTGCGCACGAACACGGTGTCACCCGGGCGCACGTCCTTGCGGGTGAGGTCGTCGATGTTGTGCAGGGTGGCGAGGCCGACGGTGGAGCCGGCCACCAGCACCGGCTCGAGCACCGCGAAGGGGGTGGCCGCGCCGGTCCGTCCGATCGACACCATGATGTCGCGCAGCAGGGTGGTGCGCTCCTCCGGCGGGTACTTGTAGGCGATCGCCCAGCGCGGGAAGCGGGAGGTGTGGCCGAGCTCCTCCTGCTGGCGGGCGGAGTCGACCTTGACCACCACCCCGTCGATCTCGTACTCGAGGTCGTGGCGGTGCTCGGCCCAGTGGGCGACGAACGCCTCGGCCTCCTCTGGGGTGGCCGCGCCCCTGGTCTCCTTCGCCACTGGCAGGCCGGCTGACTCGCAGAACCTCAGGAACTCGGAGTGGGAGGCGAACCTGGCGCCCTCGGCCAGGCCGAACGAGTGGCACAGCAGCTTGAGCCCCCGTTCGGCGGTGATCCTCGGGTCCTTCTGGCGCAGGGCGCCGGAGGCCGCGTTGCGCGGGTTGGCGTAGACCTGCTTCTCCTCGGCCGCCTGGCGCCGGTTCAGCGCCTCGAAGGCGTCGCTCGGGAAGTAGATCTCGCCGCGCACCTCGAACGCGCGCGGCGGCTGCCGCAGGGTGAGCCGCTGCGGCAGGTTGACGATGGTGCGCACGTTGGGGGTGATGTCGTCGCCGACCAGGCCGTTGCCCCTGGTGGCGCCGCGCACCAGGCGGCCGTCCTCGTACTGCAGGGAGACGGCGACGCCGTCGATCTTCAGCTCGCAGACGTACGCGTCGACCTGGTCGACCTGGCGCTCGGTGCGGGTCCACCAGGCCGCCAGCTCCTCCAGCGAGAAGACGTTGTCGAGCGAGAGCATGGCGACGCGGTGGCGCACCGGGGCGAACGCCACCACCGGCGGCGCCCCCACGGTCCTGGTGGGCGAGTCGTCGGTGGCCAGGTCCGGGTGCTGCTCCTCCAGGGCGCCGAGCTCGCGCATGAGCTCGTCGTACTCGGCGTCGGAGATGTCAGGGTCGCTGAGCACGTAGTAGCGGTAGGAGGCGTCGGTGAGCCGCGCGCGCAGCTCGTCGACACGGTTGGCGGCCTCCTCGACTGGCAGCGACACCCAAGCTCCTCCCGGTCCTCCCCTGGCGATCACCTCAGAGTATCGCTCACCTGGTCGACACGGCCCCCGGCGCTGCGGCGCCTGCACCGGCGGGTCGGCCTCAGCGAGCAGGCCCCCTTGCCGGTGCGGCCCCAGCCCTCCCCGTCCGCCGCCGCCCAGGAGCGCGCCCGGGTGCCGTGACCGGACCGCGGGCCCTCCTGCCCGCGGTCGGCAAGGTACCCTGCCTGCATGCGTAACGGCGCCATCGAGCTGGTCGTGACGGACCTCGACGGCACGCTGTCCGATCCGGCCGAGAGCATCCACCCGCGCACCGCCGCGGCGTTCCGGGCGATGGTCGCGGCGGGCGTCCCTGTCGTGGTCGCCACCGGACGGCGGCCGCGCAGCACCAGCTGGGTGCTCGACCCGGCTGGGCTGGCGGGGCCGGCGGTCATGCTCGACGGCGCGGTCGGCCGGGACCTGCGCAACGGCCACACCTTCCACCGGGCGGCCTTCACCCCTGAGGCGGCCCGGCTGGTGCTGCAGGCGTTCGTCGCCGCCAGCCTGGAACCCTGCCTGTTCGTCGAGCACCCGACCGCTGAGCTGCTGGTCGGCCCGCGGCCCGCGAGCCATCCCGGGCACCTGGCCCGCAACCGCGCCTGGACCGCGGAGGCCGACCTGGCGCGGGTGGTCGAGACCGACCCGGTGCTCACCTTCACCGTGGTCGGCGGCGATGCCGCCACGCTCCTCGAGGTCGCCACGGCGGTCGGCGCGGCGGGCAGCGCCAGCGTCACGCCTGACCTGGTCTACGGCGGCTCCACCCTGCAGGTGCGGCCTGGCGGGATCAGCAAGTGGAGCGGCGTGATCGCGTTCTGCCACGACCACGGGCTCGACCCGGACCGCGTGCTCGCCGTCGGCGACGGCGCCAACGACGTGGAGCTGCTCGCCTCAGCCAAGGTCGCCTGCGTGGTCGACGGCGGCCATTCGTCGGCCCTTGCCCTCGCCGACCACGTCATCGGCCAGCCCTCGGCAGGCGGCTGGGCGGCGCTCCTCGACCTGATCTGAGCGGCCGCCACGCGGGCAGGCGGCCGGTTACTCGGTCGCGGTCGCCGCCGTGCCGCCGCGCTCCCGGCGGGCCTGCTCGTCGAGGAAGCGGGCGACCAGGCCGCGCAGCACCACCGCCATGGTGAAGCCGTTGGCCTGGCACCACTGCTTCAAGCGCTCGTGCTGCTCGCTGGAGAGCCGGGCGGGCACCACGGTCAGCGTCTCCCCCGCCCCCGGCGTGCCCTTGAGCAGCTCCAGCCTCGGCTCCCCCAGGAACATCCGCGACGGCAGCTGCTCGGGAAGGCCGGCCACGACCTCGCGCGGCAACTCGGCAAGCCCGCTCCCCGCGACCGCGAAGCGCGCCTCGATCAGCTCCTCGAGCACCTTGTCCTGTTCCTCACCGGGCAGGCCCCTGACGGCCTTCAGCAAGAGCTTGGTCAGCTCCGACACCGCACTACCTCCCACGCGTTCGCCCCGGCGTGAGCCGTGGAGGCATCGATCGAGTGCCCCGCTGATATCGGGCGATATCGAATGATGCTCCTTGGCGCGAGCTACGTCGAGGCCCAGGGTGCTGGCGGGCCCTCAGGCCACGAAGCCGAGCAGCTCGGCGGTCTGGGGCAGGGCCGGGCCGGCTGGGACGACCCGGCCGCTGGCGACCTCGACCGCGAGCAGCGCCTGCGCGCCCTCGACCCAGACGAAGTCGCCGCCAGGGGACCAGTGCACGCTGCGGTAGCGGTCGGCGGGCAGGCCCGAGGTGGTGCGCAGGCCGGCGGCGCGGACCTCGAGCCGCGGCCGCTCGGCCGGGCCGGTCACCAGCACCACCCGCTGCCCGTCCGGCGCCAGGGCGGCGAGGCTGCTCGGCAGCGAGGCGAGCGTGGCGCCGAGCGGGCCGGCGGCGTCACGCGGACGCAGCAGGCCGGTGGTCAGCGCCCCGTCGCGGCCCCGGGCCAGGGCGCCGTGCCCGGCCGCGAGCACCCGCAGGAGGCGGCCGTGCTCCACCTCGAACAGGCCGCCGCCGGTCGCGACCGGCGGCAGCAGGACGGGATGGCCGTCGCCGGCCCAGCCGACCTTGACCCCGTGCATCCCGCCGGGCAGCGCCAGCACCTCGACCGTGCCGTCGCCGACGAGGTGCAGCTCCGGGCCGGTGGGATGCCGGGTGCGGCTGGGCGACATCCCCGTCAGCCCCGCGTCCGCGACGGCGACGAAGGCGAGCCGGCCGTCGGGACTCCAGACGGGGCCGAACCCGCTGGCGCCGGCTTGGAGCACCCCACCGACCAGCGAGCGCACCTCGACCCGCGCCTGCCAGGAGTGGAACCGGCTGCTCCGCACCACCACCACCCGGTCGCCGCGTGGCGAGAGGACCACCTGGCCGGTGCCCTGCGGCAGCCGCGCGACCGGATGGGGAGCGCCGCCGCCGAGCGGCTGGCGCCACAGCCAGCCGTCGTACTCGACCACCATCCATCCGGAGGCACCACGCCCGAGCATCGGCCCGCGTGCGGGCAGCGCCACCCGCGGCCTCGCCGTCGGCAACACCACCAGCGGCTGCCTGGTCCGCAACGAGCCGGCCGTCGAGGCGGCCCTGGTCGGCTGCGGGGCCGCCGGAGCGAGCGGCAGGAGCCTGCCCAGCCCCGCCAGGAGCACGCCGACGCCGAGCACGCCGACGACCAGCCACCGCGAGGGCCGCGCGCTCCCCCGCCTGCCACCACTCCGACTCGCCGCCGCTGCCAGGCCCTGCGGGGCCGCAAGCCCCCGCGCAGCGGCCGTCCCCGGGTCCCCGTCCCCGCCATCCAGAGCCGCAACCACGGCGAGCGGCGCCACGCCTCCGGCCGCCCCGGGCTCGCCGGCCCCGGCCGCCACCTCGCCCGGAGGGCGGCTCGTGGGCGCGTCGTCGGCCGCCCAGGCCTCGCCGGCGCTCCCCGGCGAGACCGAGCCGTTCCGGGACGCGCGCGGTTGCGTGCCAGCGGGGGTCAGGCGCGGGCCGTCAGGCGCTTGCCGGGCGCGGCTCTGAGCGACGAGCCGGGTGTGGCCGTTCGCGGTGTGGTGCCGGGTCCCGCTTCCCGCGGCGGACCGCGCCCGGCCACCCGCGTGCCGGGCTCGTGGGCGCGGCGGCTCGATCAGGAGGCGAGGCGCGGCGCAGGTGGCGCACGGCGTGCCTGGGGCGGCGCTGGCCAGGTCGTCGCAGCGCGGGCACCAGGTGTCCGCGGGCGCGGTGCTCATCCGCCGGGGACCGCCGCGGCGGTGGCGGTCACGGTCCCGCCGCCGAGCACCCGGTCGTCGTCGTAGAGGACGCCCGCCTGCCCCGGGGCGACCGCGTGGCAGGGCTCGTCCAGGTCGAGGCGGACCCTGCCGCCGCCGAGGGGCACCACCTCGCAGCCGACCTCGGCGCCGTGCGCCCGCAGGCGCACGCGGGCCGAGCCTGGCCGCAGGCCGAGCCCGTCGGTCGCGCGGGCCCGCTCCAGCTCCACGGTGCGGATGGCCAGCTCGGCGCGCTCGCCGACGACCACGCGCTGGCTCGCCGGCTCGACGCGCAGCACGTAGCGGGGGGTCGGCGCGGCGACGCCGAGGCCGCGGCGCTGCCCCACGGTGAAGCGGTAGGCGCCCTGGTGGCTGCCGAGCGCCCGTCCGGCGCTGTCGACCACGGCGCCGGGCTGCCGGCCGAGGCGGCGCTCCAGCCAGCCGGCGGTGTCGCCGTCGGGGATGAAGCAGACGTCGTAGGACTCCGGCTTGGCCGCGGTGCGCAGGCCGAGCCGCGCGGCCACCGCGCGCACCTGTGGCTTGGTCAGGTCGCCGATGGGCAGGCGGAGGTGGGCGAGCTGCTCTGGGCCGAGCATGTAGAGCACGTAGGACTGGTCCTTGGCGGTGTCCGCCGCCCGGTAGAGGCGGCCGTCGACCACCCGGGCGTAGTGGCCGGTGGCGAGCGCCTCGAAGCCGAGGGCGCGCGCCCTGGCGAGCAGCCCGACGACCTTGACGCGCTCGTTGCAGCGGGCGCAGGGGTTGGGCGTGCGGCCGCTGGCGTACTCGGCGGCGAAGTCGTCGACCACCGCCTGCTGGAACTCCTCCACGAAGTCCCACACGTAGAAGGGGATGCCGATGGTGTCGGCGACCCGCCTGGCGTCGTCGGCGTCCGCCAGGGTGCAGCATCCCTTCCCCTGTACCTGGGCGTGCGCCGGCGTGTCGGCGAGCTTGAGGTGCACCCCGGTGACGTCCCAGCCCTGCTCGGCGAGGAGCGCGGCCGCCACCGAGGAGTCCACCCCACCGCTCATCGCCACCAGGACCCTTGTCACCGGACACCTCCGGCGGCGGCCTCGCGGGCGGGCAGGACGGCGAGGGCGCTGGCGACCGCCGCGGCGGTCTCGTCAACCTCGGCCTCGGTGGACGCCCAGCCGAGGCTGAAGCGGATCGTCTCGCGGGCCGCGGTGGGGGTGCGGCCCATGGCGAGCAGCACGTGGGAGGCGCTCACCGCGCCGCTGGCGCAGGCCGACCCGGCGGAGCAGGCGACCCCGGCCCGGTCGAGCAGCAGCAGCAGGTCCTCGGCGCGGCGCCCGGGGAAGCGCAGCGACAGCAGCCCGGGCAGGCCGGCTCCGGCGGGCGCGTCGCCGTTGACCTCGAGGCCGGGCTCGGCGGCGCGAAGGGCGGCGAGGAGGCGGTCACGGAGCCGGACGAGGCGCACGGTGTCGCCGGTGCGCCCGGCCAGGGCGAGCGCGGCCGCCGCGCCGAAGCCGGCCAGCGCGGCCACCGGCAGGGTGCCGGAGCGCAGCCCGCGCTCCTGCCCGCCACCGTGCAGCAGCGGGTGCAGGTCGAGGCCGGGACGGACCACCAGCGCGCCGACCCCGGTCGGCCCGCCCAGCTTGTGGGCGGCGAGGGCGAGCAGGTCGGCGCCGTCGTCGTTCAGGTCGACCCCTGGCGCGCCCGCGGCCTGCACCGCGTCGCAGAGCAGCAGCGCGCCGGCCTGGTGGGCCAGCTCGGCGGCCCCTGCGACCGGCTGCGCCGTCCCCACCTCGTTGTTGGCCGCCATCACCGCGACCAGCGCGGTGCGGCCCGGCCGCAGCGCCGCCGCCAGCCCGTCGAGCTCGACCCTGCCCGCCTGGTCGACCGGGGCCAGGTCGAGGCTGGCGCCGGCCTCGGCGACGGCCCACTCGGCGGCGTGGAGCACGGCGTGGTGCTCCACCGCCGAGGCGACCAGCTGGCGGCCGCCGGGCTCGCGGGCCAGCACGGTGCCCTTGACGGCCAGGTTGTCGGCCTCGGTGCCGCCTGAGGTGAACACCACCTGGGAGGGCGCGGCCCCGACCAGGGCGGCCACCTGCTCCCTGGCGGTCTCCACCGCGGCGCGGGCGGCGCGGCCGGGGCCGTGCTGGCTGGACGGGTTGGCGGCCGGCCGCTCCAGGAACGGCAGCATGGCGGCAAGCGCCTCCGGCCGCAGCGGGGCGCTGGCTGCGTAGTCGAGGTAGGGCACGGTGCTGGCGGTCACTCCCTGCGGTCCGTCGGGGCGGTCGCGGCGCTACCCGGTCGCCCGGGTGCGTGCCGTCCTGCCACCGAGTATGCCAACGCCGTCGTTTCGCGGCGACCGCCCGCCCGGCTCGGCGAGCCCCTGCGCCGCTCCGCCGGCGCCACTGGTGGCGCCGGCGGACTGCAACGTCAGCGCGTCCCGGCGCTGCTACGGACGGCGCGGGTCACCGGACAGGGTGGTCGGCGGGAACGGGCCGCCGCCACCGCCTCCGCCGCGGCCGGGCCCGGTGATCGGCGGGCCGGGGAAGCCGGGCGGCAGGGTGAAGCTCGGGAACGGCGGGTTGGTGGTGGACGGCGGCGGGGGCGGCAGCACGGTGAAGTTGAGCTGGTCGGGCGGGCGCTGCCAGTCGAGCGGTTGGGTGCCGTCCAGCACCTGGCTGGTGAAGTCGCGCCAGATGCGCGCGGGGAAGGAGCCGCCGGTGACGCGGCCCACCCCCTCGATGTTGCGCATCGGCAGCTCCTCCTTGGGGTAGCCCATCCACACGGCGGTGGCGAGCTTGGGCGTGTAGCCGACGAACCAGGCGTCGCGGTAGTCCTGGGTGGTGCCGGTCTTGCCGGCGGCCGGGCGGCCGATCTGGGCGGCCACCGCGGTGCCGTTGGAGATCACGCCCTTGAGCACGTCGTTGACCTCGTAGGCGAGCGCCGGCTGGATGCGCTGCTCGCCCGGGTCGTGGGAGTCGTCGAACACGACCTTGCCGTGGTAGAGGACCCTTTCGACGAACCGCGGCTTGTGGTAGACGCCCATGTTGGCGAAGGTGGCGTAGGCGCCGGCCATGTCGATCGGGACCACGTTGGCCGAGCCGAGCGCGATCGACGGCACGCCCTCCTGGTTCTTGAGCAGCGAGATGCCCAGCTTGTCGTGTGCCATCTCGACCACCTTGGCCGGGCAGAGCTGCTCCATCAGCCGGCCGTAGACAGCGTTGACCGAGTGCCAGGTGGCCACGCGCACCGGCATCAGGCCGCTGCCGCTGCCCTCGTAGTTGTTCACCGACCAGGGCACACCGCAGACCTCGCGGGTGGGCCAGCCGCTAGACTCCCACACCGAGTCGGGCGAGATGCCGTTGGCCATGGCCGCGGCGAGCACGAACGGCTTGAACGACGAGCCGGCCTGTCGCTGGCCCTGCAGGGCGAGGTTGAACTGGTCCTTGGCCCAGTTGCGGCCGCCGACGATGGCGCGCACCTCGCCGGTCTGCGGGATCACCGAGACGATCGCCACGTCCGGCCCGCTCTTCGGGCGCCAGTTGGCCGCGGCCCGCTCGGCCGCCTCCTGCACGGCCGGGTTGAGGGTGGTGTAGACGCGCAGGCCGCCCTCGAAGAGGCGGCGCGAGCGCTCGGCCTCGGTGCGGCCCAGCCGCGGGTCGGCCAGGAGCTGCCGCTTGACCCCGTCCATGAACCACGGGTACTTGGTGGTCGCCTCCCGCTTCTGGGCCACCCGCAGCGGCTCGGTGCGGGCCTTGGCGGCCTGGTCGGGGCGGACCATGCCGAGCTGCGCCATGCGGTCGATGACGCTGTCGCGCAGGCGCCTCGCCTCGTCCGGGTTCTGGCGCGGGTTGCCGCTCTCGGGCGAGCGGATCACGCCGGCGAGGGTCGCCGCCTGGGCGAGGGTGAGGCTGCGCACCGGACGGTTGAAGTAGCCGTAGCTGGCCGCCTGCACGCCGTAGTAGCCGCCGCCGAAGTAGACGCGGTTGAGGTACTGCTCGAGGATCTGGCTCTTGCCGATGCGGCGTTCCAGCTCGGCGGCGAGGGCGGCCTCCTTGACCTTGCGCACCACGGAGCGCTCGCGCAGGTTGGGGTAGGCGTTGCGGACCAGCTGCTGGGTGATGGTGCTGCCGCCCTGCTCCCGCTGGCCGCGGAAGACGTCGGTGAGCAGCGCCCGGAAGATGCTGCGCTGGTCGACGCCGTGGTGCTCGTAGAAGCGGGCGTCCTCGGCGGCGAGGACGGCGAACTGCACCAGCTGCGGCACCGCCGACAGGGGCACGACGATGCGGTCCTGCTCGGACTTGAGCACCGCGATGCGGCGGTCGTTGACGTCGTAGACCTCGGTGCGCTCGGCCTGCGGCAGCGGCTTCAGGTCGGAGAGGTCGGGCAGGCCCTTGCCGGCCGCCCGCACCGAGCCCGCCATCACGATGCCGGTCGGCAGCGCGGCGAAGCCGCCGATCACCAGGGAGCACACGCAGGCGAGGGCGATCGGGCGGAAGAGCGCGAAGGAGCCGCGGCGCGCCCGGTCGGGCGGCGCCGCCACGGCCGTGACCACCGGCGCAAGCCGTCGGGCGAGGCGCCGCCCGAACAGGCGCACCCGCGCGGCCGCGCGCCAGAGGGCGGCGAGCAGCCCGTTGGCCGGCGGGGGCGCCGCGGCGCCCGGTCCCTTCGCGGGCGGCCAGTGCGGCTCCTCGACGGCGCCGGCCGCCGCCCAGGCGGCACCCGGGACGGCGGCGTTCCGCGCGGCATCGCGCCGTGGGTCGGGCGGCCAGACCTGCTCGGCGCCGAGCGCCGTGCCGTTCGCCCCCTGGCCGCCGTGCTCCGCGGCGCCGCCCACAGGATCGCGCTCGGAGCGCCGCGACCACTCGGGCGTCCAGCCGTCGGTGTCGTCGCCGGCGCGCCCGGCCTGGTCGATTCGTCCCGAGGGAGCGGCGTGCCTTCCGCGGTACTCGCCGGCCCACTGGTCGCCGCCGGCCGCGTGACCGGTCTCCGGGGTGGGCGGTGGCGCCCACCAGTCGTCCGGGTCGAGGCCGTCGCCGTGCTCCGCCGCCGGGCGGTCGCGCCCGTGCTCACCGCGCCAGCCACCGGTCCCACCGCCGGAACCCTCCATGGCTCCTCTCCGTCCTGCGTCCTCGGGGGCCGTGCGGCCCGCCTCTGCTGCTATCGAACCCCGGCGAGCAGCCCGAGCTTCCCGGCGTCGCCTCCGCTCCCCGACGAACCCGTCGATCCCGCCGGCGGCCCTGGCGAGCCTGGCGGCGCACCAGGCGCCGGCGGCACCGGCCGCCAGGGCCAGGCGCGACCAGGCGAGCGCCAGTGCCGCCCAGACCGCCGCGGCCGCGCGGCCAAGCGCCGCCGCGACGAGCCTCGAGAGGTCGAGCGTCGCCTCACCGGCCAGGCGCAGGGCGAGCCGCGCCGACCGGTCCGCCTCCCCGGCGGCGGCGCGCCGGTCGGCGTCGGCCGCCGTGGCGGCCTGCTGGGCGTGGTCGGCGAGCTGGCGCGCGCCCCGCAGCTCCGGCACGGGCACGTCCACCAGCCCGGTCGCCCACGCGCCGAGCCGCGTGTCGGCGGCGCGCAGGCGCCGCGCCGCGCGCTGCCGCGGCCACACCTGGACGGCCCGCTGGCCCAGCTGACGCAAGTCGGCGGCGCCTGCGCGGTGCGGCGAGCCGTTCTGGGAGCGGCTGGCCCTGCCGCTGGAACTGGTCCGGTGCGGCCCCGGGTGCGGGCGGGCGTCGCCCTCGGCAAGCTGCACCTGGGCGCTGCGCCGGCTGGCCAGCGAGTCGGCCAGGAAGCCGGGGGCCAGCTCGTCGGGCAGGTAGCGGGCGACGGCGGCGCCCAGCTCGGAACGGGCGGCACGCAGGCGCGAGCGCCGGCCGGGGATGCCGGCGGTCAGCCGCAGCCAGCGGGCGGAGGCCCGCAGCGACGCTCTCGCCGCCCCGGCGGCGCTGGGGTGCGCGGCGGAACGCCGCGCCTGGACCCCTTCTTCCTTAGGCAGCAAGCCGTCTACCCGTTACCTAGTCGGTGCGCCTCTGATGGAAGAGGCGTTCGGTCAGGCAGTCGAGCCTTACGGCTCGACGGTGCCAGTCTTACCCTAGGCACGATGGCCCGGTGCTGGCTTCCCGCTTCCCAGGGGTCCGCCCGGCCAGGCCGGGGCTTCCGTCCCCTCCACGGGCGTTTCCTGTCTCCGGTCCACTCACGGCGACGTAGTCTACTAGTCTCTCAAGATTTCGGGCGGCGTTGACGTCACGATCCACACGAAGCCCGCAGGCGTCGCAGTGGAACACTCGCGCCGAGAGGAGCAGCTTGGCTTTCGCTGTCCCGCAGGCCGAGCAGGTCTTCGACGACGGATACCACTGGTCAGCTACGACGAGCGCTGACCCGTGCCAAGTGGTCTTGTAGGTGAGCTGGCGGCGCAGCTCACCGAACCCCGCATCGGCGATGCGGCGGGCGAGGCGCTGGTTACGGAGCATGCCGGCGACGTGGAGCTGCTCGACCACGATCGTGCCGTGGCTGGTCGCAAGCTCGGAGGTGAGCTTGTGGATAGCGTCGCGGCGGAGGTTGGCGACTCGGGCGTGCGTCCGGGCGAGGCGCCGCCGGACCTGCGTCCACCCGGTCGAGGGGGTCCGGCGGCTTCCATCGGGGGCGCGGGGGCCGTGGCGGCGGGCGAGCTGCCTGTTCAAACGTCGCAGCCGCCGCTGCGCCCGGTCCAGCGGGCGTGGATTCTGGACGACCTCGCCAGTGGACAGGACCGCGAGGTTGCGGATGCCGACGTCCACGCCGACCGCGCCACCGCGATAGCGTTGCTCGGGGATGTGTCGCTGGACTTCGACGGTGAACGACACGAACCATCGGTCCGCAGTGCAGGTGATGGTCGCGGCCAGGATGCGGGCGGTGCCGGCCTCGAGGCGGCGGGCGAGCTTGCGGGTCGACTCGTGCGTCCGGATCCGCCCGATCCTGGGCAGCACCACGTGGTGGCGATCGGGCTCGACGCGGATCGCGCCGGTGGTGAACCGGCAGGACGGCCGGGTGCGGTGCCTTGCCTTGCGGTGGGGGAAGCTGACCCTTCGGCCCTTGCGCCGGCCAGCCTTCGAGTCCGCCCAGTTCTTGAGCGCTCGTGCCAGGGCGTCCAGGCCGGAGTTGTAGGCCTCCTTGGAGTTCTCCCGCCACCACGGAGCGACGCGGCCTGGCCTTGCAAACTCTGGGGGAATGCCGGCATGAGGCACCTGCTCCCTTGGGTCCTTGCAGCCCTCAGCTCGATTGTTGTGGTGCTGTGGCGGGACTTGCTGGGCATGGCCCCCTGGGTTGCCAAGAAGCTGGTCTGCCGCGCCGCCCGCCGACTCCCGGCCGGCTACCAAGAGCGCTACGAAGAGGAGTGGGCGGCTGAGATTGAGGCCATGGGGGACCGGGCCGGGATCGGTCCACTCGTCTTCGCCCTGCTCTGGTTCTGGAAGGCACGGCGGATGGCCGAGATCGCCTCCCAGGCGCCGACGAACGAAACCGGTCGACCGTTGATCCAGCGGGTTCCCCTTCCAGGAGGGATTCGTGGCACGGCCATGTCGTTGTTCGCCGTGGAAGGGATCTCAGCGGTCGGCGTCGGCCGCATCGCCACAGAGGCTGAGGTGACGCCGACGACGCTCTACCACCAATTCGGCGGCAAGGATGAGCTGGTGGCCGATGCGGTTGAGCTCTGGTGCGCACACTGGCTGTGGATGCTCGCCGTGCAGCTTGAGCCTTACGGCGATGACGCCATGGCTCGGTACGCGGGCCTGTGGGACGCGCTGGCGCAGCGGTTCGCCAGCGAGGACTTCTGCGGCTCCTTCATCATCAACGCCGCGGTCGAGCTGCGTGGCCAGCCGAACCACCCCGCGCACGCCGTGATCGCCGCGTGCCATCGCACAGAACGCGAATTCCTCAAGCAGCTCGCCCTGGCGGCCGGCGCTGAGGATCCGGTCGCGCTCGCCAGCACGCTCCAATTACTGGTGCACGGGGCCATCATTCAGGGCAGCCCAGACGCGGCCCGGGCGGCTCGTGCCCTGGCTCTGGCCGCGCTCTGATGATCGACGCATGCTCCGTTGGGCCCTGGCCGTTCCCAACCAGCACACTGGGTTACTAGCCCACAGCACTTACTGTGGCGGCGGCTATGCGCCGCCGTCTACCCCTTTCGCTTGGCGACCTCTTCCGTCAGCCGGGGTACCACCTTGAAGAGGTCACCGACCACGCCGAAGTCGGAGATGGCGAAGATGGGCGCGTCGCCGTCCTTGTTGACGGCAACGATCGTCTTGGAGGTCTGCATCCCGGCGCGGTGCTGGATCGCCCCGGAGATCCCGACCGCCACGTAGAGCTGCGGCGAGACCGTCTTGCCGGTCTGGCCGACCTGGTTCTGGTGCGGGTACCAGCCGGCATCGACCGCTGCCCGGCTGGCGCCGACCGCCGCCCCGAGGGTGTCGGCCAGCGCCTCCACCAGCGCGAAGTTGGCGGGGTCCTGCAGGCCACGGCCGCCGGAGACGATGATCTCGGCCTCGGCGACGTCCGGCCTGCCGCCCTGCTCGGAGGCGACCCGCTCGATCACGCGCACGTCGGCGCGGCCCAGCTCGCGGGTGAGCCCGAGGTCGACCACCTCGGGGCTGCCCCCGGACGGCTCGGGCACGCCGAAGGCGTTGGGCTTGACGGTCAGCAGCGGCGTGCCGCTGCGGACCCGGGAGCGCACCGTGGTGGCCCCGCCGAAGACACTCTGGGTGGCGACCAGCTCGGCGTCGAGGTCGACGATGTCGGCAAGCACGCCCCAGCCCTTGCGGGCGGCGAGGCGGGCGGCCACGTCCTTGCCCGACGGGGTCGCCGCGACCAGGATCGCGGCCGGCTGGGCACGCTCCGCCGCCGCCACCAGCGCCTCCACCGCCGGCAGGGTGGACGCCTGCGTCCAGCCCTCCCCCGTGGCCGCGTAGACGGTGGTGGCCCCGTGCCTGCCGAGCGCCTCGCCGGCGGCGTCGAGGCCGCCCTCGCCGACGAAGACCGCCACCGCCTCGCCCAGCTCCTTGGCCTTGCCGAGCATCTGGTAGGTGACCTTCTTCGGCGCGCCGTCCTCGTGCTCGACGAGGACGAGAACCGTTGCCATCGGGTGGTTGCCTCCTTGCGGTCCGGTGGCGGCCTGCGCCGGCTCGCCCGGTCCGGACCCTAGATGAACTTGTTGGCCGCGAGGAAATCGGCGAGGTCGTCGGCGGCGCTGCCGTCGCCCGGGTCCTCGACCTTCCTCCCCGCCTGCTTCGGGGGCCGTGGCGCGAAGTCGACCACCTCGGTGGTGGCGCCGGCCCTGCCCACCTCGGAGGCGTCGATGCCCAGGTCGGCCAAGGTGAGGTCGGTCACGGGACGCGACTTGGCCGCCATGATGCCCTTGAACGAGGGGTAGCGGGGCTCGTTGATGCCCTTGACCACGCTGACCACGGCCGGGCCGTCGGCCTCGACCACGTCGTAGCCGGACTCGGTCTCGCGGTGGACGCGGATGGTGCTGCCGTCCACCTCGAGCTTCTTGGCGTTGGTGAGGGCCGGCCAGCCCAGGAACTCGGCCAGCGCGCTCGGCACCAGGGAGGTGCGCGCGTCGGTCGACTCCGAGCCCATCAGCACCACGTCGGGCTCGACCGTCTTGATCGCGGCGGCGAGCACCCGCGAGGTGTTGAAGGCATCGGACCCGTGCAGCGCGTCGTCGTGCACGTGCACGGCGGCGTCCGGGCCCATCGACAGCGCCTTGCGCACCGCCGGCAGCGCGGAGGTCGGCCCCATGCAGAGCACCACGACCTCGCCGCCGGAGGCCTCCTTGAGGCGCAGCGCCTCCTCGACGGCGTACTCGTCGACCGGGTTCATGATCGTCTCGACCGATTCCCGGTCGAGCGTCTTGTCATCGGGGTCCAGCCGCTTCTCGGCGGCCGTGTCCGGCACCCGCTTCACGGTCACCAGGATCTTCACGTACCGGTTCCTCCGGGTCTCTCTCTGCGGTTGTCGGCTCGTCCGATACAGCCAGGTCCGTCGGCCCCGATGAGGACCGCTGTGGGGGGGCGACGGGTCACAGGGGGCGAACTCGGCCCACAATGATGCCGCAACCGCCCGGTAAATGCTTGCCGATCGGGTTCGTGTGCTGCCATCCGGCCCGGCGAGCTGAAGGGATCGGGATGGAGCCTCGAGGCAACGCAGCAACCCGATTGCCGGGTGCTGACGGCTGTTGTGACACGCCGGGGTGCCCGGGTAGGCGGGCCCGCCGGCTGCAGCGGGCGTGCAGGATGCGCCGTGGGGGTAGGCTGCCCGCCGCGCGCCGACCGCCAGCGACGACCAGGAAGGGATCACGTGAGCCGAGGCCCGACGCCGTCCCCACGCCACCGCGCCGATGCCATCCCACCCCCCCAGCCGATGCACCCCGGCGAGCTGCGGCAGGACCCGCTGAGCGGCCGCTGGGTGGCGATCTCGGCAGGCCGGGCCGCAAGGCCCGAGGCGTTCATGCACGAGCAGGGGCCGCCGCGCGGGCCGCTGGGCTGCCCGTTCTGCGTCGGCAACGAGCACATGACCCCGCCTGAGGTCTGGGCCGACCGTGAGCCGGGCAGCGCCCCCGACAGCCCCGGGTGGCGGGTGCGGGTGGTGCCCAACAAGTTCCCCGCCTTCGCCGGGCCGGACGCCGCGCCCGGCCACGGCCTGTACCGGGCGGCGCCCACCGCCGGCGGGCACGAGGTGGTCGTCCACGGCACCGACCACCACGCCACCCTCGCCGAGCAGCCGGTCGGCGAGGTGGCGAGGGTGCTGGCCGCGTGGGGCCTCCGGCTGGCGGTCTGGCGCGACGCCGACCTCGGCTCGGTGTCGGTGATCGTCAACCAGGGCCGGCTCGCCGGCGCCTCGCTGGAGCACCCTCACAGCCAGGTGTTCGCCACCGCCGCCCGACCGGTGGTGGTCGAGGCCGAGCAGGCCCGGCTCTCCCAGCCGGACTGTGTCGCCTGCGCGATGCTGAACAAGGAGCGCGGCGGCGAGCGGGTGGTCGCCGACGCCGACGGCCTGCTGACCCTCTGCCCCTGGGCGTCCAGCCTCCCGTTCGAGGCCCTGCTGCTGCCATCCGAGCACCTGGCCCGCTTCGGGGACGGCAGCGGGCCCGAGGAGGCGGCGACGGCCGCGGCGCTCGGCGGGCTGCTGCGCCGCCTGGCCACCGCCACCGGCCCGAGGACGCCCTACAACCTGGTGCTGCACACCGCCCCGCCCGGGGTCGGCGACTTCCACTGGCACCTGCACCTGTTCCCGCGGCTCACCACCTTCGGCGGCTTCGAGCTGGCCAGCGGGATCATCATCAACGTGGTCGACCCCGACCAGGCGGCCTCGGCGCTGCGCGCGGCCGGGTGAGGGTGCGGCTCAGCGGTTCTTGAACTCCGCCTTGCCCGGGCCGCGCTCCTGGAAGGAGCGCATGCCCTCGGCGGTGTCCTCGGTGGCGAACAGCGACTGGAAGGCCTGCCGCTCGAGCAGCAACCCGGCGTCGATGCCGGCGTCGAGGCCGCCGTCGACCGCCTGCTTGGCGGCGCGCAGGGCCAGGCCGGGTCCCTTGGCGTAGCGGGCCGCCGCCGCGACCGCCTTGGCGTACACCTCGTCGGCCGGGTGGACCTGGTCGACCAGGCCGATCGAGCGGCTCTCCTCGGCGCCGCAGAAGCGGCCGGAGTAGATCAGGTCCTTCGCCCTTGCCGCGCCGACCAGGCGCGGCAGCCGCTGCGTGCCGCCGGCGCCCGGGATGATGCCGAGCAGGATCTCCGGCTGGCCGAAGCTGGCGTCCTCCGCCGCGAAGCGGAAGTCGGCGGTGAGCGCCAGCTCGCAGCCGCCACCGAGGGCGTAGCCGTTGACCGCGGCGATCACCACCTTGGGGATGCGGGCAAGGGCGGTGAAGGCGCCCTGCAGCTCCCCTGCCCTGGCGGAGACCTGGGCGAAGCTCTGCCCGGACATCTCCTTGATGTCGGCGCCGGCGGCGAACACCTTGCGCCCGCCCCAGATGACCACCGCGCCGACGCGCTCGTCGCTGCCGGCCTGCTCGGCCGCGGCGCGCAGCTCCTCCTGGACCTGCGCGTTGAGGGCGTTCACCGGCGGCCGGTCGAGCCGGATCGTCCCTACCCGGTTGCTCTCGTCGACCTCGAGGCGAACGAACTCCCCCACCGGCATCTCCTCCCGCGCTCGGCTGCGGCGCGCCACCAGGCGAGGAACCAGGGTGCCGGCACGCCATCGACGGCGGGATTGTAGCCGCAGGCGCCTGACCGATCCGCTGCGGCTCAGGCCTGGCTGCGGGCCACCGCCTCGGCCAGCGGCAGCGGGACGACGCCTGGGGCCGGCGGCATGGCGGGATCGGGCAGGGAGTCGGCGGCGAGCACCTCCGCCTGGACGGCGCTGAGGCCGGCGCGGCGGGCGGCCTCGGGGTCGCCGTCCAGGTGCAGCTTGGCCACGGTGGCCTGGTTGAGCGCGTCGACGAACCCGTCGAAGGTGGTGCTGACCGGGCCGGCGACCGTCCAGGTGGCGTGCAGCGCGTCGGGGCGGTCGTCGGCGACGGCGATGGCGCGCGCGACGTCCCCGACCCAGACGGGAGCGACCTGCTGCCTGCCGCTGCCGGGCACCGCCACCGGGCCGGGGCCACGTAGCCGCTCGGCCAGGCGGCTGCCCGGTCCGACCACGTGGGTGCAGCGCAGGATGGCGTACTCGAGCCCGGAGCCTGCGACCAGCTCCTCGACCTCGGCCTTGGCCAGCAGCCAGGGGTTGCCCGCCGCGCCGCCGTCGTGGGCTGGCGAGAGCACCACCAGGCGGCGTACCCCGACCCGCCGCGCCGCCGCGACCAGGACGCGGGCGGGTTCGAGCACGGCGCCGGCAGGGTCGGCGCCGGGCTCGGCCCAGAGGCTGCCGGTCAGCGACACGGCGGTGAACACCCCGGTCAGGGCGGCCTCCATGGCGTCCGGGTCGGTGGCGTCCATCACCGCCACCTTGGCGCCGTGCCGGCGCAGGTCGCCGCCGCCCGGGTGGCGCAGGATCGCCCTGACGTGCTCCACGCCCTGCTCCGCCAGGGCGGCAACCGCGGCCTGGCCCACCAGGCCGCCGGCACCGGTCACCAGGATCGCCACCAGCTCGACCTCCCGTCCGTCCGGCACCCGGCCCGCGGGGACCCCGCGGGCCGGCCCGGGTTCGTCGCCGTCGCCGTATGGTGCCGCGCGAGCGGGCCCGCTGCACCGAGCTCGCCACGCCGGGCGGCGGCGCCATGTCGGTCGGTTCTGCTTTACTGTCCGTCGGTACCGACCGAGACATGGGAAGGTACGAAGCCGGGTCTGCCCGGGCAGTTGGCATCGCCGCCGCCCACGGCAGCCCGGTCGTTTCATGCGCGGCCCCACGAGCAAGGAGCACCGCAGTGATCAAGCAGGCACCCGTCAAGGGGTCGAACCAGGTCAAGGTGAGCTTCGTCATCCCGTCCGAGCGGATCGCCGGCAAGGTCTCGGTGGTCGGCGACTTCAACGACTGGAACCCGTCCAGCCACCCGCTGCGCAAGCGGGCCAACGGCACCCGCAGCGTGTCGGTGTCGCTGCCGGCCGGGGGCCGCTACGCCTTCCGCTACGTGACCGACGACGGGACCTGGCACGACGACGACGCCGTCGGCGAGTTCGAGCCCAACGGCTTCGGCGGCGCCAACGCCGTCCTCGCGACCTGAGCACTACCCAGGCGGAAAGGGCGCCTGGGCTTCCCGGGCGCCTTGGCTTTCGCGCCTGGCGGCGCGGTCAGGCCGGGACGTTGGCTACGTCGCGGCCTTCGGCCTCGTCGGCGACCCAGTCCCGCAGGGCCACCGCGCCGTTGCGGAAGCTGTAGAAGCCGCCGCGGGGCAGGGTGCAGTGGGTCGAGCCGTCCAGGAGGTACGAGCGGAAGTTGGGGGCGCCGGCCCTGATCGCGTCCAGGTTGCCGCGCAGGGCGCGGCCGAACGCCTCGGGCCGGCCGCCGGTCGCCCGCCAGTAGGCGCGCTGGACCGCGTCGTCGCCGAAGTTGACCTGGGAGAAGCGCACCTTCGGGTAGTAGGCGGCGACGGCGTCGTAGAAGCGCGGCATGGTGAAGTGGCCGGGCGGGATCGCCTGCACGCCAGGGACCCAGCTCGGCAGCGTCCGCTGGCTGCCCCACAACCTGCGCAGGTCGGTGGGCCGGCTGAAGAGGTAGCCGAGCGAGTCGCCGAGCTGGGCCACGCGCGCGTCCGGGTAGCGCTCGATCACCCGCGGGGCGTGCAGGATCGAGCCGATGCTGCCGGCGCTGCAGCCGGCCACGAACACCCGGGCAGGGTGCGGCACCTGCCCGAAGACCCAGCCGAGCGCGGCCTCCGCGTTGACGTGGCCGCGGTGCTGGATGGTCACGGCGCGGCCGCCAGCGGCGCGGTAGGTCACCTTGGCGTCGCCGGCGTAGACGTCGCCGGTGCAGGACGGCACGTACAGCACCGACCAGTCGTGGAACGGGTTGCGCCGGTCCGACAGGTCGAGGATGCCGGCGCCGCGACCGGCCGGGTCGTCGGCGTCGCTGACCTGGTCCTTGAACAGCGTGCTGCCCGGCGCGCAGGAGCGGTAGTCCCAGCAGCCGCCACCGCCCTCGAAGTAGACCAGCAGGCGGTCGCTGGCAGCCAGCCGCGCCCAGAAGGCGAACAGCCCGCCGCGGGCGCAGCGGGTGCGCCCGCCCGACAGCAGCTTGCGCCAGGGACGGACCTGGACCGGGGTGCCCGGCGCGGGCGCGGCCGGCGCGAGGCGGCCGCCCAGCGGCGCGGCGCCGGGCCGGGTGGCGACCACGGTGAGGCCGGCGACGGCGGCCAGCAGGGCGACGCCGAGCGCCACCCGCACGGGGGTGCCGATGCGCAGGCCGCGGAGGCTCATGCCCCCGTGCTCCCCGAGATCCGGGCGGCGGGCCACTCACGGCTGGGCCGCATCGACCGGGCCTTCCGTGAGCGGGCGGCCGTCGACCAGGCGGACGACCCGGTCGCAGAGCTCGACCACGTCCGGGTCGTGGGTGGCCACCACCACGCACGCGCCCCGGTCGGCGGCGTCACGCAGCAACCCGGCGACCCGCGCCCGGTTGTCCTCGTCCAGCTCGGCGGTGGGCTCGTCGACCAGCAGGAGGTCCGCCTCCGAGGCGAGCGCCCGCGCCAGCGCGACCCGCTGCTGCTCGCCACCTGACAGCTCGTCGGTGCGGTGGTCGGCCCGCTCCGCCAGGCCGAGCAGGGCGAGCCAGCGCTCGGCCGCCGCCGCTGCCGCCGCCGGGTTGCGCCTCGCCACCCGGAAGGGCAGCTCGACGTTCTCGCGCGCGGTGAGCAGGGCGAGCAGTCCGTACCCCTGGAAGACGATCGCCAGGCGGTCACGGCGCAGCAGCCTCCGGCCCGCCTCGCCCAGCCCGGCGAGGTCGCGGCCCTCGAACGCGACCACCCCGGCGTCGGGCGCCTCCAGGCCGGCGAGCAGGGCGAGCAGGGTCGACTTGCCCGAGCCTGAGGGGCCGACCACACCCACGACCTCCCCGGGCGTCACCTCGATGGAGACCCCGTCGACCACGTTGCGGCCGGCGCGGCTGGCGCGCACGGCATGGGCGGTGAGCAGCGGCGTGGCCGCCCCGGCGGCGCTCACCGGCCCCTCCCCTGGTCTGGCGGCTCGGCGGGCCTGAGCACCACCCGGTCCTCCTCCACCTCGACCAGCGCCCTGGTGCCGGGAGCCAGCACGGCGAGGGCGCGCGCCGGCAGGTGGACCGAGCCGGTCGGGCCGACCACCGCGTGCTCGACGCCGGCGCGGCCCTCGGCGCCGACACGGCCGTCGCGGATGGTGATGGTGCGGTCCATCCTCGCGGCCACCTCGGGGTCGTGGGTCACCACCATGACGGTGGTGCCGAGGTCGTCCCTTGCCGCCTGGAGGATCTCGACCACCCGGGTCACGTTGGGGCGGTCGAGCTGGCTGGTGGGCTCGTCGGCGAGCAGCAGCGGTGGGTTGTTGGCCAGGGCGATCGCCACCGCGAGGCGCTGCTGCTCGCCACCGGAGAGGGCGCGCACCGGCCGGCCGCCCACCCCACCGAGGTCGACGGCCTGCAGCAGCATCCTCGCCCGCCGCCGACGCCGGGCGGCCGGCAGCCTGGCAAGGACCATCGGCAGCTCCAGGTTCTCGGCGGCGGAGGCGTGCGGCAGGAGGTTGCGCGCCGGCACCTGCCAGACGAAGCCGACCCGGCGGCGGCGGAACGCCGTCAGCGTGGTCTCGGAGAGCTTGGCGAGGTCGAGTCCGTCGACCAGGACACGGCCGGCCGAGGGGCGCTCCAGGCCGCCGAGGATCGACAGCAGGGTCGACTTGCCGGAGCCCGACGGTCCCAGCAGCGCCACCGTCTCGCAGCGCTCGACGGCCAGGTCGACGCCCTGTAGGGAGACCACCTCGTGCCGGGCCAGGCGGTGGATGTGGAAGAGCTGGTCGATGGTGACCAGGCGCTCCCCGGCGCGGGCGCGGCGCTCGGCGCGCGGGTCGGCGGCAGCCGCCGCGGTCACAACGCCTCCTCGCGCAGCAGCTCCGGTCTGGCCTTGCGGACCAGCCCAGCCACCACCACGGCGAGCCCGCCGGCGACCAGCAGCACGGTGAGGCCGAGCGCGGCGCCCAGCACGGGCCAGTCCGGGGTGTAGAGCGGCGGCGGGACCTCGGGATGGTCGAGGAACTGCGGGATGGCGGGCAGCGCGACCAGCGCGGCGCCCAAGCCGATGGCGGCGCCGACCCCCACCCCGTAGCCGACCAGCGACCCTTGCTCGACCACCACCGGCGCCCAGAGGTCCCGGCGGCGGGCGCCGAGCGCTTCCAGCACGGCCAGCTCGAAGCCGCGCCGGCGCCCGCTCAGGTACAGGTGCAGCATGACCCCGCCGGTCGCCAGGACGGCCCCCGCGGCCGCCCCCACCACCAGCAGCAACAGGGCGAGGGACGGGGCCTGGCGGGCGAGGGCCGCCTCCCGGTCGGCCGCCAGCGTGACCGTCGGCAGCTCGGCACCCCTGGCGCGGAGTCCCGCCAGGGCACGGTCGCCGGCCTGGTCGCCGGTGGTCCAGACCTGGTCGGCGGCGATCAGGGCGGAGGGGTCGCGCTGGGCCTGGGCGAGCAGGCCGTCGAGGTCCACCAGGGCGGCCGCCTGGTCGCCACCGGTTCCGGGCAGCACCTTGGCGACCCCGGTCACCAGCAGGGTGATGTCGCCCTCCGTCGGCGACGCCACGCGGACGGTCTGGCCGACGCGGGACGACTCGGCGGCCATCAGCCCCGGCGTCACCACCGCCGGCAGCGCCCTCGGTGTCGAGGCGTGGACCAGCCCGATCCCGGCGCCGCTCGACGGCGCCTGCACCGCGAGGACGGTGGCCTTCCCCTCGGCGCCGGTGCCAGAGGACAGCTGGTCGGCCGGCTCGTAGTCGCCCTGGTTCAGCGGGTACCAGCGGGCGGGGTCGTCGAACGACTCGACCACCCGCCACTCCCCTGCCTGCTGGACGCGGACCGAGTCGAACTCGAAGCTCGCGCTGAGCGGGAAGAACTGGGCGAGGCCGCGGTCGACGAACAGGCGTTGCAGGCGGTAGGGCGCGGCCGTGCCGAGCCTGGCCGGGTCGAGGGAGGCAACGTAGGGCCGGACCCGGCCGGACCGGAGCGTGCCGAGGCGCACGCCGGCGGAGCGGCCGTCCGCACCGCGCACCTCGGCGACCAGCGTGACCGGCTTGGCCGCCCGGAGGTCGCGCACGCCGAGGTCGACCTCGACGGCGCTCGCCTCGCCGAGCTCGAGGGGCGGGACGGCGCTGTGGCGCAACGGCTCCAGCAGGCGCCCGACGGACTTGCCGGCGAAGTCACCGCGCCAGAAGCCGATCCCCTGGTAGCGGTCGGCCTGCACGCCGAGCACGGTGGCCTGCCGGTCCGAGGCGGCGAGGGAACCCTGGTAGCGCAACGCCGCCATGGCGGCGTGGCCGTCCGGGTCGACGGAGCGGACCAGCTCGGGGCCGAGGCTGCCAAGCGGGAGGTCCACCTCGGCGCGCCGCGCGGCGCCCGTCTCGGTCATGGCGCGGTCGTGCCGGTTGCGGGAGAGGTCCTGGCGCACCGTGAGCGCGAACGTGACCAGGCCGAACGCGGCGGCGAGCGCGACCACCACGCGCAGGGCGGCACCGCCGCGCCTGGCCACCTGGCGGGCGCCGACGAACGCTCCCAGCCGCGACGAGCGGGCGCTGGCCCGCACCAGGACGCCGGCCGCCGGCGGCAGCAGCCGCGCGACCACCAGCGCTCCGGCCAGGACGACCAGGGCGGGGGCGAGCACGGCCAGCGGGTCGTACGACCCGGCCCGTGCGGGCCCGCCGAGCCGGAGGTTGAACAGCGCGGCGCCCGCCACGGCGAGCAGCACCACCTCGGCCAGCAGCGAGCGCCGCCCGGCCTGGTCGGAGCGGGCCTGGCGCCACTGGTCGAGCACCCGGCGGCGCACCGCGCCGAGGCCGGCGGCGGCCGCGGCGGCGAGGGCGACCAGCCCGGCGAGCAGTGTCGACGCGACCGCGACCGGCGTCACCACCACCGGGACGCCGGCGACCAGCTGGGAGCGGGCGACCATGGCGGTGCCGGCCCAGCCGAGCGCGAGGCCGGCGGGCAGGGCGACGAGGGCGACCAGGGCGAGCTCGAGGGTGGCGAGGGCGAAGGCCTGTGCCGTGGTGGCGCCGCGGATCTTGGCGAGGGCGACCTCGCCGGCGCGCGCCTCGGCGGCCATCGCCGCCACCACCACCAGGATGACCAGTCCGAGGGCGAGGAGCTGGACGCTGACCAGGAGCACGGGCACGGTCAGGGCCTGTCGTCCCGTGTCGGCCTCGGCGAGCAGGCTGTGGAGGTTGGTGCGCAGGGCCGCCTGCGGGTAGGCCTGGACCAACGCGGCGCCGAGGTCGCTGACCGACTGGTTCAGCCCGGCCACGTCGCGCAGCCGCACCCGCTCGGGGACGAGCGGCAGGTCCCAGCGCGCCACCACGTCGGCCGGACCACCGATGATCGCCTCGAGCGTCCCGGCGTCGAGGAAGACGGCGTCCTGTGGCGCGTCGGTCGCCTCGCTGTCCTGGCGCGGGTCGTGCCACAGCTCGTGCCCCCACCACCAGGGGTCGTCGGGGGTGGCCCGGTAGATGCCGACGACCACCGCCCGGCGGGCACGGCCCCCTGAGAAGAGCGCCGACGGCAGCAACTGGTCGCCGGGGTCCAGGTGCAGCCTCGCGGCCACGGAGGTGGAGACCGCCACCTCGGCAGGGAGGTCGAGCGAGGTCGCCGCCGGGCAGCGCCCCTCGCCCACCACCAGGTGGTCGCAGAGCCCGGAGCGGCTGGCCAGCTTGGCGGTGAGGCGGGGACCCCGAGCACCGAGCCGGGTCGGCTCGGACGTCTCCAGCTCGGTCAGCGGCGCACCGAACGCCGGCATGGCGGCCATCCCCGCGCGCACGGCGCTGTCGAGCCTGCGCAGCTCGCGGCGGCTGCCGACGCGCTGCTCGATGCCGACACCGGACGCCAGCGGCGCTGCCCGGCGCAGCTCGTCCTGCAGCACCGACTCGCCGGCCGCCCGCAGGTAGATGGCGCCCGCGGCGGCCATGGCGAGCGCGAACGAGGTGACCGCGAGCAACGCCAGGCTCAGGCCGAGCCTGGCGGCGAGCCCGCGCAGGGCGAGCCGGACGCTGGTCACCGCGCGGCCCGCCTCGGCAGCCAGCCGGCGAACTCGCCGGGTGCGGCGTAGCTCATCCGCACCGCCGGGTCGTCGACCCGGATGAAGACCCAGCGGCCGCCACCAGGCAGCAGCAGCCAGTCGCCGTCGGGGCTGAACGCCAGGCGGCTGTCGGAGCGGTCGCCCACCTGGACCAGCGTCGGCGGTCCCGCCGGCGGGACGTAGGTGACCAGCAGGCTGCCGCCGGACGGGTCCCAGGAGTCGGGCGGCAGCGCGTAGGCGAACCCGCCGGTCGGTGCCCAGGCCACCGAGCCGGTGCCCGAGGTCTCGGAGGGGACCAGCCGCCAGCGCCCGGTCGGCAGGTCGACCAGGACCAGCGCGGAGCCCGGCCCCCAGGCGCCGCTGCGCGGCCGCTCCGTGACGGCGGCGTCACGCTGCTGCCCCACCCGGACAAGGGCGTGCCTGGCGTCGGGCGCGAGCCAGGCACCGTCGACCACCACCAGCGCCGGCTCGGCGGCCGGGTCGACCAGGCGGGCGGCCTCGACCGCGGCCGCGTGCGCCAGCACGGGGCGCTGCCCGCCGGAGCGTAGCCACAGCCGCACCCCGCGGACCGGCCCTGGGAGCCCGCCGGCCTCCGCGCCGCCGGCCGGCTCGGGCACCAGCGCGGCGCTGCCGTCGCGGGCCAGGTCGAGCAGGCAACCGGGGAAGCTCGCGAGCTGCCGGCCGTCGCGGCCGAGGATCGAGGTCGCCGGGTGGTCGGCGGCGGGCGCGTCCGTCTCGCCGCGCCGCCTGCCGGCGCACACGGCGACCACCGCGCCGTCGGCCGACCGGGCCGTGGCCGTCGCCGCCATCGTGGCCGGCGGCGAAAGCCGCCGAACCTGCCCGTCGGCCAGGCGCACCGCCACCGGGCTGCCGTCGTCGAGGTAGCCGTCGGCGAAGCTCCCGTCGGCGCTCACGGTGACCCGCCCGCCGGCCGGCTGCGCGGCGGGCGCGCCGCGCAACGACCCGGCGCTCCCGAGCACACGTCGCGCCCTGCCGTCGGTGCTGACGGCGGCCACCGTGCCTCGCTGGTCGGTGTAGGCGATCTCGCCCAGGTCGCGCAGCTCCACGATGGGCCCCTCGACCGCCTTGACCAGCAGCGGCGGGCTCGCGGGAGGGCGGGCGCGCTGCCCGCGCCCGGTGACCGAGCGCCAGCCGGCGGCGCCCCCGGCACCAAGCCCGACCAGCAGCAGCAGCGTCGGGAGCAGGATCGCGGCACGCCGACCGCGGTCCGCCAGCAGCGGCGCGCTCCCCCTTGCCCGCCTCATCCGGCGCCCCCCGGCCAGGCGAGCAGGGTGCCGGTGACCCTCGGGGTGGCCCGCTCGGTCGGCTGGTCGCTGCGGAGCAGCGTCCAGCCCTCCGGCGAGGAGACGGCGAGGACCTGCCCGTCGGGCGAGAAGGCGAAGCCGTCGGCGCGCTGCAGCGGCGGGCCGGCGAGGATGACGGCGGCGGCCCGGCTCGCCGGCTCGTAGCCGAGCACGTAGCCGTCGCCGGCACGCTGCGCCAGCTCCTGCTCGCCGAGCCCGCCGCGCCGGTCGAGCGCGGCCACGGCCAGGCGCAGCTCCTTGCCGCTGCCGGTGAAGGCCAGCCAGGCCGCCTCGTACCCGTCGGCGAGCGCGATCCGGCGGACCTCGGCGCCCGCGGCCGTCCGGTGGATCGGGACGAGCAGCACCGCCCACGGCCCTCCAGGAGCGCCGGCCGCGACCGCCAGCAGCTCACCGTCGGGGCTCAGCGCCAGCGCGCCGACCGACGCGCCCGGTCCGGTCGCCGCTTCGAGCCGGCGGCGGTCCAACAGGGTCCGCAGTGGCCCGCCGGGGCTGCCGACCAGCACCGAGGTGCCACGGGTGGTGCGACGGAAGGGCACCTGCGCCCCACTGGCGCCGGCCACCACGCCCGCCCGTGCCGCCCATGCCACGGGGCAGGCGAGGCCGACCTCCTTGGCCCTCCCGCCCGTGGCGCGGAGGACCAGCGCGGGGGCGTTGCTGGTCTCGTCCCTGCCCGCATCCCTTGCCGCCAGGCGCTGGTCGGGCGGGAGCGGGCGCCGCCCGCAGGCCAGCACCTCGCCGCCGCGTCCGGCGATGCCGCGGGCACGGAAGTCGCCCGGGGTGATCCGGGTGGCCGTCCCCGCCCGGTCGACCTCGAGCACCGCCTCGCCGCCGAGGGCGACCAGCGGGCCACCGCGGACGGGCAGGACGGCGACAGGGGGAAGGCTGGGGGCGACGACCTGGCTGGAGCTCCCGTCCACCCGCAGCTCCTCGAGCTTGCCCAGCCCGGTGACGAGCACGGGCCCGGCCAGGGCGGCCTGGTCGACGACCGCGGCGCCCTGGGTGGGGACAGGCGCGGGGGGAGCGGCGGCCGGCAGGGTGACGCGCGGCGCGGGTGGCGCGGGACGGGGCGCCACCGCCCAGCCGGCCGCGAGGCCGACGGCCATGCCGACCAAGAGCGCGATCAGCCCACGGCGCAACGGCCGCGGCCGCGCCGGGGTCTCGTCCCAGACCTCCGCGTCCCCGAGCAGGGTGCCCACCGATCACCTCGTCCCGCCTACGCCTCCGAGGAAGATATGCACCGTCCCTTAGAGGACGCTTAGCGGACCAGAGGACGCTTGGCAGACCCTGAGCCAGGCGGCACGACCACCCCACGACTGCCCCGCAGGCAGGGCGCCCGCGGCTGTGGCGGGCGACCCGCTCCCGGTGGCGGCCCGACCGGATCCCGGCGCAGTACCCGACGACTGCCCCGCAGGCAGGGCGACCGCGGCTGTGGCGGGCGACCCGCTCCCAGTGGCGGCCCGACCGGATCCCGGCGCAGTACCCGATGGGGGGGCTCGGGGGGGAGCTGTCTCGGGCTCCCCCCCGAATGGATCAACCTCAAAACCTGGGCGGCTCGGTGTACTCGCCCCAGACCTGCTTGAGGGCCGCGGCCATCTCGCCGACGGTGACCTCGGCCCTGGCGGCGTCCACCAGCCGGGGGATCAGGTTCTCGTCGCCCTCGGCGGCGAGGCGCAGCGCGGCCAGGGCGCGGTCGGCCGCCGCCCGGTCGCGGGCGGCGCGCCGCTGGGCCAGCGCGGCGCACTGCTCGCGCTCCACCGCCGCGGAGATGCGCAGGATCTCCAGCTCGCCCTCGTCCTCGACGGCGTACTTGTTGACCCCCACGATCACCTTCTCGCCCTTCTCCAGCTTCTGCTGGTAGGCGAAGGCGGCGTCGGCGATCTGCTGCTGGAACCAGCCCTGCTCGATGCCGGCGAGCACGCCGTCGAGCATGGAGCCGGAGCCCGCGCGGTCGACGCGCTCGAAGACCTCCTCGGCGCGCCGCTCCATCAGGTCGGTCATGTGCTCCACGAACCAGGAGCCGCCGAGCGGGTCGATCACGTTCGCCACGCCCGTCTCCTCGGCGATCACCTGCTGGGTGCGCAGGGCGATCGCGGCGGCGCGCTCGGTGGGCAGCGCGTAGACCTCGTCGAGGGCGTTGGTGTGCAGGCTCTGGGTGCCGCCGAGCACGCCGGACAGGGCCTCGATGGCGGTGCGCACGACGTTGTTGTCCGGCTGCTGGGCGGTGAGCGAGACGCCGGCGGTCTGGGTGTGGAACTTGAGCTTGAGGGCGCGCTCGTCGCGCACGCCGTAGCGCTCGCGCAGCCAGCGCGCCCAGATGCGCCGGGCGGCGCGGAACTTGCCGATCTCTTCGAAGAAGTCGATGTGGGCGTCGAAGAAGAAGGAGAGCTGCGCGGCGACCGTCTCGAGGTCGAGCCCGCGCCGCCCGGCCAGCTCCAGGTAGGCGAAGCCGTCGGAAAGGGTGAAGGCGAGCTCCTGGGCGGCGGTCGCGCCGGCCTCACGGATGTGGTAGCCGCTCACCGAGATGGGGTGGTACTTGGGCACCTCTCGGGCGCAGAACTCGAGCAGGTCGCCGATCAGGCGCAGGTGCGGCTCGGGCGGGAAGAGCCACTCCTTCTGGGCGATGTACTCCTTGAAGATGTCGGTCTGCAGGGTCCCGTCGAGGCTGGCGATGCTCGCCCCCTGGCGCTCGGCGGCCACCAGGTACATGGCGAACAGCATCGGCGCCGGCCCGGAGATGGTCATCGAGGTGGTGATCCGGTCGAGCGGCAACCCGGAGAAGAGCACCTCCATGTCGGCGGCGGAGTCGACCGCCACGCCGCAGTGGCCCACCTCGCCGGCGCTGCGCGGGTCGTCGGAGTCCCTGCCCATCAGGGTGGGCATGTCGAAGGCGACGGAGAGTCCGCCGCCGCCCTGGGCGATCAGGTAGCGGTAGCGGGCGTTGGTCTCGCGGGCGTTGCCGAAGCCGGAGAACTGCCGGATCGTCCAGAGCCGGCCCCGGTACATCGACGGGTGGATGCCGCGCGTGTAGGGGTACAGCCCGGGGAGGCCGAGCCGTTCCGCCTCGTCCCTGACGGGATGGTCGAGCGAGCTGTACAGCGGCTCGAGCGGCTCGCCGGACAGGGTGGTGAAGTCGGCGTCGCGCTCCCCCTTGGCGGCGTAGCGCTCGCGCCACTCGCCGCGCAGCTGCTCGAATCGGCGCTCCCCGTCCTGCTCGCTCATCCCGTCCTCCAGTTGGCGCTCCCCCCGTTCCACCCAAGAGTAGTCGGCGGTTCGGCGCCGGCGCGACCCCGGCGAGGCTCCGGGAACGGGTTCAACCACTTGAGCATCTCGAAACGGTTAAGATACGCGATCGTCCGCCCCGCCGACGTGGCGCCGCCACAGGGAGCCTCGGGACATGCACCTGACCGGCCAGCACGGGACGCACCCGGCGCGGCCGCCCGCGACCACGGCGCCGTGGCGCCGCGGGTCGGCGGCCCTGCCGATCGTCCTCGGCTACCTCTTCCTCTACCTCGCGGCCGCACGCCTCGAGGGCGCCGTCGCCGGGCGCGCCGGTCTGTCGCCGTGGTCACCACGGCCCGGCCTGACCCTGGTACTGCTGCTGCTGCTCGGGCTGCGCTACGCCCCAGTGCCGCTGGCCGCCGAGCTGGCGGCGAGCCTGCTGGTGCGGCCGCCGGGGGGCCGGCCGGGCGCCGGCTGGCTGCTGCTCGACGCCGCCGTGGTGGCGCTGGCGTGGACGGCGACCGCCGGCCTGCTCGGCGGCCGGCTGCGCCTCGACCCCGCCCTGCGGCGGCCGCGCGACCTCGGCCAGCTCCTGCTGGTCGCGGCGGCCGCCGCGCCGCTGCTGGCGGCCCTGGCGCGGGTCGCGCTGGCGGTCGCCGCCGGCCTGGTCCCCTGGACGAGCGCACCGGCGGCACTGGCCTCCTGGTGGGCGAGGGACGCCGCCGGCGTCGCCCTTGCCGCGCCGCTGCTCGCGGCGCTGGTGGTCAGGCGCGTGCGCCCGCCGGCAGCCGGCGAGCCGCTGTGGCGCCCGGTACGCGACCGGGTCGAGACCGCCGCGCAGGCCCTCGCCGTCGTGCTGCCGCCGCTGCTCGGCCTGTGGCTGCCGGTGATGCAGCGCCCGCCGCTGCTGGCGGCGTGCTTCGCGCCGCTGGTCTGGGTGGCGCTGCGGCGCGGCCTGGCCGGCGCCGCGGCCGCGGCCATGGCGACCGGGTTGCTGCTGGCGGGGACGCTGGCCCTGCGCCAGCCGGCCGACGCGGCCGGCGCCGTCGCCGACTTGCAGTCGTTCCTGCTGGTCGCCGCCGGGGCCGCGCTGTGGATCGGCGCCCTGGCCGACGCGCGCGGCGCCGGCCAGGCCGAGCGGGGCCAGCTCGAGGCCGTGCTGGACGCGACCCCGGACTGCGTCGCCACGGTCGACCGGTCCGGGCGCCTGCTCTTCCTCAACCAGGCCGGCCGCCGCCTGCTCGGCCTCGGCGAGCGCGAGCCGCTCGCCGGCCGCCGCCTCGGCGACCTCCTCCCCCAGCTCGCCGCCCGCCTCTCGGCCCAGGCCGACCTCGGGCCGGCCCGCTGGACGGGCGCGACCACGCTGCTCCGCGGCGGCCGCCGGGTCCCGCTGGAGCACGTGGCAGTGGCCCACCGGGCGCCGGACGGCCGCACCCAGGCCGTGTCGGCGATCACCAGGGACGTGAGCGGGATCCGCCAGCTGGAGGGCGAGCTGGCCAGCGCGGCCGAGCGGCTCGACGAGCAGCAGCTCCACCTGACGGCGGTGACCGCCCACATGCCGGTCGCCCTGCTGGTCGCGAAGGTGGACGGCACCTGCCTGCGGGCGGAGGGCCGGGCACTCGCGCGCCTGTGCGCGCGGCCCGAGGCGCTGGAGGGCGCCTCCCTGTTCCAGGCGCTCGAGGCCCACGACCAGCTCATCGGCGACTTCTGCGTGGCGGCGACGGGGAGTGCCATCTCCTCATGGGCGACCGTCGGCGACGCCGTGCTGGAGACCCACTTCCGCCCGGTGGTCGGCCGCAACGGCAAGGTCAAGCAGGTGATCGGCCTGCTCGGCGACGTCACCGAGCGGGTCAGGGCCGAGGCCGCCGCCGCCGACCTGCAGGCCCGCGTGGACGTGCTGCAGGCACGCACGGAGTCCCTCGACCGGGGCGGCACCGTGCAGACCCTCACCGCCTGGCTCCGTCACCTGGAGATCCTGGAGGAGGAGCTGGCCGACGGCAGCCCGGTCACCACCCTGGTCCCGGTCAAGCGCACCCTCGAGCGGGTGCTAGAAGCCGGCGCCGACCTGGCCGAGCTGCCCGTCCCCCCGCCACCGCAGGACGCACCCGCCGCCCCGCCGGAGCAGGCCGAGGAGGGGCAAGGGGCCATCACGGTCGACGCCGAGGTCGGCAGCGCCCCGGTCGAGGCCGAGGCCTCGGCCGGGGCGCCAACGGGCGACTGACCCTCCGGGCCGGGTTCGGCGACGCGGCGGGACCGGGAGCCGCGCCTGGGGAAACCGGGTGCCCGGCAATACGCTGACGCATGTGAACGAGGTCCCGCTCCCCGACGCCGTCCTGGCGGCGGCGCACGACCGCGAGGGCGGCGCCAGCGAGGTCGCCGCCAGGGCGGTCGACGGGCTGCTGCAGCTCACCGGCGACCGCGCCCGCCTGGACGCGGCCGTGGCCGTGCTGCTCGCCGGTCAGCCGGCGATGGCGCCGATCTGGCACCTGGCGCGTGCGGCCGGCGCGCCCGACCCGGCCGGGGCCCTGCGCGGCCTGCGAGGCCTGCTCAAGAACGAGGCGGACGCCGCCGTCGCCGTTGCTGCCGCCTGGCTCGCGGAGCGCCCGGGGCCGGTGCGCACCGTCTCGCACAGCTCCCTGGTCGACCGCGTGCTCGCCCGCCTCGGCCAGCCCGGCGCCGGTCCCGGCGCCGGGCTGGTGGGGGCGGACGCGATCGGGCCGTCGGCGCTGCTCAACGCCGCCGGTACCGGGGCCCTCGCCGCCCGGGCGCCGACCCTGGTGGTGACCACCAGCCTCAAGCTGGTCCCGGCGGGCGCGTTCGAGCGCCTGGCCGCGCCCGGCTTCGAGACCGTGCCGCTGTCGGCGCTCGCCGCGGTCGCGCTCGGTGGCGAGCTGGTGGAGCCTGCCGAGGCCGGCTCCCGCGCCGCCGCCCTGGCCCCGTGAGCAGGGGCGGCGCCACGCACGGCCGCGCCGTCCCAGGATCACGGCGCCTGGGCGTGGTCGGCCCGCGCCGCCGCCTGACCGCGTGGCCGCTGAGCTGGAGGTTTCGCTCGGCGGCTCGGCCTCAGCGCAGCGTGGCCGTAACCCTCAAGTCGAGGGTTACGGCCACGCCCGCGACGTCGTCGCTGTAGCTGAGGGTTTCGCTGCCCCTGCCTGGCAGCGGCACCAGGACCCGCGCGCCGGCGCTCAGCGGGCCGGCGCCGGCGCGGCTGTGGCTGACCTGGAGCTGCAGGAAGGCCGAGGTGGTCTCGGGCGTGACCACCACCGGTCCGAAGCCGAAGGGGCGGGCGCTCGCCACCGGGCCGGCGCTGGTGGGCTGGATCGGGGTGCTCGAGGCGCCGAGGAACGAGGCGGCCATGCCGGCGCGGTCGCGCGCGGAGAAGCGCAGCGTGGCCTGGGTGACCTGGAGGACGACCTGGCGCACCAGCCGCCTGCCCGCCACCGGGTTGCTGCTGGCCGAGCGCCCGTCGGCGGCACGGGCCTGGACCTGCGCGGTGACCGGCTCGGTGGTGGTGAAGGTGAGCTTGGCGCTGCCGCTGCTCCCGGTGCCGGCGGAGACGGTCTGGCCGACGGCCGAGCCCGAGCCCCACTGGACGGTGGCCGTGACCGGCTCGGAGGCGTCGAAGTGGATCGTCAGGCCGTCCTCGGAGCGCCCGGCGATGCGGGCGCTGACCCGCAGCGGCCTGGTGCTCTGCGCGCCGCCGGCCGGGTTGCCGCCCCTGCCCGGGGTCGGCACCGGGGAGCCGGGCGGCGCGGTGGTCGCCGGGACGCCGGCGGCCTCCGCGCGGGGCGTGGTGAGCCGGCCGAGCAGCACGCCGCTGGTCGCCCCGCTGCCTATCACGGCGACGGCGAGCACGATCAGCATGACGGCGACACGTCTGGTCATAGGCGAGCTTCTCGACGGCCCGGCAGGGTCGGTCGCATTTTACGGCAGCCGCACTTCCTAGCCCTTTCGGCTTGCGTTGTCCGTTCAGCGTGGTGGCGCGGCCTGCCGACGTTGCGCCTTACACGCAGGTCCACGGTCCCCGGCAGGCTCGCGCCGAAGTGCGGCTGCCGTAAAAAGCTACACGAAGGCGCGCGAACGCCGAACCGCGCTGGCGCAGGCAGGACGCTCAGAGCGGCTCGGCACCGCTCTGCCGCACGCGATCGAGCAGCTGGTCGGCGGCCGCGTACGGGCCCAGCTCGCCGGTCGCGACCAGCTCGGCCAGCTTGTCGAGCGCCTCGCCGCGGCCCAGCTCGCCGAGCTCGGCGCGCAGGTCGGCCAGGACGATCTCCTCGACCTCGCGGGCGGCGCGCCGCCGGCGGCGCTCGGCCAGCTCGCCGGAGGCGGCCAGGTGGTCGCCGTGCGCGGCGATGCGCTCGACCAGCTCGTCGATGCCGTCGCCGCGCTCGGCAACCGCCTTGACCACCGGCACGCTCCAGGGGCGCGCCTCGCCGAGGTGGAGCATCTGGCGCAGGTCGCGCGCGACCAGGTCGGCGCCCTCCTTGTCGGCCTTGTTGACCACGAACAGGTCGGCCACCTCGAGGATGCCGGCCTTGGCGACCTGCACGGCGTCCCCGAACCCGGGGGCGAGCACCACCAGGGTGGTGTCGGCCAGGCCGGCCACCTCGACCTCGGCCTGCCCCACGCCGACGGTCTCGACCAGGACGACCTCGCAGCCGGCGGCGTCGAGCACCCGCACCGCCTGCGGCGTGGCCCTTGCCAGCCCGCCGAGGTGCCCGCGCGTGGCCATCGAGCGGATGTAGACGCCCCGGTCCCCGGCGTGGTGCTGCATGCGGACCCGGTCGCCGAGCAGCGCGCCGCCGGTGAACGGCGAGGACGGGTCGACCGCCAGCACCGCGACCGTCCGCCCGGCCCGCCGGTAGGCGGCCACCATGGCGTTGGCCAGGGTGGACTTGCCCACCCCCGGCGAGCCGGTGAGGCCGAGCACGAGCGCCCGCCCGCTCAGCGGGTTGAGCGACTCGGCCACCTCGCGCAGCTGGTCGCGGGTGCCGTTCTCGACCAGGGAGATGAGCCGCGCGACCGCGCGGCCGTCGCCGGAGCGGAGCCGCTCGACCAGCTCGCCGACCCCCGGGCGCCGCGCCACTAGCCGACCTGCAGGAGCAGGGCGTCGCCCTGGCCGCCCCCGCCGCAGAGGGCGGCGACGCCCAGCCCGCCGCCGCGGCGGCGCAGCTCGTGGGCGACGGTGAGGACCAGGCGGGCGCCGCTCGCGCCGATCGGGTGGCCGAGCGCCACCGCGCCCCCGTTGACGTTCACGATCGCCTCGTCCAGCTCGAGCTCCTGGGCGGAGCGCAGCGCCACGGCGGCGAACGCCTCGTTGATCTCGACCAGGTCGAGCTCGGAGACCGTGCGGCCGGCCCGCTCGAGGACGTCGGAGATGGCCCGGGACGGCTGCGAGTGCAGCGAGGTGTCGGGACCGGCGACGGTCCCGTAGGCGACCACGCGCGCCAGCACGGGCAGGCCCTCGGCCGCCGCCCGGCGCCGCGAGGTGACCACCACGGCGGCGGCGCCGTCCGAGAGCTGCGAGGCGTTGCCGGCGGTGATGGTCCCGTCGCGGGTGAACGCCGGCGCCAGCCTGGCCAGACCCTCGACCGTGGTCCCCGGCCGGATGCCCTCGTCCTGCTCGACCAGGAGCGGCTCGCCCTTGCGCTGCGGCACCGACACCGGGGCGATCTCCTCGCGCAGCGCGCCCTTGGCGGCCGCCGCGGCGCGCTCGTGGGAGCGGGCCGCCCAGGCGTCCTGGGCCGCCCTGTCGATGCCGAGCTTGGCGTTGACCCGGTCGGAGAGCGCCCCCATGTGGTCGTGGTCGAAGGCGTCCCAGAGGCCGTCGTGGATCATCGTGTCGACCAGCACGGTGTGGCCCATGCGCGCGCCGAAGCGGCCCTTCGGCAGCAGGTAGGGGGCGTTGGTCATCGACTCCATGCCACCGGCGACCAGCAGCCCGGCCAGGCCCAGCTCGACGTACTGGGCGGCGGTGGCGATGGCGTTCAGCCCGGAGAGGCAGACCTTGTTGACGGTGAGGGCCGGCACGGTCATGGGGATCCCGGCCTTGACGGCCGCCTGCCTGGCGGTGATCTGGCCCTGACCGGCCTGCAGCACGTGGCCCATGATCACGTGCTCGACCGCGTCGGGGGACACCCCGGCACGCTCCACGGCTGCCGCCACGGCCAGGCCGCCCAGGTCGGCGGCTGGGAAGGGGGCGAGCACGCCGCCGAAGCGGCCGATCGGGGTGCGTGCGCCGGCGACGATGACAGGTTCGCTGTGATCGAACATCAGCCCATCCGTTTGCTCGGGTCGTCCCTGGCTGGTGATCGCGACGATACCAGCCGGCCAAGGCTAGGCTGGGCCGCGATGACCCTTGGCTTCGTGCACGCCTGCGAGCAGAACCACCGCAACCTGTCGACCGTCGGCGGCGGGAGCGTCACCCAGCTCACCTCCGGGAAGGTGGTCACCTCGGCGGTGGACCCGTTCTGGCTGTACAACTACGCCTTCGGCGTGCGCCGCGCGCTGGACCTCGACGAGCTCGCCGGCGCCTTCCGCGCCGCCGGGCGCGACTACCTGCACGTGATGGCCTCGCCGTCGTCCCGGCCGGGGCTGGCCGGCGAGCTCGAGCGCCTCGGCTTCCACCTCGAATGGGAGGACGTGGTCTGGCGCAGCGCCGGCACCGGTGCCGGCGCGCCCGGCCTGCTGCAGCTGGGTCCCGGCGAGCTGGACGGCTACCTTGCGACCATGCGCTCGGCCTGGGGGCCGGAGCAGGTGATCACCGAGCAGGCCCTCGGCCTGCGGCTGGCCGACGGCCGCGCCAGCGCCTACCGCAGCGCCGACGGGGCCGGCGTGTTCACGCTGTTCGCGTCCGGGCCGACCACCCAGCTCATCCACCTGGCCGTGGCGGGTGGCGCGCAGCGCCGTGGCGTCGGCCGGCGCATGCTGGAGCTGGCTCCCGGGCTGGTCGCCGAGGGCCGTCCGCTGTGGCTGTCCACCGATGCCGACGGAGCCGCCGTCCGGACGGCGGCCGCCGCCGGCTGGAGCGCCTCCCACCGCGACGGCCACTGGCTGCGCGGCTAGTGCCGAGCCCGACGAGGTTGGCGAGGCAATACGGCAACCGACCGCCCCGCAGACGGCGGGGCCGAGCGACGAAAGGGAGCGACTGAGTGCAGCTTGGACGCCTTGACCACATCGGCATCGCCGTCGCCGACCTGGCGGCCGCGCGCGCCTTCTACGAGCGCGCCTTCGGCCTGCGCGCCGCCCACGAGGAGGTGATCCCCGACCAGGGCGTGCACGAGCTGCTGTTCCCCCTCGGCGACGCCTGGGTGCAGCTGGTCGCCCCGCTCAGCCCGGACACGCCGGTCGGGCGCTTCCTCGCCAGCAGGGGCGAGGGCATCCACCACGTCGGCTACGCCGTCCCGAGCGTCCAGGCGGCCCTCGACCACCTGGATGCCGAGGGCGTCCAGCTGGTCGACGAGGCGCCGCGGACCGGCTCCGGCGGCACCACCATCGCCTTCGTCCACCCCAAGGGCACCGGCGGGGTGCTGGTGGAGCTCGTCGAGGAGGGCAGCGGGCACCGCGGGGGGATCACGCCCGAATAGTGGGAACAGGCGAGGGGGCAGGGGCCGGTCCTCCCCTGCCCCCTCGCGCTTTCAGGCTACCGGATGGGGCCTACTCCGGGCCACGACGTGGCGAGCGTACCCGATGAACTGTGGATCGTCACCCCCTGTTTGGTCTCAAATCCATAGCGGCGCGACGAAATCGAGCAATGCCTCGTTCACCTGCGCGGGCTGCTCGAGATTCAGGAGGTGCCCCGCCTCCGGGATCTGGACGAACGTCGCATCCGGGATGCCGGCGGCCAGCTCCCGGCCCACCTCTGGCCCGAAGCGCTCGTCCTCGGTCCCGCACAGCACCAGTGCCGGGGCGGCGATCGCCGCCAGCTCCGCGGTGACGTCGGGGCGGCGCGCCATGCCGCGCTGGGCGGCCGCGACCGCGGCCGGCTCCTGCTCGAGGAGCATCTTGGTGACCTTCTCCACCAGGGTGGGACGCAGCCGGCGGGTGCTGGCGCCGAGCAGCACCGGCAGCATCGCCTCCGGCAGGAAGCCGACGCCTTCCGTGAGCACCCGGTCGGCCATGGCGAGCCGGGCGGCGACCGCCTGCTCGTCGTCGGCGGTGGCCTTGGTGGCGGCGAGGACCAGGCCGCGCAGGCGGCCGGGGTGCCTGCGGGCGAAGGCGAAGGAGACGTAGCCGCCCAGCGACAGGCCGCAGAGGACCACCCGCTCGAGGGCGAGCTGGTCGAGCAGCCGGGCGAGGTCGTCGGCCAGCAGGTCCATCTCGGCCACCTCGACCCGCTGGTCGCGGGCGCTGCCGAAGCCGCGCAGGTCGGGCACGACCACCTGGTAGTGCGAGCTGAGCGCCTCCACCTGTGGCGCCCACATGCGGCCGTCGAGCGGGAAGGCGTGCAGCAGGACGAGCGGTGGCGTGCCCGCCCCCTCGCTGGTGGCGGGTGGTACGGCAGCCGCCGTCATGGCCCCTCCTTGCCTTGCGTCACCAGTTCCCCCCGACAAGCAACCGGACGACTGTAGGGCAAGCGCGGCGATCTGGCCGCACGAAGGCGCAAGCGTCTCGTACCGTCCCTGCCCGGGCTCGGCACCAGGCTCAGAAGTCGGCGCTGCCGCCCAGCCGCTGCCAGGCGCCGCCGAGCGACGGCCGCCAGGCGCTGCCGTCGAACCACTTGTGGTAGACGGCGAGGTCGCCACCGACGTGGAACAGGTCGAGGCGGCGCGGTTCCCAGGCGACGGCGCTCACCGCGCCGACCGCCGTCCCGCCGAGGCGCTGCCAGCCGCTGGCCGACGGCCGCCAGGCGGCGCCGTCCCACCACTTGTGGTAGACGGCCTGGTCGCCGCTGACGTGGAAGACGTCGAGCCGGTCGGCCGCCCAGGAGACCGCGGCGGGTGAGCCGACCACGGCGCCGCCGAGCGAGCTCCAGCCGCTGGCCGACGGCTGCCAGGCGCCACCGTCCCAGAACTTGTGCAGCAGTGCCCGGTCCGGGCCGACCGCGAAGAGGTCGAGCCGGTCGGGAGCCCAGGAGACCACGGCGGGCTCACCGGACAGCTCGCCGCCGAGGCGCTCGAACGCCCCGGCGGGGCGCCAGCCGGCACCGTCGAACCACTTGTGGTACAGGGCACGGTCGCCGCCGAGCACGAACACGTCGAGGCGCCGCGGCTCCCAGGCGACCGCGTGGGGCTGGCTGGTGGCGACGCCGCCGAGGCGCTCGAAGCTGTCGTGCGGCGCCCAGCTGCCGTTGGAGAACCAGCGGTGGTACAGGGCGCGGTCGTCGCCGACCACGAGCACGTCCAGGCGGCCCGGTTCCCACGAGACGGCCTCGGGCTGGCCCAGAACGGTGCCGCCCAGCCGCTCCCAGCCGCTCAGGGACGGTGCCCAGGTGCCCTCGAACGACTTGTGGTACAGGGCACGGTTGGTGCCGACGGCGAATACGTCGAGGCGGCCCTGTCCCCAGGAGACCGCCTCGGGCGGGCCGAGCAGGATGCCGCCCTGCCGCTCCCAGGCGCCACCGAGCGACGGCCCCCAGCCAGTGCCGTCGAACCACTTGTGGTAGCCGGCCCGGTCGGCGCCGCGGATGAACAGGTCGACCCGCCTGGGAGCCCAGGCGGTCGCCGCCACCGGCGGGACCGGCGGCAGGAAGGGGGTGAGCACCTCGCGGATGCGGCGCTTGCACACGGCGCAGTACGGGAAACCGAGCGCCCGCATCCTGCAGTCGAACTCGGGCCGGTAGGCGCGGCAGTGGTAGTAGTGCGCCCCTTCGTAGAGCCCGACGGTCCCGGGCGGCTGCGGGCTGGGCTGGGGGTCGCACTGGGTGCAGTCGGCGTTGCGGCTGGTGGGCAGCGGCGTGGCGGCGGCCACCAGCTGACGCCACTTGAGGGTGGTCCGGTTGGTGTTGACGGTGACGTTGGGCTCGGCGGGCTCGTCAGGGGGATGGACGTCGCGGTCGCTGTCGACGCCGCAGCCGAGGTAGTACTCGTACTCGTCGGCCAGGCCGAAGGCGGTGTGGCCGAGCTCGTGCAGGGCGATCTCCTCGGCATCTGGCGCCAGCGAGAACACCGCGGTGGCCCCGCCCGAGCCCCCGTAGACCGGCGAGTTGACGATCACCAGGATCACGTCCCACTCGGGCACCTGGGCGTCGGCGACGGCCAGGGCGGTGGTGTCGTCGACCACCAGCAGCCGCTGCACGCCCGGGGCGCCGCAGAAGGTGGCGTCGAAGTAGGTACGCGGCGCGGCGCCGCTGCCGCCGCACTCGACCGGGTCGTCGGCGCCGCTGTCGGTGGAGGTGACGTCGACCCGGTAGACGTTGATGGCCGCCCGCAGCCCGTCGTATGGCGGCGTGCTCAGCAGGACGTTCACCACCCGCTGGGTGTCGGCCGCGTAGCCGCCCATCTGCGCCGCCCGGTAGCCGTCGCCCATCACGACCACGTTCCAGCGACGCGCCGGCGGCCCGTTGTCGACCAGCTTGGTGGTGCCGAGGACGGTGCCGTCGCCGGTGCTCACGACGCGCCCCCCGCATCCGGCCCTGCGGGACCGCGCAGCGGGACGCGGATCAGCTCGCCGGGCGCGGCGGCCAGCCCCGGCCGCTCCGGCGCCCCGCGCTCCACCAGCGCGACGTAGTCGGCCTCCTCCAGGTCGGGCACGACCAGGGAGAAGACGCCCGACGGCCGCTCGACCGGGACACGGCCGAGGGAGCGCTCCGGGTCGTCGGAGAAGACCTCGGCATCGCGCCGCAGCGGCTGGTGCAGCAGCCGGCGGTGCAGGACGCGGTCGTCGGCGCCGCGGACCTCGGCGAAGAACCCCCGCCGCTCGGCTGCCTCCTCGGCGCCGGGATCCGGCGGCACCAGCTTGTCGAGCCGTCGGCTGGAGACCAGCCGTACCTCGTCGCCCTCGTAGCTGAAGGTCAGCCTGACCGCGCCACGCGGCTCCGGCCCGGTCGGCGCTCCCGCCCCAGCCTCGCTCATCCCCCCACCCCCGCTGCTCGGCCCGCGACCGCCCGCCACGGGCAGTATGGCCCCTCGTGCGCCCTCTGTGCCGAACGGGCCGCTTCCACGACCCGCCGGGCGCGGCTACCTCGGGTTCAGCGGGCGGCCCCACTCGGGGGGCAGCGGCGGGGCGCTGAGGCCGAGCAGGCGCAGGAACCCCGAGAGGAGCCCGGCGGTGAAGCCCCAGACGACGGTGCCGTCGACGTTGAAGACCGGGCTGGCGGCACCGGGCGGCACCCCCCGTGCCCTGACGGCGGCCGGTGGCAGCAGGCGGGTCAGCGGGACCAGCTCGTGGTTGGCCGGGTCGGCGAGCTGGCGCAGCGTGGGGCGCAGGATGGCGGCGACCTCGGCCGGGTTGGGGCGCAGGGCGGCACGGCCGTCCCACACGCCGACGACGGGCAGCACGTCGAAGTTGCTGACCGACAGGTAGGTGCGGCCGAGGCTGCCGAGCACCCGCACCGCCCGCCGGTCGAGGCCGACCTCCTCCTCGGCCTCGCGCAGCGCGGCCGCCACCCCGTCGTGGTCGCCGGGCTCGACCCCGCCGCCTGGCAGCGCCACCTGGCCCGCGTGGGTGCGCATGTGGTCGGGCCGCCGCACCAGCACCAGGCCGAGGTCGTCGGCGCCGTCGACCGGCGAGAGGGCGAGCAGCACCGCCGCGGGCACCCCGGTCGGGTCGGCGGCCGGCGCCACGAACGGCAGCCGGCCGACGCGGTCGATCAGCGAATCGGAGGTCACCGTTCCAGCATACGGCCGCGCCGGGGCCGCCCAGGGCGTCGGAGGGGACGGGCTCCCGTCAGGCCTTACCTGGCCAGCATGCCGCCGTCGACCACGATGGTGGTGCCGGTGATGTAGCTGCCGGCGTCGGAGGCGAGCAGCAGCAGCGCCCCGGCCATCTCCTCCGGGTCGCCCCAGCGGCCGAGCGGCACCTGGGCGGCGATCGCCCCTCCCTGTTCGGTGTCCGACCACAGGAAGCGGGTCAGCTCGGTGCGCACCCAGCCGGGGGCGAGGCAGTTGACCCGCACGCCGAGCGGCGCCGCCTCGACGGCGAGGGTGCGGGTGAGGGCCACCACCCCGGCCTTGGCGGCGCTGTAGGCGGACATGGTGGGCGAGGCCTGGAAGGCCGCCACCGAGGCCACGTTGATGATCGCGCCGCCCTGGCCCAGGTGCGGAATCGCCGCCCGGCAGCTGAGGAAGACCGCGCGCAGGTTGAGCGAGACGATCTTGTCCCAGCCGTCGGTCCTGATGGCGGCGACCGGGGCGGTGAAGCGCGAGCCGCCGGCCACGTTGATCAGCACGTCGAGCCGTCCGGTGGCCTCGACCGCGCGGGCCACGGCGGCCTCGACCGCCGCCTCGTCGGTGACGTCGGTGGTGACCACCAGCGCCTCCGGCGCGCCCAACGAGCGGGCGGCCGCCGCCACCTTCTCCAGCTCCGCGGTGGAGCGCGCGGCCAGCACCACCGCCGCCCCGGCGCTCGCCATGGTCAGGGCCGCCTGCTCCCCGATCCCGCGGCTGGCCCCGGTGATCAGCGCGGTCCTGCCCCGCAGGCCGAAGTCGGGCGCGGCCGCCACGGCCGGGTCCTCACTCGCGTTCCGCATCGCCACAGCGTTCCCTCCTCAGTCTCGTACATCCGACTCTACGAGAATGGGCGGGGGCGCGTCGCGCGCTTGCTCCGCGGCGGAGGGCGGGACCAGGGTCCCGCGCCATGGCGAGCAGGTGGGCGGAGGGGGACGCGGCGGGCGTCTGGCACGGCTTCACCAGATGGCGAGCTGCGCCGACAACCGGCCGCCGGTGGTCGAGCGGGCAGCTAGGCTTGTGGCACCCTGACGCGAGGAGCCACGATGACGCCACGGACCCTGCTCGCCCAGGCCGGGCACGCCCTGCTCGACCAGGGCCGCGACCTCGACGACGGCGAGCTGGCCGCGCTGGCGGCCCTGCCCGACGAGGCCGTGCCGTCGCTCGCCGCCCTGGCCCACGAGGTCCGCCTGGCCCGGTGCGGCCCGGCCGTCGAGGTCGAGGGCATCCTCTCGGCCAAGACCGGAGGCTGCCCGGAGGACTGCCACTTCTGCTCCCAGTCCGGGCGCTTCGAGACCAACGTCCGCCCCACCGGCCTGCTCGACCTGGAGGACGTCCTCAGCGCCGCGCGCGAGACGGCCCGCATCGGGGCCAGCGAGTTCTGCATCGTGATGGCCCTGCGGGGTCCCAGCTCGGCGGTGGTCGACCGGGTGCTGGAGGCGACCGCGCTGATCCGCGCGGAGACTGGCCTCAACGTGGCGGCAAGCCTCGGCATCCTCGACCGCGGGCAGGCCCGCCGCCTGGCCGCCGGCGGGGTGCACCGCTACAACCACAACCTCGAGGCGGCCCGCTCGTTCTTCCCGCGGATCGTCACCACCCACACCTGGGAGGAGCGCCAGCAGACCTGCCGGCTGGTGGTGGAGGCCGGCATGGAGCTGTGCTGCGGCGTGCTGCTCGGCATGGGCGAGGACAATTCTCAGCGCGTCGAGCTGCTCGGCCAGCTCCGCGAGCTGCGCCCCGCCGAGGTGCCGGTGAACTTCCTCAACCCGCGCCCGGGCACGCCGCTCGGCGACCGGCCCCTGGTCGAGCCGATGGAGGCGATCCGCTGGATCTCGCTGTTCCGCCTCGCCCTGCCCGGCACCATCCTGCGCTACGCGGGCGGCCGCGAGGTCACCTTGCGCGAGCTGCAGGCCCTCGGCCTGACCGCCGGCATCAACGCGCTGATCATCGGCAACTACCTCACCACCCTCGGCCGCGACCCGCAGGAGGACCTGCGCATGCTGGCCGACCTGCGCATGCCCGTCGGCGTGCTGTCCAAGGCGCTGTAGCCGTGGCGGCAGGCTGGTGCGAGCACTGCGGCCGCCCTGCCGACGATTGCGACGGGAGCTGCCGCCGCCCCCTGGATCCGCCACGCTTCTGCCCGTCGTGCGGCCGCCCCCGCCGCGTGCAGGTCACCCCCACCAGCTACACCACTAGGTGCGTCTGCGACGTCGCATCCGAACGGAGAGGCGGCTCATAGCAGCGCCTGGAACTCCTCGGAGGTGAACCCGGCTTGGCGCAGGATCGAAGCGAGCGTGCCGCGCTTCAGCTCGCGACTGCCGCCTTGCCGGAGATGAGCGGCAGTGCTGGGCTCACTGTTACGCCGGTACGTGGATCTCGACCGAGGCGACCAGCGGGTGGGGAAGGTCCACCACGGGGGTGTCCTCGTAGAAGAGCTCGAGTGCCTCCTTGAGGTTGGCCAGGGCCTCCTCGATGCTCTCGCCCTGGCTTGCAACCTCGACTTCGAGGCAGCGCGCCACGAACCAGCCGTCCTCGGGGGTGACGGCCGCCGTGAAGTGCGCGATGTTCGGCTCAGGCTGCATGGTCCACTCAGCGTAGCCGAGGCACCGAACGCGGGCCACCATCGGCTGGAAACCTGGGGATGAGTCAGGGGTGCTGCTCGCGCTGCCTCGCGCGTTCGAGCTCGGCGAAGCGGCGTTCCCAGCAGGAGCGGTGCCAGTGGCGGCGTTGCTCGGGGTTGCCTTCGGGCCACACGACCACGTGCAGGGTGCGGGGGAAGATCTCCTGGTCGCAGCCGGGACAGCGGTACAGCTTGGTGGCCCGGTAGGGCTGCACCACGCGCAGGTGCCAGCCGCCGGCCACCCATTCGAGGGCGAGCGGCGAGCCACGGAAGCGCCAGGGTGAGTCCTCCTCCCCGAAGGGCACCCCTCAGTCCCCCAGGCCGAGGAGGCGGGCGGCGTTGTCCCGGGCCACGCGGCGGAACGCCGCTGGCGAGAGGCGCTGCTCCCACTCCTTGAGCACCTTCTCTGCGGCGAAGAACGGCGAGTCCGAGCCGAACAGGACCCTGTCGGTGAGACGGCTCTCCGCCTCCCGCACCACCTCGTCGGGGACGTAACGTGGCCGCCAGCCCGAGACCTCCAGGTAGACGTTGGTCTTGTGCAGCGCGATGGCGAGCGCCTCGAGGTGCCACGGCCAGCCGAAGTGGGCCATGATCACCGGCATCTCCGGGTAGCGGGCCGCCACCGCGTCGAGGTGGATCGGGCGAGCGTAGGCCAGCTCGATCCCCTGCCCGCCTGGCGTGCCGGCGCCCAGGCCGCTGGTGCCGGTGTGGAACAGGCAGGGAACGCCGTAGCCGGCGGCCCGTTCGAGCAGGTCGGACCAGCGCCCGTCGTCGGGCCGGAAGGCCTGCATCGACGGGTGGAACTTGTAGCCGGACAGGCCCAGCTCCTCACGGGCGCGGCGCATCTCGCGCAGCGCGCTGGTGCCCTTCCAGGGGTCGACGCTGGCGAAGCCAACGAAGCGGTCGGGGAAGCGGCGCACGATCTCGGCCACCAGGTCGTTGGAGAGCCGCGGCCGCCGTGTCGCGGTCTCGGCGTCCCAGGCGAGCAGCACGCCGACGCAGTCGATCGCCTCGTAGGCGGCGGCCAGCTCCTCGGCCGTCTGCAGGGTGAGCTCGCCGTGGAAGTACCGCTCGGCCGGCTCGCGGTAGGGTCCAAGGCTGCCCTCCACCCACTCGCTCAGCGGCAGATGGACGTGTAGGTCGATGGCGCGCACGGCGCGAGTGTACCGGGCGCGAATCGGCTCCACCGACCCGGCTGGGCGTCGGCCTCGGGTCGTAGGCTGGGAGCCATGAACCGCTTCGAGGACGCGATCGCGCGGGAGCTGTCCGTGCGGCTGCGGGCGAGCACGCGCACGGTGCGGGTATTGGCCCGCTGGTCGGCCGCGGTGGTGCCGCCGGGCGCCCTGGTCGGCGACGCCGTGCTGGTGGTGCTGGAGCGGCTCGGCGAGGGCGACCCGGAGGCGCTCGCGGTCGAGGTCATGGCCGAGACGCCGGACCGCTTCGGCCGCCACTGGCAGTCCGGGCCGGCCCACTGAGGCGAGGTACCAGAATCCGGCGGCCGCCTCGCAGTCGTCGGCACGGGAAGGATCCCACGGTGCTCGCTCCACGCTCCCCTTCGAGGCCAGCCCCGGGCACGCCCGGCTGGGGACCTCCGCCTCCCGGCCAGGGGCCGTAGCCTCCGCTTCGGTCGGTCAGCCCTCTGCCGCGCGCTCGACCGGCGAGGCCGAGGCGGAGCGGTCGAGCAGGACCGCGACGACCACCAGGGCGAGCAGCGTGGCACCGAAGGTGATGATCACGCCGCGGCCGAGGTCGTAGCCGTTCTTGTTCAGCTCCTTGACGACGGCCGCGAAGTAGTAGACGGAGACGGCGGCGGCGCCGCCGACCCAGCCCGCGAGCAGGGCGACGGCGAACCGGCGTGGGACCGCCACCGCCACGCACACCGGGACGACCAGCGCCAAGAGGGTCATCCAGGCGACCGGCACCACGGTCCATGCCGACTCGAACTCCAACAGCCGCGCGTCGAAGACCACCAGTGCCGCCGCGCCGGCGAGGCCGAGCAGGGCCACGAGCCAGGTGAGCCGCTCCGACGGAAGCTTGCGCACGAGGCGTGCCTCGGCCGTCTTCGCCAGCGCGAATCCGGCCAGGCAGGCGCCGACCACGAGGATCAGGTTCGCGAAGAAGAGCAGCCAGAAGCCCTGCTCGAGCCCGTCCTCCAGGTTCGCGTCGCCGACCAGGGACAACAGCGACGAGACCGCGGCGGGCGCGGCGCCGAGCACGAGGCCCGGGCCGACGAGCCGCCTCGTGCGCGCGAGCAGCATGCAGGTGCCGGCGATCCCCGCGAGGGCCGCGAGGATGAGGGTGAACCAGGCGCCTTCCGGGCTGACCCCGCCCAACGGGGTCCCCCACTGGTAGCTCGGGAACAGGCTGGCGACCAGCAGCACCGCGCCGGCGATCGTGATTCGGCCCGCGAGCCGGCCGAGCGGGTCGGGTGGCGCCGTGACCTGGCCGGCACCCGTCGGGGGCCGAGCCGGCGCGGCGGTGGCCGCCCGCGTTGCCCTGGGCGCGGCCGGCTCCACCGCGGCGGCCTGGGCCGCCGGTGCGGGTGCGGGCTCGGCGACGGGTGGCGGCGTCTCGGCGGCGGGCCGCGCCGCCTCGCCGCCGAGTGCTTCCGTGGCGGCCGCGGCCACCCGGCGGCTGTCGTCCTCGGTGAGCCGTTGGAGGGTCAACCTGGCGGCCAGTGCCAGCCCGGCGTGCTGGCCGTGCAGGATGGGCGCGAGCTCCTGCACGGCGGCGGCGCGGACCGAGGCGAGCGGGTGCACGACGGCCTGTTGCAGCTCGGCCGGGAGCGGCGCCGGGGTGGTGACCGGGCGGCCACGCCGGGCGATGACCAGCTCGCCCTGCACGCCGAAGGTCCACTTGCCGGGCGTCTGGTTGGGGGTGGCCTCCCGCACCTTGTCGTAGACGTAGTCGTAGAGCTCGTCCAGCGCGATGTAGCCGTCCTGGTCGCGGTCGGCGTCACCGGTCCGCAGGCCCTCGACCAGGGCGCTGGTGAACACCGACGGCGCCAGCGCCTTGGTGTCGGTCAGCTCGTCACCCTCGAAGGCATACTCCATCGCGCTGGAGGCGGTGATCACCGCCCGTCCGCGGCCACCGAAGTGGTCCTCGATGCCCACGCCCGACCCGGCCCTTGCCGTCATGCCGCGCTCGAAGGCGCCCGCGTAGCAGCAGTCCAGCAGCAGCACGACCCGCCGGGAGCGGCTGCGGCCCATGCGCCGGTTGACGAACTCGGCCGCCACCGCGGTCGACCCGAGCATGCGCAGCCGGGTGTTGGCGGCGGCGAAGTACAGCTCGCCGCTCTCGTCCTTGACGCCGTGGCCGGAGAAGTGCAGCAGCAACAGGTCGTCCGGCCGGCGGTCGGTGAAGAACTCCTCCACCGCCTCGTTGACCTCGTACGCGGGCTGGTTGAGCAGCGTGCGCACCTCGAAGCCACCGATCTCCGGGTCGCGCAGCACCGCCGCGAGCGCCTCGGCGTCGCTGGCGGGGGCGCGCAGCCGCCCCAGCCCGGGATCCTGGTAGTCGTCGCTGGCGACGATCAGGGCGCTACGGGTGCCGTCCACCACGGTCTCACCGGCTCGTGTGGCGGCCCAGCCACGCTTCGGCGAGCCGTCGCTGATCCTCGGACGATAGGCCGGTCAGCTCGAGCACGTCGCCGTCGAGCTCCAGCTTGATGCTGCGCCCCTGCTGGCCGGCAAGCCAGGACCGGACCACGGCGACGACCCCGCCGAGCAGGTGCGACTGGGCCAGCGTGACCACCAGCGTGCCGAGCGCCGCCAGCTCGATCCCCTTGGCGCCCGGCGGCGGCTTCCCCGCCGCCGGCTGCTCGACCGACTCGACGTCGAGGTCGAGCAGCTCACGGCGGAGCTGCTCGGTGGACGCCGCCACCTCCTCGGCGTCGGCGTCGGGCCCGGCGGCGACCCGGATGCCGAGCGTCGCTGATCGCTGTTCCATGCCACCCCCCACCTCGGCACGACCCGAGGCCCCCTGTACCCCAGGATCATAGTTGGGCGACAAGGCGGGAGGAAGCGACTTGCGCCTCGCTCCTCCCGCGCGGCGGATACGAGGCGAAGGACCCCGGAGGGAAGCTACCGGTCAGCCGCGCGCGCCGGACGGCCGCTGACCTCCGCGCCACCGGCCGCGTCCGAGGGCGGGCCGGCGACGGGCTGGGAGGCGGCGAACACGCTCCACACCAGGATGGCGAGCAGGAAGAGGCCGCTGGCGGCGATCGCGGTCACGCCGGTGTCGTTGAGCAGGACGAGCAGGGTCGAGCCGAGCGCGCCCAGCAGGACCACGCGGCGGGTGCGGGCGGGGCTGGCTCGCTGCAGCGAGCCAGCCCCCTGGGCCAGGACCGCCGGCGGCCGCCACGCCAGCAGGGCCGCGGCGACCACCTCGATGGGGCCGACCCAGGCGACCGGGCTGCCCCGCAGGAGCGCGAAGTTGCGGCCGAGCTGGTGGGTCACGACCCGCCCGGCCGCGGCCGGCCCCTCGTCGAGCAGGGTGCTGAGGAAGCGGCTGCCGTGGGTCGACGGGTCGGCGATCAGCGCGGCCACGCCGACCACCGCCAGCCCGCCCGCGGCGGCGAGGCCGAGCAGCAGCAGCGTGGCGGCGAGGCTGCGGCGGCGGCCGAGCAGCAGCAGGGCGAGCCCGGCGGTGAGGCTGGCGGTGAGCGCGCCGCCGACGTCGGCACCCAGCATCGGCAGCCCGTCGACCAGGGCGAGGCCGCCCAGCATCGCGGCGACGGCCGCGGCGGGCAGGCGGGTGAACGCGGCGACCAGCATGATCGCGGCCAGCGCCATGGCGAAGTAGCCGTTGCCGAGCCCGTAGAAGCGCTCGCCGTCGTAGGCGCTGCCGCCGAGCAGTGGCCGCTCCAGCCCGTGCCCGCCGCTGGCCAGGTCGGCCACCACCAGCGCCAGCAGCACCACCCCGAGCACGAGCGGGCCCGACCGCCACCACGGACGCTCCCCGGCCGCGGACGACGAACCGGCGAGGGCGGCGCCGGCGGCGAGCAGGGCGCCGACACCGACGCCGAGGGCGAGCCAGGCCACGGCGGAGCTGGGCGCGACCCGGCTGGCGACCAGGTAGCCGGAGGGCAGCGCGAGGGTCAGCAGCAGCGCACCCCGCACGGCCTGGGCCGCGAACGCCGCTCGGGCTCCCGTCGTGGAGCGCCAGGCGAGGCCGACGGCGGCGGCGGCGAGCAGGGCCACGAGCACCAGCAGGGGGATCGCCCAGGTGCGCGCGACCACCAGTGTGGCCACGCGGCGGTCGAGGTGGGTGACCGCATCCAAGGGGTCGGCCACCGCCACGGCGCGGATGGGGGCGCCGTCGCCCAGCTCGCCGGCGCCCACCAGCGTCGGGCACAGGTCGACGAGCGCGACCAGGCCGTCGCGCCTGGTCGAGACCGAGGTGGCCAGTCCCCGCGGCCCGCCGAGGTCGAGCAGCGGCGTGGTGCGTGCCCGCCCCGGCGCCGGCTGCAGCCCCGCGACCAGGACGCGGACGCCGGCCGGGAGGCGCCCGAGGACGTCCTCCAGCGCGCCGCTGTCCGGCACCGCCACCACCAGCAGCCGTCCGGCCACGGGCGTGAGCGCGCCCGACGCCGGCAGCGGACGCGGCGGCGGTGGCGTCCCCCGGTCCCGCACGCCCAGCAGGCCCACGTCGTCCATGCCGGTGGCCGCGACCACCTCGACCGGCGGCAGGCGCCGGTAGCACCCTTCCGGCGTCGCCGCCCGGAAGCGGTCGAGCCGGCCGGGGTCGGCGTCGGCGCCCCGCACCCGCTTGGCCGCGGCCATGGTGAGCACGCGGTCGGCCAGCGGCGCCTCCCCCGGCAGGGTGGCGAGCAGCCCGGCGGTGAGCGGCCCGCCGTGCCCGCGCCCCACAGCGGCCGCCTGCGGCCAGGTGAGCCGCCCCACCAGCACGACCACCTCCGGCCCCCGCGCCGCGGTCACGGCAGCCACAGGACCCTGAGCCTTCGGCGCGGAGGCCACGGCCGCCGAGGCGGGGATGGCCGAGGCCAGTGTCGCCATGGCCAGGACGGCGAGGACACGGAGCGGAGGCGCGGGCCGGCGGCGGCCACGCAGCCACGGGTAGCTCATCTGGCGGATTCTACTGGCGGTACCGACCGCGCGGGTCGGCGCTACCCTGTGGGCATGACGGGACGGTCCGCGTTGCTGGTGGTCGAGCACGAGCGGGACTGCCCGCCGGGACGGCTGGCCGACGCCGCCGGCACGGCAGGGGTGGACCTGGAGGTGCTGCGGCCATGGGCCGGCGAACCACTCCCGGCCAACCTCGATGGCGCGGCCGGGCTGGTGGTGCTCGGCGGCTCGATGGGCGTCGGCGACGGCGCCACCTGGCCACACCTCTACGACACCATGGCGCTGATCCGTCACGCGGCCGCGCGGGCCGCGCCGGTCCTCGGCATCTGCCTCGGCGCCCAGCTCGCCGCCCAGGCCCTCGGCGGGCGTGCCTTCCCCGCCCCGGCCGGCGTCGAGGTCGGCTGGGCAGGCGTGGGCCTGACCCCCGCGGGACGCGACGACCCGGTGCTCGGCGCCGTCGACCAGACGGCCGAGATGTTCCACTGGCACCAGGACACCTTCGACCCCCCGCGGGACGCGGCCGTGCTCGCCTTCGGCCGCCGCTACCACCAGGCGTTCCGCCTCGGCAGCGTGCTGGCCGTGCAGTTCCACCCAGAGGTCGACGAGGCGATCGTCGAGCGCTGGTACGCCACGGTGGACCCGCCGCCCCCCTACCCGATTGCCGACGCCCTGGCCGGCGTGGCCAGGTCGGCGCCGAAGCCGCTACAGCTACTCGAGACCTTCTGCCACCTGGTGGCCGCCGGCGCCACACCGACTGAAGCCCGGTCGGACCCTCGCTCGCAGCGACTGCTCTTCCTCGGAGTGAAGAGCGAGGGTCCGACCGGGCCACCACGGCAGCCACAAGGCCCGACCACGTAGCCAGGGCAACACTCAGGCCTCAGCGGCGGCCGCACGCTCGATCGTCGCCACGATCAGGTCGATCGAGGCACCCTTGACCAGCACCGCCACGGCGCCGGCGCGCAGCATCGCATCGTGCAGGGCATCGTCGTCGTGGGCGGTGAGCCCCACCACCCGCGTCGCCGGGCTGGCCTCCAGCACCATCGCGGTCGCCTCCGGCCCCGGCATGACCGGCATGCGGATGTCCATCACCACCACGTCGGGCTGTAGGGCGGCGGCCGCCTCGAGGGTCGAGCGGCCGTTGCGGGCGTGGCCGACGACCTCGATGTTCGGATGGTCCTCGAGCGCATCGGAAAGGGCCTCGCGCAAGGTGTCGTTGTCGTCGCCGAGGAGGACCCGGATCACTTGGGGACGCCCCCGAGGTCGGCCGGGACGCTCACGCGCAGCCGCGTGCCCTCGCCCGGGCCGGAGCGCAGGTCGACCTTCCCCCCGGCCAGGTCGATGCGCTCCAGCAGGGCGTGCAGGCCCAGGTGGCCACCGGCGAGGGCCTTCGGCAGCATCTCGGCCACGTCGAAGCCGACCCCGTCGTCGCTCAGCACGGCCACCGCCTGGTCCTCGGCCTCGCGGCGCAGCTCGAGCCGGACGTTCGCGGCACGCGCGTGCTTGCGCACGTTGCGCAGCGCCTCCTGCAGGCTGCGGAACAGCACCGTCTCGGTGGTCGGGCCGAGCCGCTCCTCGAGCTCGCAGTCGAGCTCGACGCTCACCCCGGCCTCGGTCCGCAGCAGGTCGAGCTGCTGCTGCAGCGCCGCCACCAGCCCCTCGGCGTCGAGTACCGGCGGGCGCAGGTCGAACATCAGCTTGCGGGCGCTCTCCATCGCGCTGCGCAGCGTCGACCGCAGCTTGCGCAGCAGCTCGGGCTGCTGCTCGGGAGTGGTCGCGCCGATGTGGTCGAGCTGCACGAGCGCGGCGGCGAGCACCTGGACGGTGTCGTCGTGCAGGTCGTTCGCGATCGACTGGCGCTCCTCCTCCTGGGCCGAGATCAGCTTGCCGAGCAGGGCCGACTGGTCGGCCTTGCGCTCCAGCACCTCCTGGTGGAGCACGGCGGTGTCGAGGGCGGCGGCGAGCTGCCTGCCGACCTCCTCGAGCAGCGCCAGGGTGCGCTCGTCGTAGAGGCCGGGGGTGCCGTGGCCGAGGCCGATCGCGCCGAACGCCTGCCCGCGGGCGACCAGCGGCACCGCGACCACGGCGGCCGCGCCGCTCTCCTGTAGCCCGGGATGGTGGCCGAAGCGCAGGTCGGTGCGGATGTCGCGGATGACGTAGCCGCGCCGGTGGCGGATGGCCCACAGGGGGGCGCTGCCGGGCGGCAGCGGCTCGCCGAGCCCGCCGGCGAGGTTCTCGGACTGCCAGATGGAGCTGACCACGCCCGGGGCGGTCCGCATGGCGATCGCCGCGCCCTCGAACGGGATCAGGTCGCGCAGGCCCTGCTCGTAGGCGCGGCAGATGGCGGCGACGTCGAGGCTGCCCGAGGCCGCCTGGAGGATGCCGTTCATCGCCGCCAGGCGCTTGGCGCGCTCCTCGGCGGCCGACCACAGCTCGGCGTTGTGGACCGCCACCTGGGCCTGGGCGGCGAACAGGCGAGCGAGGTGGACCTCGTCGTCGCGCCAGGCCGGCTGGCCGGACCCGTCGCGGAACAGCGTCAGGGTGCCCTCGACCCCGTCCGGGCCGACCAACGGGAGGACCAGCATGCGCCGGTCGGGCACTGGCGGCGCGCCCTCGGCGGTGTCCGGCGGGTCGTCGGAGTTGTAGACGACCACCTCGCCGCTCTCGGCCGCCCGTCCGGTGAGGCCCTCGCCGAAGGGGATGCGCGGCGCGAGCTCCTGGTCGCCGCCCTGGGCGAACACCGGGGTGACCACCCGGGCGTCGGCGTCGACGCGGCCGATCACCAGCGCGGTGAACGGCACCAGGCGCTGGAGCTGGGCGGCGATGCGGCCGAAGACCTCCTCGCGGTCGAGGCCGCTGTTCAGTGCCGTGGCCACCTCGAGGAGCGCCTCGGGCAGGCCGCTTGGGCCGCCTCGAGGCGGGTCGGCCGGATCGTCCCCACCGGTCACGAGCGGGATCGAGCGCACCTGCAACTCCCTCTGTCCTGCCATGGGGACCTGCTCAGGCTGGCTCGCAGGCTGACGCGTCGTAGCGCCAGCCAGCGAGCCGGCGCAGCGAGCCGGCGCGCGGACAGGGCACAATGTTTTCATGATCGTCGACTGCGCGGTGTACAAGGACGGCAAACGGCGCCCTGGCGAGCTCCCGTTCGACGAGGCCTTCGAGGCCGGACGCGAACCCGATGCATTCGTCTGGATCGGCCTGTACGAGCCGAGCCCGGAGGAGTTCGCCGCGGTCGCGCGCGAGTTCAACCTCCACGAGCTGGCCGTCGAGGACGCCATCCTGGCCCACCAGCGACCCAAGCTCGAGATCTACGACGAGACCCTGTTCGTGGTCCTCAAGACCGCCCGCTACCTCGACGACCTGGAAGCGCTCGAGTTCGGCGAGATCATGCTGTTCATCGGCGACGGCTTCGTGGTCACGGTGCGGCACAAGCCGGCCAGCGCCCTCGGCGGCGTGCGCCAGCAGATCGAGCGCCGCCCCGACCTGCTGCGCTACGGCCCGGGCGCGGTCCTGCACGCGATCGTCGACCGCGTTGTCGACGACTACTTCCCGGTCCTGAGCGGCCTCGACGAGGACATCAAGGAGGCCGAGAAGGAGGTCTTCTCGGAGGAGGCGGGGGTCGTCTCCCGTGCCCACCAGCGCCGGCACCGCCACCGCGGGCAACCCGTCACCAACCCGGCCGAGCGTATCTACAAGCTCAAGCGCGAGGTGATCGAGCTGCACCAGAGCACCGCGCCGCTGGTCGAGCCGCTCGACCGGCTGGTGCGGCGGCGGCTGCCCGAGATCCACCCCGACCTGGCGGAGTACTTCCGTGACGTCGAGGACCACCTGCTGCGGGTGGTCGACGAGGTCGGCGGCTTCCGCGACCTGCTGACCAGCGTGCTCGACGCCAACCTCGCCCAGATCGGCGTGCGCCAGAACGAGGACATGCGCAAGATCTCGGCCTGGGTGGCGATCGCGGCCGTCCCCACCATGCTCGCCGGCATCTACGGCATGAACTTCATCCACATGCCGGAGCTGCACTGGGTCGGCGGCTACCCGCTGGTGCTGGCGCTGATGGCGGGCGCCTGCCTGGTCCTGTGGCGGGCGTTCCGGCGCAACGACTGGCTGTAGCCGGCGGCGCCGGCACCGCGGGTCAGCTCCGGTTCGCGGTGGAGTTGGCGGGCCAGCGGGTCGCGCCCAGCTCCCGCGACATGCCCCGCGCGACCGCCGCGACGTGCATCGCGAGGCCCGCGCGCGGCTCGCGCCTCGGCGTCAGGATGCGCTCGGCGGCACCGACGACGCCGACCGCGCCGGCGAGCTCACCGGAGGCGTGGAACACCGGCGCGCCGACGGCGGCGATGCCGACCTCGAACTCCTCCCGCTCGATCGCCCACGACTGGCTGAGGACCTTGCGGATCTCCCGCACCATGGCGTCGGGCCGGGTGATGGTCCCGGGAGTGAACTGCTCGAGGCGGTCGTGCGTGGCCACGGTGGACTTGGGGGTGTAGGCGAGCAGGCACTTGCCGAGGGCGGTGGCGTGCAGTGGCAGGCCGACGCCGACCTCGAGGTTCTGCAGCGGGTCGCCGCTGCGCACGACCTGGTGGATCACCATCGCGCGACCTTCGAAGGGGATGGCGATGCGGACCTCCTCGCCGGTGCCGGCCGCCAGCCGCTCGCCCCAGCCGACCGCGACGGCGCGCAGCTCGGCGACGTCCAGGTAGCTGCGGCCGAGCAGCAGCAGGCCGGGGCCGAGCTGGTAGCGGCCCGTGACGCGGTCCTGGGCGACGAGGCCCTCGGCCTGGAGCGCTTTGAGCAGGCCGAACGTGGTCCCCTTGGCGAGCTGCAGGCGCTCGTACAGCTCGGTGAGGCCGAGCCCGCGCGTGTCGCGCAGCTCACGCAGGATCGCGGCGGCGCGTTCGATCGCCTGGATCGCCATCTGGCTGGCTCATTCCTCGTGTGCCGGGTGGGGACGGACCGCCTCCCCAAGGCTCTGCGGCTCGGGCTCGGACCAGTCGAAGGTCTTGCGCACCGCCTTCTTCCACTGGCGGTAGTAGTGCTCCCGCTCCTCGGCCGCCATCGCGGGCGTCCACTCGCAGTCCTTGCCCCAGTTGGCCCGCAACTCGTACAGCTCGTCCCAGAAGCCGACCGCCAGGCCGGCGGCGTAGGCGGCGCCGAGCGCCTTGGTCTGGGCGACGGTGGGGCGGATCACCGGCACGTCGAGGATGTCCGCCTGGAACTGCATCAGCAGCTCGTTGTGGACCATGCCGCCGTCCACCTTCAGCGCCGTCAGGGGCACCCCGGAGTCGGCGTTCATCGCGTCCACCACCTCCTTGGTCTGGTAGGCGGTGGCCTCGAGGACCGCGCGGGCGATGTGGCCACGGTTGACGTAGCGGGTGAGCCCCGCGATGACGCCGCAGGCGTCGCTCCTCCAGTAGGGGGCGAACAGCCCGGAGAACGCCGGCACGAAGTAGCAGCCGCCGTTGTCGCTGACGGTGCGGGCGAGCCGCTCCACCTCGTCGGCGGTGCGGATGATGCCGAGGTTGTCGCGCAGCCACTGCACCAGCTCGCCGGTGATCGCGATCGCGCCTTCCAGGCAGTACACGGCGGGCTCGTCGCCGACGCGGTAGCCGACGGTGCTGAGCAGCCCCGACTTCGACGGCATCGGCTCGGTGCCGGTGTTCATCAGCAGGAAGTTCCCGGTCCGGTAGGTGTTCTTCGCCTCGCCGGGCGAGAAGCAGGCCTGCCCGAACAGCGCGGCCTGCTGGTCGCCGAGGTCGGCGGCGACGGGGACACCGGCCAGCTCGGTGACGGCGTGGCCGTAGACCTCGCTCGACGCGCGGATCTGCGGCAGGATCGCGCGCGGGATGCGCATCGCGTCGAGGATCTCGTCGTCCCAGCAGAGGGCGGCGAGGTCCATCAGCAGGGTGCGGCTGGCGTTGGTCACGTCGGTGACGTGGACGCCGCCGGCGGGTCCTCCGGTCAGGTTCCAGATGAGCCAGGTGTCGACGTTGCCGAACAGCAGCTCGCCCCGCTCGGCACGCTCACGCGCGCCCGGGACGTTGTCGAGCAGCCAGGTGAGCTTCGGTCCCGAGAAGTAGGTGGCCAGCGGGAGCCCGGTCCGCTCCCGGAAGCGGTCCTTGCCGTCCTCCTCGGCGAGCTGCCGGCAGAGCTGGTCGGTTCGCAGGTCCTGCCAGACGAGCGCGTTGTAGACCGGCTCGCCGGTGCGCCTGTCCCACAGGACGGTAGTCTCCCTCTGGTTGGCGACTCCCACCGCGGCCAGGTCGTCCACCCCGAGGCCGGCGTTGTCGAGCGCGCCGCGGATGACCTTGCGCGCTCGCTGCCAGATCTGGACCGGGTCGTGCTCGACCCAGCCCGGCCTGGGGTAGAGCTGGTCGTGGCTCGCCTGGTCGACCGCGACGACCTTGCCCTCATGGTCGAACACCATGAAGCGTGTGCTGGTCGTGGCCTGATCGAGCGCGGCGACGAACCTGGACATGGCATGTCCTCCAATGAGCGCTCCGCCTGATCGGCTCAGGCTTCTCCCCCACCCCGCGGGGTCCCTCGGCTGGTCGTCGGCTGGTAATGCCAACTGCCGGTCAGGCGAAGCTAACAGCCGGCCAAGAGGTGTCAAGACCAGCTCGGCCGCCTCTTGACAGTCCGCTCTGCTGGGTTCATAAGTTCACTACCGATGGTCGGTAATGTCGACCATCGGTCATGACTTCCGCTGTGGATCGCGGTCGTGGGCCGGACAGCACCCGCCCAGCGGCCGTCCCACGAGGCGCCCCGCATCAAGGGAGAAAGGAGGGCGACGCTCGGGGGCGCCGTGACCTCGTCGGACTCGGCCGGTCGCGCACGCGCCGGCCCGGCCCGGTCAGGGAGGGAAAACCGTTGAGACGCAACGGCTTGCTCGGTGAGATGTCGGCCGAGGTGCTTGGCACCTTCACCCTGATCGTCTTCGGTTGTGGCGTGGTGGCACAGACGGTGCTGACCCCGTTCACGGCCGGAGCCCAGAGCATCCACTGGGCGTGGGGCATCGGCGTGGTGATGGGCATCTACGTCGCCGGTGGCATCAGTGGGGCACACCTCAACCCAGCGGTAACGGTCTCGCTAGCCCTCCGCCGGGGATTCCCTTGGGCCAAGGTGCTCCCGTACTCGCTGGCCCAGCTGGTGGGGGCGTTCCTGGCGGCGCTGGTGATCCGCTGGAACTACTACGAGGCGTTCGACAAGTTCGACCCCGGGCACACCCACAAGAGCCAGGGGGTCTTCAACACCTTCCCGGGCAACAACAGCCCGGCGATGCCGCAGATCTCGCAGCTGGGGGCGCTGCGCGACCAGGTCATCGGCACCGCGGTGCTGGTGATGCTGGTGTTCGCGATCATCGACGCGCGCAACACCGCGCCGGCATCCAACATGGCGCCGTTCATCATCGGGCTGGTGGTGGTCGGCATCGGCATGACCCTGGGCGCCGACGCCGGGTACGCCATCAACCCCGCCCGCGACCTGGGGCCACGCCTGGCGGCGTGGGTCTCGGGCTGGGCCAGCCCGTTCTCCGACCAGCGCGGCGACTTCTACGCCTGGGTGCCGATCGTGGGGCCGCTGATCGGCGGGCCACTCGGCGCACTCATCTACGACACCTTCGTCGGCAACTTCCTACCCGCCGAAAGCGAGGTGGGCGAGACGGTCGAGCCGGCACCGACCGGCTGACCGCGACTCCTCGGAGGCGGCGCCGGGATGGCGCCGCCTCCGGGTCCACCAAACCTTTCTCCATCCTGCACGAGGACTGGAGGCCGTGATGCCGCAGGACTACGTTCTTGCGATTGACCAGGGGACGACGTCGACCAGGGCGATGCTGTTCACCCACCAGGGCACGGTGGCGGGGGTGGCGCAGGAGGAGCACGAGCAGGTCTACCCGCAGGCGGGC
>WNGF01000290.1_pt1 | contig 74889 bp, 88 predicted proteins | sample 5400641 | NCBI WGS metagenome assembly WNGF01 (sample SAMN13153371, study PRJNA577476) | soil metagenome | isolation source: 80 cm soil or saprolite under grassland replicate 2 | place: USA:California | collected 2016-06-15
GCGAACAGCTCACTCCGTCGGTCGCGCCTGCGCCGCAGGTGGTTCCCTTGAGGCCGGCCGGGACGATGCCGACGCCTGCACCGGAGCAGGCGCGGCCGCAGCCGCCGGAGGCGACAACGGGGGTGGCAGCCGCCTTTCCCGCTCGCCCAAGCGCGACCGTTCGCGCGGCCGGGCCCACCGAGGCTCCGTTGCAGGCGACCCACGGGCGAGCGCTCGGCGAGAGCAGCTCCCCGCCGGTGCGGGCTTTCCGCGAGCGCGGTGAACCCGTCTCGTCGCGCAAGCGCGGGCAACCGGCTCCCCGCGTGCAGGCTCGGCCGGACCGGAACGGAGCGCGCGTGCGGGTGCATAGCAAGCGAGCGGCCGCCGAAGCGATTGAGTCGCGTCGTGCATCGGCCTCGCGGCCGTCAGCCTCCCGGCCGTCGGGTGAATCAGCGGGCGGCGGCCTTTCCTTCGCCCCGGTCGGCGCGGCCGTCGCTGTGTTCGTGCTGGCCCTCTGCCTGCGTCTGCGGGTGTGGCGCCGAGGTCGGGCGGTCCCGGCGGGGAGCCAGGGGAGGGTTCGTATCATTGACGCGAATGAACTTCTACCTCACGACCCCCATCTACTACGTCAACGCGACGCCTCACATCGGTCATGCGTACACCACGATCGCGGCCGATGTGCTTGTGCGACACCATCGACAGCGCGGCGAGGAGACGTTCTTCCTCACCGGCACGGACGAGAACGCGTCCAAGGTCTATCGCGTCGCCGAGGAGCAGGGTCTCGACCCGAAGACGTACGTCGACGAGATCGTCGAGCACTGGCGCGAGCTGCCTAGGCGAGTCAATGCCGACTACGACTTCTTCATCCGCACCACCGACGAGGGCCACACGCGCTTCGTCCGGGAGTTCCTGCAGCGGATCTATGACAACGGCGACATCTACCAGGACGTCTACTCCGGCCTGTACTGCGTGGGCTGCGAGGAGTTCAAGAGCGAGGCCGATCTCGTCGACGGGCTCTGCCCCGAGCATGGCATCCCGCCGGAGCGCATCGAAGAGAAGAACTACTTCTTCCGGCTCTCCGCCTATCAGGCGCGTCTGCTCGAGCTCTACGACGAGCGGCCCGACTTCGTTCTGCCGCGCAACCGCTACAACGAGGCGCGCAGCTTCATCGAGGGCGGGCTGTCCGATTTCAGCGTCAGCCGCGCGGGCCAGCCATGGGGCATTCCGATCCCATGGGACGAGGAGCAGGTCACCTATGTCTGGGTAGACGCCCTGATCAACTACCTGAGCGCGCTCACCTACGCCCACGAGGGCGAGGATCTGCAGGAGCGGTTCTGGCCGCACGTCCACCACCTGCTTGGCAAGGACATCCTCCGCTTCCACTGCGTCTACTGGCCCGCGCTCCTGCTGGCGGCGGGCTACGAGGTGCCGCAGCAGCTGTTCGTGCACGGCTGGCTCCTGCTCGACGATCGCAAGATCTCGAAGTCGCTCGGGAACGCGCTCGACCCGCTCGATCTCGTGGACGTCTACGGCGCCGATCCGGTGCGCTTCTGGGCCTTGCGCTCGGTCTCGTTCGGTCAAGACGGTACGGCCTCGCTCGACAGCCTCCACGAGCGCTACGAGCGCGAGCTCGCAAACGATCTCGGCAACCTCGTCTCGCGGACGACGGCGATGATCGCGCGCTACCGCGACGGCCGGATCGAGCCGGGCGAGCCGAACACCGAGCTCGCTTCCGTGTTGGAAGCTCTGCGCGCGAAGCTCGTCGAGCGCTTCGATGCATACGACCTGACCGGCGCGCTCGAGGACGTGTGGGAGGTCGTGCGCTGGCTGAACCGCCACGTCGAGTCGACCGCGCCCTGGCAGCTCGCCAAGGACGAGGCCCGTGCGGCCGACCTCGACCGCGTCCTCTACGACCTCGCCGACGGCGTCCGCGCGGTTGCGGTCGCCCTCGCGCCCTACCTTCCGGAAACCACGCCCCGCATCCTCGGCGCACTGGGCCAGCCGCTGGAGCTGGACCTCGACCGGGTCGCGGCCGGCCGCACACCGGAGACCGAGGGAATCGGGCCCGCCGCGCCGCTCTTCCCGCGCGTCGACCTGCCGACCGCCGCGGCTTGATCGACACGCACGCGCACCTCGACGCGTGCGCCGAGCCGGCGGCGGAGGTCGTGGAGCGGGCGCGCGCGGCGGGCGTGGGACGGATCGTCGCGGTCGGCTCGGGCTTGAATTCCTGCCGCGAGACCCTCGCGATCGCCGAGCGGGAGCAAGGAGTCTTCGCTGCGCTCGGGATCCATCCACACCAGGCCGGCGAAGACGACGCCCTTCGCCTGGAGGAGCTCCGTGAGCTGCTCGGCCACGAGCGCGCGGTCGCGGTCGGCGAAACCGGGCTCGACTTCTACCGCGACTACGCGCCGCGTGACCGCCAGCACGAACTCTTCGAGCGCCAGCTCGCCCTCGCCACCGAGCTCGGCAAGGCCGTCGTCGTCCATACGCGCTCGGCCTCGGCCGAGACCGCCGAGGCGCTCGAGCGCTTCCAGGGCACCGTCGTCCTCCACTGCTTCTCGGCCCCGGAGCTCCTGCCGGTCGCACTCGAACGTCGCTACTACCTCTCCTTCGCCGGCAACGTCACCTACCCCAACGCCGAAGAACTGCGAGAGGTGGCGCGACAGGTTCCAGCCGACCGGCTGCTCGTCGAGACGGACAGCCCCTACCTCTCGCCCCAGCCGCGCCGCGGGCGCCCGAACGAGCCCGCCAACGTCGTCCATACCGCAGCCGCGCTGGCGGAGGCGCGCGGGGACGACGCAAACGAGCTCGCCGTGCGCCTCGAGGCCAACGCCGCGGCCGCCTTCTCGCTCGCATGACCGGTTCTGCCGCCAAGAAGGAGCTCGGCCAGCACTTCCTGGTCGACGAGAACCTGCTCGGCGTGATCGGGCGGCTGGCGGAGCTCGGCCCCGACGATGTCGTGCTTGAGATCGGTCCGGGTCTTGGCGTCCTCACCGCGTACCTGGCCGATCGCACCCGCCACGTCCACGCCGTCGAGCTCGACCGCTCGCTCGAGCCGCGCCTCCGCGAGGGCCTCGCGGGCCGGCCGAACGTCGAGCTCCACTTCGGCGACGCGCTCCGGCTCGACCTCGCTGCGCTGGAGCCGAAGCCGACGAAGCTCGTCTCGAACCTGCCTTACAACATCGCCACGCCGCTCGTGGCGGAGAGTCTCGACGGCCTCCCGGGCATCGAGCTCTGGTGCGTGATGGTGCAGCGTGAGGTCGCCGATCGCTTCTTCGCTCAGGCCTCGACGAAGTCGTACGGCGCTGTCTCGGTGCTGATCCAGCTCGTCGCGGAGCGAACCGGCTTCCACCCGGTCTCGCGCACGGCCTTCCGGCCGCGCCCCAACGTCGATTCGGCGCTCGTCGCCTTTCGTCGACGAACCGCGGAGGGCGACTGGGATCGCCAGTGGGTGAAGCAAGTCGTCGGTGCGGCGTTCGCACATCGGCGCAAGCGCCTTCCGAACTCACTCGAGCTGGCCGGGGTCTCCACCCGCGAGCGGGCGGACGCCGCCCTCGAGGCAATCGGGCGCGATCCAGGCGTTCGCGCGGAAGAGCTGGGCCCGCCCGAGTTCGTGGCGCTCGCCGAAGCGCTCGGCCGATGAGACGCGCTCCGGCGACTGCCAAGCTGAACCTCGCGCTCGTCGTCGGCCCGCGCCGCGAGGACGGCCGTCACGAGCTGGTGACGGTGCTACAGCGCCTCGACCTCGCCGACCGGATCTCGGTTGAGCCGGCAGCGCAGCTCTGCGTGAAGGGCTTCCCGGAGGACACGCTCGTTCGGAGCGCGCTCGAGAGCCTCGCCGCCGCTGCCGGAGCCGAGCCGCGCTGGGAGGCGAGGATCTGGAAGAAGGTTCCGATCGCGGCGGGCCTCGGAGGCGGCAGCTCGGATGCGGCCACCGCTCTCAAGCTGGCCAACGAGACCCTCCCCGAGCCGCTCCCGCTCGAGGCTTTGGCGGAGCTCGCCGCGAGCCTCGGCTCCGACGTGCCCTTCTTCCTCACCTCGGGGCCACAGCTCGGCCGGGGTACCGGGACCGACCTGACCCCTCTAGAGCTACCCCAGGACTACTGGGTCGTGCTCGTCCTGCCGCTTGAAGCACGCAAGAGCTCGACCGCCGAGGTCTACGCGGATTTCGACGCACGCCGCGGGGCAGAAGGCTTCGACACGCGGCGCGGGGTCCTGGACGGCGCGCTCGCGCGGGTGCGCCGGCCTCGGGATCTCGCCGCCTTGCCCCGGAACGACCTGGCGTCTTCACCGCTCGCCACGGAGCTCTCCGCCTTGGGTGCGTTTCGCGCCGACGTCAGCGGAGCGGGCCCGGGGGTGTACGGCCTCTTCCACCACCGGGAACAGGCGTCGAAGGCGGAGCGCGCGCTGCGGGCCCGCGGCAAGACCTGGATCACGGTCCCCACTTGGTACGGTTGACGCATGGCTTCGGATGAGTTCATCGAGCCCCGGAGCGTCATTGAGCACGGCACGACGCGGACCGGTCGCTGGCTGAAGGCCCGACGCATACGCATCGCCCTCTGGATCGCCGTGATCGAGGGCGTGATCGTCGCGCTTGCGCACGACTTCTCGCGCTGGACCGTGATCGCGATTGCGATTCCGGTGCTCGCGCTCTACGTCTTCTGGGGACGCCACGCCCGATCCGACACCGCGCGGCAGTTCACCTGGATCGCCGGTGCCTCGCAGGCACTTGCGGTCATCGTCGTGATCATGGCGTTCATCCTCAACTGGCTCGCCCTCATCCTGGCGGGGGTCTTCGCGGCGATCGCGCTCCTGTTTTTGTTCGGCGACCGAGGCTAAGCTGCCGCCGACATGGTGGGGCGTAGCCAAGTGGTAAGGCAGCGGGTTTTGGTCCCGCGATCCCAGGTTCGAATCCTGGCGCCCCAGCCATCTTCTCCGACGCTTTCCGATTCGTGATTCGTAGCCCTGGACACCTCCAACAGCCGGGGTTAGACGGCTCCAGCGGCAAAGCCGCCGCGGCCTCCAGACGGCATCGCAAGCGACGCCTCAGGTGACCGAGCCGAAGCTCGCAGCCGTCGTCCTAGCCGCCGGCCTCGGCACGCGCATGCGCTCCGAGACGCCGAAGCACCTGCACCCGCTGCTCGGGCGCCGCCTCGTCGACTGGGTGGTCGAGGCCGTCCGCGAGCTGGGGCCCGAGCCGCTCGTCGTCGTCGCCTCGCCCGGCTCGGAGGACACGTTCGAGGAGGTCGAGATCGCCATGCAGGTCGAGCCCCGCGGCACCGGCGACGCGGCCGCTGCCGCCCGCGAGGCGCTGGCCCGCTTCGAGGGCGACGTGCTGGTGGTCACCGGCGATGCCGCCGCGATCAGCAGCGAGCTGCTCGGGCGGCTCCTCGAGACACACAGGCGTGAAGGCGCGACCGCGACCGTGCTCTCCTTCGAGCCCGCAGAGCCCGGCGCCTATGGGCGCGTCGTCCGCAACGCCGAGGGGGCGCTCGAGGCGATCGTCGAGGCCGGCGACGCCGATGAGGACGAGCTCGCGCTACGCGAGGTCAACTCCTCGATCTACGTCTTCGCCGCCGACAAGCTCTGGCCCGCGCTCGAGCGGCTCCGCCCGGAGAACGCCCAGGGCGAGCTCTACCTGACCGACACCGTCCGCGACCTTGCGGGGAGCGGCGAGCGGGTCGCCGTCCATACCGCCGAGGATCCGGCCGAGGTCGAGGGCGTGAACACCCGCGCCGAGCTCGCGGCTGCGGCCGCCCTGCTACGCGACCGGGTCAACCGTGAGCACATGCTCGCGGGCGCAACGATCGTCGACCCGGCCTCGACCTGGATCGACCCGGGCGTCGAGCTCGAGGCGGACTCGACGATCCACCCGTTCACCGTGCTGAAGGGCCAGACGCGGGTCGCCCGGGGCGCCGAGGTGGGGCCGCACGTGGTCGCGGCCGACGCCGAGATCGGCCCGGATGCGCTCGTCGGCCCCTTCTGTTACCTTCGCCCTGGAACCGTGCTGGAGGCCGGTGCAAAGGCAGGCGCGTTCGTGGAGATCAAGAATTCGCGCATCGGCGAAGCTGCGAAGGTGCCACACCAGTCGTACATCGGAGACGCGGAGATCGGCGAGGGTACGAACATCGGCGCAGGCAACATCACGGCGAACTTCCCGCACGAGCCCGGGAAGCCCAAGGCGCGCACCAGGATTGGGCGCAACGTCAGGACCGGCGTCCACAATGCGTTCGTTGCACCCGTGGAGATCGGCGACGATGCGTGGATCGGGGCCGGATCGGTCATCGACCAGGATGTCCCTCCGGAGTCCCTCGCCGTGGCGCGCGCGCGCCAGGAGAACAAGGAAGGCTATGTCCGGAGGAAACGGGAGGAATGAGTGAGGCCACACTTCCCGGGCTCGAGTCCGTCGAGCCGGTTCTGCCCGTGACCGAGCGCACGCCCTGGATCGAGCGCGGGCCGCAGAAGCGGCTGATGCTCTTCTCGGGCCGCTCGAATCCCGAGCTCGCCGAAAAGATCGCGGAGAAGCTCAACGTCAGCCTCGGCGAGGTCAAACTGAAGACCTTCGCCAACGGCGAGACCTACGTCCGCTACGACAACTCCATCCGCGGCAGCGACGCCTTCATCATCCAGTCGGGCTCGCCGCCCGTGAACGACCACCTGGTCGAGCTGCTGATCATGGTGCAGGCGGCCAAGCTCGCCTCCGCGAAGCGGATCACCGCGGTCGTGCCCTGGTACCCGTATTCGCGCCAGGACAAGAAATCGCGCCCGCGCGAGCCGATCACCGCGCGCCTCGTCGCCGACTTCCTCGAGGCGGCCGGGGTCGACCGCGTCCTGACGATGGATCTCCACGCGGGCCAGATCCAGGGCTTCTTCAACGTTCCCGTCGACCACATGACCGCGCTGCCGCTGTTCGCGACCTACTATCGCGACAAGGGCCTCTTCGGCGAGAACATCGTCGCGGTGTCGCCCGATCCCGGCCGCGCGAAGATGGCGCGCCGCTTCGGCCAGATGCTCGAGGCCGACCTCGCGATCATGAACAAGGTCCGGCCGGAGCACGACACCGCCGAGGTGAGTGAGGTGATCGGCAACGTCGAGGGGAAGGTCGCGATCATGAGCGACGACATCATCGTCACCGGAGGCACGCTGATCGCCGGCGCGAAGGCGCTCAAGGAGGCTGGTGCCACCGAGGTCTATGCGTGCGCGACGCACGGGCTGTTCCCCGGCAACGCCTTCGAAAAGATCTCCGCGAGCGAGCTGGAGGAGGTCACGGTCACCGACACGGTGCCGATCGACAAGCTCAACCGACCGGACAAGATCAGAGACGTGTCGGTTTCCAGGCTGCTGGCCGAGACGATCTACAACGTCTTCGCCGACGACTCGGTCTCCGCGATCTTCGCGGGCGAGAACCAGCTCTTCTGACCGGAACGCCTCTACGGAGCCGTTTCTGCCTTCTTTCTCCTGGAAGTTCCCACCTTCCGGCAATCGCCTGCAGGCGTTTGCTTAATTGCTCAATCGGGAACGCGATCCAGCGAAAGCGGGAGGGGGGAGCCCGCATTCAGACGGCCCCCACCGCGGTGCCGCCCAGGGCGTTGCCGCAAACACCTTGGGTAGGCGGGGCCGCCCCATGCGTTCCGGTAAGTCGGCGTTCGTCTCGCCGCCCGACCCTTTTGGTCACCGACTGGGAGAGAGGGCGGCGTACCGCCCTCTCTCTAGCACCTTCTGATGTCAGGGCCGTGGCGCTGAGAACGTGAAGGAGCCTGACGTGCCGATCTATCGTATGAGCGCCGGCGGGTGCGCTCGCCAGCCGATACGGCCGCCAGCAATCCCGCCGGCTTTCTTCTAGACGCGGCGCGCTCGCCGTTTTCTTCCAAGGCGCGCCAAAGATGGCCCCGCTCGTAACAATAGGGAAGCCGGGTGGTGTTTCTCCTCTCCCCTGGGTGGCTTTGGCCACCCAATCCCAGAGAAGCCACCCGGCCTCTATTTGAATAGACGCGGAGGCTGAGCCCAACTTGCCTTGCGCGCGAGCTTGCCTGAGGGATCCGTCCCTGTCACGCCCTCCACGTAACCGGCGTGGCTAGAGCGAAGCAAACGGCCCGTACTAGCTCTCTGGGAACCAGCACTGGCGGCGGAAGCCGTCCTACTCGCGCACCAGCGAGCTGATGCGCGCCAATGAGTAGAAGACCAGGTAGCTGGCCAGTAGGAACGACGTGAACAAGATGGTGACCGCAATCGGACGCGGATGACTGAGCGGATGGAACGCACCGCTCGCAATGTCGCCTAGGAGTGCTCCCGGCCGAACGAGGACATCCCAGGAGTTCCAGCGTTGGACGCGGCCGAGATAGATCCCGAACGAGCTCAGCGCAAGAACACCCAGCACAAACGCCCAGGCATTGAGAGCACCGATCAAACGCCGCGCAACCGCGTGGACGAGAAAGAGAGACGTCAGCCCCAGAAGCAGCCCGGTCCAGGCCGCGGCGGATAGGAGCAGGACGTCGTACATGACCGGTACACCCCCGACGTGGCCGACGTACTTCAAGTCGGTGACGAGGTAGGGAGCGTTTGGAAGAAACAGCAGCCAGAGCAGCCCGAGAGCAGCCAGCGCGGGGGTCGAGACGCCGGTCCTCGCCCGGTCGTAAAGGACGAGCGCCAGCGCGAATGGGATCCACGCAAGGAACAGATTCCAGCCGATCGCGAGGTGCTCCGGAGTCCGCGTGTACACAATCCGAAACACGATCATCGCGATGACGAACAGCGAGAGGACGGCCAGCGAGGCAACGACGGCGACTCGGCGGTCACTGAGCGAGCGGCGAAGTCGACTATTCACAGTAGGAGCTTAGCCGCGTGAGTCCGGAAGGCGAGGGCGGCTCGAGCCCGTCACGACGTGCACGAACGTCAAAGGCCGAATGAACCCGATCCAGGCGAAACCCGGGAGATACAACCTCGAGTTCAGCCCGACGAACCTCGCGCCGGGCCACGTACGGGCTCTCCGTGCGCGCCCGAGTGGCGGATGATGCGCGCTATGGGGCTCAAGACACTCATCGTCGGATCCCGCGGCACGATTGCCGGAACCGTCTACGGAACCATCGTCGTCCTGGCCTCTGTGACGGCCGGGGCGAAGTCATACGAGGAGCACCCGTGGCAGCTCACCGCGATCGTCGGGACGACGGTGCTCGTCCTGTGGGTGGCACACGTGTACTCGCATGGCCTTGGCAGGAGCCTCGAGGCAGGCCGGCGCCTCACCGTCGGCGAGCTCGCCGCGATCGCACGAGCCGAGTTCTCGATTCCCCTCGCAGCGGTCCTGCCAATGGCGCTGCTCGCGCTCGGCGCCCTCGATGTCCTTCGAGAGCGCACCGCCGTCTGGCTCGCACTCGCGGTCGGAGTGGCCACGCTGACGGCCCAGGGCGTGCGGTATGCGCACCTCGAGCAGCTCAGGCGAGCCGGCACGCTGATCGCCGTTAGCGTCAACCTTGCGCTTGGGCTGGCGATCGTCGCGCTGAAGACGTTTGTGGCGCACTGAGATCCCACCGGCTGCACACGACGCCGCCCGGCAGGAGAGAATGGCGGCATGAGCACACAGGCGACGGCGGAGCTGGACCGGGCCAGGATCGCGGAGCTGACCGAGCGGGAGCAGCGTCGGCTGGACGAGCGGACGCCCGCCTCACGCGCGATGTACCAGCGCGCCCGGCGGGCGCTGGCCGGAGGCGTCGCCTCGGCCTACCAGAAGCGCGACCCCTGGCCGATCTACCTCGAGCGCGGCTCGGGCTCGCGCGTCTGGGACGTGGACGGCACGGAGATGATCGACTTCCACAACGCCTTCGGCTCGATGCCCCAGGGCCACGCACACCCGGCGATCACGCGTGCCGTGCGCGACCGCCTCGAGCTCGGCACGCACTTCGCCGCGCCCACCGAAGACGCCGTCGCGGTCGCCGAGGAGCTGGTTCGGCGATTCGGCATCCCGCGCTGGCGCTTCGTCAACTCGGGCTCCGAGGCGACGATGGACGCGATCCGCATCGCCCGCGCGCAGACCGGCCGCGAGACGATTGTCAAGATCTTCGGCTCCTACCACGGCCACCACGACTACGTGATGGTCTCCATCGGCGTCCCGTACGCGGACATCGGCGACCGCGAGGACTACGCGTCGCTCCCCTACGGCGGCGGCATCCCGCAATCGGTTGCCGACCTGACCGTGCCGGTGCCGTTCAACGACGCAGGCACGATGGAGCGGCGGATCGAGCGCCTGTTCGACGAGGGCCGCCCGCCCGCCTGCGTGATCATCGAGCCGGCGATGATGAACCTCGGGGTGATCCTCCCCGAGCCCGGCTACCTGGAGGCGGTTCGCGAGCTGACCCGGCGCCTCGGGGTGCTGCTGATCTTCGACGAGGTGAAGACAGGCCTGTGCATCGCCGCCGGAGGCGCGACCGAGCGCTACGGGGTCACCCCGGACCTGGTCACGCTCGCCAAGGCGCTCGGCGGAGGGCTCTCTGCCGGGGCGATCGGCGGCACGGAGGAGGCCTTCGAGGTCGTGGAGAGCGGAGCCGTCTACCAGGTGGGAACCTTCAACGGCAACCCCCTCGCGATGGCCGCGGCGCGGGCGAGCCTGGAGGAGGTGCTCACGCCCGAGGCCTACGAGACGATCGAGGCGCGGGAAGGCCGCCTGCTGCGCGGGTGCCAGAAGGTGATCGATCGGTACGGCCTGCCCGGCTACTCGGTCGGCCTCGGCGCCAAGGGCTGTGTCACCTTCTCGCCCGAGCCGATCGTCGACTACGAGTCGTTCAAGGCGCACCAGGACGCGGAGCTGGCCGACCTCTCCTGGCTCTACAACATGAACCGCGGCATCTACATGACACCCGGCCGTGAGGAGGAGTGGACGCTGACGGTCGCCCACTCGCGCGAAGACTGCGACGCCTTCGTGGCGGCGTTCGACGAGATGGCCGCCGACCTGACCGCCTAAGCGGCCCTCGTGCGCAGGTTCCCCTCGCTCTTCGTGCTCGTCTACTTCGGCGTCGGGGTCGCGGTCGCGGCGGAGCGCAACTACTTCCAGCACGTTCACGGCGTCCGCGGTGTGGCGGCGGCCGTCCTCGCAATTCTGCTCTGGCCGCTGCTACTGCTCGACCTGATCGCAATCAAGCGTCGCTGAACTCCGGTCCGGCTAGACTTCCGCGCCGATGGCCGGCGAGCGAGTGAAGCTGCAGGTACACGAGCGGGAGAGCCGTGGTTCCGCCGAATCGCGCCGCCTGCGCAAGCAGGGGCTGATTCCGGGCGTGCTCTACGGGCGCGGCAAGGAGCCGTACGCGATCAGCATCTCGGAGCGGGAGCTGCGCCGCGTCCTCACGGGGGGACAGGGGTTGCACGCGATCCTCGACGTCACGCTCGAGGGCCGGGAGACGACCCACCCGTCGATTCTCAAGGACTACCAGCAGCATCCCGTCCGCGGCGGCTTGATCCACGTCGATCTGCAGGAGGTGCGGCTCGACCAGTCGATCCAGGCGCGCGTCGTCGTCGAGCTCGTCGGCGAGCCGGTCGGCGTCACCGAGGGCGGCGTGCTCTCGCAGGTCAGCCGCGAGATCAACGTCGAGGCGCTGCCGATGGAGATTCCCGAGCACCTCGAGCTCGACGTCACCGGCATGGCGATCGGCGACACGCTGCGTCTTGTCGATCTCGGGCCGCCCACCGAGGGGGTCACCTACCTCGACGACCCGGAGGAGACCGTGCTGGCGACGGTCACGATGCCGACGCGGTTCGTCGAGCCCGAGCCGGAAGAGGTCGAGGGCGAGGAGCTCGAAGAGGGCGAGCTGCCCGAGGGCGAGGTTGCCGAGGGCGAAGAGGGTGCCGAGGGCGAGCCCCGAGCCGAGGGCGAAGGCGAAGCTCCCTCCGGCGAGCAAGAGACCTCCGAGGAATAGTGCGGCTCTTCCGTCGGGGCGAGGGAGCCTCGACGCTCGGCCTGCTGGTCGCGGGTCTCGGCAATCCCGGGCGCGAGTACGAGCGCACACGGCACAACGTCGGCTGGCTCGTACTCGACGAGCTTGCGCGGCGACACGGGGGCTCGTGGCGCTCGAAGTTCTCCGGCTCGCTCGCGGAGGTGCGCCTCGGCGGCCTGCGGCTCGGGCTGCTGAAGCCGGAGACGTACATGAACGAGTCGGGCCGCTCGGTGGGGGCGGCCGCGCGCTTCTTCAAGGTCGAGCCCGAGCGGCTGCTCGTGGTGCACGACGACGTCGACCTCGAGCCGGGGCGGCTGCAGGTGCGCGGCGGTGGTGGTCTGGCCGGGCACAACGGCCTGCGCTCGCTCGCGCAGCACCTGGGCTCGCAGGAGTTCGAGCGGCTGCGGGTCGGGGTCGGGCGGCCAGGCCGAGGCGACCCGCGCTCCGTTTCGGACTGGGTGCTGTCGGGATTCGGGCCAGAGGAGGACACCGAGGGTCTGGTTTCGCGTGCCGCGGATGCGGTCGAGGCGATCGCGGCAGAAGGGCTCGACGCGGCGCAGGCGCACTTCAACTAGCCGGCTAGCCGTACCATTGACGCGCGGAACCGCGGTTCCGTCTTTCGCCTTGGACCCCACAGCCACCGCCAGTCCCGTCCTGCACCCGCTCGTCGAGCAGCTGCTCGCGGACGAGCGGCTGACCGCCTTCGTCGAGGCGCTGCCTGCCCCTGCGCGTGTCTCCGAGCCGGCCCTGCCGCTCCTGCTCGCCGCGCTCTACGAGCAACGGGGTGGCCCGCTCGTCGTGCTGCTGCCCGACGACGCCGACGCGCGCGACGCCGCCGAGGGCGTCCGCTGGTTCCTCGGCGAGGAGCGAGTCGCGCTGCTGCCGAGCCGCGGTGTCCACTGGGGCTCGGGGCTCGAGCCGCCGCCGCACCTCGTCGGCGAGCGGGCGCGGGCGCTCGACGTCGTTGCCGCGGGCGGGCTCGTCTGCGCCTCCGCGGCCGCGCTTGCGGAGCCGATGCCGCCCCCGCAAGCCCGCCCCGAGCCACTAGCGCTCGAACCCAGCGCCTCGCCCGGTCTCGACGCGGTCGCCGAGCAGCTGGCCCTGGCCGGGTACGAGCGGGTCGACCGCGTGCAGGAGCGCGGGCAGTTCGCAGTCCGCGGCGGGCTCGTCGACGTTTTCCCGACGACCGGCCGCGATCCGATCCGGGTCGAGTTCTTCGGCGACCAGATCGAGGCGATCCGGGCCTTCTCGTCGTTCACGCAGCGGGCGTTGCGCGACCTGGGGAGCACGGTCGTCTACCCGGCGGCCGAGCGCCGGCTCGACCTGCGGGAGCCGCGGCTTACCGACGACGGCGGGGAGGCCGGGATCCCGCGCGATCTGGTGCGGCCGCTCGACCGCGCGCCCGACCTGGTCTGGGAGCCCGAGCAGGTACGCCAGATCTGGGCCGAGGAGTTCCAGACGGAGCTGCCGCTGAGCGGTGCAGCGGAGCTCGACCCGTTCCCGCGCGGGCAGCCGTTCGCCTTCGAGGCGCAGCGGCCGGCAGTCGCCGCCCGCGGGCTCGCCGAGGCCGAGACCGAGCTGACCGGCTTCATCCGCGCCGGAAACCGCGTCGTCGTCGCCTTTCCCCACCGCGGTGAGGCGCTGCGCACGGCGAACCTGCTCCGCCGGGTCGAGCCGCGCCTGCTCGAGCCGGGTGACCCCCTGCCCGACGAGCCGGAGCTCCTCTTCGCCGTCTCGCCCGCGCGCCGCGGCTTCGTCTGGCGAGACCTCGGGCTCGTCCTGCTGCCCGACGCGCAGGTCTTCCGCAAGCGTCCTCCGCGTGATCCCAGGAGCCGTACGGCTGGCCGCGCGCTCCAGTCCTTCGCCGACCTGCGCACCGACGACTTCGTCGTGCACGAGGACCACGGGATCGGCAAGCTGCTCGGCTTCGAGACGAAGACCGTCGCCGAGGTCACGCGCGACTACCTCTTCCTCGGCTTTCGCGGCGACGACCGGCTCTACGTCCCGCACGAGCAGGTCGGAAAGGTCTCGAAGTACATCGGGGCCGACGCGGGGGTGCCCGCGCTTTCCAAGCTTGGCGGCAAAGCGTGGCAGAACCTCAAGAGCCGCGCGCGGACCGCGCTGCGCGAGCTCGCCGGCGAGCTGCTGGCGCTCTACGCCCGCCGCCAGCAGGCGCCGGGCAGCACCTACGACCTCTCCTCGGACTGGCTCGAGCGGCTCGAGGCCGAGTTTCCCTACCGCGAGACCGAGGACCAGCGCGCGGCGATCGAGGCGGTCAAAGAGGACCTCGAGGCGCCCCGCCCCATGGACCGCCTCGTCTGCGGCGACGTCGGCTTCGGCAAGACCGAGGTAGCGGTGCGGGCGGCCTTCGCCGCCGCGATCAACGGCAAGCAGTCCCTGATGCTCGTGCCGACGACGGTCCTGGCCGAACAGCATTGGAACACCTTCCGCGAGCGCTACCGCGACTTCCCGGTGCGGATCGACATGATCTCGCGGTTCCGCCGGCCCGCCGAGCAGAAGCAGGTGCTGGCCGACTTCGCCGCCGGCAAGGTGGACGTCCTCATCGGCACCCATCGGGTTCTCAGCCGCGACGTGATCCCAAAGGAGCTCGGGCTCGTGATCGTGGACGAGGAGCAGCGTTTCGGCGTGGCCCAGAAGGAGCTGCTGCGCGCGCTGCGGCTCGAGGTGGACGTGCTCTCGCTGACCGCGACGCCGATCCCGCGCACCCTGCACATGTCCCTCTCCGGCCTGCGCGACATCTCGGTGATCGAGACGCCGCCGGAGGGCCGCCGTCCGATCCGGACCTATGTAGGGGAGTACGACGAGGAGCTGGTCAAAGCTGCGCTGGAGCGCGAGCACGAGCGCGGTGGCCAGTCGTTCTTCCTGCACAACCGGGTCGAGTCGATCGACGAGGCGGCCGAGAAGATCCAGCAGCTCGTTCCGGGCCAGCGCGTGCTCGTCGCGCACGGCCAGATGAGGGAGCGCGAGCTCGAGGAGCGGATGCACGCCTTCCTGCGCGGAGACGCCGACGTGCTCGTCTCGACGACGATCATCGAGTCGGGCCTCGACATCCCCGAGGCGAACACGCTGATCGTGGAGCGGGCCGACGCCCTCGGCCTCGCCCAGCTCTACCAGATTCGTGGCCGGGTGGGCCGCTCGGACGTGCCCGCGCACGCATACCTCTTCTACCCGGACTCGCGCGATCTCTCGCCGGAGGCCCGGGCACGGCTGGCGACACTCGCCGACCACACTGAGCTCGGGGCGGGCTTCGCGATCGCGATGCGCGACCTCGAGATCCGCGGGGCCGGCGACCTGCTCGGCGCCGAGCAGTCGGGCCACGTCGCCGCTCTCGGCTTCGAGCTCTACGTCGAGCTGCTCGGCGAGGCGGTGGCCGAGCTCTCCGGTGAGCGGCGCGCGGTGGCGCGGCCGGTGCGCGTGGACGCAACCGTGGACGCTTACGTGCCGGCGACCTACATCGAGGCCGAGGCACTCAAGATCGACCTCCATCGTCGTCTTGCCCTGACCGAGGCGGAGGACGACCTGCGCGAGCTGCACGCGGCCACCGAGGATCGGTATGGGCCTCTGCCCGAGCCGGTCGAGAACCTCTTCGCGATCCAGGAGGCGAAGCTGAAGCTCGCCCGGGTCGGCGCCGACTACCTGGTCTTCCGCGGAGGCAAGACCACCGTCGGGCCGCTGCTGCTCGGCTCCGACGAGCTGCGGGCCCTCCGCAGCGAGCTGGACACGGCCGTTTACACCACCGCCCGCAAAGAGGTCTCGCTGCGGGGCGAGGAGTTTTCCGCAGCCGGTCGGCTAGTCGATGCTATACTCGATGCGCGCCAAGCAGCCTGAGAAAACCGCTGCACTTGGCGCATTTTCCATGAAACGACTCTCCTTGATTCTTTCTTGTGCGGCGCTTGTTCTGCTGGTCGCGGCGTGCGGTAGCGGCGGTGGCCCGAAGGACGTTCCGAGCGACGCGGTCGCGGTCGTCGGGGACGAGTCGATCTCGAAGGCCGACTGGGACGCGCTGATGACGCAAACACGGCGGAACTTCGAGGCGACCAAGCGCCAGTTCCCGAAGGCCGGCACCGTCGCGCTCGCCAACCTGAAGACGAACGCGACGCAGTTTCTGATCCAGAGCAGCGAGTACAAGCAGGAGGCCGACAAGCTCGACGTCAAAGTCAGCGACAAGGACGTGGACGCGCGGCTCGCGCAGATCAAGAAGCAGTACTACGGCAACCCGCCCGGCCAGCCCACCGCGAGCGCCGCCGAGATGGAGCAGCGGTATCAGGCAGCGCTCAAGCAGCAGGGCTTCACCGACGAAGAGGTGCGCGACGGGATCGAGCTCCAGCTGATCCGAGAGAAGGTCTTCCAGAAGGTGACTGCGGACACGAAGGTCTCTGATGACGACATCAAGGCCTACTACGACAAGCACAAGGCCCAGTACGAGACCCCGGCCCAGCCGGAGAGCCGCGAGGTGCGCCACATCCTCGTCAAGAAGAAGGCGCTCGCCGACAGCATCTACCAGCAGCTGCAGGCGAACCCGTCGAAGTTTCCCACCCTCGCGCGCAGGTACTCGACCGACACCTCGTCGAAGGTCAACGGCGGCAAGCTGCCGACCCCTGCGATCAAGGGCCGCACGGTGCCGTCGTTCGACAAGGCCGCCTTCTCGCTCAAGACGAACGAGATCTCCAAGCCCGTGCGCTCCCGGTACGGCTGGCACATCATCCAGCCGCTCGGGCCGGTGAAGCCGGGGACACCTGCGAAGCCGACGCCGCTCGCGCAGGTGAAGGAGGCGATCCGTCAGCAGCTGCTCTCGACGAACCGCAACACCGAGATGCAGAAGTGGCTCGACGGAATCAAGAAGTCGTACTGCAAGAGGATCGGCTACCAGCCGGGCTACGCGCCATCCCCGGGCCAGGATCCCTGCAAGAGCAAGTCGACCACGACCGGCTCGGCGACGACTTCCGGCTAGCCCCGTGGCCCTCGGCGAGACGCTGCTGGAGCTTCAGCAGCTGACCGAGCGGCTCCGCCTCGACTGCCCCTGGGACCGGGAGCAGACGGCGCGCACGATCGTCCCGCACACTGTCGAGGAGGCCTACGAGGTGGCGGATGCGGCGCTCTCCGGCGATCGGGATAAGCTCCTCGACGAGCTCGGCGACCTGCTCTTCCAGGTCTACTTCCTCGCGCTCCTACTCCAGGAGGAGGGCGCGGGCGACCTCGAGCAGGTGGCGCGGCGCGTGCACGAGAAGCTCGTCCGCCGCCATCCGCACGTCTTCGGCGAGGCCGAGGCGCGCACCGCCGGGCGCGTGCGCGAGAACTGGGAACGGATCAAGGCCGGGGAGGAGGGCCGGAAGGGGATCTTCCACGACGTGCCCGAGTCGCTACCGGGGCTGCTGCAAGCGCGCAAGGTTCAGCGGCGGGCATGTGACGTCGGCTTCGAGTACCCGGATCTGGCCGGCGCGCTCGCCGATCTCGAGTCGGAGCTCGCCGAGCTGAAGGCCGAGCTCGACGGGGAGCCAGCTCCGGAGACGGAGGCCGATCCGCGGCACTTCGAGGAGCTGGGCGACCTGCTCTTCGCGGCGGTGAACGTTGGTCGGCGGCTGAACGTCGATCCCGAGCTCGCCCTCCGCTCCGCCACCGAGCGGTTCAGGAGGCGCGTCGAGCGGGCCGAGCAGCTGGCCGCCGAGGAGGGCAGCGCCTGGACGGAGCTTCCGCTCGAGGAGCAGGACCGCTATTTCGACCGGGCCAAGGAGGTCCTGCGCTGACGGCGATCGCGGAAGTTCACGCGCGGCAGATCCTCGACTCGCGCGGCAATCCGACCGTCGAGGCCGACGTCGTGCTCGAGTCGGGAGCGCTCGGCCGGGCGGGCGTGCCTTCCGGGGCCTCGACCGGCGTGCACGAGGCGCTCGAGCTGCGCGACGACGGCGCGGCCTGGGGCGGCAAGGGCGTTTCGCAGGCGGTCGAGAATGTAGGCGGTGAGATCGCCGCGGCACTGCAGGGGCTCGATGCGGCCGACCAGCGCGCGCTCGACGAGCGGCTGAGCGAACTCGACGGCACGCCCAACAAGGGCCGCCTGGGCGCGAACGCGATCCTGGGCGTCTCGCTGGCTGCGGCGAAGGCCGCCGCCACCGACGCGGGACTCTCGCTCTTCCGCTATCTGGGCGGCGAGGAGGCGCGCACGCTGCCGGTGCCGATGCTGAACGTGATCAACGGCGGCGCCCATGCCGAGAACTCGATCGACCTGCAGGAGTTCATGCTCGTCCCCGCGGGCGCGGAGACCTTCGCCGAGGCGTTGCGAGTCGGGGCCGAGGTCTTCCACTCGCTCAAGCGGCTCCTGCACGAGCGCGGTCTCGCGACGGGAGTCGGTGACGAAGGCGGGTTCGCCCCCGACCTCGGCTCGAGCGACGAGGCGATCGAGGCGGTGCTCGAGGCGGCTGATCGCGCGGGCCACCGCGAGCGGGTGGCGATCGCCCTGGATCCGGCGGCGACGGAGCTGTACCGCGACCGCCGCTACGTCTTCGAGGGGCGCGAGGAGGACGGCGGCGGAATGGTGCGCTTCTGGGAGGAGCTGGCCGGGCGGCACCCGATCGTCTCGATCGAGGACGGCCTCGCCGAGGACGACTGGGAAACCTGGCGCGCGCTCACCGAAGGCCTCGGCGACCGTCTCCAGCTCGTCGGGGACGACCTCTTCGTCACGAACGCCGAGCGGCTGAGGCGCGGGATCGACGGGGGCGTCGCCAACGCGATCCTGATCAAGGTGAACCAGATCGGGACCCTGACCGAGACCCTCGACGCGATCGAGCTGGCGCGCTCGAGCGGCTACGGCGTCGTGATCTCGCACCGCTCCGGCGAGACCGAAGACGCGACGATCGCCGACCTGGCGGTCGCCACCAACGCCGGCCAGATCAAGACAGGCGCGCCATCGCGCGGCGAGCGCACCGCGAAGTACAACCAGCTCCTGCGGATCGAGGAGGAGCTAGGCGCCGAGGCCGTCTATCCCGGCTGGGATGCCTTCCCGCGGTTCCGCCGGTAGGTCTTCGCGCTGACGTGGCCCTTCGTTGGGCGGCCTTCACGCAAGCGAGCGCCTATCCAGCACGCGTTGGAGTTTGCCGCCTTCGGAGCGCGGGAGGGTGCCCGGCGCCGCCAAGGTGACCGAAAACAAGCAGCCGATGCTCTCGCGAAGGCCCCGCTCGGTCCGGCTGTGCAGCTCGCGCACGTGCTCGAGCTCTCCGGAGAGACTGTCCGTGCCCGCCTCGCCCAGGAACGCCTGGCTCACCTCGACCTCGACCACCGCTTCGTCCAGCGTCCCGCTACGGCTGACGACGATCCGGTAGTTGGGCGTCAGATCCGGAAACGCCAGCAGTGAAGTCTCCACCTGCGTCGGGTAGACGTTGACCCCGCGAATCACCAGCATGTCGTCCGCTCGGCCTTGATCAGGCTCATACGAACGAGCGTCCGCCCGCAAGCGCACGCCTCTGACGAGAGGCTCGTGATGTCCCCGGTCCAGTAGCGCAAGAGCGGCAGCGCCTCCTTGGTCAGCGTCGTGAACACGAGCACTCCCTCCTCGCCCTCGGGGAGCTGCTCGCCGGTCTCGGCGTCGACCACCTCCGGCAGGAAATGGTCTTCGTTCACGTGCGAGCCGGCGCGCGCCTCGACTCATTCGCATGAGACGCCCGGGCCGATCACCTCGGAGAGCCCGAACAGGTTCGTGCTGCGTACGCCCAGACCGGCGTCGATCTCGGCACGCATGGCCTCAGTCCAGGGCTCCGCGCCGTGCAGTGCGTAGCGGAGGGTCGACCTCGGCCAATCGCTCCCGGTAGAGCGGGACCCGCTCCTTCGCGTAGGCGACCAGAGCTCGCAGCCGCTCGGCCTGAAGGGCGCGCAGCCCTTCGCGCGGCAGCGTCTCTAGCTCCGACTCGAAGATCACCCGTGCAGTCTGTTCGTGCGCGCGACGCGGTTCAAGCCGATTCAGGGCGGCAAACGGCAGGCCTGAAGCACCGCGGAACCGCACCGCTGCCTCACCGGCGGCAGGATGTGCGCGAGCTAGGCTGAGGGCGTGCCGCCAGCGACTCGTCGCACGAAGATCGTCGCCACGATTGGCCCCGCTTCGGCCGATCGCGGAGTCGTTGTCGATTTGGTTCGCGCGGGCATGGACGGCGCGCGCCTCAACCTCTCGCACGGGACGCACGACGAGCACCGGGAGCGCGCGCGGCTGTTGCGCGGGACGGAGGCCGAGCTGGGCCGGCCGATCGCGCTGATCGCCGACCTGCAAGGACCGAAGCTCCGGATCGGCGACCTCGACGCGCCCGTGACGCTCGTGCGTGGAGAGGAGATCGTCGTCTCGGCGGCCGAGCTCTCCAACGACGGCGAGCTTCCGATCAGCCCCGCGGTGATCGGCGAGGTGCTCCAGCCGGGGCACGAGGTGCTGATCGACGACGGGCTCGTGCGCCTGCGGGTGGACGAGGTCGAGGAGGGTCGAGCGCGCTGCGCCGTGCTCATCGGGGGCGTCGTCTCGTCGCACAAGGGCGTGAATCTGCCGGGCGTGCCGATCCCGATCCCCTCGCTGACGCGCAAGGACATGGACGACCTGGAGCTCGCACTCGAGCTCGGCGTCGACTTCGTCGCGCTCTCGTTCGTCCGCTCGGCGGCCGATGTGCGCGACCTCCGGGCGCTGATCGAGCAGGCCGGCTCGCCCGCTCACGTGATCGCAAAGATCGAGAAGTCGGAGGCCGTGGACTCGCTCGAGGCGATCCTCTCGGAGACCGACGCGGTCATGGTCGCCCGGGGCGACCTGGGCGTGGAGATCGGCCCGGCGCTGGTGCCGCTCGTCCAGAAGCGGATCATCATCGCCGCGCTCGAGCGTGGGAAGCCGGTGATCACCGCGACACAGATGCTCGAGACGATGGTTCACCAGGCCGAGCCGACGCGCGCCGAGGCGAGCGACGTCGCCAATGCGGTCCTCGACGGCAGCTCCGCGTTGATGCTCTCCGGCGAGACCGCGGTGGGGGAGTATCCCGTCGAGTCGGTCGCCTACATGGACCGGATCGCGCGTGCGGTCGAGCCGAGCCTCGACTACCGCCACCAGCTGCCGGAGGCGAGCGAGGAGCCGACGGTGGGGCAGGCGATGTCGAACGCCGCCTGCGATCTCGCGGAGGCGCTCGGCGCGAAGGCGATCCTCGTGCCGACCTATACGGGCCGCACGGCGTCGGTCGTGGCGCGGCTGCGACCGCGGCGGCCGATCATCGCGCTCACACACCACGACTACGCGATGCGGCAGATGGCGTTGGAGTGGGGAGTCTCGCCGTTCCTGATCCCGGAGTGCGATGACGTGGACGCGCTTCTGGCCCGTTCTCTCGCCGCCGCCCGCGAGAGCGGCCTCGTCGAGGACGGCGACCGGGTAGTGATCACGGCCGGAACCGCGGTCAACCTGCCCGGCACGACGAACCTGATCAAGGTCGACGTTGTCTGACCGCTAGCGTTCGGCCTCGAGCCGCTCAAGCTCTTTCTCGGCCACGGCTCGGGCATCCGCCGCCCTATCCGCCTCGGCACGAGCTCGCGCCGCCTTCTCTCGAAGTTCGGCAGCCCGTCTCTCAACCTGCTCCGCCTCCCGCTCGGCGGCACCTGCGGCCTTCGCCAGCTCGCGCTCATCGGCACGCCGGCGCCGCAGTCGCTGCCTTGCCTCGCTGACCGATTTCCGCCTCTCCTCGCGTTCGCCCGCTCCTCCTCGCTGAGCTCCGACCGGTCGTTTTCGCCGCCCACGGCTCGCAGCGGTGCCGGCGAGTCCAGCAAGCGCCTCGAAGCCCGGCGGTTCCAGCTCCACTGTCAGCCGTCCCTGCCTCAGCAGCTCGCGCCCCTCGTCGGTCAGCGAAGCCGCCCGCAGCGTGCGCACCGTCCGCTCGACGACGCCCGCGCCCAGTCCTTCGCGCCCGGCGATCTGCTTTGCCGCCTCGCTCAGGCGGTCAAGCGCCTGCTGCTCGTCGCGCCGCGCCTGCGCAAAGGCGTCTGCCGAAGCGCCGCTCGCGGCGCCGACCTGCGCCTCGGCGAGAGACTTGCCGGCCTTGAGGAGGCGCTGGATGTCGACCTCCCGCTCGCGCACGAGCTGGTTGGCGACCCAGGCTGCCGCTGCCGGCTTCCGTAGCCCCTTGACCTGCGTGGCGAGCTCACGCTGCCCCTCGGCGCGGAGCCGCTTCGCCTCCTCGTCACGAGCCGCCGTGAATGCGCCCAGGGGCAATCCGTAGAGGCGGTCGAGCTCGCGCTCGAGCTCCGCTTCCGGCGGGGATGGCATCTCTCAGGCGGCTGCGCGCAGGGCTTCGATCAGCTCGAGTCTATGCCTGCGAAGGCTCCCAGGTCGGAGTGCGTGTAGAGGAGCTGCGCGTGGCGCGGCGAACCCGCCCGCGTGGCCAAGCGCACCCGCAAGCCGCCGCGCTCCCGGTACGTTCTGCGTTGGCTGGCCGTCGGCGCGATCGTGCTCGTCGGGCTGCTCTATGCGCGGCCGCTGCGCAGCTACCTGGATACGAAGCACGACCTGGCCGCGAAGGCGACCGACGTCCGAACGCTCAAGGCCGAGCGGCGTGCGCTCCAGCATCGCCTCGCCGAATCTTCGAGCTCGCAGGCCCTGACCAGACAGGCTCGGCGGCTCGGGCTCGTGCGCCCCGGCGAGCGACTCTACATCGTCAAGGGCGTCTCCACGTGGCTCCACGGCACTACGATCGAGCGCGGTGGAAGATGACCGCGCCATCGTCGAGCGGCAGATCGGCAGGCCCCCGCGCGCGTTTCGGCGCGTGGTCGTGCGCTGCCCGTTCGGTCGCCCGGCCGTAACCGAGCAGGCAGCGTTCGACGAGGCGGGCGAGCCGTTCCCGACCACCTACTACGTCACCTGCCGCCACCTCGTCGCCGCGATCGCCCGGCTCGAGGCCGCGGGCGGCGTCGAGCGCTGGAGCCGTCTCGTGCGCGAGGACCCGGAGCTGCGAGAAAGCGCCGAGCGCGGGCACGAGGAGCAACGCCGCCTTCGACCCGAGCTGCCGGGCGGGATCGCCGGTCAGACGCGCTCCGGCGGGCTCAAGTGCCTGCACGCGCACGCGGCCTTCGCGCTCGCGCGGCCCGGCTACGAGCTCGGCGAGCGGATCCTGGCGGAGGTCGAGCCGCTCTGGCCGCCGCGGTGCTGCTCCGACGCGTACTAGCATCGGGCGCCATGCCGACGGTGCTCGAATCCACGCGCCACGAGTGGCAGGAAGGCCACCGCCGGCTCCAGGCCGCAGCGGACGACCGCCCACGCTACGAGCGGCTGCTCGAGGAGGTGGACGTCGTCCTCGAGGAGCTGCGCCGACGGGTCGGCCAGACGTTCACGCTGGACGAGCTCGCCGCCGCCTACGCCGACGCAGACCGCTGGGCCCAGGAGGCCCTCGCCGAGCGCGACCCCGGCCCCGGCTGGCCGACGCGGCTGGCGACGGTCGAGGACGCCGCCTTCCATCTCTACTCCCGCGGAGCGCTCGACTACCGGCCGTGAGCAGTCGCGACCGCCGGCGGAGGCGAACCCCCACCCGGCGCAGGGTCGTCTGGGCTCTCGCCCTCGCACTCGTCTTCGCCGTCGGCGTCGCGCTCGGCGAGTCGCTCAACGACAACCCGCAGCCCGGCTCGACCACCACGCAGGAGCAGACGTTCACGCTCCCCCCTGAGTCGTCCACGGTCACGGTGACCACGCCTTGAAGCAAGCGATGTTAGAAAACGCAAGCTTTGGGTAGATTCGCGGCCGGATGGCGCGTGACAGCTTTTCAACTCGCCCGGCTCCCTCCGGCGAGCCGGACTGGCTCACGCTCGGACAGGCTGCAAAGTACCTCGGCGTCGCGCAGAGCACGATCCGCAAATGGTCCGATCACGGTCGCGTCCCGGCCTTCTACACGCCGGGAGGCCACCGGCGCTACCGCCGTGGCGACCTCGACGCCTTCCTCGCGCGCTCCGGCCCGGGCGGAGGCGGAGGCGGGAGCGGCGCCGGCCCGATGGTGCTGATCGTCGACGACGACGCCAAGATGCGCGAGTACGTCCGCGTCAACCTCGAGATGGAGGGTTACGCGGTCCGGGAAGCCGGTAGCGCCGACGAAGGCCTCGCCGTGCTCGACGAGTCGACGCCCGACCTCGTGCTCCTCGACGTGATGATGCCCGAGGTGGACGGCTGGGAGATGCTGCAGCGGGTGCAGGAACGGCACGGCGTCGGCGCGATCCCGGTGATCATGTTCAGCGGGAAGGTCGATGAGCCGGTCGCGGACGAAGCGGCCTCTCGCGGGGCGCAGGGCTTCATCGGCAAGCCGTTCAACCCCCAAGAGTTGATCGACCAGACCAAGCAGCTGCTGCCGACCTGATCGCGCTTGACCGGCACCTGGAGCGCTGGGTCGTCCAGCACCGGGTCGGCTGGCTGGACTGGCTCTTCATCGAGCTCTCGAGGATCGGCACCGAGGGGCTGGTGTTCGTGGTCCTGGGCGCCGCCCTGGCGGTGATTTGGCGCCGGCCCTGGTTCCTCGTCCTGCTCCTCGCCGCCGATTTCGCGGCGGGCGGCCTCTCGTACGCGCTTCGCCAGGCCATCGGGCGTGAGCGCCCGCCGCTCGTCTCTCCGGAGCCGGCTCCGCTCGTGCACGTGCCCCATTCGGGCTCCTTTCCCTCGGGGCACGCCTCGATCGCCTTCGCCTGCGCGACGGTTTTCGCGTGGGCCTCGCCGCGCCTTGCCAGGCCCGCGTTCGTGCTCGCGGCCGCGATCGCCTGGTCGCGCGTCTACGTCGGAGTGCATTGGCCGCTCGACGTGCTCGGTGGCGCCGTGCTCGGCGTGCTGGTCGCTACAGCTCTTCTGATGCTCGCAGCAAGCCCGCCGCGATTACGCCGAGAGACGCAAGCAAACTGATCCAGATGCCGATCCCCCGGCCGGCCGGCGGCGGGATCGAGTCCGGGATCGAGATCAGGCGAACGAGGACGAAGATCATCGCGAGCGAGCCGAGCGCGATCACGACCAGGCTCTCGGGGATGGTCGGCGGCAGCTCGTAGCCGAGCTCACGGCAGATCGCGAGCACGAGCAGCGCGAGCCCGATGAAGAACACGAGTTTGCCCAGGACACCCGTGTGCCACCCGATCACCGCGAGCGTCGGCCCGGTCGTGTCCGGCCCCGCGTACCAGTCGGTGAAAGGCGAGATCGTGAGCACGAGCGCCGAGACCCAGGTCAGGCGGCTTCCCAGCGCCCAGAAGCCGGTGGCCGGACGGACGAAGGCGTCCTCGTCAGGCTCGAAGTACGGCTCGTCCGCCTCGGGCGGCGGAAACGGCTCAGGCGTCTGCACGTGCGAAAGTAAACCACGGCAGAAGGTGGCCGGCTCCTAGAGGCCGAACAGGCGCTCGATCTGGTTCCAGATCACGAGCATGAGGCCGATGCTGGTGGCGACCACGGCGGTCAGGGCAAGCCAGAAGCGCAACCGCGCGAGATTTTTTTCGCGGGCCCGATCCTCCAGCGCGCGCCGCTTGATCCTCTGGCGCCGGTAGTTTCGCTGTACCGCTGTTGGGTCGAGCAACTCTTCCTCGACCGGCTTCCGCTCCGGCAGGGCCATGCCGGGAGTCTAGAGGGCCTGCTACCCGCCCCGCCCCGGCTGTCGCCATACTTGCGCCGAGGCAAGGATGGTCACGACCAGGGATACCAGCGGAGCCGCCGGGCTCGATCAAGCCCTGGTGGAAATCGTGGAGCGCACCGCCGAGCTATCGGAGGCGGACGTCGTCGTGGCGCGGCTAAGCGATGCCGCCGGCGGCCTGGTCGCGCGCGCCGTGCATGCGGCCTCGGCCGCACTGCAGGCGGAGCTCGAGGGCTCGCGGATCAGCGCCGGTTCGGTCCCGGACGACGAGCAAGAGGAGCTGCTCCAGCTGCCGCGGCCGCTGCAGCGCGTGGCGGAGCAGCTCGGTGCGAATGCGGTACTGCAGCTCCCGGTCCGTGCCCGAGACACCGTGGTCGGCTCGCTCGAGCTCATGCGCCGGCGAGGGCCATTCGACGAGCGAGCGCGCGCTTTCGCCCGGGCGGCGGCCGAGCAGGTCGCGCTCGCACGGCAGGCCTTCGGCGACGGGAACGGCACGCACCTGGCCGTGGCGGATCTGCTCGAGCTGACGGGAGATGCGCTGGCGGCTGGGGCCGACGAGGCCAGGGCAGCGGAGCAGGTGGCGGCGCTCGCCGCCGAGGCTACGGGTGCGAAGGCCTGTCTCATTTGGCGCTACGAGCCTGAAGGGCCGGTGTTGGCGGCGCTGTCGGGCGCGGCGACGCCGGTCGCGCCCCCGGCCGCGCACGAGGCCGTGCAACGCGCGCAAGCCTCGGTCGAGCCGATCGCGGTCGAGGCGCTCGACGACCGGGCCACGGGGGGCAGCACCCTGGCCACCCTGCAGCTGGGCGAGCCGTCTCTCGGCGCGCTCCAGCTCGTCTTTGGGACAGAGCGTGAGCTCGACGATCCCATTCTCGCGCGGCTCGGCACCTTCGCCGTCCGCGCCGCGCACGCACTGCGGGCGAGCGAGCGGAGACGGACGCTCGCCGTCGAGCTCGAGCGCACTCGGGCGCTGTTGACCATCGTCGGCCAGGCGATTGCGCAGCTCTCGCTCACCCACACGCTCGAAACCGCCGTCGAGCGCGTCTGCGAGCTGCTCGGCGTCGACCGCCTCGCCGTCTACCTCGCCGAGGGCGAGGAGTCCAGGCTCGAGCCGGCGGCCGCCAACGGCCTCGCCGGCCCGCACGTCCCAGTCGGCGAGCGCCTGCTCGAGCTCGCGCTGGGGCCGGCCCGGGGACGCGGCGTCCTGTTCGTCCCGGACACCGCCGCGGACGAGCGGCTCGCCGAGGTACGCGATGCGCTCGAGGAGGTCGGGCTCGAAGCGGCGGTGGCCGTGCCGCTGCGGGTGGCCGATGAGCTGGTGGGCCTGCTCGCCGTCTACCCGGAGCGAGGCCGCGAGCTGACCGAGAGCGAGGAGTCGCTCCTGCGCTCGCTCGCCGTCCAACTCGCGGTCGCAGTCCAGAACGCGCGGCTGCACGAAGAGACCAAGCGGCTCGGCGCGGAGCGCACGCAGGCGCTCGAGGCCGAACTCGAGGCCTCGAAGCGGCTGCGCGCGCTCTACGAGATCTCTCGCTCCTTCACCGAGAGCCTGTCGCTCCAGGCCACGCTGGACGCGGTAGCGCGCACGATCGTCGAGTCGCTGGGCGTCGACGCCGCGGCGCTGCGGATGCCCGACGAGCGCGGCACCATCCTCGTGCCGGTTGCCGTGCACGTGCGGGAGGAGCGCCTGAGCGAGCCGCTCCGAGCTGTTCTCTCGCTGCCGCAGCCGCTGAGCCCGGTCCACCCGAAGGTCTTTCGCAGTGGCGAGGCGCTCGTGCTCGATCCGGAGAGCGCCGCCGCGCTCGGCCCGGCGCACGAGCCGCTGATTCCATTCCTCGAGCAGGGCTCTTCCGCCGCTGTGATCCCGCTCACCACGCAGGCGGAGATTCAGGGGACGCTGACGCTGCTCTCGCTCGACTCGGACCGGCCGATCGCCGGGAATACGCTCGAAGCCGCGATCTCGATCGCGGGCCAGGCTGCGCTGGCGCTCGACAACGCGCGCCTCTACCAGCAGCAGAAGCGCTTCGCGGACACCATGCAGCGCTCGCTCCTGCCGCGCACGCGGCCACGGCTGGAGGAGCTCGAGATCGGCGACGTCTACGACTCCTCGGCACGCATGGACGTCGGCGGCGACGTCTACGACTTCCTCGAGCTGGCGGACGGGCGGCTCGCGGTCGCCCTCGGCGACGTCACAGGGCACGGGATCGACGCGACGGCCGACATGGCGATGGCGAAGTTCGTCTTCCGCTCGCTTGCGCGGGAGCACTCCGAGCCGGGCGATTTTCTCTCGGCCGCCAACGAGATCGTGCTCGAGGAGATCGCGGCCGGAAAGTTCATCACGCTCCTCTACCTGACGGTTGACGGCCGCCGGGGCGAGCTCGCCTGCGCCAGCGCCGGCCACCCGCCGCCGAGGTTGCTGCGCGCGGGCGCAACGCCGGAGCCTCTGGCCGTGGGAGGTCTCGCGCTCGGGATTGACGGCGGGCAGCGTTACGAGGAGGCACGGGTGCGGCTCGAGCCGGGCGACGCCGTCGTGCTCTTCACGGACGGGCTCCTCGAGGCGCGGCGCGACGGCGAGCTCTACGGCGAGCAGCGGCTCGACGCGTCCCTGGCGGCGAACGCGGAGCTCCCCGCGCAGGACCTTGCGAATGCGCTCCTGGCCGACTGCCGCGCCTTCGGAGGCGAGCTCGGCGACGACTGCGCGATCGTGGTCCTGAAACGCCTCGCGCCCCCGGCCGGCCACCGCTCCCGCGCGGCAGAACCGCGCTCCGCGAAGGCCTGACGCCGGGAACGCGAGGGTCAGGTGATCGACCTCGGACGGCGCGACGGCCGGATGTTGCGAATCGGCCACCGCGGCGCGGCGGCGCTCGCGCCCGAGAACACGATCGAGTCGCTGCGACTGGCGCTCGAGCTCGGCTGCGACCTCGTCGAGTTCGACGTGCACGACCTGGAGGGAACGCTCGTGCTCGTGCACGACCGGCCGGCAGAGCCTGCGACGGAGCTGCCGACGCTGGACGAGACGCTCGCCTTCCTCGCCGGCACCAAGGCCGGAGCGCACCTCGACCTCAAGGCCCGTGGTGCAGAGGCGGCCGTGGCAGAGACCTTGCGCCGGCACGGCCTCGTCCAGCGCACCGTGATCAGCTCGTTCCGCCCGGAGACGCTGCGCGAACTCGCTGCGGCGGAGCCCGGGGTGCGGCTGGGCCTGACCTACCCCGAGGATCGCCGCGGGCTCGGGCAGCGGCGGGCCGTCGCGCCGCTCGTTGGCCCCGCGCTGGCCGCGATGCGGGCCGCCCTCCCGCTCCGGGTCTCGCGCCTGCTCGCCGGGGCGGGAGCGAGCGCGGCGATGCTGCACTTTGCCGTCGTGACCAAGGCAGTCGTCGAGCGCTGTCACGCCCTCGGTGCCCCCGTGCTGGTGTGGACCGTGGACGAGCAAGCGTGGCTGTCCAGGCTCGAAGTGATGGGTGTCGACGGCGTGATCACGAACGATCCGCGCATCTTTTCGGGGCTAGACTTCCCGGCGCGATGAGGAGAGCGGGTCTCGCGCTGCTGTTCTTGCTCGGTTTCGGCGCCGCCGGCGGGCTGTCCGCCGGCGTGGTCGCGGCCACGACGACCGGCACCACGACAATCACGACCACGACGGCGCCGCAGACGATCGCGCCGGGGGTGACGATCGGCGGCGTCGACGTCGGCGACCTGACGACGGGCGACGCGATCGTCGCGGTGAACGCCGCGTTCGCAGAGCCGCTCGTGCTGGTCGCGCCGCGCAGCCGGCTGGCCGTGACGCCCAAGCGCCTCGGCGCCGTCGCAGCCGTCCGCGCTGCGGTCACGCGCGCACTTGCAGCGCCGGCGGGAACCGCGCTCAAGCTACGGGTGAAGCTCAGTCGCGCGCGCACCGGGAGCTACCTGGCCATCGTCGCGCGCAGGTTCGACCGCGCGCCTGCGGACGCCCGGCTCTTCCTGCGCGGCGTGCGCCCCATGGTGAGCAAGCAACGCACCGGCCGCGTCCTGCGTCGCGAGCGGGCGATGGCGGGCATCTTCACGGCGCTGGTCGGCAACGAGCGGCTGCCGCAGCGGCTGGAGTTCCGCGAGCTGAAGCCCCGCATCACGCGTTCCTCGATCGGCCCCGTGATCGTGATCCACCGCGCCTCGAACCGGCTCTACCTCTACAAGGGCATGCGCTTCCAACGCGTCTTCGGCGTCGCCACGGGCCAGTCGATCTACCCGACGCCGCTCGGCCGCTGGTCGGTCGTCGTCAAGTGGCGCAACCCCTGGTGGTATCCGCCGAACTCGTCATGGGCAAAGGGGGAGAAGCCGATCCCGCCTGGCCCGGGCAACCCGCTCGGCACGCGTTGGATGGGTCTCTCGGCCTCAGGCGTCGGTATCCACGGCACCCCGGACGACGCGTCGATCGGCTACTCGGCCTCGCACGGCTGCATCCGGATGCACATCAGCGACGCCGAGTGGCTCTTCAACCATGTGAACATCGGCACGACGGTCTTCATCGTCTCGGCCTGAGATGGCTGCCCGGCTGAAGCTCGGCGCGCAGGCACTTGCGGTCGCGCTGGTGGTCGGGCTGCTCGCACTGCTGATCTGGAAGGTCGCGCAGGGCTCGCAGAAGGAGGCGGTGCCCGGGAAGCCGGCTCCGGATTTCACGCTCACGCGCCTCGACCGCCCGGGCACGTTGCAGCTCTCGTCGCTGCGCGGGAAGGTCGTCGTGGTGAACTTCTGGGCCTCGTGGTGTCATCCGTGCAAGCAGGAGGCACCCCACCTCGCTGCGGCATCGAAGAAGTGGAGCGGGCGCGTGGTCGTGCTCGGGGTCGACATCAACGACTCCACGGACGCCGCGCGGAAGTTCGGCCGCCGGTACGGCCTCGGCTACCCGCTCGTGCATGACAACAAAAACGTCACCTCGCCGAAGTACGGCGTCAGCTTCCTGCCGGAGACGTTCTTCCTCGACCGCAAGGGACGGGTGGTCATTCACGTGCCCGGCGAGGTAAATGCCGAGGACATCCAGAATGGGATCGAAAAGGCGCTGAAAGCGTGAGGTTGTTGGCGCTCGCGCTGGCGGCGCTCCTGCTGGCGGCCCCGGCCGCGGCCAGCGAGCTGCATCCCACGCAGGGCGAGCTCGAGGACCAGCTGATGTGCCCGATCTGCACCGGCGAGACGCTGGCGCAGTCGGACTCCGCACCGGCGCAGCAGATCAAGGCCCACATCGCCGATCGGATCCGGCAAGGATGGACTCGCAGCCAGATCAAGGACGAGCTTGTCAAGGAGTGGGGCCAGCGGATCCTGGCCGCGCCTCCCCGGCACGGGTTCGACCTGCTCGCCTGGCTGCTGCCGCTCGTGGGCGTGGTGGGCGGAGCGGGGGTCATGGGCTTCCTCGCCTGGCGCTGGACGCGCGTACGCGAGCCTGAGCCCGCGCCGCAGCAGTGGGCGCTGAACGGGCACCCGCTCGGGCCGGACGAGGAGCGCCGGCTCGACGAGGAGCTGGCACGGTTTGACCGCTAGCTGCGTGCCGAGCGCGGCGATCCCACGTGAACCCACGCGAGGATGAGATCGGCATCAAACCGGGAGCCGTAGGCTGTGGTTGAGCGTACCGGCGCCGCGTTCCTCGCCGGGCTGATCTCGATCACGTTTCCCTGCGTGCTCCCGCTCGTGCCGGGCTACCTGTCGGCGATCTCGGCGGTGGAGGTCGAGCGGCTGGGCGAGCGGGGGACGGCGAAGCGGATCGCCCTCGCGAGCGTGCCCTTCGCCATCGGGTTCACGGTCGTGTTCGTCGTACTGGGCGCCGGGGCGGCGGCGCTCGGCGGCTGGGTCGACCAGGAGACCCGGGTCAAGCTCGCAGGTTTTGTACTGGTCGTCCTCGGGCTGGCCCTGGCTGGGCTGTTGCCGTGGCCGGAACGCATGCTTGCCCCGGGTGCGATCGGCCGCGCGCGCGCAAGCGGCTCGCGGGCGCTGCTCGGGGCCGCGTTCGCCGTCTGCGCGGCTCCGTGTGTCGGCGTCGTGCTGGGCTCGATCCTCGTCCTGGCGGCAGACTCGCGCACCGTCGTTCGCGGCTGCGTGCTGCTGGCGGCGTACTCGCTCGGGATCACGGTCGCCTTCGTCCTGATCGGCATCGCCTTCGGGAAGGCGATGTCAGCGTTTCGCTGGGTGCGAGACCACTACGACTGGATCCGCGTGCTGAGCGGAGCAACCCTGGTGGCGCTTGGCCTGCTCCTCTTCTTCAACCGGGACTGGTGGCTGAGGGTGCTCATGAGCCGAGCTCTCCAGGCGATCGGGCTCGACCAGTTCTAGACGCGAGGCGGCTCGAGCTCGAGCGAGCCTTCCGCCACGAGCGTCGAGGCCTCTTCGACCTGGCGCAGGACCGATGCGACATCCACGCCGCGGTGCCCCGGCGCGAAGGGCCCGAGGCGGCGTGCCGCCTTCTCCAGCTGCCGCTCGCAGCCGAGGCGGTTGCCTCGGCCGGCCTGGTACCAGGCGACGGTGACGTGGACGAGGCCCTGGTAAAAGTCACGCTCCTCCGGCTCGGCGCCGCGCCAAGCGTCCTCGAGCTCCTCGTGCGCCGCGAAGAACTCCCCACGGCGGATCAGGTCGAGGCCGGTTTCGAAGTTGGACACCGAATTGGAGAGTAGGGGCCTTGGTGGTACGTTTGCCGCGTGGCGACGATCCTGCTGGTGGGGGTCGACCTGTTCTTCAGGGGGAAGCTGGAGGGCCTTCTACCCGGCCACCACCTGATCACGGTGGACAGCGTCGAGCCGCCGGACTGCGTCATCTGCGACATCGCGCGGATCGAGCCGGATGACGTCGCCGAAGCCTATCCGGACGTCCCGATCCTCGGTTTCGCGAACCACACGGATACCGCCGGACTACGCCGCGCGCACACCGCCGGGTTCGATCAGGTGGTGGTAAAAGCGGCGCTGAACGAGCGGGCAAAGGAGCTCGTCGATGAGCTGACGGCGCCAGTAGACTGACCCTTTGTGACGTACATCATCGCTGAGCCCTGCATCGACATCAAAGATCTCTCGTGCGTCGACGTCTGCCCGGTCGACTGCATTCACGAGTTCGAGCGCATCCTGATCATCGACCCTGAGGAGTGCATCGACTGCGGGGCCTGTGAGCCGGAGTGCCCGGTCGAGGCGATCTTCCCGGAGGACGCGCTGCCGCAGAAGTGGGAGCCCTTCGTGAAGATCAACTACGCCTACGAGCAGGGCGCGGACGTGATCGACAAGCTAGTCGACGAGTACGCCGCCGAGCATAACGTCCAGAACGAGCCGCTGGAGTAAGAACGCGCGCAGCGGGAACGTCCTCTTCGCACCCGAACCGAGGAGGGATCGCATGCCTCGGAAAGCCTGGAGCGCGAAGCGCGAGCGGCAGTACGAGCAGATCAAGGAGAGCGAGCAGAAGCAGGGGCGTTCGACCGATCGCGCCAAAGAGATCGCCGCGCGGACGGTGAACAAGGAGCGGGCCCGCAGCGGTGAGGCGAAGGAGTCGTCGCAGACGTCGCGGCGAGACATCTCCTCGAGCCGCCGCGGGCGCCTGCGCTCCGGCACGAAGCGGCCACGCGGCCGCACGAAGGAACAGCTCTACAACGAGGCCAAGCGCCTGAACGTGCCGGGCCGCTCGCGGATGAACAAGCAGCAGCTTCAGCGTGCGGTCGACGGGAGCAAGTAGCAGCTGGCTATCCTGCGGCGGGTGAGACCGGACACGCTCGACCACGTCGCCCTCTGGGTGGCCGAGAGGGACCGAATCGCGGACTTCGTCACCGAGCGGCTCGGCATGCACGTCGTCGAGCGCACCGACGCGTTCACGCTCGTCGGCTCCGATGCGCGCCGCGGCAAGCTGACCCTGTTTGCGGCCGAGGGGCCGCGGGAGCAGGGCGCCCTCAAGCACGTCGCGCTTCGAGTCTCGAGCCTGGAGGAGGCGCTGGCGGAGCTCGACGCCGCCGAACTCGAGCGGCCCCGCGACGGCGAGGCCTACTTCGACGTCGCCGAAGGGCTGCGCCTGGGGCTCGTCGAGGCGGCGACGGAGGTCGAGTACGACCTCGACCACGTTGCGCTCTGGTCGCGCTCGCCTGAAGGGGCGGCGCGGGAGTACGAGCGGCTCGGGTTCGCACCGGCGGGGGTGGGGCCGTCGGGAGCGCCGCGCGTCGAGGCCGGCGGCGCGTTCGTCGAGCTTCACGAGGGCGAGCCCGGCGACCCGGAGCGGCCGTTGCTGAACCACCTCGCGGTCAAGGTGGACTCGACGGACGAGCACATCGCCGAGGCGCGCGAGCTGGGGCTGGAGATCGCGGACATCGTGGATGCGGCGAACACCTATGCGGTGTTCGTCTGGGGCCCTGAGCGCGTCAAGGTCGAGTACGTCGAGCACAAGCCCTCGTTCTCCCTCACCTAAGGCGGCGCTTGCGCTGCCGCTATCAGGACGCGCAGGCTTCGCCTGTGCGTCCGTCTGAAATGACCGGTCGATGCGAACGAGGAGGTCTGCGGCGCTAAGGCGGCGCTTGCGCTGCCGCTATCAGGACGCGCAGGCTTCGCCTGTGCGTCCGTCTGAAATGACCGGTCGATGCGAAGGAAGAGGTCCTCGAAGCAGGCCCAAATGCTGATCGCCGGCGCGGGGATGGCCGGCCTGTGCGCGGCCGCGCGGGCCTGCGAGCTTGGTGGGTCGCCGGTCGTCCTCGAGAAGGGCTCGCTGCCGGGCGGGTCGATGCGGCTCTCCAGCGGCGTCGTCTGGCGCTATCGCTCGTTCGACGACTTCCGCGCGCAGTGCCCGGGCGGCGACCCAAGGCTCCAGGAGCTCGTGCACGGGCATCTGGACGAGGAGCTCGAGTGGCTCGAAGCGCTCGGAGCGCCGGTGCTGGCGCGGGAGACCGGCAACCCGCTCACGACCGGCGTCCGGTTCGATCCGACGGGCCTGACCGAGGCGCTGGTGCGAGCCGCGGGCGACGTCCGCCTCGGTCAACCGGGGACAGTCCCCGGGGAGCCGGTCGTGCTCGCTACCGGCGGCTTCCAGGGCGATCCGGAGCTCGTCGAGCGGTTTGTCCGGCCGGCCGGGCCGTTGCGGCTGCGCGCCAATCCCTGGAGCGCGGGTGACGGCGTGCGCGCCGGGCTCGAGCGCGGCGGCGCGCTCTCGAAGGGGCTCGACGAGTTCTACGGACGCAACATGGCCGATGTCGACTTCGGCGAGGACGAGTTTGTGCCGCTGGCGCAGGTCTACGGCCGCTTCTCTCGGATCTTCAACGAGCGCGGTGAGGAGTTCATCGACCACAACGAGGTGTCGTGGTCGGAAATCGACCTCGTGCAGGCAACGGCTCACCAGCCGGGCGCGCGCGCCTGGTACCTGCTCGACGAGGAGGCGCTCGAAGAGCGTGTGCGCGGGCGTACCGTGCGCGAGCTCGTGGCCGAGGCGCCCACCAGCACCGACCCCGCCGAGCTGCCCTTCCCGGCTCCGCCGCAGGCCGTTGTCGCGGTCCGCGTCGCCGCCGCGATCACGCACACGATCGGCGGCCTCCGCATCGACGAGCACGCCCGCGTGCTCGACGGCGAGGGCGCGCCGATCGACGGCCTGTACGCGGCCGGCGCCGATGCCGGGGGCATCTCCACCTCCGGTTACGCGAGCGGCCTGGCGTCGGCGCTCGTCCTCGGCCGAGCGGCCGCCGAGTCGGCGGCTAGGTGACCGGCTGCAGGTAGGCGCAGCGGCGCAAGTCGCCCGGGAGCGGGGAGGGGGCGACCTTCGTCACGTAGAGCCGCTCGTCGTCCTCCTCGACCTCGTCGCCGACCGAGGGCGGATCGCCCTCACGCTCACGGAGCTCGTAGCCAGTCGTCTTCCAGACGAAGCGCAGGTGAGTGTGCCGCTGGCCGTCCATGCCGCGAAGATCGTCCATGCCGCGCAGATGCTAGAGGCGGCTGCGCCCTAACCGCAAACGCCTCGACCGTCGGTTCAGACGGCCACGCGGCCAGAGCCCGCGAGTCCTGCCGGCGGCACCGCAAGCAGAGCCTCAGCCGCGCGCGACGTAGGGAGGCAGCACCACGCGGACGGCGGTGCCGCCATCCTCGCCGGCCTCGACGTCCACCCGACCGTTTAGCGTGCGGGCCCGCTCCTCGATGTCGTTGAAGCTAGCCCGGCGCCGCTCGCCTGCGCCGTCGTCGGCGATCACCGTCTCGATTGTTCCGTCCGCGTGCTCGGCGACCCGAATCGAGATCCGCGTCGGCGGCCCGCGCCCGATCGCCTGGTTCACCGCGTCGCGGATGATCTGGTAGAGCCCGACGCGAGCGTTCTCGGTGAGGCCCTCGGCGGCGACCACGTCCAGGTCGACCTGGATCCGATTCGAGAGGCCGACCTGGTCGGCAAACGCCTGCACCGCGGGCGCGAACCCCTGGTCGCGCAGCACGACCGGCTCGATGTTGAACGAGAGGTCGCGCAGCGAGCGGATCGTGTCCCGGTGGCGTTCGAGCGCCGACTGCGTCACGCGCGTGGCCTCTTCGAGCCGGTTGCCGCCGATCGAGTCGATCGCCGCGTCGAGCATCAGGCTGATCCCGGCGAGCGACTGCACCGGACCGTCGTGGAGGAAGAGCGCGAGCCGCCGCCGCTCCTCCTGTTCGGCCGTGATCAGCTGGGCAGAGAGCCGGGCGCGCTCGGCCTCGCGGACCTGCCCCTCGGCCAGCAGGCGCGCGTTCTCCACGGCCCTCGAGGCGAAGTCGGCGAGCAACCTCGCCCGCGCAAGCTCCTCACGGTCGAGCGGGCGCGACCGCACCAGCCGCAGCGCTCCGATCTCCTCGCCGCGGATCCGCAGCGGCAGCAGGACCGCGTTCTCCGCCGGCGCCGAGGGCGGCATCTCGCCCGGAGCAAGCAGCGACGCCTTTGCGCCGAAGAGCTCCTTCGCCTCGCGACGCGTCTGCTCGAGCACCTGCTCCGGCTCGAGGGTGGCGGCGATCGAGCCCATCGACTCGATCAGCGCCTCGAGGAAGCTCGACTTGTCGAAGAGCTCCTCCTCGACGACCTCGTGCCGCCGCCGCTCGCTGACGATCAGGTGGAACGCGAACGCCCCGGCGCCGACGATCGCCACGCCGAGGGCGGCGAAGGCCAGCCAGCTCGAGCTCAGCGCGAGGCCGATGACCGAGACGGCCGCCGTCCCGACCGCCGCGACGAGCAGCGCCGCCTGAGTGTTAATCGATGACCGCGTCACGAAGGGCAATCGCGACGGCGTGCGTGCGCGTGTCTGCCTCGAGCTTCGTGAGGATGTGCCGCACGTGGCTCTTCACGGTCTCCTGGCTGATGAACAGGCGCCCGGCAACGTCCGCATTCGACATGCCGTCGGCGAGGAGTTGCAGGATCTCGCGCTCGCGCGCGGTCAGCATCCCTTCGCGGTCGCCCGAGAGGAAGGCCGGCATCAACGCCGGATCGACGAAGCCCTCGCCCGCCACGACCTTGTCGATCGCCTTGAGCAGCGTTTGGTGCGGCGCCTCTTTGAGGATGTAGCCCTTCGCACCCGACTCGAGCCCGCGGCCCAGGAGGCTGCGCTCGCTGTAGGCGGTGAAGATCAGGACGGCTGTGCCCGGCACCTTCTCCGTCAGGATCTTCGTCGCCTCGAGCCCGTCCATGCCCGGCATGCGCACGTCCATGATCACCACGTCGGGCTTGCGGCGCTCGGCGAGGGCCACCGCCGTGGCTCCGTCGGCGGCCTCGCCGACCACGCGAATGTTCGGCGCGCGCGAAAGCGACAGGCGCAGCCCCTCGCGGACGACCTCGTGGTCGTCGACGATGAGGCACGTGATCTCCCCTTCGGTGCGCTCTGGCGCTGCCTGCTCGGTCACGGCACGCGGATTGTATGCCGCGGATCGGCCTGCGCCTAAAGCGCCAAGGCAAGCTGCTCGGGCTCCGGGTCGGGCGCTAGTGGCGTGCGCCTGCGGTCGCGGATCCCGTGCTTGCGGACGAGCGCCGCGACCTGGGTGCGAACCGGCTTCGTCTCGGCCGCGCCGAGGTAGGCGCGGCCTGAATAGAGCCGTTCATATGCGGGCAACTGCTCCGGGTAATCCTCGGCGAGCGCCTCGAGGAAGTGCTCGCGGGTGCCCGGGCGCAGGAAGAGCAGGTTCGCCCAGACACCGCAGGCGCCGGCCGCGCGGGCCTCGCGCACGACCTGCTCGACCAGCTCGGGCCGATCCGAGATCCCGGGCAGGAGCGGCGCCATCCCGACACTGGCCCGCACGCCCGCCTCCACGAGCGTCTTCAGGGCCCGCAGCCGCTGGCGCGGGTGCGCGGTGCCGGGCTCGGTCTTGCGCCAGACCTCGTCGTCGAGGGTTGGCACCGAGAAGGTGACCGAGACCTGCGCGCGCCGGGCCGCCTCCGCGAGCACGTCCACATCGCGCACGATCAGCGGCCCGCGCGTGATGATGCTGAACTCGTTCGACGCCTCGCCCAGGGCCCCGATGCAGCCGCGCGTCAAGCGGTAGCGGCCCTCGGCCGGCTGATAGGGGTCGGTCGCAGCCCCGATCGCGACCGACTCGTGCCGCCACGAGCCCCGGGCGAGCTGGGCGCGAAGCATCTCGACCACGTTCGTCTTCACGCGGATCGACCGGCCGTAACGGTCGTCGTAAGGCCGGTCGGCCCGCAGCTCGAACGCGCGGACGTAACAGAAGGTGCACTGGTGGACGCAGCCCATGTACGGGTTCAGCGACCACTTGAACCCCATGCCCTTGACGCGGTTGAGCGCGACCTTGCAGGGCTCCTCCCGGTACTCGACCCGCACGACGCCATTATAGAACACACGTTCGCCTCGGCGCGGGCTTGGATACACGGGTGGACGAGCTCCCGCACGGGATCAGGCGGCTGACCTTTCCGCTCCCGCTCGGGATCCGGCACGTCCACTGCTACCTGCTGCCGGGCCCTGACGGCTGGACGCTCGTCGACACCGGGCTCGGGCTGCCGGCCGCGGCGGAGCGCTGGGAGCCGGTACTCGCCAAGCTCGACGGCCCGGTGGCGCGCATCGTCGTCACCCACTTCCACCCCGACCACGCGGGCGGGGGCGAGGACGCCCAGGCGCTGACGGGCGCACGCGCCTATCAGGGCGCCCGCGACTACGAGCAGTGCGAGCGCGTCTGGGGCCAGAAGGACTGGTCCGAGCGCCTCACCGACTACCTCCGAGGCAACGGGCTGCCGGAGTCGCTGGCGGAGGAGCTGCGTCACGAGGCGCGCGTCTTCGCACCGTTCATCCGCTTCGCGCGCGAGCCCGAGCGGCTGGTGGAGGAAGACGAGATCGACGGTTGGCAGGTGCTCGAGCTGCCGGGCCATGCCGACGGGCACATCTGCCTGCTGGGGGACGGCGTGCTCGTCGCCGGCGACCACCTGCTGGAGAAGATCACGCCCACGGTCGGCCTCTACCCCGACTCGCGGCCGGACCCGCTGGGCGACTACCTCGCCTCGCTCGAGCGAACGATCGAGCTCGCGCCACGGTTGGCGCTGCCCGGCCACAACGACGTCGTCTCCGACCCGGCCGGCCGGGCTCACCAGCTCGTCGAGCACCACAGGCGGCGCCTCGACGAGACCGCCGCGGCGCTCGGCGACCAGCCCCGCAACGGCTACGAGGTCTCGCTCGACCTCTTCGGGCCCGACCTCGACGCGAGCGGGCGCCGCTTCGCCCTCGCGGAGACCCTCGCGCACCTGGAACGGCTTGTGCGGGAGGGGCGCGCCGCGCGTGGAGGGGACGCCGACGTCGTTGCCTATACTGAGGCGTAATCAGTGGACGACGAAAAGCCGCCTAGTACGCGCGCCCCGGAGAGCGGGGCGTGATCCTCCTCCAGGTCATCGCCGTTTTCCTGCTCGTAGCGGGGAACGCCTTCTTCGTGGCGGCCGAGTACGCCCTTGTCACGGCGCGCCGTTCGCGTCTCAACGAGCTCGCGGAGGCCGGGAACCGCCGCGCAAGGATCGCCCTGCGGATCATGGACAGCCCGGTGCGCTTCATCGGAACCGTCCAGCTCGGGATTACGGCATTCTCGATCGCCCTAGGCGCCCTCGGCGAGCCCATCGTCGAGCACTGGCTGGACCAGCCGCTCGCGAGCGGCGTCGCGTTCATCCTCGCGTTCGGGGTGGTCACGTACCTACACGTCACGCTCGGCGAGCTCGTCCCGAAGGCCATCTCACTGAGCAAGAACGAGGCGACCGCGCTCTGGGTGGCGCTGCCGATCGAGGCGGTCTACATCGTCTGCTACCCGATCGTCTGGTTCCTCCAGGCTTCCGCCAACGCGTTCACGCGGCTGTTCGGGATCCAACCGGCGCCGGCGGGCGTGATCGCTCACACCGAAGAGGACATCCGCATGATCGTCGCCCAGGCCGAGGACACCGGCGTGATCAAGGAGGCGGAGGAGGAGATGCTCTACAAAGTCTTCGACTTCGCCGACAAGGAGGTCGCGGACGTGATGGTTTCCCGACCCGACGTGGTCGCGCTCTCGATCGATCTGCCGCCCGAGGAGTGCCTCGCGGCCGTGATCGAGTCCCCATACACGCGCTACCCGGTCTACCGCGGCTCGCTCGACGAGATCGTCGGGATCCTGCACGTGCGCGACCTTTTCTCCGCCATGAACGACCAAGGGCTCGCAAACGTGCGCGTGGAGGATATCGTCAGGCCCGCCCCGTTTGTGCCGGAGACGAAGGACCTGGCGGCGATGCTGGCCGAGTTCCGGCGGGCGAACCAGCACATGGCAATCGTCATGGACGAGTACGGGACGACGGTCGGGATCGTCACCCTCGAGGACCTGCTCGAGGAGATCGTCGGCGAGATCGAGGACGAGTTCGACCTCCCGGACGAGTCCGTCGAGCAGCTCGAGGACGGGCGCATGCGCATCCACGGCACGTTTCCGATCGACGACTTCAACGAGCAGTTCCAACGCTCGCTGCCGATCGAGGACTACCACACGATTGGCGGCTTCGTCTTCGGGATGCTGGGTCGCGCGCCTGAGGTCGGCGACCAGGTCGAGTACGATAGCGCGCGCTTCAAGGTGCTGGAAGTCGAGGGCTCGCGGATCGAGCGGCTCGAGGTCGAGCTCCTGCCCCACGAACCGGGGGAGCAGCGGCTCGAAGAAGCTTCCTAGCCAGGTAAGCTGGACGGCGGTGGGTCAACAACCTGTGAGGAGTCTGATGAAGCGCATCCTTTCCCTGGTCGCGGTTGCCGCCGTGGCCGCCGCGACGCTCTTCGCCGTCGTCCCGTACGCGGGCGCGAGGACGGCCGCGACGACGGTGAAGGTCACCGCAAAAGACACGTTCCGGTTCTCTCTCTCGCGCAAGAGCGCGCCGCACGGCAAGGTCACCTTCAAGGTCGTGAACAAGGGCATCCTCAAGCACGACTTCAAGATCGCCGGCAAGAAGACGAAGCTCCTGAAGCACAACCAAACCGCGACGCTCACGGTCACGCTCAAGAAGGGCAAGCGCTACACGTACCTCTGCACCGTGCCCGGCCACGCGGCCGCCGGCATGAAGGGCACCTTCAAGGCGACCTAGGAGAGTTCGAGCGGAGTGGGTTCGCCGCCGGCGATGCGCCAGGCGGCGAGCTCGCCCGTACCGAGCGACAAGATCAGGTAGGGCCGGCCTTCCCAGAGGCCGATGTTCTCGACGTCGGTACGCGAGGGCCGAGGCGGCGAGGAGACGTGCGAGTGGAAGACGGCGAGCTCGTAGCCTTGGTCCTCGAGGAACCAGTTCTCCGGCTCGGTCTCGAGCTCGAAGCGGTACGGGCTGGCCGCGGCGTTCTCGGCCGCGATGTAGCGCTCGGCGACGCCTTCTCGGACGGCGACGAGCCCGCAGGCCTCGTTGGGCTCCTCGGCGCGGGCGTGCTGCTCGAGTTCCGCGCGGATCGCGGCCGGGATCACCACCAGACCGACTCCTCCAGCTCGGCCTCCGCCTCGGGCCCGGCTTCCCAGAAGCCGGCCGAAAGGTACTTCCAGCCCGCGTCGGCGAGGATCGCCACCACGACACCCTCGTCGAGCTCCCCGGCCAGCTTGCCGGCTACGTGGATGACCGCCCCGGCGGAGACCCCGGCGAAGACGCCTTCGCGCTCGAGCAGCGCACGCAGGCCGGCGACTGCATCCGTGTTCGAGACGAGCACCTTCCGGTCGAGCTTGGAGACGTCGAGGATCGGCGGTACGTACCCGTCCTCCAGCGAGCGCAGGCCCATCACCGGGTCGCCCGGAAGCGGCTCGGCGGCTGCGACCAGAAGGTCCGGGAACGACTCGCGCAGGCGCTCGCCCGCGCCCATCAGGGTGCCACCTGTGCCCAGCCCGGCGACGAGCACGTCCACCCGTTCCAGGGCCTCGGCGATCTCGGCGCCGGTGCCCGCGTAGTGGGCGGCGGGGTTGGCGGCGTTCGCATACTGGAAGAGCATGTGGTAGCGGGGCTCGCGCTCGGCCAGCTCGAGGGCGACGCGGACGGCGCCGTTCGAGCCCTCCGCTCCCGGCGACTCGACGATCTGCGCGCCGTAGAGCCGGAGCAGCCGCCGCCGCTCTTCGGTCACGTTCTCCGGGAGCACGCAGGTGAGGCGGTAGCCCTTCAAGCGCGCAACGAGCGCGAGGGCGATCCCCGTGTTGCCGCTGGTCGGCTCGAGCAGCTCGCGACCCGGCTCGAGCTCGCCCGCGCCTTCGGCGGCCTCGACCATCGCGAGGGCGACGCGGTCTTTGATCGAGCCACTCGGGTTCTGGCCCTCGAGCTTGGCGTAGAGGCGGACCCCGGGCTTGGGGCTCAGGCGCGGGAGCTCGACCAGGGGAGTGTCGCCGACGAGGTCGAGGAGGGAAGGCGCGAGCCGGCTAGGCACCGCCGGCCATGGCGGGGAGCAGGATCACGGTCGAGCGCTCGTCCACCGACGTGTCGAGGCCGTCCTTCGTGCGCACGTCCTCGCCCTCGACGTAGACGTTGACGAACGGCGCCAGCTCGTCCTCGTCGAGCAGTTGCCCGCGAAGCGACGGGAAGCGGCCCATCAGGTCGTCGAGCAGCTCGCGGACGGTGCCGCCGCTGGCCTCGACCTCACGTGCGCCCTGGGTCTCGCCGCGCAGCGTCGGCGGGATCCGTACCCGGCTCAATGCCCCACCCCCTGACAGAACTCGACGTAGTCGACGTAGTCGGTGATCGTCGGGCTCTCGCCGCAGACGGGGCAGGCCGGGTCGCGGCGGAGCTTCATCTCGTCGAACTCGCCGGAGAGCGCGTCGTAGAGCAGCAGCCGGCCGACGAGCGGGTCGCCGATCCCGAGCGCGAGCTTCAGCGCCTCCGCGGCCTGGATCGAGCCGATCACGCCCGGCAGCACGCCCAGCACGCCGCCCTCGGCACAGCTCGGCGCGAGCTCCGGCGGCGGCGGCTGCGGGAAGAGGCAGCGGTAGCACGGGCCTCTTTCGCCGTCGAGGTCTTCGTCGTCGGATCGACCGGTCATTTCAGACGGAGACGCGGGCGAAGCCCACGTCTCCTGACGACGGGCACCGCGAGCGGCGCCCTTGCCTGGCTTGAAGACCGTCACCTGGCCCTCGAAGCGGAAGATCGAGCCGTGCACGACGGGGATGTCGTGCCAGACCGAGGCGTCGTTGACGAGGTAGCGGGTCGGGAAGTTGTCGGCGCCGTCCACGATCACGTCCCAGCCGGGCTCGAGGATCCGCTCGACGTTTTCGGAGGTCAGGCGCTCGCGGAAGGGGACGACCTCGACGTCGGGATTGAGCGCCTCGATGCGCCGTCGCGCCGAGTCGGTCTTCGGCTCGCCGAGCGAGTCGGTCGAGTGCGCGATCTGGCGCTGCAGGTTGGTCTCGTCGACGACGTCCGCGTCCACGATCCCGAGCCGGCCCACGCCCGCGGCCGCGAGGTAGAGCGAGGCCGGGGAGCCGAGGCCGCCTGCGCCGACCAACAGGATGCTCGAGTCGAGCAGGCGCAGCTGGCCCTCTTCGCCGACCTCGGGGATCAACAGGTGGCGGCTGTAGCGCGTGCTCCGCGCCGGGCCGAGCGTGCGTGGAAGGTCGGTCGGCAGGCCGGAGCGCTGCCAATCCACGTAGCCGCCGGCGAGCGAGATCGCCCGCTCGTACCCGAGCTCCGTCAGCGTCTTCGCCGCGAAGGCGGAGCGGTTGCCCGCCGAGCAGTAGAGCAGCACGGGGCGCGAGCGGTCCGGGGCCGCCGCCTCGATCCTCGACTCGAGGTTCCCGCGCGGAATGTGCACCGCGCCTGCGATGCGCCCCTGTTCCCACTCGTCGCGCTCGCGCACGTCTACGAGCACAGGCGTGTCGTTACCAGCGAGCAGCTTCTGAGCGCTCGTCGCGTCCACCTCTTCGATCCCGGCGCGGGCGGCCTGCAGGAGTTCGCGGTACGTGGCCACGCTTTCAATTGTATAGCGGGGAAGCGGCGTGGCCGCGGGGGACGGCTATCGTCGCGGCATGAGCCCGCGGGGTCGCGTCTTCTTCCTCGTCACGCTCGCGGCGGTCGTTGCCTCGGGCGTCGTCGTGCTCGGTGTCGTCGCCACGCGCAGCCACGTGGCGGCCGCCGCAAAGCCGCGGGCTGGGCTTCCGCCGCTGGCCCTTGACCTCGGCCTTCGCACCGACCCCGAGGCGCGCGATCTCGAACGGGCAGAACGGCTCTACCGGGCCGGCCACGTGGCGCAGGCGAAGGCGATCTTCGACCGCTACCACTCGCTCGAGGCCCGGGTCGGCTCGGCGCTCGCGGCCTGGCCGGACGGCAGCGTCGAGGCGCTCCGGGCTCTCGCGGCCGAGCATCCGCGAAGTTCGCTCCTGGCGCTCCACCTCGGGCTCGCGCTGTACTGGACGCGCCACGACGCTCAGGCCCTGACGGCCTGGCGCGCGGCCCGCCGGCTCCAGCCGGACACGGCCTCCGCGGTACGGGCGAGCGACTTCCTGCACCCGCAGTTCGCACCCGGCCTGCCCACCTTCGTGCCGTCGTTTCCGCTGCCGTTGGGGATCCGGGTGCTCGCGCCGGCGCAGCAGTTGCCCGCGCTGCGCCGGGCGGCCGAACGTGGTGGTGCCCACGCCAAGATCCTCTACGGGACGGCGCTGCAGCAGCTCGGCCATCCGCTCTCTGCCGAGCGGCAGTTCGCCGCAGCCGCACGCCTCGCACCGAATGACTCCGACGCGCGAGCCGCCGCCGCGGTCGGCCTCTTCGACAAGCAAGACCCGGCGCGCGCGTTCGGCCGGCTCGGCCCGCTCACGCGCGTCTTTCCGCGCGCGCAGACCGTCCGCTTCCACCTCGGGCTGCTGCTGGTTTGGTCGGCGCAAGTCAAGGCGGCGCGAAAGCAGCTACGGTTGGCTCGGGCAGAAGCACCAACATCGCTCTTGGGCACCCAGGCGGCGAGCTATCTGACAGCTCTTCGCAAGGTTGGGACCCGTTGAGCAAAGAATGAGCCGTTCGGCCTATGGCGTCCGTCCGGTACGCGTGAAAGAGTGCCGCATCCGCAACGCGGCGTGCGGAACGTCACGAGCCCAGAGAGGGAGCTGCAATGAGCGAGCAGGGGGAACGGGGCAAACCGTCGACAATCGCCGAGGTGCTGGAGACGGACGAGGCCAAGGGGTTGCTGGAGACGGGTCGCGAGGCGGGGTCGCTGAGCACCGAGGAGATCGCGCTGGCGCTGGGTGAGCTCGAGCTCGACGCTGCGCAGGTCGACGACTTCTACCACGCGCTCGAGGAACTGCACATCGAAGTCGTCGAGAGCCGCGAGGCGGTGGAGCGCGAGGTCGTGCCCCAGCCGCGCGAGGTCACGACGGACTCGCTGCAGCTCTTCCTCAAGGACATCGGCAAGGTTGACCTCCTCACCGCGGCGCAGGAGGTCGAGCTGGCGAAGCGGATCGAGCGCGGGGAGCACCGCGCGAAGCAGGAGATGGTCGAGGCCAACCTGCGCCTCGTCGTCTCGATCGCCAAGAAGTACCGCAACCAGGGGCTGCCCTTCCTCGATCTCATTCAGGAAGGGACGATCGGGCTCGTGCGCGCGGCCGAGAAGTTCGACCACCGCAAGGGGTTCAAGTTCTCGACCTACGCGACCTGGTGGATCCGGCAGGCCGTGGCCCGGGCGCTCGCCGACAAGGCGCGCACGATCCGGATGCCGGTGCACATCGTCGAGAAGCTGAACAAGATCGTCCGCTCGGAGCGCAAGCTGCGCGCTGAGCTCGGGCGGGAGCCGAGCTCGTACGAGATCGGCATCGACGTCGAGCTCGGCACCGACGAGGTCGAGCAGATCCGCCGGAGCTCGCAGGCGCCCGTGTCGCTGGAGAAGCCGGTCGGCGACGAGGAGGAGTCGGAGTTCGGCCACTTCCTCACCGACGAGACCGAGCCGCTGCCCGACGAGGTGGCCGAGGTCGAGCTGCGCAAGGCGACGCTGCAGCGTGTGCTCGGCACGCTGAGCGCCCGCGAGCGGCGAGTCCTCGAGCTGCGCTACGGGCTCAACGGCGAGCATCCGCGGACGCTCGACGAGGTCGGGCGCACGTTCAACGTCACGCGCGAGCGGATCCGGCAGATCGAGAACCAGAGCCTGAAGAAGCTGCGGGCACTGGCGGACTCGGTCGCGCTCCGCGACGTGGCTTAGACGGCCTACGGCCTAACCCGCGCAGACTCCGGGCCTTCGGCCCTCCGCTGCACGCTGGTGCTGACACGTCGCGCACCGGAGAGGCGACGGTTAGCCCACCAGTAGACTGCGCCGCCGTGGGTGAGGCCTGGTTCGACGAGCTTTCCGAGCTGCTGCGCATTCCCAGCGTCAGCGCCGATCCTGCCCACGCCGGCGACGTCGGGGACGCGGCCGAGTGGCTCGCGGCGTTCCTCCGCGGCGGCGGGGGCTCGGCCGAGGTCGTCGAGACCGACACGCACCCGCTGATCATCGGCGAGCTTGCCGCTTCGAACGGGGCGGCGCCGACGGTGCTGGTCTACGGCCACGTGGACGTGCAGCCTCCCGACCCGCTCGAGCTCTGGGAGACCGACCCGTTCACGCTGGAGCAGCGCGGCGAGTGGCTCTACGGCCGGGGCGTGGCCGACGACAAGGGCCAGCTCTACATGCTGGTCAAGGCGGCGACGGAGCTCGCGGCGGCCGGCGAGCTGCCCGTCAACGTGCGCTTCACCTGCGACAGCGAGGAGGAGACGGGCGGACACCAGATCGTGGACTTCCTGGCCGCCGACGGGCGCGGCGCCGACGCAGCAATCATCTTCGACGCCGGGATGACCAAGCGCGGCGTTCCGGAGTTTGCCGTCGCCACGCGGGGGCTCGTCTACTTCCACGTCACCGTGAGGACGGGCGAGCGCGACCTCCACTCGGGCGTCTACGGCGGGGCGGCGCTGAACGCGATGCACGCGCTGACGCAGGCTCTCGCTGCGGTCCAGCCGCGCGACGGACGCTTGCTAGAGCCGCTGCGCGCGGGGATCGCGCCGCCGACCGAGGAGGAGGTGGCCGCCTGGCGCGAGCTCGTCCCGGGAGCCGACTGGCTCGCCGACGCCGGCGCGCGTCCGGCCGACCCTCGCGCTCCCGAGGAGTTCTACCTCCGCACGACCGCCGAACCGGCGCTCGACGTGAACGGGATCGCGGGCGGCTCGCCGGTGCTCCAGAAGACGGTGCTGCCGGTCTTCGCGGAGGCCAACCTCTCGATCCGGCTCGCGCCCGGCCAGGAGGTCGAGACGATCGCCGGCGCAATCGAGCGGCTGCTGCGCGAAGCCGCGCCCGAGGGCGCGGAGCTCGAGGTGACCCGGCTCTCGGCCGCGCCGGCCGGGCTGGTGCCCTCCGACGCGCCGGCGGTGCAACTGGGCCTCGACGCCTTCGAGCAGGCGATGGGCAAGCGCCCGCTGCTCGTCCGCTCGGGCGGCACGCTGCCGATCGTGCCCGCCCTAGCCGACAAGGGAATCCCGACGATCCTGAGCGGCTTCGCTCTCCCGGAGAGCAACATCCACTCGCCGAACGAACGGCTCCTGGCCGAGTATCTCCCCCTCGGGATCGAGGTCTCGCGGGAGCTCTTCAGAAGCCTCGCTCGGCTCTAGCCGGGCAGCGTGCGGATGAACCGGAGCACGAGCGGCCAGGAAGCCTCCCATGCGCGGACGTTCGCTCCGGTCGTGCCTCCCACTCCGATGTAGTGGTTACCGAGCTTGACCACCCGGCCGTAGGCGGGGAGGTTCGGGATGCCGAAGCCGACGCCGTGCCCCGCGTCGGGGTAGACGCGACCGGCGATGTCGCTGCGCCCGTGATCGCGAGCCCGTTCGACGATCTCGCCCACGTAGTAGGCAGAGGGCCAGTAGAGATCCTTGCCGCCGCCGAACGCGAGCACCGGCCCGCCGATCTGCCAGACCGGGATCGGGCCGTTGGGGACCGCCTTGCCGCCGAATGTCCACGCAGCGCCGGGGCCTGGGAAGGCCCCGACCACATCGCCGCCCGGCGAGCTGGCGATGACGCCGTGGACGAGCCCGGGGTAGGTCGCTCCGGTCAAGAGCCCCGCCTCGGCACCACGGGAGACGCCGTAGACGAGGACGCGGTTCGGATCCACTCCCGGCTGCGCCGCGAGCCAGCGCAAGGCCTTGGCGAAGTACTCGAGCGGAACGTCCTTCAGCGTCGCCGGCAGGCCCGGCTCCTTGAAGTAGGCCAGCGAGAGCGTCGGGTACCCGTGCGTGGCGAGCAGCGCCGCGGGGAAGTAGCCGTAGCTTCCGAGCGCGCCGCCGAGCTGCAGGACGGCCGGGCCGGGCGGGCCGGGAGGCCGGGCGAAGTAGGCGCCGATGAAGCCTTGCGTCGCCAGGGACGTGTCCTTGCGCGAAATGTCCGGAGCCGCCCCTCGCCGAACGAGCGCGCCGGTCGCGACGGTGCGTCCGGCGATCACCGCCCGGATCGTCACGGGTGTGGGGCCGACCGAGGGGATGAACGGCGCTGCGAGCGCTGTCTTCCTGAGCGGCTCCATCGCCCAGAACAGCCTCATGTGCCTGTGCGTGTCGACGGTGCCGGCCCCATTGGCCCGGAAGACCACGTGCGAGCGCCAGCGCGCCCCGAGCACGTCTCGGGTGGCGGCCTCGAGCGTGACCTTCTGGCCGGGCCGAAGACCGCTGACCCGGACCTCGACCGCTTGATCGAGCAGCACGGTCGAGGGTGAGACGACGAGCGAGACCCGGTGCGCCTCTGCGGGCGACCAACGCCCCGAACTCGCAGCACCGGCGGTCACGGCCGACACCGCCACGAGGGCGAGTACCAGGCTCAGCCGGGCTTTCACGGCGGCTCCTTCGCTAGAGCGTTGCCGGCTCGTCCTCGACGAGCCAGGCGTGACCGAAGCGGCGCATCTCCCCGATGATCGGCAGCAGGCCATCGCCCTTGGCCGTCAGCTCGTACTCGACGCGCGGCGGCGATTCCTCGTAACTGCGGCGGACGAGAATGCCCTCCTGCTCGAGCGCGCGCAGCCGCTCCGACAGCGTCCGCGGGCTGATTCCCGGGCACGAATGCTCGAGCTCGGTGAAGCGGCGTGGGCCCTCGGAGAGGTCGTGCACGAGCACCGCCGTCCACTTCGCCCCGAGGATCTCGGCGCACGCGGCGACCGAGCAGGTCGAGTCGTGAATCGGATTCATCGTGCGCATCTCGTACGAATCGTAACGGGACGAGGCCGGAAGGAGTAGTCTCGGGCCCGGTGGCGCAGGTGGACAAGGAGCTCCGCGAGCGCATCGACGAGCCGGCCTCGGAGGAGGCCGAGCGCGAGACGCGGCTCACCCCCGCCGAGGCGACGGCGCAGATGCGGATCAAGGTGCCGGCGCAGCGGAACGCGAAGCTGCGCACGCTGCTCGAGCGCGTGAATGCGGACGACGGCCTCAAGGCGTGGTGGCACGTCGCAAACGTGAACGCCATCAAGCGCCTTGGCATCAACGACCACTCGTGGGTGCACATCCAGATCGTGGCCAACATCGGCCTGCGCCTCTTGCGGCTGCTGGCCAAGCGCGGAGTCGACCCGGCGATGGTGGAGGACTACGGGATGAAGCGCGACGATGCCGAGATCGTGGTCGTGCTGGGCGCACTGCTCCATTGCGTCGGCATGGCTGTGCACCGCGACCGTCATGAGGATTGGAGCCTCTTTCTCGCCGAGCCGAAGATGCGCGAGCTTCTGGCCGGGATCTACGAGGAGCCGGAGCTGACCGTCGTGACCGCCGAGGTGCTGCAGGCGATCACGAGCCACCGCGAGTCCGGCAGGCCGCTGACCCTCGAGGCGGGGATCGTCAGGGTCGCCGATGCGCTCGACATCGAGGAGGGCCGCTCGCGGATCCCCTTTGAGCGCGGCAGCGTCTCGATCCACTCGATCTCGGCGGCCGCGATCGACGAGGTTGTGATCTCCGCGGGAACCGAGCGCGCGGTCTCGGTGGAGATCAAGATGAACAACTCGGCCGGGCTCTACCAGGTGGACGAGCTGCTCAAGGCGAAGCTCCACGGCTCCGGCCTGGAGCCCTACGTCGAGGTCGTCGCGCGGATCGAGAACGAGGCCGAGAAGAGCCTCGTGCCGCTGTACCGGCTCGAATAACGCGCGGCATGCACGGGGTCGGTGGAGGAAGGACCTACGCGAGGAGCTCGCGCATGGCAGCGAGCGGCTCTTCACGGACCCGGAAGTAAGCCCAGCTACCACGCTGCTCTCGCTCGACCAGCTCGGCCTGCAGCAGCACCTTCAGGTGGTGGCTGACCGTCGGCTGGCTGAGCCCGAGTGGCTCGGTCAGGTGACAGACGCATGCCTCGTGTCCCGGCTGTGCCTGGATCAGGCTGAGTAGTCGCAGCCGCGCCGGATCCGCAATCGCCTTCAGCGCGCGAGCAAGCTGCTCGGCGTCCTCAGGTGCGAGCGGTTCCTGTAGCAACGGTGGACAGGATGCGGCGACGGTCGTGATCGTCTGCATGAATAGATATTGACAGACATCGATGACCACGTCATGATCGCCGCGAAACGAGGACATCGATCGCCGTCGATACCCGTTGGATCCAGATGCCACAAGCGCTCGACCCAGTTACCCAACACCATATCGATCAGGCCGCCGAACGGCTGGCCGACGAGTTCGCGGGAATCTTCTCGCGCGAGACGATCGCACGCTACATGGCGGAGTCCCAGGAGCTCCTCGGGGAGGCGCGCATCAACGTCTTCGTCCCGGTGCTGGCACACCGATTCGCGAGCGAGCGCCTGAAGGCATTGGCCCAGGCGGAGGGGAAGCTCGACAAGGAGCAGCCGGAGGTGCTGTTCGTGTGCGTGCACAACGCCGGCCGCAGCCAGATGGCGGCCGGCCTGGTCAAGCTGCGCTCCCAGGGTCGTGTCCAAGTTAGGTCCGCCGGCTCGACACCCGCCGATGAGATCAACCCGGCCACCGTCGAAGCGATGGGAGAGCTCGGCATCGACATGAGCGAGGAGTTCCCGAAGCCGCTTACCGACGAGGTGGTCAGGGCGGCAGACGTTGTGATCACGATGGGCTGCGGCGATGCCTGCCCGATCTTTCCGGGGAAGCGCTACGAGGACTGGGAGCTCGACGACCCCGTGGGCAAGGACCTGGAGGCGGTGCGACACATCCGAGACGAGATCGACCGCCGCGTGCAGCTTCTGATCGGCGAGCTGCTCCCCGGAGACAGACCTTCAGGGAGCTGAGGGAGCCCACCGCGATACCGCCGGTCGCCGTCTTCGTCGGCGCCGGCTGAGTTGGCCGCGCAGCCTGCTGAACGGCGGAAGGCGCGAGCGGGGGAGGAAGCTGTGTGAACGAGCAGGTCGCGGTCGCCACCGACCGTTGCTACTTCTCGACGGGCTCGAGCTTGTAGCCGACCCCATAGCGGGTCTGGATGAACGTGTGCCGCGAGGCGGGCTGGTCGATCTTCTCGCGCAGGCGGCGGACGCAGACGTCCACGGTGCGGTCGCGGTGGGTGGCTCGGCGGCCCCAGATGCGCTGCAGCAACTCGTCACGGCTCGCGACCCGGCCGCGGTCGAGGGCGAGTGTATGCAGGAGCCGGAACTCGGTCGGCGTCAGGCCCGCATTTGCGCCGTCCACGAACGCCTGCACGGAGCGCGGGTCGATCCGAAGCTCCTCGATCACGAGCTCCTCGCCGCGGTCCACCTGGACGCCGCGCACCCCGCGCCTCGCCGCCGCCTGGACCCTGGCGACCAGCTCCTTCATCGAGAACGGCTTGACCAGGTAGTCGTCTGCGCCGATCTCGAGTGCATGCACGCGGTCGTGCTCCGTGCCGCGGGCGCTGACGACGACGATCGGCGTGCCGATCCCCTCCGCGCGGGCCTGCTCGATCAGGCTCCAGCCGTCGAGGTCCGGCAGCATCAGGTCGAGGACGAGCACGTCGGGGCGCTCGTGGCGGAGCCGCGCGAGGCCGACCTCGCCGGCGCCGACCCGCACGGGGTCGAGCCCTGCGGCAGCGAGGTGCTGCGCCATGCCCTCGGCGATCAGCTCGTCGTCCTCGACGATCAGGACCTTCGTCACGCGATACTCAGCCTATGCCTCGCTCCGAGTACGACGAGCTGCGTACCGGCTTCACGGCCGCGGTCTCGCACGAGCTGCGCACCCCGCTCGCGCGGCTGCTTGCGCTGCTCGAGTCCGCGGAGCTTCCCGGCGCCGACTTGCAGGGCCTGCTCGGGCAGGCTCACGACGAGGTCGCGGAGATGACCGAGCTCGTGGACGACATCCTCTTCCTGAGCGAGCTCGAGCTGGAGCGAGAGGTCGTCTCGCTCGGCGACACAGAGGCGGCGCCGGTGCTGCGGAAGCTGGTCGAGGAGCTCGGTGAACGAGCCGAGCTCGCCGGCCTGGCGCTCGAGCTCCAGATCGAGGACGAGGAGCTGCACTTGCCGTTGCGCCGACGGATGCTGTGGCTCGTGGCCGAGAACCTGCTCGAGAACGCGATCCGCTACGCGGGCGAGGGCGCGACCTGCACCGTCTCGCTCCGGCGCGAGAACGGCGAGGTCGTGCTCGAGGTGGCCGATGACGGCGCCGGCGTTCCCGAGGAGGACGTGCCGCGGCTCACCGAGCGATTCTTCCGTTCCGACCGCGCCCGCACCACGCGCGGTACCGGCCTGGGTCTCGCGATCGTCAAGCACGTCGTCGAGGCCGCCGGAGGACACGTCGAAGCCCGCGGTGCTCCTGACCGCGGGCTCGACGTGCGGTGCAGCCTCCCAGCCTGAGCTAGCTATGGATCCGTTTCAACGCATTGCGGGAGGCCTTCTGAACCAGCTTCGGAAGCGGGACGAACAGGAGCTTAGGCCCGTACGACTGGCCCTTGGTCAGCGCCCAGTCGATGAACGTCTTCAACTCGGGCGCCTTGCTCGTCTTGAGCGGGACGATCACCCACACGAATGTGCAGATCGGGTAGGCAATCGGCTGCCGCGGGTTCGGGTCGACCGCCGTGTACGCGTTCTGACGGTTCCTCAACTTCGTGATCGACTTGGCCGCGGCCTGGATCTGCCGAAGGCCGGGCAACTGGAACCTGCCGGCGCGGTTCTTCACCTTGGCGATCGTGAAGTGGTTCTTGAGCGAGTAGGCGACATCGACGTACGTGATTCCGCCGGGCGTGCGCGAAAGCGCCCCGGCGACTCCCGAGCTTCCCCTCGCGCCGACTCCGGTGGGGAAGTTCACCTGCGTCCCCTTGCCGACCTTGTTCTTCCACTCCTTGCTGACGTGGGAGAGGTAGTCGGTGAAGTTGTAGCTCGTGCCGCTGCCGTCGCTGCGGAAGATCGGCGTGATCTTCTCGCTAGGGAGGTTTTTCCCCGGGTTGATCTTCGTGATGCGGCTGTCGTTCCACTTCGTTATGTGCCCCAGGTAGATGTTCGCCAGGATCGGGCCTGTCAGCTTGAGGCCGTACCCGACGCCCGTCACGTTGTACGGGATCGATGTCGCAGAGAACGTCCACGGCATCTGAACGCAGCCCTTGCAGGCTGAGAACTGATCCGGCGTGAGCGGGGCGTCGCTGGCGCCGAAGTCGACAGTGCGGGCGGTGATCGCGGCGATTCCAGCACCGCTCCCGACCGCGCTGTAGTTGACCTGGGATCCCTTGTAGACCGTGCCCCATTTCGAGACGAGCGGGAACACAAAGGTGCTTCCCGCACCCTGCAGGTTGCCGGCGGCCTGCCGTGCAGGCGAGGCGCCGGCCAGACTCGTCCAGGCGGTCAGGGCGGCGGCCGTGACCGCGAGCGCGGCGAGGACCGCCGCAAAGGTTCGTTTCCTATTCAACTTGTTGCTCTCCTCTCTCGTGACCTACTACCAGCGGCAGCGTGTCGCGCGCCGATGCGACTGCACCAGGGGCAGCCTGATTGGCCAGTCGGCGGGCGTGGGCTGAAAGGAGGTGTGACTCTGGTAACGATCCGGTAACACGCTGCTTCCCTGTCTGTCCGCAGCGTTAGCGTGCACGCTTCATGAGCACTGTTCACCCCACGCAGGGGCTCAGCGGCGGTCGCCGACTTCGCGACCGGCTCGGCGATCGCATCTTCCTCGGGCTGACCGTGGCAGCTGCACTAGGCGCGGTCGCGGTCATGGTTGCGATCGCCTGGAAGATCGTCCAGGGGGCGCGCCTCTCGTTCGACAAGTTCGGGCTCACGTTCCTCACAGGGACTGTCTGGGACCCGATCAAGGGGGTTTTCGGCGCCGGGGTGCTGATCTACGGGACTGCGGCGACCTGTCTGATCGCCCTCCTCGTCGCCACGCCCCTGGCGATCGGGATCGGGCTCTACTTGAGCGAGCTTGCCCCGCGCGGGGTTCGCGGCGTGATCGGAACGCTCGTCGAGATGCTCGCGGCCATTCCGAGCGTCGTGCTCGGCCTCTGGGGCATCCTCGTGATGGCTCCGTTCCTCGGGCAGCACGTCGAGCCGTGGCTGCATCGGCACCTCGGCTTCCTTCCGATCTTCAGTGGCACCCCTCAGCCGGGCGGCGCCGGGATGCTGGCCGCCGGGCTGATCCTGGCGATCATGGTCATCCCAATTGTCGCCAGCATCAGCAGAGAGCTGTTTCTGAGCGTGCCGCGCGAGCTCGAGGAGGGCGCCTTGGCCCTTGGTGCTACACGCTGGGAGATGGTCCGGGGTGTCGTGCTCTCATCCTCGCGGCCGGGCATCGCGGCCGCGGTGATCCTCGGTCTCGGGCGTGCACTCGGGGAGGCGATCGCGGTTGCGCAGGTGATCGGCGCCGGAACCGAGATCAAGGCCTCGCTCTTTGCTCCGGGGAACACCCTGGCAGCCCAGATCGCCGACCAGTTCCTCGGCGCCGTGTCGAGGTTGCAGGTCTCGTCGCTCTTCTACCTCGGCGGGATCCTGCTGGTCATTGGCCTGGTCACGAACCTGCTCGCCCAGGGGATTGTGCGCCGTTTTGACGTCCAGCGGACCGGGTTGAGCTGATGGCCGCAGTGGAGACGGCGCTGCATCTCAAGGGCGACAGGCAGGTGCGACGCCGTCGGATGGTGAACCGGCTGATGGAGCTCCTCGCGACGGCCGCGGCACTGGTTGCGGTGGCGATCCTGGGGCTCGTCGTGGTTTCCGTGGCAAAGAGCGGCGGCGGCGAGCTCAGCTGGGGCTTCCTGACCGGTAGCTTGCCCGCGTTCGGCGAGACCGGCGGGGGGATCAAACCGCTCATTATCGGTTCCGCGATCCTCGTCGGAATCGCGACCGCGATCGCGCTTCCGCTCGGCGTGCTGACCGCCCTCTTCCTGACGGAATTCGCTTCCCGGCGCCTTGCCTCGGTAATCCAGCTCACCGTCGACCTGATGGCCGGCCTTCCCTCGATCGTGATTGCTGTCTTCATCTACGGCCTCCTCGTCTTCGGACGCGGACAGAACGGCTGGGCGGGCGGAATCGCGCTTTCGATCGTCATGTTTCCGCTGATCGCCCGGTCGACCCAGGAGGTGCTGCGGCTCGTGCCGACCACCCTGCGCGAGAGCGCCACCGCGCTCGGTGTCGCCCGGTGGCGGACGGTGGTAGGAATCGTGCTGCCGACCGCGTTCGGCGGAATCGTGACCGGAACCGTGCTCGCGATCGCCCGGGCGGCCGGGGAGACGGCCCCACTGCTCTTCGCGAGTTCGATCTACGCGAACACCGTCGTCTGGCAGCCAAAGAACTCGCTGCCGAACATCCCGGTCCAGATCTTCATCTGGTCCGAGTCCCCCGATCCCGAAGACCACAAGCGTGCCTGGGCCGCAGCTCTCGTGCTGATGGCCTTCGTGCTTCTCACGAGCATCGTGGCCCGCGCAGCGCTGACCCGCAGCCGTAGGAAGCTCAGCCGTTGAACGAGGAGGAGGATGTGAGCAGGACGGATACGATGCCGACGATGAAGCCGGTCGAGGTCGCCGAGCGGCGCGAGTCGCCGCCCGAGACACGCGAGACGGTGTTCGAGATCCAGGATGTCTCGGCTCACTACGGCACGAACACCGCCATCAAGGAGGTCAACCTCGAGATCTACCGCAACGTGGTTACGGCGGTGATCGGTCCGTCCGGCTGTGGCAAGAGCACGTTCATTCGGTGCCTCAACCGCATGAACGATGACGTGCCGGGCTTCCGCCTGGACGGGAGGCTCCTGTACCACGGCATCGATCTCTACGGCGACGGCGTCGAGCCCGTCGAGGTGCGCAGGCGCATTGGCATGGTCTTCCAAAAGCCGAACCCATTCCCGAAGACGATCTACGACAACGTCGCGTGGGCCCCACGCGTGCTTGGTCTGAAGAAGGAGCTCAACGAGCGCGTCGAGAAGGCGCTCCAGGGCGCCGCGCTCTGGGACGAGGTCAAGGACCGGCTCAAGAAGAGCGCGCTCTCGCTCTCGGGTGGCCAGCAGCAGCGCCTCTGCATCGCCCGAGCGATCGCCGTCGAGCCCGAGGTTCTCCTCCTCGACGAGCCCGCCTCGGCGCTCGATCCGATCGCCACGCAGAAGATCGAGGAGCTGATGCACGAGCTCAAGCGCGACTACACCATCGTGATCGTGACGCACAACATGCAGCAGGCGGCGCGTGTCGCCGACCGGACGGCGTTCTTCAGCCTGGACGTCGACGAGTCCGGCCGTTCAGGCGTGCTGGTGGAGTACGACGAGACGCCGAAGATCTTCACGGCGCCCTCCGACAAGCGCACCGAGGATTACGTGACTGGTCGGTTTGGGTAGACGCGAATACGTGAGAGTTACCTTCCAGGAGGAGCTCGACCAGCTCGAGGCGAAGCTCCAGGAAGAGGGCTCGCTTGTCCTCCGGGTTCTTCGCGGAGCCTTGAACGCGCTCGCCCAACGCGACGTCGAACTCGCCGACGATGTGATCTCGTTCGACGACGACGTCGACCGGCTGTACCTCCAAATCGAGCAGGAAATCGAGTCGCTGCTGGCGCGCCAGACGCCGGTCGCGATCGACCTTCGGCTCGTGCTGGCGATGCTGCATGTGAACCTGCACCTCGAGCGAATGGCCGACTACTCGGTGACGATTGCGAAGCTGACGAAGCTCGTCGCCGACGTCGAACCGGACCCGATGTTGCTACAGAGCCTCCAGGAGATGGGCGAGCGAGCCGAGGAGATGATTCGCGTCGCGCTGAATTCGCTTGCCAGCCGCGACCTGGAGGCGGCCGAGTCGCTCGTCGACCTGGACGAGCTGATCGACCGTTCGAACCGCCGCTTCGTCGAGCGCGTGGTCGAGATCGTCGCCGAGCCGGGCATGCGGGAGTGGGTCCTGCGAATGGTGCTCGTGTCCCGGACGCTGGAGCGGATCGGCGACCACGCGGTGGATATCGGCGAGCAGGTCGCCTACCTGCTGACGGCTGAGTTCCGTGAGTTCACTGACGCCTCGCACCCTGAGCAGCGCGCGTAGGGCTCGCCTTGGCCGCTCCGTCGGTTCGACTGTGCTGATCGCCCAGCTCTCCGACGTCCACGTCGGCGGTGGCCGCTACCGCGAGGAACTGCTGCGTACAGCCATCGCCGAGATCAACGAGGCGGAGCCGGACCTCGTCGTCGTCGCCGGCGACGTGACGGACGACGGGTATCCCGATCAGTACCCCCTTGCAAAACAAGAGTTGGAAGCGATTGCCTGTCGCGAGGTCGTGCTCGTGCCCGGCAACCATGACGCCCGGAACGTGGGCTACCTTCGCTTCGAGGACACCTTCGGCGCGCGCGACTCGCGCCGGCGCCTGACCTTCGACGGAAGCGAGGTCGCGCTCGTGGCGGTGGATACGTCGAAGCCCGATCTCGACGAGGGGGAGGTTGGACGTGAGCACTACCCGTGGATCGAGGAGGCCTTTGCCGGGCCGGCCGACCTTCGGGTCTTCGTCTGCCACCATCACCTAATGCCCATCCCGGGCACCGGCCGTGAACGCAATCAGGTGCGGGACGCGGGCGACGTGCTCTCGCTACTTCGGCAGGCGGAGGTAGACCTCGTTCTGTCGGGCCACCGGCACGTCCCGTTCGTGTGGCCGGTCGCCGGCATGTTCCTCGTCCACTCCGGCACGGTCTCCACGCTGCGGACGCGCGGCTTTCCACATCCGGCCTACAACCTGATCCGGGTCGCCGAGGAGCGGATCTCCGTGGAGCTTCGCATTCCGGGCGGTGAGGGCCGGAGTCTCGGGGACTATCCGCGCGACTGGCCGGCCGAGCTCTCGGCGCGAGCCACGGATCCGTTCGTGCCGGCCAAGCGCAACGAGCCGCTCGCGAACGACTGAGAACGAACTTTCGCGTCACCTCGGACATGGCGCGCGAACGCCCCGAGCGTGGCCGCGAACACGTCGGGCCCAAGCGAGTACTCCGGGCCGAAGTCGACCGCGCCGTTCAGCTCGATCACGGAGAACCGTCCAGGCCCTGTCGGCAAAAGGTCGACTCCGACCAAATCCGCTCCGATCGAGCGAGCCGCGGCCTCGGCCAGCTTGGTCGCCGCCGGCGGCGGGCTGATCGGCACCCGCGTTCCGCCGAGCGCGAGGTTCGTCCGCCATTCGCCGGGTGCGGCGACCCGCTTGATCGCTCCGACGACGCCACCGGCCGCGACGACCAGGCGGAGGTCGTGGCCGAGCGGTGGGATCAGCTCCTGCGCCAGCGCCCCGTGCGTGCGGAACCAGGGTCGGGTCTCGAGCTCCGTCAACCACCGCTCGAGCTCGGCCGCATTGTGGCAGAGCACGACGTCGCGGCCCCAACTCCCGAAACGCGGCTTGAGCACGAGCGGCAGGCGGAGAGCCGGCGTGGCGCCGGGACCGATCACCTCCGTTTCCGGATGAGGAAGCCCTGTTCGCTCGAGCGCTCTGGCGGTGAGCAGCTTGTCGTGCGCGGACAGGAGCACACCCGGCGGATTGAGGACGTTGATGCCGTTCTCCTCCAGATGGGAAAGGGTGGGGAGCCCGTCCTCGATCCCGTCGAGCGTTTGGCGGACGTCCAGCCTGGCCAAGGCCACATCGCCGGGCTCCAGCAGACCGACCGCCTGGGCCGGCGGCACGAGACGGACATCGAGCCCTTCGACGCGACGTGCCGCGAGGTTCGTGTTCGTCTCGCCGGCATGGTGCGTCACGATCGCGAATTGCATGTACGGCGTATTGTCCGACCGTTCGCGTTCTCGATGGGCAACCGTCCTGTGAACGGCTGGTTAGAGGATGGTGCCGGCTGATGTAACAAGATTGACCCCACTTCGTAACCCATGCGCCACCGTTTAGACGGGATGATCACGAGCTGATGCGTGTGGAGAGGGCCGATGCGGACGCGCGCTTCCTGAACCGCGAGCTCTCTTGGCTCGACTTCGACGCGCGGGTGCTCGAAGTCGCCTCCGATTCGAGCCTGCCACCGCTCGAGCGGGTGAATTTCTGTTCGATCTTCTCGTCGAATCTCGACGAGTTCTTCATGATCCGGGTGGCGGGCCTTACGGACCAGGCCGAGGGAGGCGTGCTGCTGCGCTCTCCTGACGGGCGCACGCCTCGGGAGGCGCTGCACGAGATCCGCGAGCGCACCCTGAAACTCTCGGGCGAGCAGGCGAAGCTCTGGAAGCGACACCTGAAGCCCGCCCTTGCGGAGCAGGGCGTGGTTGTAGCCGAGATCGACGATCTCGACGACGGCGAGCTGCGCGAGCTCGAGGACGTCTTCGAGCGCGAGATCTTCCCCGTGCTCACGCCATTGGCCGTCGGCCCTCATCAGCCGTTCCCGTACATCTCTGGTCTCTCGCTCAGCCTCGCTCTCTTCTTCCGCGACGGTGAGACAGGTGAGGAGCGGTTTGCCCGCGTGAAGGTGCCGGAGCTCCTGCCTCGGTTCCTCTCAATCGGGTCGCGTGGGCTCTATCTGCCGCTCGAGCGGGTGATCCGTCATTTCCTCACCTGGCTCTTTCCGAGGATGGAGATCGTCGAGTGCACCGCGTTCCGCGTCACCCGCGACGCGGACTTCGCGGTCTCGGACGAAGCCGATGACCTCCTCGAGGCAGTGGAGTCCGAGCTGCGCCTCCGGCGATTTGGCGAGCCGGTCCGTCTAGAGATCTCCGGTTCGAGCTCAGCGCGAATGACGGCTCAGCTGAAGGAGGGTCTGGCCGTCGAAGACGATCAGATCTATCTCGTTCCCGGATTGCTCTGCCTCGCCGACCTGGTCGAGCTCGTCGAGCTGGGACCGCCAGAGCTCAAGGAGGAGCCCTGGATTCCGGTAGTTCCGGCCCGGTTCACCTCGCACGAAAACGGCGAGTTGTTCGACGAGATCCGGCGAAGCCCGGTGCTTGTGCATCATCCGTACGATTCGTTCGCCCGCACGTTCGAGGCGTTCATGCGTTCTGCGGCGGCCGACCCGCGTGCGGTCGCGGTCAAGACGAGCGTCTACCGCACGAGCGAGGACTCCCCGCACGTGCCGGCGCTGATCGACGCGGCCGGGCAAGGCAAGCAGACCGTCTGCTGGTCGAGCTCAAGGCGCGCTTCGATGAGCGCCGCAACATCGAGTGGTCGCGAGCCCTCGAGTCGGCGGGCGTTCACGTCGTCTACGGATTTCCGTCGCTCAAGATCCACGCGAAGGGCACGCTCGTCGTCCGCCGTGAGGAAGACGGACTGCGGCGCTACGCTCACATCGGAACCGGCAACTACAACGCCGTAACCGCCCGCCTCTACGAGGACTTCAGCCTCTTCACTGCCGACGAGGAGATCACGGCCGACCTCGCGGACCTCTTCAACCACCTGACGGGCTTCGGCCGGCCGCAGCGGTTCCGGAAGCTACTCGTCGCGCCGTTCAATATGCGCCAATCGATCGTCGCCCACATTCGCGCCTGCGCGGAAGCCGCCGAAGCGGACAAGAAGGCGCGCATTCGGTTGAAGGTCAACCATCTCGCCGACGAGGAGATCGTGACCGAGCTGTACGCAGCAGCCGACGCGGGGGCGGAGGTCGAGATCTTCGCGCGCACCACCTGCACCCTCCGACCTAGAAAGCACGGCGGCAAGGACGATATCCGTGTGCGAACGTTGCTCGGGCGATTCTTCGAGCACAGCCGCTTCTTCATCTTCGAAGCCGGTGGGAAGAGCACCTTCCTCCTCGGCAGCGCCGATCTGATGCCGCGCAACCTCGACCATCGGATCGAGCTGCTCGTTCCGGTCGAGGACACGCGCGGCCAGCAGCTGCTGACTCGAACGTTCGATTCGATCATGCAGGACACAAGGCATTCGTGGGCGCTACGTTCGGATGGAGCCTGGCATCGGGTCAGAACTAAGAAGGGCGAGCCCGGCCGGAGCCTGCACGGCTCGCTGATGCGACGCGCCCGCGCTCGTGCAAGGCAGGTCGCGACGGTGTCGGTGCCGCGCGCGCGCTGATTGGGCCGGAGGCTCGAGGTGCTCGAGCACTCGACCAAGTCGCCCTCGAATCCCGCCGTACGCGGGGGAGGCGGAGGGCCAGGTTAGGCCCGGCCCTCCGTCGACTGAACGACCGCGCCGAGATCGGGGGAGAAGAGCGGTCGACTTGCGCCTTGTCCACACTCGGACGGTTGCCGGGCGTGGCGGTTAGCGCCTTAACGAAAAGTTCACCAGGGCGGCGGGTTGTGCGTCCAGGCGCCGCCCAGCATCGTCGCCACGACCCGCACCTCGGCCAGCTCCGCAGGTCCGCACGCCAGCGGGTCGCGGTCGAGCACGACGAGGTCGGCAAAGAAGCCCGGCAGGAGCTTCCCGCGCCTGCGCTCGTCGTGCGCGAGCCACGCGGGGGCGACGGTGCTGGCTACGAGAGCCTCCTCGACGGTCACCGCCTGCTCCTGGTGCCAGGCCTCGCGCCCGTCCAGGGTGCGCAGCACTCCGGCGCGGAGGCCCTCGAGCGGGTCGAGCTCCTCGATCGGCGCGTCGGAGCCGTTGACGAGCAGCGCACCGGAGTCGAGCAACGAGCGATAGGCGTACGGCAGGCTCGTGGTGTCGCTCCAGATGCGGTCGGCAAGGTCGCGGTCCGAGGGCGCATGGCTGAACTGGACGGAGGCGGCGATTCCGAGCTGCGCGAAGCGCGGCACCTCTTTGGCCGCGAGGAGCTGGGCGTGCTCGATGCGCTGGCGCAGGCCAAGCGGCTCCCACACCTCGCGTGTCGCCTCGAAGGCGTCGAGCGCGTCGCGGTTGGCGAGGTCGCCGATCGCGTGGACGCCGATCGGGAAGCCGGCCCGGGCGGCGCGGCGGATGTGCTCCTCGAGCTCCGCACGGCTCGTGATCCGCACGCCGGAGCCGTCGAGCAGGCGCGCTGTCTCGGAACCGAGCGTGCCGTCCATGAAGGCCTTCAGGTAGCCGAGCTTCAACAACGGGTTCCCGAAGCCGCCGCCCACATCCACGTCGGCCAGCTCGTCCGCCTTCTCGGCGGGGAGCGACTGCCAGACCCGAAGAATGAGCGATCCTTCTTCGCCGAGGCGCTGCCAGAAGCGCAAGGCGCCGAGCCAGCCGTCCTTGTCGTGCACCGCGGTCACGCCGCGGGAGGCCGCCAGCTTGACCCCGGCGCGCATCGACTCGACGTACTCGTCGTCGGCCGTCTCTATGTAGCGGTCACGGAAGCGCCAGCACGACTCCTCGCGCAAGATGCCCGTCGGCTCGCCGTGCTCGTCGAGCTCGACCACGCCGCCGGGCACCTGCAGGTCGCCGTTGGCGCGCGCCAGGCCGGCGGAATTGAGCCAGAGCGAGTGCGAGTCGCGCGCCATCAGCGCGACCGGGCGCTCCGGAGCGATCGCGTCCAGCGCCTCCTTGGTCGGCTCGACGCGCGGCGACCAGTCACCGCTCCGCCAGCCGCGGCCGCGCAACCACCCGGGGCCCGGCGAACGGCCCAGTGCCTCGCTCACGCGCTCGACCGCCTCCTCCACCGAGCCTGTGCCCTCGAGCCGCACCTCGTGCTGGGCCAGCGCCCAGGTGGGGAAGTGCACGTGCGAATCGGTGAAGCCCGGCAGCACGCAACGCCCGCCGAGATCGACTCGCTCGGGGCCCGGCAACGCGGTCTCGTGCGTGGCGACTCCGCCGGCGACCTTGTCGCCCGCGACCGCCAGGCTGCGCGCGAGCGGCAGCGATGACTCCATCGTGCGGACGATGCCGTTCTCGAGGATCACGTTGACCGAAATCGTACGACGACGGATGATCCCGCGATGAGCGTCTCGGCTTTCCGTCGCTCGGCGCGGCCGTTGATGTCGGCGGTGCTGCTGGCAGGCGCCGCGCTCGTCGCCTGGATCGTGATCGTCGATCGGATGCGCGGAATGGACGCCGGCCCGGGCACCGACCTGGGCGGCCTGGGCTGGTACCTCGGGATCTGGGTGACGATGCTCGCGGCGATGATGCTGCCGTCTGCGGCCCCGATGACAGTGATGTTCGCGCGGGTCTCGGGCACGGCTCCGACCGCGATCTTCGTCCTTGGCTACCTCGCCGCCTGGACGGCCTACGGACTGCTCGCGTACGGCGCCTTTCGGCTCCTACTCGCCGCCGGGGGCAACTGGCTCGCCTGGGACCGCGCAGGCCCGTTCGTCGCCGGCGGCGCCCTGGCCGCAGCAGGTCTCTACCAGCTCTCGCCGCTCAAGGAGGCGTGCCTGCGCCACTGCCGTGGGCCCTTCCACTACGTCGTCCACGGCTTCCGCCGGGGACGACTCGGCGCGCTGCGAATGGGCGCCGAGCACGGCCTGTACTGCATCGGCTGCTGTTGGGGCCTCATGCTGGCCCTGTTCGCTCTCGGCGTGATGAGCCTGTTCTGGATGGTCGTCGTGTCAACCGCGATCTTTGCCGAGAAGGTGCTGCCCTACGGGCTGCCGCTCTCCCGGGTCTTCGCCGCGGCGTTGATAGTCCTTGGACTCTGCGTCGCGAGCATGCCGGCGAGCGTCCCCGGTCTCGCCGAGCCAAACTCGGACCAGGCCAAGCAGGCGCGGAGCCGCATGATGGGCGGGCAGATGAAACGAGACCCCGGCCCGCGGTCGCAGCTACCTGGCTCGCCGAAGGACATGAGCGGTAGGCCTTAGGCCTTCCGCTGCGCGACCTGCGCGGACGCGCGCGGATTCGTCCCGCTGTGCGACGGCTCCAGCAGGTCGGCCAGGCCGCGGAGTGCCGCGGCGGTGGTGGACCGCAGCACGCGGCTCCGCCGGGGCGTCTTCGCCTGAAGAGCATCCCCCTCGACCGACGCGCTGATCTTGCGCCGAACGACGTCTGTGGCGAGGAATATGTCGAGCATCTCGTCCTCCTCCGTCTATGAACCGATTCAGATCAACACTACCTGAAACGTTTCACGTACCGTAGAATTCCCTGTCTTGGCGGGTAACGAAGGCCGGCGGGTCCGATTGCGCGACGTCGCAGAGCGAGCAGGTGTGTCCGTGGGTAGCGCATCGCAGGCGTTCGGCCGGCCCGAGCTCGTCTCCGAGCAGGTACGCAAGCGCGTGCTCGAAGCGGCCAAGGAGCTCGGCTATGCCGGGCCTGATCCCGCGGCGCGCCGCCTGCGGATGGGGCGGGCGGGTGCGATCGGCCTGATCTTCGCGGAGCGCCTCGGCTACCAGTTCACGGATCCTGCCTCGCCGGCGTTCCTCCGCGGAATCGCCCGTGGTATGGAAGAGGCGCCCACGGGTTTGCTCCTGATCCCCGACTCGCGATATCGCGAGGAAGCGGCGCGCACGGTTCGAGAGGCCGCGGTCGACGGTTTCATCGTGTACTCGGTGCCGCAGAACGATCCGCGCTTCGATGCAGCGCTTGACCGGCGATTGCCGGTGGTGACGGTCGACCAGCCGCGAGGCGCCGCGACGCCCTTCGTCGGCATCGACGATCGAGCCGCAGCGCGCAGCGCCGCCGAGCACCTTCGCGAGCTCGGACACGAGTCGGTCGCGGTGCTCTCGTTCATCAGGGCGCTCGACCGGGAAGGAACACTGGCGCTCGACCTGAGCGCGGAACGGCTCGAGGGCTTCAAGGAAGGTCTCGGCGCGGTCTGGGACGAGCGCCTCGTCCGCACGTGCCGGCCCAACGCGCCGGAACCGGCGCGAACAGCTGTCCTCGAGCTTCTTTGCGAGCCTCGCCCCCCGACTGCGATTCTCGCGATGAGCGACACATTGGCGATCGGCGCCCTGCAGGCCGCGGCCGAGCTCGGAGTGTCCGTTCCGGAGGATCTTTCGCTCGTCGGCTTCGACGACAGCTCGGCGGCCGCCATGGCCACTCCACCGCTGACCACCGTGGCGCAGCCACACGAGGAGAAGGGCCGGCTCGCCGCCGAGTGGCTGATGGAGGCGGTGTCGCACCCGGCAGGGCGAAAGCGTGAGCCCCGGCGGGCGATTCTCCCGACAGAGCTCGTTGTTCGCGAGTCGACCGCACCGCCCAAGCAGGGCCGGTAGGCTCGGCGAACCGGGGGCTCGATGATCGATCACCTCAGCCTCAGCGTCCGCGACTACGCCAGGAGCAGGACTTTTACCTGGCGGCTCTCGGGCCGCTTGGCTACGGGTTGCTGCTGGAGTTCGAGGGGAGGGTCGGCGGTTTCGGGCGCGACGGCAGGCCGGTCCTCTGGATTCGAGAAGGCGCGCCGCAGGGAACCGTCCACATCGCCTTCGCCGCCGCTGATCGCGTAGCTTCCGCCTCCTACCTTGTTTCGCTCCTCTACGAAGGTAACGGCGACCGGCGCCGCCGTGCTCGACAAAGCAGCAGCCGCCAAGACCAGCGAACGGAGGCGGCTGCCGTCGTCAAAAGCCAAGGAGGGGTTCGACAGTTCGAGTCCGTCAGAGGCTCTGCTGCCCCCCAGACCGGGCCATTCGATTCGCTTCCACTTGCAACCCCTAGGCACCTGCGGTGGCGGATCGAGCTTCCGGCGGCCACAGGTGCCGACGGCTTCATGAGTAACGTCTCTGCGATGCACCCCTTGGGCTGGATCCGGGCGTCGGCAAATCGCGTCACCGCGCGCTTAACGCTCCTCGGGGCGGATCCCCACGACGACGAGGACCTGCGCGCTCGGAAAGCGCTCCTGGTCTTGATCTCAGTGTTGATCCTCCCGGTCGCGGCGCTGTGGGGGGCGCTGTACCTCTCGTTCGGATCGCCGGTCGGTGTGGTGCCGCTTGTGTACTTCGGCGTCCTGCTCGGTGCGATCGTCGTCTTCTCCCGCACGCGGGACTTCCAGCGGCTGCTCCGCGTGGGCCAGGCCGACATCCTGCTCGCACCGACGCTGTCCATGATCCCGCTCGGTGGTTTCCTCGCCTCCGGCGGCGTCGGCCTGTGGGGGATTCTCGCCCCACTCGGGGCGCTCGTCTTCAGCGACGTCAGGTCGGCTGTCCGCTGGTACGTCGCGTACCTCGTCGTGTTCCTCGGATCGGGGATCGCGGGCGAGGTGATCGGCCCAGTCTGGCGGACGCTCCCCGGCTGGTTCACGAGCACGATGCTGGCACTGAACATCGCGGTCGGCGGCACCATCGTGTTCACGCTGCTGGCGGTGTTCGCCAGCCAGCGCCGCGCTGCTCTAGCAGCGCTCCGACTTGAACAGGCGAAGGCTGAAAACCTCCTGCTCAACATCCTGCCGCGCTCGATCGCCGACAAGCTGAAGGCGCAGACCCAGCCGATCGCGGACCAGTTCGAGTCCGCCTCGATCCTGTTCGCCGACGTTGTCGACTTCACGCCCTGGTCGGAGCGGCTCCCGCCCGTCGAGGTGGTCGGCTATCTCGATCGCCTGTTCAGTCACTTCGACGCGCTCGCGGAGCGGTACGGGCTCGAGAAGATCAAGACAATCGGGGACTGCTACATGGTCGCCGCGGGCGTTCCCACTCCGCGTCCGGACCACGCTCGCGCGCTCGCGCTCATGGCGCTCGACATGCTCGAGGCGATGCGCTCGAACGACGAAGTCGAGCACCCCGGCCTCGAGCTCCGGGTCGGCATGAACTCAGGCCCGGTGGTGGCCGGCGTGATCGGCCGGAAGCGCTTTCTCTACGACCTCTGGGGCGACGCCGTGAACACGGCTAGTCGCATGGAGTCGCACGGCACGCCGGGGCGGATCCAACTCACTCGAGCGACGTACGAGCTGCTGGCCGAAGAGTTCGAGTGCGAGCCGCGAGGAACGATCTCGGTCAAGGGGAAAGGGGCGCTCGAGGCGTGGTACCTCATCGGTCGGCGGGGCGACCGCCCATCAGCTGCCGAGGAAGGGCCTGCGGCGGTGGAAGTGAGGGCGTCCGACGCTGGTCGGACGCCCTCATCGACTAGCGGGCAAGCGCCTTAGCCGACCGAGTGGCTGGTGGTGGTGGTCGAATGAGGCCTGCCTCCGTCCGCGACCGCGATCGCCGAGTAGGTAGCCCGGAAACCCCTGCGCCAACTGGGATATCGCGGCGCCCAGCCGAGCTCTCGCTTGGCCTTGGCGTTGGAAGCGCCGCGGGCCTCGGTGCCCATCACCACAGCTGCTTCGCCGGCGAACAGCCGCGCCAGCCAGGTGGGGAAGCGCCGGGGTGGCTTGGCGTCCAGGGCCTGCGCGAGCACCGGCAGCCACTCCCTCACAGGCGCCGGCTCGTCGTCGACGATGTTGTAGATCGCCGGGCCGTCCTGCTCGAGTGCGAGGACCGTTGCCGCGGCGGCGTCCTCGAGGTGGATCCAGGAAGTGATGCCGCCGCCGTCGCCGACGACCGGGTACTGCCGCTTGCGTACCGGCTCGATGAGCCCATCGTTGGCGGCGCCGTAGAAGAGGCCATAGCGCAGGGCGATTCCACCGGCCTCGGTGACCGTCTGGTCGAGGTAGGCCATCGCGGCGAAGGACTGCTTCGCGTTCGCCGGCGGGGTCGGGTCGAGCCGATCGTCCTCGGTCTTGACTGGCCCGCCCTCCCGCGCGTACCGGTAGGAGGCGAAGCTCTGCGTGACGAACCGTCGCACGCCCGCCTCTCGCGCTGCTGCCAGCAGCGCGTCGGTGCCTTTCGTTCGCAGCTCGTTGGTCGTGGCAAACTCCGCGTCGAAGTTGCGGCCGAACTTCGCGTTCGCGAGCGCAGTTGCCTCGTGCACGATCGCCTCGGGCTCGTTCTCGAGCACGGCCTTGCGCACCGCGTCCGCGTCCAGCAGGTCGACCAGCACCGGCTTCGAGCCGAGCGCGCGCAGGAGCTCTGCGCGGCCCGGCGAGTTGTGGGTACCGATCACATCGTGACCTGCATCGATCAACTGGGGGACGAGCCGGCTGCCAATCGCGCCGCTCGCTCCGGTGACGAAGACACGCATCGTGTCCTCCTTTCCTTGGTCACATCCCGCGGCTCTGGCGGGTCTATTCCTGTGACACGCGGGGAAGGAGGAACGTGACGTGGATCAGCAGGAATGGCTCGCCCAGCAATTCGAGGATCAGCGGCCGCATCTCCGCGCGGTCGCCTACCGAATGCTCGGCTCGCTCAGCGAGGCTGACGACGCCGTCCAGGACGCCTGGCTGCGCCTCAGCCGCGCCGACACGAGCGAGGTCGAGAACCTCCGCGCCTGGCTGACGACGGTCGTCGCGCGCGTGGCGCTGAACATGCTCCGCTCGCGCAGAACGCGGCGCGAGCAGCCGGTGGACGTGCACGTTCCCGACCCGATCATCGATCCCGCCGATGGGACCGACCCCGAGCACGAGGCGCTGCTCGCCGACTCGGTCGGCCTTGCGCTCCTGATCGTTCTCGAGACTCTCACCCCGGCCGAACGACTGGCCTTCGTCCTGCACGACATGTTCGCAGTCCCGTTCGATGAGATCGCGACGATCGTCGAGCGCTCCCCCGAGACGACGCGCCAGCTCGCGAGTCGCGCGCGCCGCCGCGTGCGCGGTGCCCCGGTTCCAGACGTGGACATGAATGCCCAATGGGAGGTCGTCGGGGCGTTCCTCGCAGCCTCCCGGGACGGTGACTTCGACGCGCTTGTCGCCGTGCTCGACCCCGACGTCGTGCTCCGAGCCGACGGCGGCCTCACCGGCCCATCGCACGTCGTTCAGGGGGCGGAGGCCGTCGCCAGCCAGGCTCTCCTGTGGTCCCGCGTCGACTTGACCATTCGGCGCGCGCTCGTCAACGGCGCCGCTGGCGCCGTTGCGTTGCGCGACGGCAAGCCCTTCTCCGTCGGCGCCATGACGATCAAGAATGGGAGGATCGTCGAGATCGACTTCCTCGTCGATCCCGAGCGGATCGCCCAACTCGACCTCGCAGAGCTTGGGGAGTAGGGGCACGCACGAGCTCCGGCCGATGAGTTCTCACGTCTCGCCCGGTCAGTACGTGTGGAATGACGAGCATGAGCCCGCTGATCTATTCGATGGGGGTCTCGCTCGACGGCTACATCGCCGGCCCTCGAGGAGAGGGCGACTGGGCGGCCCCTGACGCGGAGCTTCACCGATTTCACAACGAGCAGGCGCGCGAGCTCGACCTGCACCTCCTCGGCAGGCGCCTGTACGAGGTCATGGCCTATTGGGAGACCGCCGGGGAGCGCAACCCTTCCGCACCCGAGCACGAGCTGGAGTTCGCGCGGATCTGGAAGCAGCTACCCAAGCTCGTGTACTCCCGATCGCTCGAGGCAGTTGAGGGGAACACGCGGCTCTCCAGCGGCGACCCCGTGCAGGAGGTGCAAGCGCTCAAGGAGCAGGACGGCGGACCGATCGGCGTGGGCGGCGCCACCCTCGCTGCGAGCCTGACGGCGCACGGGCTCATCGACGAATATCGCCTGTTCGTCAGCCCCGTCGTCCTCGGTGGAGGCACACCCTTCTTCGCGAGCGACACGCACGTCGACCTCGAGCTGGTCGATACGCGGACGTTCGGTTCTCGGGTCGTCTTCCTGCGCTATCGCCGGATCTAGAAAGGAGACCCCGTGTCCGCAACCGTTCTCTACATGTCCATGTCCCTCGACGGGTTCATCGCCGGCCCCAATGAGGGACCGGACAACGGCCTCGGTGACGGCGGCCACCGCCTGCACGAGTGGGCGATGACGGGCGGCGACGTCGACCTCGAAGCCATCCGTCGCTCGGCCGGCGTCAACGGGAAGGTCGTCGACGAGTTCATGTCCACCGGCGCGGTCGTCGCCGGCAGAGGGACCTTCGAGCCGGCCGGGGGCTGGGGCGGCGACCACCACGACGGCGTGCCGATCTTCATCCTCGCCCGCCACGAGCCCGGCATCGACATATCGCAGTGGCCGCTCGTCACCTACGTGAACGACGTCGCGACCGCGATGAGTCGAGCCAAGGAGGCTGCGGGCGACAGGAACGTGCTGGTCCACGGCGCGGGGACCGCGCAGCTCGCACTCGCCGCCGGCGTTCTAGACGAGCTCGAGCTCCATGTCATCCCGGTGCTCTTCGGCCAAGGGCGTCGTCTGTTCGAAGGCCTCGCTCCCGAGCAGATCGAGCTCGAGCGCACCCGGATCCTCGAAGGGGAGGGCGGTGTCACCCACGTGCGCTACCACGTTCAGCGCTGATGGCGGAAGGAGGGATGACCCGCGAACGGTTGAACGACCTCGCCCGGACGATCATCGACTCGAACCGCTACATGGCGCTCGGAACCCGCCGGCCCCGGACGGACACCCATGGGTGGTTCGCCTCGGAGGACTACAAGCACTTCCACTGGGTTTCGTCGTCCGAGGCGAGGCACTCGGCGAACGTTGCGGCCCGCCCGGAGGCCTGGCCGAAGAGCTCACGGGCGCTGAGCTCGAGCCCGGAATCGAGGTCTTCGGGCGGCTGTCCGAGGACGATGTGGGGCGCAGGTGGGGACTGGACGACGTGCGGCCGCCGTCGCTCTTCCGCCTCTACCGGGCCACGGTCTTGGAGCACTACGTGCTGATCCCGGGCCGCGACCCTGAGCTGGGCACCGGCGTCGACCGCCGCGAGCCGGTTACGCCGGCCTAGGCATCACGCGGAGCCGGGCCGTCGCCCGTGCCGGCGGTGACTCAACCCGCGACCGTCCGCACCGCCGGAGAGAAAGGCCGCGTGGACGCGCTCGGCCCTTACCCCGAGAGAATCGGAAGTCCTCGCGCTCGTGGCGCGTGGCTACACCAATCGAGAGATTGCCGAAACCCTCGTCATCAGCGTCAAGGACGGCCAGCGTCCATGTCTCCCATCCTCCGCAAGCTCGACGCATCCAACCACCTCGAAGCCGCCGCCATCGCCCACCGGCTCACCCCACCGAACCTCGGACAGGTCGAGATCGGCACCTGAGCGATGCAACGAGCGGAAGGTCTAGCCGAGCGGAAGGAGAGCTCCTTCGTGCTCGAGGAGGAAGCGCTTCACGTGGAGCCCGCCGCCGAAGCCGGTGAGGGAGCCGTCTGCGCCGATCACGCGGTGGCACGGCAACACGATCGGAAGCGGGTTGCGCCCGTTCGCGGCGCCGACCGCCCGGGCCGCGTCGTTGCCGAGCCCGAGCCGTCGCGCCTGCTCGCCGTAGCTCACGGTCTGCCCGTACGGAATCGACGCGAGCGCGAGCCAGCAGCGGCGGTTGAACTCCGTGCCGTGAAGCTCCAGCGGCAGGTCGAACGTCACGAGGTCGCCGTCGAAGTAGGCCTCGAGCTGACGAGCGACCTCGTCGAGGACGGGCGAGCTACCCTCCGGGCTGATCGTGCCGCCGTCGAACAGCACTGACTGCAGACCGGCTTCGGAGGCAATCAGGCCGAGCGGCCCGATGGGACTGTCGACGACCGTACTGGGCATGTCATGAATCTAGAACGCACGCTCGACGTGCCGCGTGAGATCAAGGAGGAGACATGACCGATCACCAGGTCGTTAGTCGCGAAGAGTGGACTGCTGCCCGCGAGGACCTGCGCGCCCGCGAGAAAGAGCACACCCGCCTCGGTGACGAGCTGGCCCGGCAGCGGCGCGAGCTGCCCTGGGTCAGGGTCGAGAAGGAGTACCGCTTCGACACCGACGACGGCACGCGCACATTGGCTGACCTCTTCGACGGCCGCAGCCAGCTGCTCGTCTACCACTTCATGTTCGGGCCGAGCTACCAGGCCGGCTGCCCGACCTGCTCGTCGATGGCCGACACCGTCGACGGCGCCCTCCCGCACCTGCACGCGCGCGACGTGACGATGACGTACGTCTCGCAGGCGCCGCTCGAGAGGCTGCAGGCGTACAAGCGCCGGATGGGCTGGAACATGCCCTGGGTGTCGTCGGCGGCCAGCGACTTCAACTTCGACCTCGGCTACTCACGCACCGAGGAGCAGGCGCGCGAGGCGATCGCGCCGATGCTCGAGGCGGGAGCGCCGCCGGCCGTCGAGCAGAACGCAAGGTCGAGCGGCACCGACGCCACGGGCTACCTCACCCAGGGCCCCGGATTCAGCGCGTTCGCCCTCGACGACGGCGTCGTGTACCAAACCTACGGGACCACGGCACGCGGCCTCGAGTTCCTGATGGGCTACTACGGGATCCTCGACCGGGCGCCGAGGGGACGAGACGAAGGCGACGCCTCCCAGTTCTGGATCCGGCGGCACGACGAGTACCGAGCTGGCTAGCCGCCGGCGACATCGAGCACGACCTTGCCGCGCTTCCCGTGCGCGGCGACCCGCTCGAACGCCTCCGGCGCGTTCTCGAGTGGGAAAGTCGAGTCGATCGCCGGCACCAGTTCGCCCGCATCGGCAAGCTGTGCGAGCTCGACCAGCTGCTCGCGATCGGGCTCCACGACGAAGTAGGTCGCGCCAGGTGCCTCCGCCGCGATCGTGACGACGCGGTCGCCTTCCGGCAGCTCGCCGCCGACCGTGTCGAACACGAGCTCGGCCGGCCCTTCGTCCACTACCTCAGCGCCGGCCTGCTGCGCCAGCTGCACCGCGAGATGGCCCACCCCTCCGGAAGCGCCCGTGACGAGCACGCGCTCCTCCGCCTGCAGGTGCCCGTGCACGAACAGGCCCTGCCAGGCGCTCAGCCCGCCCATCGGAAGCGCCGCCGCCTCGACGTGAGTCACGCGCGTCGGCTTGGGCGCAAGCACCGCCGACGGCACGGACGCGTATTCCGCGGCAACACCGTCTCGGTCGAACGGCGTCAGCGCGAACACCTCTTCATCGGTGTCGACGGCCACGCCGGACAGCTCGTACGAGGGAACCGCCGGCAGGCGATCTACCGGCCACTCGAGCTCGTCGCGCGTGATCGCGGCGGCATGCACGCGCACGAGGACGTCGCCCTCCCCGAGAATAGGGCGGTCCACCTCTTCCAACCTGAGGCCGTCTGCATGAAGGCGGACAACTTGCACGAGCCTCTCCTTACCACACGCCCGGAAACAGGCGACGGCGGCCGGCGGCGAAGCGGCGGTACTGCTCGCCGAGGCCGTCGAGTAGCGCGCGCTCCTCGAACCGGATGCGAACGAGGAGACCGACGGTGGGCACCACGGCAAGGACCGCCAGCGCCGCCCAGTTGTCCAACGCCAGCCCGAGGCCCACGAAGATCGCGATGAGCCCCGTGTACGAAGGATGTCGCACCCAGCGGTAAGGCCCCCGGTCGACGACGGTCTGTCCGGACTGCACCCGAACGTCGACGGTGAAGAACGGGCCGAGCAGGGCGATTGCCCACTGCCGGAGCGCGATCCCGGCGCACATGAGAACGAGACCGATGACCAAGAACCCCCACCGCCAGTCGCCGATCGCCGCCGCATGCAGGTTCCTGGCCAAGACGAACGCCCCTCCAACGCTTGCGGCGACCGTGGCGACGACCACGAGCATGCTCCCCCGATCCAACCGCGTGCCGCGCCGGTTCAAGGCACTCCGCAGGCGAACCCGCCACTCCGACAGCACCCACGTCCCGAGGACGACGTAGAGGGCGATCCGCGCGCCCGCTTGGCTGAATGGAAAGGGTGCCACACCCCAGGTCTAGCAACTGCGTCACGATGCGCGACACACCTGTCCAGCCGACCGCTACCGGCGGTCGTCGATCCGCTGCAGCTTGCCGCCCTCCGAACGGGGAACGGTGCCCGGCGGCCGCAGCACGACTCCGATCGAGCAGCCGACCGTCTCCCGCAGTGCGTGCTCGGCGGCCGCGGAGATCGGCGTCGTCCACGAGCTCCGAGGCCACCTCCACCTCGACCTCTGCCTCGTCCAGCGTGCTCGTGCGGCTAACCACGATCCGGTAGTTCGGCGTCAGCTCGGGTAGTCGAAGGAGCGCCGCCTCGATTTGGGTGGGATACACGTTGACGGCGCGAGCGATCAGCATGTCGTCGGCGCGGCCCTTGATCCGGCCCATGCGCACGAGCGTCCGGCCGCAGGCGCACGGCTCCGAGCTGAGGCTCGTGATGTCGCCGGTCCAGTAGCGGATCAGCGGCAACGCCTGCTTCGTCAGGGTCGTGAAGACAAGGACGCCTTCCTCGCCGTCCGTTACGGCTCGCCCGTCTCCGCGTCGACGATCTCCGGGAGGAAGTGGTCCTCGTTCACGTGCATCCGGAGCGCGTCTCGATGCACTCGGACGAGACGCCCGGGCCGATCACCTCGGAGAGGCCGTAGATGTTGGAGCTCGCGACGCCCAGGCCGGCGTCGACCTCGCGGCGCATCTCGTCCGTCCAGGGCTCGGCGCCGAGGACGGCCAAGCGGAGACTGATCTCGTCGGGCGCGACCCCCCGCTCCGCGAATGCCTGCGCAAGCGTGAGCGCGTAGCAGCCAGACGAGCGCATGGCTGTCCCCAAAGGGCGGGAATCATGGACCCCTGGCAGTTCTTCCCTGCAAATCAAGCGTTTCTTGGCGTCAGGAATGGGGGCCATGATGCCGTTCATGGACCCTCCGGTCACGCACCACTTGTCGGCGACCTCGGTAGCCGCCCGCCCTGATGAGGGGCGAAGGCCATGCCCCCGCTGGGGCAGTACTTCTCGCGTCTGCAAAGCGGTCCAGCGCCTAGCACTCACGGCTTCGACCCCGCAGGCTTGGCCCAGGATCATCACTCATGTGCCCACCGCCGAGATTAGAAACGGTCCAGCAGCCTCGGTCCCACCAGCCTAGCGACGATCGCCTCAGGTCGTAACTCGACCGGGTGGGTCTGGTGTTACCGGCGTGGTCGACGGGATCAAGTCGAGTACGCTGGCCCTCGTCTCTTGACCGAAAAGGTCAATCGCGCATGAACAAGCCGCGCATCTTCCTCGGGTCGTCGGGCAAGCAGGCCAAACTGCTCCAGGCGATCACGCGCGGGCTCGAGGACGTCGCCGACGTCGAGCCCTGGACGACCACGTTCAACCCGGGGCGGTCCAC